>ENA-OPZZ01001603-OPZZ01001603.1-human-gut-metagenome-genome-assembly--contig:-NODE-1603-length-13331-cov-3.124053_pt1 | contig 13331 bp, 21 predicted proteins | sample MGYA00242487_ERZ504511 | MGnify/ENA primary metagenome ERZ504511 (study PRJEB26092, sample SAMD00036241) | human gut metagenome | host: Homo sapiens | study: EMG produced TPA metagenomics assembly of... | reverse complement strand
CTGACAAGAATCCGTAATGCGAACACTGCAAAACATGATACAGTTGATGTTCCTGCATCAAAGATCAAAACAGAGATCGCAAGAATCCTTTTAGATGAAGGTTATATCAAAGCATACGAAATCGTAGAAGACGGCGTTGTTAAAACAATTAAGATCACACTGAAATATGGTGCTGATAAGAACCAGAAGGTTATCTCTGGACTTAAGAGAATCTCCAAACCTGGTCTTCGTGTGTACGCAGGTGTAGAAAATATGCCTAAGGTACTTGGCGGTTTAGGTATCGCTATTATTTCAACAAACAAAGGTATCGTTACAGATAAAGAAGCAAGAGCCATGAACGTTGGCGGCGAAGTTTTAGCATTTGTTTGGTAATTTATAAAATAGCAGAGCATAGGGCAAAGGGATGCGGATAAGCAAAACTGCTTATTCGGCCTGTGTGCAATGCAATTTGCTTTAAGAATCGCTTAAAGCTTGAAATCGATATTATATTCTAGTATAATATATAAGTCAAATTTACAAATCTACTGAAAACGGAGCGGAATGCTCCTGCAATTTAAGTAAGGAGGTACGGGCATGTCACGAATCGGAAGAATGCCAATCGCTATTCCTGCAGGCGTTACTGTTGAGATAGCAGAAAATAATAATGTGACTGTAAAAGGTCCTAAAGGAACTCTTGTTAGAGCTTTAGCACCTGAAATGGAGATTAAAATCGAAGATGGTCACGTTGTAGTTACAAGACCAAACGATTTAAAGAAGATGAAATCATTACACGGATTAACCAGAACACTGATCCACAACATGGTTGTTGGTGTTACTGAAGGTTACACAAAGAAACTTGAAGTAAACGGTGTAGGTTACAGAGCTCAGAAACAGGGTAAGACTCTTGTATTATCATTAGGTTATTCACATCCTGTAGAAATGACTGATCCGGAAGGTGTTACAACAACTCTTGAAGGTCAGAACATTATCATTGTATCAGGTATCGACAAAGAAAAAGTTGGCCAGTACGCTGCTGAAATCAGAGACAAGAGAAGACCTGAACCATATAAGGGCAAAGGTATCAAGTATGCTGATGAAGTAATCAGACGTAAAGTTGGTAAGACTGGTAAGAAATAATTAAAGGAGAGTGAATAGAATGGTTAACAAACAATCCAGAAGTGAGATTCGTGTTAAAAAACATAGAAGACTGCGTCATCATTTAGTAGGCACTGCACAGCGCCCACGTTTATCTGTGTTTAGAAGTAATAATCATATATACGCTCAGATTATCGACGATACTGTTGGTAATACACTTGTAGCTGCTTCCACAATGGAAAAGGCAATCAAAGACGAATTACAGTATACAGACAATGTTGCAGCTGCTGCAGCTGTAGGTACTGCTGTTGCTAAAAAGGCTCTTGAAAAAGGTATTACAGAAGTTGTCTTCGATAGAGGCGGATTTATTTATCAGGGTAAGATTCAGGCTTTAGCTGATGCAGCTAGAGAAGCTGGTCTTAAATTCTAGCACAGGGAGGAGAACACATGAAACGTACAATTATTGATGCTAGTCAATTAGAATTAACAGAAAAAGTAGTGTCAATTAAACGTGTAACTAAAGTTGTAAAAGGTGGACGTAACATGAGATTTGCAGCTTTAGTAGTTGTCGGTGACGGCAATGGACATGTTGGCGCTGGTTTAGGTAAAGCAACTGAAATTCCTGAAGCAATCCGCAAAGGAAAAGAAGATGCAATCAAGAAATTAATCGAAGTTCCACTTGATGAGAACTTAAGTATTACACATGATAATTTAGGAAAGTTCGGTGGTGCTTCCGTTCTCCTGAAGAGAGCTCCTCAGGGTACTGGTATCATCGCAGGTGGTCCTGCACGTAACGTGCTGGAACTTGCCGGCTACAAGAACATCCGTACAAAATCTCTTGGTTCTAACAACAAACAGAACGTTGTTCTTGCTACAATCGAGGGTCTCAGCAATCTTGTAACTCCAGAAGAAGTTGCTAAGAAGCGCGGCAAATCCATCGAAGAGATTTTAGGTTAAGGAGGCGTTTGTAATGGCAGAGAAATTAAAGATTACTTTAGTTAAATCTACAATTGGTGCAATTCCTAAACATAAAAAGACTGTTGAAGCTCTTGGTCTTAAGAAGCTGAACAAAACAGTTGAATTACCAGATAATGCAGCAACTAGAGGCATGGTTGCACAGGTTAAGCATTTAGTAAAAGTAGAAGAAATCTAATTCAGATTGCAAGGAGGTGCACGTAATGAACTTATCAGAATTAAAACCAGCTGCAGGTTCCACACACAGCGCTAACTTCAGAGTAGGCCGTGGTCATGGTTCAGGCAATGGCAAGACAGCAGGTAAGGGTCACAAAGGTCAGAAGGCACGTTCCGGCGCTCCAAGACCAGGTTTTGAAGGTGGCCAGATGCCTTTATACAGAAGACTTCCTAAGAGAGGCTTCACAAACAGAAATACAAAAGATATCGTAAGCATCAATATCACAGAATTAAACAGATTCGAAGATGGTACTGTTGTTACAATCGAAACATTAGTTGAAAACGGCGTTATCAAAAATCCTAAAGATGGCGTTAAGATCCTTGGCAACGGTGAGCTTACGAAGAAATTAACAGTTAAAGCAAACGCATTCAGTGCGAGTGCTGCAGAAAAGATTCAGGCTCTTGGTGGAACTACAGAGGTGATCTAATGGCTAATACCAATTCAAATGGTGCAAGTCTCAAAAATATATTAAAGGTCCCTGAGATTCAGAAAAGACTTTTATTTACATTTTTGATTTTGGTTGTCGTCAGGTTTGGTGCTCAGATACCAATTCCTGGCGTAAGCCGGGATGTCTTTGCTTCATGGTTTGCCAACCAGTCAAATGGAGCAATGGATCTTTTTGATATGATGACAGGTGGTTCATTCAGCCAGATGTCAGTATTTGCACTGAGTATTACACCTTACATCACATCATCAATCATTATGCAGCTGATGACCATCATTATTCCTTCTCTCGAAGAGATGCAGAAGGATCAGGATGGACGTGAGAAGATGAAAGAGTATACTTTCTATCTTTCTATCGTATTAGCTGCCATCCAGTCTCTTGCTATGGGTATCGGATTCTACCGTGGTGGATATCTGGCATCTAAGAATGCAATGGGCCTGGTTATTGTAGTCGTTGCACTTGTTACAGGTGCTTGCGTACTGATTTATCTCGGTGAAGAGATCACTAAACATGGCGTCGGCAATGGTGTCTCCATGATTCTTTTATTCAACATCATTTCAAGACTGCCGCAGGATTTCAAAACACTGTATGATACATTCATGAGTGGTAAGAACATCGTGAAAGCGGGTCTTGCTCTCATCATTATTGTTGCTGTTATTCTGTTCATGTTTGTCTTTGTTGTTTATCTTCAGGACGCTTATATCAAGATTCCTGTACAGAACTCATCAAAGGTTCAGGGCAGACGCAGCGTGGGAAGTGTTGGCGATTATATTCCTTTCAAAGTGAATTCAGCAAACGTTATCCCTGTTATCTTTGCCGGTTCATTAATGTCACTGCCGAGTCTGATCACAACATTTGCTGGTAAGACACCAAGTGGTATTTTAGGTGAGATTATCAAAGTTCTGAATCAGAATAACTGGTTCAATATGTCGGCACCGGTTTACAGTATTGGTGTTATCATCTATATTGTACTGGTTGTTGCTTTTGCTTATTTCTATACATCCATTACATTCAACCCTGTTGAAGTAGCGGAACGTCTAAAGGAAAGAGGCAGTTTTATTCCGGGTCACAGACCTGGCAAACAGACAGCAGAATATCTGCAGTCTGTATCAAACAGCACCATTGTCATCGGCGCTGTTGGTCTTCTGATTGTTGCACTGGTACCTATTGTATTTTCAGGTTTATTCGGTGCCGATGTATCCTTTGGTGGTACATCATTGATCATTATTGTTGGTGTTATTATCGAAACAATCAGACAGATCGATTCAAAAGTTGAACAGAGACACTTGACTGGTATTTTCAGCAAGTAAGTTCGATTTTACAAAAGTTGTATAACAATGCAAAGATTCAGCGTTCGATTTATCGAAGGCTGAATACTTGCTGTTATAAAGTTACTATTAATCAATTGTTGGACATATGATTGGAGGATAATTATGAAAATAATTATGCTTGGAGCACCGGGTGCCGGTAAGGGTACTCAGGCTAAAATGATTGCCGAAAAATGCGGAATCCCACATATATCAACCGGAGATATCTTCAGAGCCAACATTAAGAATGGTACAGAACTGGGCGCAAAAGCCAAAGAATACATGGATAAGGGCCTTCTTGTACCGGACGAACTGGTCTGCGATCTCGTCGTTGATAGAATTCAACAAGCTGACTGTGAAAAAGGCTATATTCTGGATGGTTTCCCAAGAACAATTCCTCAGGCGGAAGCACTGGAAAATGCCCTTAATGCTATTGAACAAAAGCTGGATTATGCGATTGATATCGACGTTCCAGATGAGAATATAATCAATAGAATGTCCGGTCGCCGTGCTTGTGTTGGATGTGGAGCAACTTATCATGTGCTGTTCAATCCTACAAAGGTTGAAGGCAAATGTGATGTGTGCGGTGAATCGCTCATTCTCAGAGATGATGACAAACCGGAAACAGTTAAGAAACGTCTGGATGTTTATCATACTCAGACACAGCCATTGATTGACTTCTATACAGAAAGAAAAGTACTGGTTGAAGTAGATGGTACACAGTCAATGGACAAAGTCTTCGATGATATCATGAAGATTCTGGGAGAATAATATGGCAGTAACAGTAAAGTCTGAGAAGCAGATTGCACTTATGCGTGAAGCGGGAAGATTGCTGGCCATTACCCATGAGGAACTGCACAAAGCATTAAAGCCGGGAATGACAACACTTGATATAGACAGATTAGGAGAAGAGATTATCCGTGATTTCGGTTGCGTACCGAATTTCAAGAATTATAATGGATTCCCTGCTTCTATCTGTGTATCCATCAATGATGAAGTTGTTCACGGAATCCCTACTGATAAGAGAGTCCTGAAAGAAGGAGATATCGTCAGTCTGGATGCAGGGCTCATTTACAAAGGCTATCATTCAGATGCAGCCAGAACATGGGGAGTCGGAGAGATCAGTGCAGAAGCACAGAGACTCATTGATGTAACCAGGGAAAGCTTTTTTAAAGGTATCAGTTTTGCTAAAGAAGGGAATCATCTACATGAGATTTCCGCTGCTATTCAGGATTATGTTGAAGGAAACGGCTTTTCAGTTGTTCGTGACCTTGTAGGTCATGGCATTGGCACACATCTCCATGAAGATCCGGAGATACCGAATTTCCGTACAAAAGGAAGAGGTATCCGTTTAATGGCAGGTATGACATTGGCCATTGAACCAATGGTGAATGCCGGTACATGGGAAGTTGCCTATGAAGATGATGACTGGACGGTTGTAACAGATGACGGATCCTTATCTGCACATTATGAGAATACAATTCTTGTAACAAAAGATGGCTGTGAGATATTAACTCTTAGGTAAAGGGTGATGATGATGAAGAAGAAAGCGTTATCAGATAAATATCCGATTGGTCAGCTGGTGAGATCCAGACAGGGAAGAGATCAGAACAGACTTTATATTGTCACAGCAGTCGGGGACAGGAATCTTGATGCTGCAGATGGTACAAAGTGGACGGTTTCAAAACCCAAAAGAAAAAATCCTCTGCACCTGCAGAAGATTAACATCCGTATGGATGCAGAGATTACCGATGCAGATATAGTAAAAATTATTCAAACCTTTGAAAACAGGAAAGAAAATCAGGAGGACAAATAAATGTCAAAAGCAGATGTCATCGAAGTTGAAGGCGTAGTTGTTGAGAAACTGCCAAATGCCATGTTCAAAGTTGAACTTGAGAACAAACATGTTGTACTGGCACATATCAGCGGCAAGCTCAGAATGAACTTTATTAAAATCTTACCAGGAGATAAGGTAACGATTGAACTTTCTCCATATGATCTGACTAAGGGTAGAATTATTTGGAGAGATAAGTAAAATTAAAAAAATCTGCTTGATTTCTATATTTTCATATGATATAATAGTCGGCGAGCGTTCTAAAATGGAATGAGCAGCCGGTACATGGCCACCGTTCTAAGAGGAACGGGGTTGCGTATGTGGATGTACATTCTATGAAAGGAGAGATTTATAATGAAGGTAAGATCTTCTGTAAAGCCTATCTGCGAGAAATGCAAGGTTATCAAGAGAAAAGGAAGCGTCAGAATTATCTGCGAAAATCCTAAACACAAACAGAGACAGGGTTAATTCTACTCTGTATTTCTGTCTGTAGTAACAGAATTGCCTTATTCCGGGCAATCGAAGTTATGCGGCTGCAGTGGGATACACCTGGATGGGTGTAAGTCTCACTATTATATATAATTGATCATAACAGATCACGTATCGTCATGACCGTCAAAATGGCGATATTATTTAGTAATATAAAGAACAAGAATGAATAATAAGAACAGTGGGAGGCGCTGTAAGCATTTCACCACACATAGCAATATGTGTGTTACAGTTCTGCCCCTGTTTAGGACAACTATCGGAGGTGTAATTACATGGCTCGTATCAGTGGTGTTGACTTACCAAGAGATAAACGAATTGAAATCGGCCTTACTTATGTATATGGTATCGGTAGAGCAACTTCAAATCGCCTTTTAAAGGAAGCTGGCGTTAATCCAGACACTCGTGTTAGAGACTTAACAGATGAAGAAGTTGGTAAAATCCGTGATGCAATCGATGCAGACAGCATCTTAATCGAAGGTGATCTTCGTAGAGAAATCGCTATGAACATCAAGAGATTACAGGAGATTGGATGCTATAGAGGAATCCGTCACAGAAAAGGACTTCCAGTTCGTGGTCAGAAGACAAAGACAAACGCAAGAACTCGTAAGGGTCCTAAGAAGACAGTAGCAAACAAGAAGAAGTAATTCAGGAGGTTAATGATCAATGGCTAAGAAAGTGACAAAGAAAGTTACAAAGAAGCGTGTCAGAAAAAACGTTGAACGTGGTCAGGCACATATTCAGTCATCTTTTAATAATACAATTGTTACACTTACAGATACAGAAGGCAATGCTTTATCATGGGCAAGTGCTGGTGGTCTTGGCTTCAGAGGCAGCCGTAAGTCAACTCCTTATGCTGCACAGATGGCAGCAGAGACAGCTGCAAAGGCTGCACTTATTCATGGTCTGAAGTCAGTAGAAGTTATGGTTAAGGGTCCTGGTTCAGGTCGTGAAGCTGCAATCCGTGCCCTTCAGGCATGCGGTCTTGAAGTTACAAGCATCCGCGACGTAACACCGGTTCCGCACAACGGATGCCGTCCACCAAAACGCAGAAGAGTCTAATAGGAGGGTGTAATAGATATGGCTAGAGAAATGGTTCCAGTTTTAAAAAGATGTAGAAGCCTTGGACTTGACCCACTCTACCTTGGTGTAGATAAGAAGTCCAACAGACAGTCTATTAGAGGCAATAGAAAGAAATCCGAGTACGGTAATCAGTTAAGAGAAAAACAGAAAGCAAAATTCATCTATGGTGTTCTGGAAAAACCTTTCAGAAACTACTTTGCTAAAGCAAGCCAGATGAAAGGCCAGACAGGTGAAAACCTGATGGTTATGCTTGAATGCCGTCTTGATAATATTATTTTCAGACTTGGTTTTGCAAGAACACGTAAAGAAGCAAGACAGATCGTAGATCACAAACATGTTTCCGTAAACGGCAAGCTTGTTAATATTCCTTCTTATCAGGTAAAACCTGGCGATGTTGTTGAAATCAGAGAAAAATTCAAAACTTCACAGAGATATAAAGACATCCTTGAGATGGCTGGCGGCAGAATGGTTCCTGAATGGCTTGAAGCAGATCAGGAAAACCTGAAAGGTGAAGTTAAAGCTCTTCCATTAAGAGAGCAGATTGATGTTCCTGTTGACGAAATGCTTATCGTTGAGTTGTATTCTAAATAATAATTTTTAGCTTGTTTGACAGGCTGATGGACTACCCTCAATTAGTTTCAAACCCATAAAGGAGGGCCAATTTAGTGTTTTATTTTGAAAAACCGAAAATAGAGATTGCAGAGATATCAGAAGATAACAAATACGGACGTTTTGTAGTTGAGCCTTTAGAGAGAGGCTACGGAATTACTCTTGGTAATTCCTTAAGAAGAATTATGCTTTCCTCTCTTCCAGGTGCTGCTGTCAGTCATGTAAAGATTGACGGTGTTGTCCATGAATTCAGTGCAATTCCTGGCGTTAAGGAAGACGTTACTGAGATTATCATGAACATCAAAAGTCTGGCAATCAAGAATACAAGTCTGACCAATGAGCCAAAATTAGCTTATATTGAATACGAAGGCGAAGGCGTCGTTACAGCGGCCGATATTCAGGTTGATCAGGATATCGAAATCATGAATCCGGATCAGGTGATCGCTACATTGAGTGGCGGTGCTGATTGCAAACTCTACATGGAGCTTACAATTACAAAGGGCAGAGGTTATGTCAGCTCAGATAAGAATAAGAGCGATGATTTACCAATCGGAGTACTTGCTGTAGATTCTATCTATACACCTGTTGAGCGTGTCAATATGACTGTTGAGAATACACGTGTAGGTCAGGTGACAGATTATGACAAACTCACTCTTGATGTCTATACAAATGGTACACTTGGACCAGACGAGGCTGTCAGTCTTGCTGCCAAAGTGTTGAGCGATCATCTGAATCTTTTCATTGATCTTTCTGAAAATGCCAAGACAGCAGAAGTTATGGTAGAAAAAGAAGACAATGAGAAAGAAAAAGTTCTTGAAATGAATATTGATGAGCTTGAATTATCCGTTCGTTCATATAACTGCCTGAAACGTGCTGGTATCAATACGGTTGAGGAGTTAACAAACAGAACAGCTGAAGATATGATGAAGGTAAGAAATCTTGGACGTAAATCACTTGAAGAAGTTCTTGCCAAACTGAAAGAACTTGGACTTCAGCTGAATCCGAGTGACGAATAATTCGCTCCGTTAGAATTTATCGATTTTTAAGGAGGATATACAATGGCAGGCTATAGAAAACTTGGAAGAACTTCCAGTCAGCGTAAAGCTTTGCTCAGAAATCAGGTAACTGATCTGTTATGCTACGGCAAGATTAAGACTACTGAAGCAAAAGCAAAAGAAATCAGAAAGATTGCCGAAGGCTTAATTGCACTTGGTGTTAAAGAAAAAGATAACTTTGATGAAGTAACTGTTCAGGCTAAGGTTGTTCGTAAGGACGCTAACGGCAAGAGAGTAAAAGAAGATGGCAAAGTTGTTTTTGATACAGTTGAGAAGACAATCAAAAAAGACAGACCATCCCGTTTACATGCTAGAAAGCAGATGGCAAAGGTTCTTTACACAAGAAAAGACATCCCTGCAGCTGCTGCTAAGAGAAAAGCCAATACAAAAGAAATCAATCTTCAGGATAAGTTATTTGGTGAATTAGCTGAGAAGTATGCTACACGTAACGGTGGTTATACAAGAATCGTTAAGATCGGTGAACGTAAAGGCGATGCAGCTATGGAAGTTATCATCGAATTAGTTTAATTCGGTCTGACTTAAATTCTGATAGACATATTGAAGGGGCTGTTGTAAGATATGCTTAGGCATATCTTACGGGGCCTTTTTTCTTTTTGGTTATTTGGAAGTTTTTTACATGCATTGGGGTGTATGGACAAAGGACGGCAACTGTCCGAGGCGCTTATGAAGAATTACCAAATGACTGAAAAGGACAGAGATTTTACAGGAGGAGTAAACATGGAAAAGATTATCCGGGCTCTGCATCTGATCCACGATTATGTGCAGAAGGATGAGAATGGCAATATTGAGTCTAAGAACAGAGTTTTGCGGGATATTTCTGTGGATATAGAGGCAGGAAGTTTTGTTGTTTTACTGGGACATAACGGTTCAGGCAAATCAACACTTGCCAGACATCTGAATGCATTGCTTCAGCCAACAGAAGGAACCGTATGGATTAACGGGCATGACACAAAAGAGCAAAGAGAATGGCTGGAGATAAGAAAGACCGCAGGAATGGTTTTTCAGAATCCGGATAATCAAATTATCGCCAGTGTTGTGGAGGAGGATGTGGCATTCGCTCCTGAAAATATGGGCGTGCCTACGGAAGAAATATGGCAGCGTGTGGCAAAGAGTCTGGAGAGTGTAGATATGACAGCTTATCGGTATCATTCGCCGAATAAATTGTCAGGAGGTCAGAAACAGCGAATTGCTATTGCTGGCATTATGGCTATGAGGCCTTCCTGTATGGTATTGGATGAGGCAACAGCTATGCTGGATCCGTCAGGCCGAAGAGAGGTTCTGGAGGCTGTACATCGTCTAAATAAAGATGAGAAAGTAACCGTTATCCTGATCACCCATCATATGGATGAGGCGGTGGATGCAGATCGTGTACTTGTTATGGATCAGGGGCAGATTGCCATGGATGGCACGCCAAAAGAGGTTTTTTTCCAGAGTAGAGGAGCTTCAGAAATTGGAGCTGGATGTTCCCCAGATCACGGAGTTAGCCTGGCAGCTGAAACAGCAGGGGATGCCTTTTTCCGACGGTATTCTGACCCAGGAACAGTTTATTCATGAATTAGAACAGATTTTGCAGCCTGGGGGAAAGGGGACGGAACATGTCGCAGATTCGATTTGAGAATGTTAATTATATATATAGTGGCGGAACCACTTTTGAGAAACAGGCTCTGAAAGATGTTAGTTTCGCTGTTGAATCAGGTAGCTTTATCGGGGTGATCGGCCATACCGGATCCGGTAAGTCAACGTTGATCCAGCATATGAACGGATTAATCAGGCCAACCTCCGGCAAAATTTATTTTCATGATGAGGACATCACAGCGGATGGCTACAAGAAAAAGGAATTGCGTTCGAAAGTCGGTATTGTTTTTCAGTATCCGGAATATCAGCTATTTGAGATTGATGTACTGACAGATGTGGCTTTTGGGCCGAAGAATCTGGGATTATCTCAGGAAGAGTCCAGAAAGCGGGCGATCGATGCGCTTCAGCTGGTGGGCATCAAAGAAGAACAATATACCTTATCACCTTTTGAATTATCAGGCGGTCAGAAACGCCGTGTGGCCATTGCAGGTGTTTTGGCGATGCAGCCGGAAGTGTTGATTCTTGATGAACCGGCGGCTGGATTAGACCCGGGGAAGTCGGGAAAGAGATCCTGGATACGATTGTGCATTTATACAGAGAAACCGGGATGACGGTCATATTATCTTCGCATTCTATGGAGGATATGGCGGAATACGCTGAGAGATTGCTTGTAATGAATCAGGGAGAACTGGTCATGGACGGCTTACCGCATGAAATTTTTGGTCGTTATAAGGAATTAGAGAAAATGGGACTTTCTGCGCCGAAGATGACCTATCTTATGCACAGTCTTGCGGGAAAAGGTTATGACTTATCCACAGATATCTTGACTGTATCCGATGCAGCAGAGGAAATTCTGAATTTATGGAGGAAGACGAGAATGGAGGACGGCGAGAAATGATACGAGACATAACCATTGGACAATATTATCCCCAGTCTTCCGTGATCCATCGTCTGGATCCGAGAGTAAAACTGCTTGGAACGGTTTTGTTTGTCATATCTGTTTTTTTGATTCACAGTGTTCCGGCTTTTATCATTGTGACGGCAGCGATGGCAGCTTTGATTGCGCTGTCAAAAGTACCGGTGAGCTTTATGCTGAAAGGGTTAAAATCCATTTTTATGATTATTCTCTTAACCTTTTGTTTCAGCCTTTTTCTGACGCCGGGAGACAGTTTATTCAAGATCGGTTTTTTGAATGCAACTGTACAGGGATTAAAGACAGGTCTTTATATGGTCATGCGTCTGAGTTATCTGATTATTGGCTCATCTCTGATGACATTGACCACAACACCGAACCAGCTGACAGATGGTCTTGAAAAAGGGTTGGGCTGTTTAAACAGGGTGCATGTGCCGGTACATGAGGTGGCGATGATGATGTCTATTGCCCTTCGATTTATTCCGATTTTACTGGAAGAAATGGACAGAATCATGAAGGCACAGCAGGCCAGAGGGGCAGACTTTGAGAGTGGTAATCTGATTCAGAGAGCAAAAGGGCTTGTACCGCTTCTGGTGCCGCTTTTTTATCGCCGCAATCCGACGCGCCAATGATCTGGCTATGGCCATGGAAGCACGCTGTTATCACGGCGGACAGGGCCGTACAAAGATGAAGCCGCTGCATTATGAGAAAAGAGACCGGATGGCTTATTTGCTAATGGCTGTTTATATGATTGCCATTTGTGTGCTGAGAGGAGTGATGTAACTGTGCATAGAATTAAACTGACGGTGGCTTATGACGGCACAAACTACTGCGGATGGCAGGTGCAGCCGAATGGTGTTTCTATACAGTCAACACTTCAAAAAGCCATAGAAAATCTTCTTGGGGAGAAAACCGATGTGACAGGCGCCAGCCGGACGGATTCCGGGGTGCATGCCCTTGGACAGGGTGGCGGCTTTTTGACACAGACAAAAATATTCCTGACTGGAAATATGCCCTGGCCATTAATCAGCGTCTTCCAAAGGATATTGTGGTGCAGAAATCCGAGGAAGTGCCTTTGGATTTTCATCCCCGCTATACGGATGTGGAGAAAACATATGAATACCGGATTCTTAATCGGCGGACTCAGCTGCCGAAAAGAGCGTTTATACAGTTATTTTGTCCCGAAAAAGCTGAATGTGGACAAGATGCGTGAAGCCGGTGTTTATCTGGTTGGTGAACATGATTTTAAATCCTTTTGTTCACAGAAGACAAAGGCGCTGAGTACTGTAAGAACTATCTATTCCCTTGAACTGATTGAAGAAGGAGATATTGTGACACTGCGTGTCAGCGGCAATGGCTTTCTGTACAATATGGTGCGTATTATCGCCGGTGTATTGATTAAGGTCGGACTGGAACAGAAAGAACCGGAGGAAGTCAGGGAAGCGGTGGAGCATCCGATGAGAAAGGCTGCGGGACCAACGGCGCCTGCACACGGATTGACACTGGTGGAGATTAAGTATCTATCAAATTGAACAGGTATCCATAAAACAAGCGGCTGCTTCATGTCATTTTGAAGCAGTCGCTTGTTTTAATCAGTGGATCAGTTCTGCTTTTCGCATGTGACAATATCTTTGCCGGAGTATGCAATGTGAACGTTATCACCTTTTTTCAACAGCAGCATGTCCTCGTGGGAGGCTGCCTTTGCACGATAAAGGGTATCATTTTCGCTAATCAGAT
>ENA-OPZZ01001602-OPZZ01001602.1-human-gut-metagenome-genome-assembly--contig:-NODE-1602-length-13334-cov-8.257818_pt1 | contig 13334 bp, 15 predicted proteins | sample MGYA00242487_ERZ504511 | MGnify/ENA primary metagenome ERZ504511 (study PRJEB26092, sample SAMD00036241) | human gut metagenome | host: Homo sapiens | study: EMG produced TPA metagenomics assembly of... | reverse complement strand
ATAGTCGGGAATGCTGACAAATTGGATGGGATATGATATATTGAAAGAAGTAAGTATATCTGACATTTTGGAGGCGAAGATGAAACGTACAATTGGAGAAAGATTAAAAAAGCAAGAAAAGATGCCAAGATTCGACAGGGTGCTGCAGCTGAAAAGATGGAGATGTCTCGAACGACTTTAAGTGCAATAGAATCAGACAAAAGACTGGTCTGGGCTGAGGAGATTACAAAGTTTGCAGAGATGTATAAGGTAAGTGCGAATGAATTGTTATATGGATTTGCGGATGAATTTCCGGAGATAGAGTTCGAAGCGTTTCTTGGCAATTCTGAAATTAGAATGATCAACTATTCACTTCTTTATGATCGATTAAATGACAAAGACAAGGACAAAGTAATGAAGTATATAGTTTCTCTTTTAGAACAACAGAATTGAGGATTAATGGATGGATTTAGAAAAAATAGCAACCAGTGCAATCGTATCTTCAATATCTAAAACAGATACGTTGAGTGGATTTATAAATGATGGAGATAAAGAACCGTGTTGGGATGGCAATATTTATATACATGAAAATTCCAGACATTCGAAGAAGAATATTAAAAGAATACCTACTCAGGTTAAGGGGAAAGCTGTCAAGACAAAATCGGTGAAAGATAAAATTAAATATCGGGTCAAATATGATGATTTAAAAGCATACATGATGGATGGTGGAACATTGTTCTTTGTTGTGTATATTGAAAAAGAGACAGGTGAAGCACTTCAAATATACTACGCAGATCTTTTGCCTATTAGAATTATGAAAATACTGGAGCAAACGCAGGACTCTTATTCCATAGATTTTTTCAGTTTTCCATCAGATAATAAAGAAAAATAGAAGTAGTTCTTAACGCATATAATGATGCTCAAAGACAAAAAAGTTTTGCAGGGAAAAGGTTGCCAACGATAGACGAATTGAACCGAAAGGGAATAATGGAAAGCCTCAGTTTTCACGTTACTCATGTAGGAAAAGAGATATCTCCAAATACAATTCCACAGGTAATGGAAGGCAAATCAATTACATTATATGCAAATATTAAAGGCAATCCTATAGGGATTCCAGTTGAACAACATCAGAATATTACACAGGTTACAACATGTCAGAAATTTGATAAGAAAATTTTTGTTAACGGAATAGAATACTATAATCATTATCTTGTTTTACATAGTGCATTTGATACGAAATTGATTATTGGTAATTGTCTAACGATGACAACACCGGTAGTTGCAGATGCAAATGAATCATCTATCAAAACCACAATTCATATCGATGTCAAAGGTACTTTACGAGAACAAATTAAAGGATTCGAGTTTATCCAAGCGGTTTACGCCAATAATGGATATGAGATTGAAAATACTCATATTTCAATCCTTCTAAAAGAAAAACACTTTGAAGAAAAAATACAAGGGTATTCTAATAGATTGAGTTGGTTAAAGTATATTTTGGATTTGTTGAAATCTATGCATGTTAAAAAAGATTTAGAAATTGAGAATTTCAGTGAGGAGGATGAGAAAAATCTTAATTTCTTGATTGCTGCACATGGCAAACATAAACCCGTTCGAGAGGAAGAGAGACAATTAGAGTGCCTTCAATTATTAAAAATATCAAATATTTCATTAGGTGTTATATATATCAAACACACTGATGGATACTATTATATGCATGATTATTTTGGAGAGCATCTGGAGTCTTATTGGAAAGATGGTGATAAAGCAACACGAATTTCACAGTTTACCGTAATGACTATGGCCGATTTCTTAAAATATGATAATATACGTCTTCCAATGATTGCTGATGATTTTAAATTATTACCATGTTCAGAGGAAATAATCAACGAGGCAAATCTTTTGATGCTCGAAATGATAAAGGCATATGATAAATCAAAAAATGATGAACTACTAGTTACAGCAAAAAAAATAAATGATTGGCTTCAGGAGCATCCTAAATTGATTGGAAGAGAAGTTTGTATTATCAATAAATACCAAATTAAGATCCGAAAAACATATCTAGGTTATTCTGATAAAGCGGAACTATTTTCGATTATTGAGAAATCAGAGAATAACAATTATCGGGCGGGGGCATTTATCTTATTGGGAGAATTTGATGAAGCAAAAAAGATTTTTGACTCTTATGGTGAAGAGCAAATGCAAGAGTTCATCAATTATCCAATATATACATTGTATCAGCAGAGCGGAGAGAACTTAATGTAGAATTGAATGATGAATTATAATAAATACATCAAGTCGAAACAAATTTCAGAGAGAGGAGGTGCTCAACATGATCGTATTGAGCTTTTTATGGGATACATTTAAATTAATTCTCAAATTACCGGTATTACTTTGCTTGGGGATTATATATTCAGTTGTAGGTATGATCAGAGGAATATACAGCATCTTCCACGCATTTTACTGGGTATTTCTTACACTTGCATGCAATGATACTATGGATAAATACCGTGTCAGCCATAAAATCAATTCTACGTTAAAAACATACAGTCTAGACAGCTACTTTTTTAGCTATTATCCAAAAGACATATAATATATAGGCTCAAATGGTGAAAGTACCCATTTGGGCCTATTATTGTATGAATTCATGTGTACAACCAGAGCAAGATCCACCCGTGTATTACAGTATTGTCATTTTGACAATTTTGTATTACTTACGAGTAGCAGACTTGATGGAGATAACGTCCCCATACCCACGTGAAAATATAATTGCCGGCAATTACATTTTAGCAGATATGCAAGCATATCTGGATAAGAATTACAGACAACAAAATAATGAAATTTGATAAGGCATTCACTTGGAATAGGTGAGTGTTTTTTGTTTTCAAATATTTAATTAATCGAAAAAAATAAAAAAAGTTTTCCTCAGGGGGCTGTAAAAATGCCTCTCAGCGTTTCGTTTTATGTAAGGGTATTTTTGACAGGAAAAAATAAAAATTTTTCATCAAGAGCCTGTATTTATGCCCTTCATCTTTTGAATATGTGTAAGGACATTTTTGAGCCGGCAGAAAAATGTTTTTTACAACAATTAGAAATAGAAACGAGGCGAGAAAAGAATGCAATATGAATACATGAAGGAGTCAGAGCAGATGCTTCAGTACTTCCAGTTTCCGAAGTTTTTGCTAAAGCTGCGCATTTCTCAAACTGCAAAATATCTTTATATGATTTTGTATGACCGGGCGCGGATATCGAGAAAGAATAGCTGGATAGACAAATATGGAAATGTTTATCTGATTTTTCCGATAGAGGAATTGTCTGTTCAAATCGACAAATGCAAATCTTCTGTAAAAACAGCATTGAAGGAATTAGATGATGAGGGATTATTGGTTCGTAGATCCGGTGGATTTTCAAAACCCAATCATTTATATGTAAAAATTCCATCTGATGAGATAGGTTTACAGCCGGTTGACGATAAGGCGGTTGAAAAGATGGTTGCAACAGAGTCGGAAAAGCAACCTTCATCTGGTCGTAAAAATGGCTGTACAGGAGTCGGAAATGTGGCACCTAGTAAAGTAACTGAGAAATATAAAAGAAATAAATATCATGAAGTAAATTATTGCTATGTGGAAGGAGAGAGTTTGTGATGAGAGAAGAAGATACCGTATGTGTAGGCAGTGATGGTTTGCAATATTGCAAAGTCTGTGGGGAAGCGAAAGAAGCATTTTTTCCTAAGGGTGACTTTATGGGGATGAAGAAACATTCTAGGCAATGTGCTTGTGACAGAAAAGCGTATGAAGAAGAACAAAAATATTTTAAAGACAAAGAGCACCGGGAATTAGTCAGCAGAAATACGAGCATCTGTTTTGACGAGAGCAGGATGGAAGAGTGGACATTTGAGAATGCAGATATGTCAGATGCAGTAATGCATAAGGCAAAAAGCTATGTTGATAACTGGGAGGAAATGAAAAGAAATCATATAGGCTGTTTGTTCTGGGGACCGGTTGGTACCGGGAAAAGTTATATTGCCGGGTGCATTGCCAATGAACTTCTAAAGCAGGAGGTAACGGTAAAGATGACCAACTTCAATACCATTATCGATGATATATTTCCGCTGGCAGACAAAACGGAATATATCAATGCATTGGCTTCATATCAGCTTTTGATTATTGATGATCTTGGAGTGGAACGAAATTCAGAATATGCATTAGGAATTATTTTCAGTGTCATAGATCGTAGGATCCGTTCGGGACGACCATTGATCATTACGACTAATCTTCCACTGAAAGAAATAAAAAGCGAGACCATGTTGGATAAAAGGCGTATCTATGACCGTATTTTAGAAATGTGTACGCCAATGTATGTTGGAGGCACAAGCAAACGAGAAGCGATTGCAAGTATGAAAATGGAGAAAGCGAAAACGCTGTTGAATACCAACAGAGGGGAGGAGAAATGCGAATGAATCATACAGAAAAAACAATACCTGTTTGGAAGAAATATTCTTTAAATGTTTCCGAAGCAGCTGAATATTACGGAATCGGAGAAAAGAGATTAAGACAGATTGCAGGTGAAAATGAAGGAGCAGATTTTATTTTGGAAGTTGGTTCGCACATCCGATTCAAAAGAAAATTATTTGAAGATTATCTGGATACAGCCAGCACAGTTTAAGTGACAGAATAGAAAAAATAGTAATGAAAATAATGTTCATTTTATCTTAGCGAAGAGAAGGTCTTGTGGTATAATGAATAAACCGAGACGGTCTTCCAAGTTAAATGAACATTTGATGAAGGAGACTAAAAGATTATGAGTGAAAAAAGGAGAGATCATAGAGGACGTATATTGCACAATGGAGAAATACAGTTATCTGATGGCAGATATCGATTTAAGTATGTCGATGAGATGGGAAAGGAGCGCTGCGTATATAGCTGGCGCTTAGACCATAATGATGCAACTCCGAAAGGAAAGCGCCGTACTTTGTCGCTTCGAGAGATGGAGAAGAAAATCCAGACGGACCATTTTGAGCAGATTGCAACAAATGGCGGAAATATGACGGTACTGGAACTGGTTGAAAAATATACATCAACAAAAACCGGTGTCAGACCTACTACAGTTGCAGGATACGGAACAGTTATCAATTTATTGAAGAAAGATCCATTTGGAAAAAGAAGGATTGATACGGTTCGGATTTCGGATGCAAAATGTTGGCTGATACATCTTCAGCAGGTAGAAAAGAAAAGCTATAGTTCCATCCATTCAATCCGAGGAGTTCTTCGTCCGGCATTTCAGTTGGCAGTGGATGATGACCTGATCAGGAAAAATTCATTTCAGTTTCAGCTAATGGAAGTGGTTGTGAATGACAGTGTGACAAGAGAGGCAATAAGCAGAGCAGAGGAACGTAAGTTTCTACGATTTGTGAAGGAAGATCCTCATTTTTGCAGGTATTATGAGAGAATCTACATATCGTTTAAAACAGGTCTTCGCATCTCGGAATTTTGTGGTTTGACGATTTCTGATATTGATTTCAAGGAGCATACGATCAACATCGATCATCAATTGCAGAAAAAATCAAAAATCGGATATTATATTCAAGAGACTAAAACAACCAGCGGAACGAGAAAGATACCTATGACTGCGGATGTAGAGGAATGCTTTCAGAAAATAATAGAAAAACGAAACCCGCCCAAAGCAGAGCCTATGGTAGATGGAAAAAGTGGATTCTTATACTTTGATAAAAACGGAAGTATTTGTTATTCTCTGCACTGGGAGCATTACTTTCAACACATCATTCAGAAATATAATAATACTTATAAAGTACAGATGAGTGTTATCACACCGCATGTATGTCGGCACACCTATTGCTCAAATATGGCAAAATCCGGAATGAATCCAAAAGCATTGCAATATTTGATGGGCCACTCAGATATCAGCGTAACGCTGAATACATATACGCATGTAAATCTTGAGGATGCCAGAGAAGAAATCGCCAGACTTCGGATTGGGTAATTACGATTCTTAATTGAAAACAGCAAGGTGTAAAATGGAAAAACATACACCTTATTTTACACCTTTTGCGGACAATATTATGCGAAAATAAACCAGGTTATGCCAAAAAGCAAAAATTTACAAAGGCTCACAAAGCCCGAAATACCAAGAAAAACTAAGAAATGCGAGGATATGCAACAATGATAAAAGTGCTTTTCATCTGCCACGGCAACATCTGTCGCTCCACCATGGCAGAATATGTAATGAAAGATTTAGTAAAAAAAGCGAATCTGGAGTCATCTTTCTACATCGACTCTGCCGGAACTAGTAACGAAGAAGATGGCAATCCGGTACACTATGGGACACAGAACAAATTAAGAGAAGAAGGAATCCCGTGTGGGAATCACAGAGCACGTCAGATGACGCGAAAAGATTATGAAGAGTTCGATTACCTGATCGGCATGGAACAGTGGAACATTCGCAACATCAACCGCATCATCCGGAAAGATCCGGAGCATAAGGTGCATTTGTTACTGGAATATGCAGGAGAGGCAAGAGACATTGCAGATCCGTGGTACACGGGGAATTTTGACGTGACTTATGAAGATGTGAAAGAAGGCTGCGAGGCATTCTTGCAATATCTGATTGAGAATGAACCATTATATTAGAAACAATAGGAATAAACAATAAAAAGGAATCATCTTATGTATTCAGATAATTTTGCATACATTTGATGATTCCTTTACATTTTTTCGAAAATAATTTCATAGAATTTAATGTAATATAAACTCTGGGTACAATTTTACATAGATTTAACATAGATTTGATATAGGCTGCATACACCTTCGTTACAATAAGCCCGTAACGTCGAGGGAACATCATGTGTTCGAAAGAAACTGCCGGCGGCAGGTTCTACAGAAGACGAATGAAGGAGAATGGGAAAATATTATGAATGAAAAATTGCAGATAATATTCGGGCTTTTAGGAGGCCTGGCAGTCTTTATTTATGGAATGAATATGATGAGTGAGTGCCTGCAGAAAGCGGCAGGAGAAAAGATGAAAAGCATCTTGGCACTTCTGACTAAGAATCCGGTACTTGGGGTTATTGCAGGAGCACTTACTACAGCGGTATTACAGAGCAGTAGTGCGACAACCGTTATGGCGATCGGTTTTGTCAGTGCGGGACTTATGAGTCTTCCACAGGCAATCTCAATCATCTTTGGTGCGAACATCGGTACGACGATGACGGCACAGATCATCGCATTTAAGATCAGCGATTACATCTATATCATTATCTTTATTGGATTTATCATTTCGTTTATTGCGAAATCTGAAAAAGTGAAGAGTATCGGTCAGACAATCTTCGCATTTGGTCTGTTATTCCTTGGAATCGAGACCATGGGAGATGTTATGAAACCGCTGGCATCCAGCCCAGTGTTCACGAATCTGATTGAAAGAGTAGCACATATTCCGGTACTTGGGGTATTTGTCGGAACACTAATGACACTGGTAGTACAGAGTAGTAGTGCGACGATTGCAGTATTGCAGAACTTTGCATCACAGCCGGGACCTGATGGTGTGACAAGTATGCTTGGACTTGCAGGTGCGATCCCAATCCTTCTTGGAGATAATATCGGTACTACAATTACAGCACTTCTGGCAAGTATCGGTCAGACAAAAGATGCGAAACGTACAGCCGTTGCACACTGTATTTTCAACATTTCCGGATGTCTGCTATTTATCTGGTTTGTGAAACCATTTGCAGCGCTGATCCAGCATATTTCTCCGAAAGGACCAGAAGTTGAGGTGATCTCAAGACAGATTGCAAATGCGCATACATTATTCAATATTACAATGACACTGATCTGGGTCTGTCTGATCAAATTCATGGTGAAGATTGTTATGACGTTGATTCCGGATGGAAAAGCAGTCGATATGGATTCTGCAAAACCGGTATTTTTGGATGATAAGATCATAAACCAGCCGGCAGCGGCACTTCAGTTGGTTGCAAAGGAAATTCTTCGTGTGAGTGAAATGGTTAAAGTTGTTGTGGCAGATACGATCACAATTGTCAAAACTGAAGATATGAATGAACTGGAACCACTGCAGGAAAAGGGACTGCAGATTAAGAAACTGACGGATCAGATCACGGAATATCTGGCAGCTTTGTTCTCAGCCGGAACGATGACAGAGCAGCAGGCTGCACAGACGGCAAGTCTTATGTACATCTTAAGCGATGTGGAACGTATGGGAACGCTGAGTGTAGAAGTTGCCAAATGTGTACAGGAAAAGATTGAAAACAGATACAAATATACACCGGAAGCGATGGAAGAGTTGCAGAAAAGCCTGAAGACACTGGAGAAGATGTTTACCGATTCAATCAAGGCATTACAGGGTGATAAGTCAGTTCAGACAGAGAAGCTGATCAAACGGAAAGATAAGATCATGGATCTGGATCTGAAGATGCGAAAAGCACATGTACAGCGTGTCAATAAAGGAAAATGTAAAGCAAGCCTTACGACACCATTTACGAATATCTTGCATCTGATCGATCGTATGGGAAACAGCTGTGTCAACCTTGCAGATGTTGCGTCTAATGAAATCAGTCTGAAGTATTTTATGGTAAATTAAGAATATGAGAGATAGAAAAGCCTTTGTGGATATTAAAATGATATCTGCAAAGGCTTTTTTGATACCAAAGTATGCAAGAAAAATTGCCAGTGTTATTTGGGGTAAATACATAGAAAACAAAATTCGAGACATACTATAAAAGAAAAATAATGAAAAATACATGAAGAAAGACAAAGTATAAAAAGATAGCAAGCAATTTAAAAAGGAGGAAGTATCATGGACACATCAACATACGAAATTCTGAAGGAATGTAATTCTGGATGCCGGATGGCACTGAATAGTATCGAGCAGTTGGCGGTATATCTGAAAAGTCAGGAGCTTCAGGACTTGTTCTGTAAATATAAAGAAGACTATGAAAAAATGGAGAAGGAATCAATAAGATTGTCAGAAGGAAAATTGCAGGAGGAGAAGCTGTCAGAAAAGGCAGCAGAGACATTTGCCTGGATCAGTGCTGAAGTAAAGATGATGCTCAATGATGACAGTTCGAAGATTGCGGAAATGATGATCGACGGGGCAAATATGGGAATAAAATCCATTACAGAGAAATTAAATCGTTATCCGGAAGCGGAAAAAGAAAGCATTTCACTTGCAAAGAAATTTGAAAAGACATGTGAAAAGCTGATTCAGGATATGAAGAAATATTTGTAAAATATTATGATTTTTTCGTGGAATATGCAGCCCAAAATATTAGAAAACGAAAAAATAACTCTTTACATTTTCCTTGATTTTGGATACATTATTGTTATAAGGTTTTAAATCAAGGGGAAAATTATGAAAGATATATCAGAAAAAAGACTGAGCGACTATATGGCGGAACAGATCGCTGATGAAATATTGTCCGGAAGAATTCCCGGAGGAAGTCAGTTAAAACAAGAAGAACTGGCAGAAGCGTTTGAAGCTTCCAGAATTCCAATCCGGGAAGCTTTCCAGATCCTGGAAAATCAGGGGTTAATTATCCGCCTTGCAACCAGAAGAATTACGGTGACAGAATTGGATAAAGAACAGATATGTCTGATCTACAGTATGATTTCGGAGATGACAAAGAAGGCATTGAACAGTCTGAAACATAGTGGAAAGACTGCGCAGTTGGAAGAGTTGCTTATGACATCGGGATTGTCAGGAGAGGTACAGCCTGCAGAAGCCATGTGTGATCTGGTGGAAAATGAGTATATCAAAAGACTTTTAAGAAATGCCAGTGACAGCTATATCCGTTTTGCACTATCAACGGGACATTATGCAGATAAGATAAAAGAAGAAAAGGATAAGATGACAGAACTTTTAGAAAATGGGGAACTGAAGAAAGTAGAAAAATCTCTGGATGTATATTTTAAATTGCTTGCAAGAGCGGTCAATGAAGAGAGAGGGATGAATGAATGAATGGATTAAAACCAATTAAGATGCCGTCGGCCAAGGAAAAGGTAGCGGCAGAACTTAGGAAGGCAATCTTGTCCAGGCAGATGAAAGAAGGAGAAGTCCTTTCTCTGGAAAGTGTAGCCACACAGTTAAATGTATCGGCGATGCCGGTAAGAGAGGCATTTCAGATACTTGCAAGAGATGGGTTAATACAGTTGCGCAAGAACAAAGGAGCTGTAGTACTTGGAATTACGGAAACTTATATTAAAGAACATTATCAACTTCGTGCAATTTTGGAAAGTGCGGCAGCATTGCTTGCAGCAGAGCCGGAGACGGACATATCGGAGATAGAATCCGTGTACGAAGAAGCAGAAGAGGCTCTGAAGGAAGGCAATTTAAAGCAATATACAGATCTGAACCGTGCATTTCATCATGAGATCTGGTCTGCAGCAGGTAACCAGAAGATGAAAAATATGATTTCTGAATTATGGAATGGTCTGTCTATGGGCAGCATGGTATCAGAAGAGGATTATGCGAAAGTGTCGATTAAAGAACATGAAAGGATATGGAGAGCAATCAAGGCTCATGATCAGAAGGAAGCACAGAAGGCGATGTATGATCATATTATGCGGAGCCGGGATGATATGCTTACATATTATAAATAATTAGTGCGTTGTTATTTACCTTTGTGGTAAATAACAATGTACTTTTTTTGTCTAAGTATGCAAGAAAAGTTGCCTGTGGCAGGTCCTTTCAATACAAAAAACGCTGAATATGGTGATTTTGAACAAAAGACGATATACAGTTTTATAACATATGCCAAAATCTATAAATACCTATTGACATTTTTATCATTAAGGAGTATCTTATAATCAAGATTTGGATACAAAATCAAATATCAGACATCAAAGATCAAACAAAAACGTATCCGAGAAATCGAACGAAATAATTACAAGGAGGTAATGAAGATGAGTCAGATAACAATTACATTACTGTTTCTGGCATTTGCAATCATCATGTTCATGCTTGAAAAGATTCCGCTTGGGGTAACATCGATGATTGTCTGTGTGGGACTGGTAGTCACAGGGGTATTGGACTGGCAGACTGCATTCTCGGGATTCATCGACAGCAATGTAATCTTATTTGTTGCAATGTTCATTGTCGGTGGAGCACTGTTTGAGACGGGAATGGCGAACAAGATCGGAGGAGTGGTTACACATTTTGCCAAGACAGAAAGGCAGCTGATCATTGCGATCATGGTGATCGTCGGAGTGATGAGTGGCTTCCTTTCCAACACAGGAACAGCCGCAATCCTCATTCCGGTAGTTATCGGTATTGCTGCAAAATCAGGATATTCAAGATCAAGACTGTTAATGCCGCTGGTATTTGCAGCAGCCATGGGAGGTAACCTTTCACTGATCGGTGCACCTGGTAACATGATCGCACAGTCATCCATGGAGAAGATTGGACTGAAATTCGGATTCTTCGATTATGCGAAAGTAGGTCTTCCAATTTTGGTCGTAGGAATTATTTTCTTCGCACTGTTCGGATACAAATTCCTGCCGGATAAAGTGGACACAAGCGGTGAGGGAATCTTTGATGAGACAAAAGATTTCAGCAATGTTCCAAAGTGGAAACAGACCCTTTCACTGATCATCCTGTTATTAACACTTCTGGGAATGATTTTTGAAGATCAGATTGGTATTAAGTTATGTGTCATAGGATGTGTGGGAGCACTTGCACTGATCGTTACAGGCGTTATCAGTGAGAAAGACGCACTCCTTTCCATCGACTTGAAGACGATCTTCTTATTCGGAGGTACGCTTTCCCTTGCGTCTGCACTGGAAGCAACCGGTGCCGGAGAACTGATCGCAGATAAAGTAATCGGAATGCTGGGAGATAACCCTTCACCATACATATTAACATTTGTAATCTTCATGCTCTGCTGTATCATGACAAACTTTATGTCAAACACAGCAACGACAGCACTGATGGCTCCGATCGGAGTATCCATCGCACAGGGCATGGGTGCAGATCCAAGTGCCGTACTGATGGCATGTGTAATCGGAGGCTCCTGTGCATTTGCAACACCAATCGGAATGCCGGCCAACACCATGGTAGTAACGGCAGGAGGATATACGTTCAAGGATTATGCGAAAGCAGGTATTCCTATGATCGTAGTAGCAACCATAGTAAGTATGATCTTGCTTCCAATCTTCTATCCATTCTTCCCATAAACATAAGGAAGTATTTGACCTCTAATCTCCATAAAAACGGAAGATGTAAGCAGACATACCTCTCATGACAGTTTGTGATAAAAGTTTTCGCTGTCTTTCATCACAATACTGTTGTGGGAATATAGATAGGAACTAAAAATTTTTAATAGAATTTCAAGGAGGATATGAAAATGTCTAAAGAACAACAGGTAACACAACTTACAGATTATATGGCAAAATTTATTGCACATATCGCAAAGAAACTGCCGGATGATGTCATTGAAAAATTAACAGAGCTGCGTGAGAAAGAAGACAGCCCGCTTTCAAAGGTAATTTATGACACCATGTTCAAGAACCAGGAACTTGCTGTAAAACTGAACAGACCAAGCTGTCAGGATACAGGTGTATTACAGTTCTGGGTAAAATGTGGAACAAAATTCCCACTTATCGACGAACTGGAAGGACTTCTGAAAGACGCTGTTGTGAAAGCAACATTTGAAGCACCTCTCCGTCACAACAGTGTAGAGACATTTGATGAATACAACACAGGAAAGAACGTAGGAAAAGGAACACCGACTGTATTCTGGGATATCGTTCCAAATTCAGACAAATGTGAGATCTATACATACATGGCAGGGGGCGGATGTACTCTTCCTGGAAAAGCTATGGTTCTGATGCCGGGTGAAGGATACGAAGGAGTTACAAAGTTCGTTATGGACGTTATGACAACATACGGATTGAATGCCTGCCCTCCGCTTCTCGTTGGCGTAGGTGTGGCAACATCTGTTGAGACGGCAGCACTTCTTTCTAAGAAAGCACTGATGCGTCCGATCGGATCACACAATGAGAACGAAAGAGCAGCTAAGATGGAGACTCTTCTCGAAGACGGAATCAATGCAATCGGCCTTGGACCACAGGGTATGGGCGGAAAATATTCTGTAATGGGCGTTAATATTGAGAACACAGCACGTCATCCGTCTACAATCGGTGTAGCTGTTAACGTAGGATGCTGGAGCCACAGAAGAGGACATATTGTATTTGATAAGGACCTTAACTACACAATCACAACACATACGGGGGGTAGAATTATAATGGTAGAAGTAAAGAACGGTAAAAAAATCTTAACAACACCTATTTCAGCAGAAGACTTAAAAGATATCAAGATCGGTGACATCG
>ENA-OPZZ01001600-OPZZ01001600.1-human-gut-metagenome-genome-assembly--contig:-NODE-1600-length-13337-cov-6.284481_pt1 | contig 13337 bp, 10 predicted proteins | sample MGYA00242487_ERZ504511 | MGnify/ENA primary metagenome ERZ504511 (study PRJEB26092, sample SAMD00036241) | human gut metagenome | host: Homo sapiens | study: EMG produced TPA metagenomics assembly of... | reverse complement strand
AGGGAGCGCCGGGAATTGATGGCATGACCATTGAAGAGGCTCTTCCATATCTAAAGGAACATCAACAAGAGATAACTGACCGCATTTATCGTGGAAAGTATACTCCGTCTCCAGTAAGACGAGTTGAGATTCCCAAACCAGATGGTGGTGTGCGAAAGCTTGGTATACCAACGGTGATAGACCGTACAATCCAACAGGCAATCACGCAAGAGTTAGTGCCAATCTATGAACCGCTGTTTGCAGATGGTAGCTTTGGCTATCGTCCGGGCAGAAGTGCGAAGGACGCAATACAAAAAGTGAAAGAGTATGCAGAACAAGGATACACATATGCAGTATCCTTAGATTTATCAAAATACTTCGACACACTGAACCATGAAATTCTCCTTAACTTACTCCGCAAGAATGTAAAGGACGAACGGGTGGTGCAGTTGATTAAGCGATATCTGAAAAGCGGGGTAATGGAGAACGGAGTAGTCATGGAAACAGAGGAAGGTTCGCCACAAGGAGGAAATCTATCCCCACTACTGGCGAATATCTATCTCAATGAGTTTGACCAGGAGTTTTTGAAGAGAGGAGTCCCATGCGTCAGATATGCAGATGACATCGTGCTCCTTGCGAAGAGCAAACGGGCATCGGAGAGACTTCTGGAAAGCAGTACGAAATACCTTGAAGAGAAACTGAAACTTACAGTCAACAGAAAGAAAAGCCGTACTGTCAGTGTGTTTGCAATCCGAAATTTTAAGTATCTAGGCTTTGCATTGGGAAGGAATGGAACGGGTATTTATGTTCGCGTTCATCCAAAGTCATGGAGAAAGTTTAAGTCGAGACTGAAAGAGTTGTCTTCCCGTAAACGATGTCAGTCAATCAAGCCAAGCCTTGAGAAAATCAAGATATATGCAAGAGGATGGCTGAACTATTACGGAATAGCAAGCATGAAGAACAACATCGAAGAGATCAACGGATGGCTCTACCACAGAATACGCATGTGTATATGGAAACAGTGGAAACTTCCAAAAACAAAGAAAAGAAATCTGATAAAGATGGGAGTACACGAATACTATGCGAATATGGCGGCAAACTGCCGAAGAGGACACTGGTATTGTGCGAATCTGACAACAGTTAAGAAAGCCATGACAAAAGAGAGACTGATAAACGGTGGCTTCTATGATTTAGCCACAGCCTATCAGTCCGTGCACGTCAACTATTGAAACCGCCGTGTACCGAACGGTACGCACGGTGGTGTGAGAGGACGGCGGTTAGTCACCGCCTCCTACTCGATTTGGAAAAGATTCAAACTTTTATAAGTGGCGGGCAACAGATTTGTCTGAGTGGGGTTTCATTTTCGAATAGTAAGATTCTTTACATGGATTTTACATGGCATTGCAGAGGATTTGATCTTGTGGCAGTAAAATAAATTTATGGTTAAAGGTATAATGCCATTTTTATGGGATTTAGCTCAGGTCTCACGTGCGTCTGGCTTAAATACACGCAACGAAAAAGCTGTTAAGGGCATCACATTTTATTGAGGAGGAGAGAATAATAAATGAGAAAATATATGAACCGGGAACTGTCGTGGCTGAAATTTAATGAACGTGTTTTGGAAGAGGCGGAAAATAAAAAAGTGCCGCTCTGTGAAAGACTGAATTTTGCAGCAATCTATCAGAGCAATCTTGATGAATTTTTTATGGTGCGTGTGGGATCACTCGTAGATCAGATGCTTTTGAAGAAAGATATCCGTGATAATAAAACGAATCTTACACCGGAGGAGCAGATCAAAAAGATCCTTGCGGAAGTCGGAAAACTGAACCGTAGCAGAAATGTCGTTTACGATGAAATCATGGAAGAACTGGAAGAATATGATATCTGCATCACGGATTTCAAGAAGATGAATGAAAAAGAAAGCGAATACGTTAAACGCTATTTTCAGGGTGAAATCGCACCGATCATTTTCCCGACGATCGTGGCAAAAAGACAGCCGTTTCCATTTTTGCGAAATAAAGAAATCTATGCAGTCGTAGTGCTGGAGACAAAGAGCGGAAAAGAGAAGCTGGGTATCATTCCATGCAGCAGTGGTATGTTCAAACGTCTGATAGAACTTCCCGGCAAACGCGGCACTTATATTCTGGCAGAAGAAGTGATTCTCCATTATATGCCGGAAATCTTTAAGGGTTATCGTGTAAAAGCAAAATCACTGATCCGCATCACCAGAAATGCAGATATTGACGCAGACGCACTGTATGACGAAGATCTGGATTATCGTGATTTTATGGTGGAAGTGATCAAACAGAGGAAAAAACTGGCTCCGATCCGTCTGGAATTGTCACGGGAAATGGATGGTGAAGTGATCAGTACTCTGTGTCATTATCTGGATCTTGACCGTGACTATGTTTTCTATAATGAGGGACCGCTGGATCTGTCATTTGTCTATGAAATCCAGGATAAACTGCGTTACGTGCCGGAACTGTTCTATCAAAAACGGATTCCGCAGAAATCTGTGCAGTTTGAAGAAGGCAGACCGATTCTGGATCAGATTCTGGAGGGGGACAAATTTTTATCTTATCCGTATGACAGCATGAAACCGTTTCTTACGATGCTGCATGAAGCTGCAAACGACAAAGATGTCCTTTCCGTAAAAATGACGCTCTACCGTGTGGCAAAACAGAGTAAAGTGGTGGAAGCTCTGATCGAGGCAGCGGAAAATGGCAAGGAAGTGCTGGCACTTGTAGAATTAAAGGCAAGATTTGACGAGGAAAATAACATCGAGTGGTCAAGAAGGCTGGAGCGTGCCGGATGTCATGTGATCTATGGGCTGGATGGATTTAAAGTACATTCCAAACTGTGCCAGATCACCAGAAAAGCCGGCGATGAAGTGCAGTATATCACGCAGATCGGAACAGGAAATTATAACGAAAAAACAGCGTGCCTTTACACAGACCTTTCCCTGATGACAGCCGATACAGAGATCGCAAAAGAGGCGAGAAGAGTTTTTCAGGCACTGGCGATGGGAGAAATCGTAGAACACACAGACAAATTGCTGGTAGCACCGCTCTGTCTGCAAAATAAAGTGCTGGCGATGATCGATGATGAGATTGCAGCTGCACTTGCCGGAAAAGATGCTTATATCGGGCTGAAAATGAACGCACTTACTGACAAAAAGATCATAGACAGGCTGATCGAAGCTTCCTGTGCCGGAGTAAAGATTGATCTGATCATCCGCGGTATCTGCTGTCTGATCCCGGGCGTAAAAGATGCAACGGAAAATATTCGTGTGATCAGCATTGTAGGAAGATTTCTGGAACATTCGAGAATTTATATTTTCGGAAGTAAGGGAAGAGAGAAAGTTTATATTGCGTCAGCCGATTATATGACGCGAAATACCTTAAGACGTGTGGAAGTCGCAGCTCCTGTCTGCGATCCGGCAATCAAGGAACGTCTGCTTGAGATGTTCCGGATCATGTTAAATGATAATCAGAAGGCTCGCCATGAGGATTCGGAAGGAAATTACAGAATCCCGATGACGATCGAGCGTCCGGTGGATGCTCAGGAAACCTTCTATCAGCAGGCGTATGAAGCAGCAGCGTCAAAAAACGTGTGACGGCGACTGTTTTGCGTTCGATTTGAAAATGTCATTATAGATGGAATTTCCGGGAAAACAGATTTTCCTCGCCGCAGGGCAATGAACGCAATGTGCTCTATCTGGACTGCCACGCGGAGGCATTTCGGCATAAAAAAAGGACACCGCAATTTTGCGGTGTCCTTTTGTATAAGCTTTTAAAAAGTTTGATTTCGGCAGTCTTATTCTTATTTCTGAGGACCAGCGGAAACCAGAGCTTTACCGGCAGCATTTCCTTCGTATTTAGCAAAGTTCTTGATGAATCTGTCAGCCAGATCTTTTGCTTTTGTTTCCCATTCGGAAGCATCAGCGTATGTGTCACGTGGGTCCAGGATAGCTGGATCAACGCCTGGCAGTTCTGTAGGAACTTCGAAGTTGAAGTATGGAATGGTCTTTGTAGGAGCATTCTTGATAGCTCCGTTCAGGATAGCATCGATGATACCACGAGTATCTTTGATGGAGATACGTTTGCCTGTTCCGTTCCATCCTGTATTTACCAGGTATGCTTTTGCACCGCTCTTTTCCATTTTCTTAACCAGTTCTTCTGCATATTTTGTAGGATGCAGTTCCAGGAATGCCTGGCCGAAGCAAGCTGAGAATGTCGGAGTCGGTTCTGTGATACCACGTTCTGTACCAGCCAGTTTAGCTGTGAAACCAGACAGGAAGTAGTACTGTGTCTGAGCTTCTGTCAGGATAGATACTGGAGGCAGTACGCCGAATGCATCTGCGGACAGGAAGATTACGTTCTTCGCAGCCGGTGCAGAAGAGATCGGGCGAACGATGTTCTGGATATGGTCGATCGGGTAAGATACACGAGTATTTTCTGTTACGCTCTTGTCAGCGAAGTCGATCTTGCCGTTTTCGTCCAGAGTAACGTTCTCAAGCAGAGCGTTACGTTTGATTGCATTGTAGATATCCGGTTCGGATTCTTTGTCCAGGTTGATAACTTTTGCATAGCATCCGCCTTCGAAGTTGAATACGCCGTTGTCATCCCAGCCGTGCTCGTCATCACCGATCAGCAGACGTTTCGGGTCTGTAGAAAGAGTTGTTTTACCTGTTCCGGACAGACCGAAGAAGATTGCTGTGTTTTCACCGTTCATGTCAGTGTTTGCGGAGCAGTGCATGGAAGCCATGCCTTTCAGCGGCAGGAAGTAGTTCATCATAGAGAACATACCTTTTTTCATTTCTCCGCCGTACCATGTATTTACGATAACCTGTTCTTTGCTTGTGATGTTGAACATAACAGCTGTTTCAGAGTTCAGACCCAGCTCTTTGTAGTTCTCAACTTTTGCTTTGGAAGCGTTGTATACAACGAAATCCGGCTCGAAGTTTTCCAGTTCTTCAGCAGTCGGTTTGATGAACATGTTTGTTACAAAGTGAGCCTGCCAAGCAACCTCAACGATGAAACGGATTGCCATACGGGTGTCTTTGTTGGCACCGCAGAAAGCATCTACTACGAACAGTCTCTTGTTAGACAGTTCTTTGATAGCCAGTGCTTTTACAGCATCCCATGCTTCCTGAGTAGCCGGATGGTTGTCGTTTTTATATTCATCTGTTGTCCACCATACAGTGTCTTTGGAATTCTCATCTTTTACGATAAATTTGTCTTTCGGAGAACGACCTGTGTAGATACCAGTCATAACGTTGACAGCACCCAGTTCACTTTCCTGGCCTTTTTCAAAGCCTTCCAGAGTAGGTTTTGTCTCTTCTTCGAACAACATCTCATAAGATGGATTGTACACGATCTCAGTAGTTCCAGTGATGCCATACTTGCTTAAATCGATTTTTGCCATCTGATTAACCTCTTTTCTTTTATACTTAAAGTTAAAGAAATGATGCCCACTTCTCTATCATCATTATACATATTTACCCGGCAAAATCAATAAAAAACTTCTGAACTTTTTGCTGAAAATGTATGAAATCTGCTGTTTCTGAATGAGTTTGAACGAATAACAGCAAAAAAAGCGAGGAAGAAACGCCAGATTATGCACGAGAGTTGCTCAGTTTTGAACGTTTAGTCAGGCAAACATATAAATAGAATATTTTTTTCATGTGAAAATTATATAATGATGCCAGGGTCAAAAGGTCTAAATGTCGTTCCTGCCTGTACGGGAGTGATTATGTGGCTCAATTTGTGGTAATTGTGTCTTGCACAGTTTGAGAAAGTACTTTAAACTTAGCAGATGTAAAAATGAATATTAGGAGGTAAAACAAATGGCACTGAATAATATAGGAAATATGATGAAGATTATGAATGCATGGAATATATTTAAAAGAAACCACCCGAAATTCCCGGCATTCTGCAATGCAGTTTCCAAACGGGCTTTAAAGGAGGGCAGCATCATGGCGATCACGGTTACCACACCGGATGGCGAAAAGATTGAGACGAATCTGAGAATAAAGGCAGAGGATCTGGAGCTTTTGAAGGAACTGACCAACTGACAGAGTGCGAAAGAGGATTGTGAATGTCCGCTTTGCATCAAAGACTGAGATTGCTCAGGGTTTCTGAAAAAGGAGTGAAAATAAAATATGAATGATATAAAGCGGCTGGCAGGATATATCGGGCCATATAAAAGAGATATGATGCTTGGTGCTTTGATGGTAATGATCGAGACAGCGTTTGAGCTTGTCATTCCGATCATGATCGCGGATCTGATCGATGTCGGGGTGGCAAACCACGATCTTGCCTACATTTATTCCAAGGGCTTTCAAATGGGGATCTGTGCACTTCTGGCTCTGGTGACGGGGCTTCTGTATGCACGGTTTGCAGCGAGGGCTTCTTATGGATGGGGAGCGAAGATCAGGGAGGCAGAATATGCAAAAGTGATGCAGTATTCTTTCTCAAATCTGGATCATTTTGATACCTCGTCTCTGATCACGCGAATGACCACGGATGTCACGGTTCTGCAGAATCTGATCAATTCCGGCTTCCGTCCGGTGACGAGAGGGCCGTCGCTTCTAATCCTCGGCATCGGTCTTTCTTTCTGGATGAATCCGAAACTTGCCATTGTTTTTCTGGTGTGTACGCCGGTTCTTGGCATTGTTTTATTTCTGATCGTCCGGAAAGTGGCTCCTATGTATACAAAGCTTCAGACAATCGTTGACCGCCTGAACCATGTTGTGCAGGAGGGTGTGACAGCGATCCGTGCGGTCAAGGCGTTTGTCCGCGGAGAGTACGAAGAAGAAAAATTTGATGCAGTAAATACAGATCTGAGTGTTTCAAGTGAACAGACTTTTCACTATGCGGTGCTGAATCTTCCGGCATTTCAGGTTGTCATGTACAGTGCGATCGTACTGATCATGTGGTTTGGCGGAAATATGATCTTAAGCGGTAGTCTTAAAGTTGGTGATCTGACCGGATTTTTAAGTTATGTCATGCAGGTCGTCAACGCTCTGATGATGATCGCAAATGTTTTTCTGCTGCTGACGAGATCTCTTGCCAGTGCACATCGTATCGCAGAAGTGCTGGATGAGAGGATTGTTCTGAAGTCTCCGGAAAACGGGGTACAGAAGGTCAAAGATGGAAGCGTGGATTTTGAACAGGTATCTTTTAAATATCACAAAGATGCGAAAGCGTATGCACTGTCAGATGTTGATCTGCACATCAAGGCCGGGCAGACGATCGGTGTGGTCGGTGGAACCGGAGCCGCCAAAACGACGCTCGTGCAGCTGATCCCGAGGCTTTATGATGCGACCTGCGGCACGGTGAGAGTTGGCGGTGTGGATATAAAAGCATATGATCTTCATGCACTGCGGGCGGCAGTCGGAATTATTCTGCAGAAAAATGAGCTTTTTTCCGGAACGATACGTGATAACCTGAAATGGGGCGATCCGGATGCAGATGACGAAAAAATCTGGCATGCATGCCGTGTGGCATGTGCGGATGAGTTCCTGGAGCGTTTTCCGGACGGACTGGACACCATGCTTGTGCAGGGAGGAAATAACCTGTCCGGCGGGCAGAAACAGAGACTCTGTATCGCAAGAGCACTTCTTGCCAATGCGAAGATCCTGATCTTTGATGATTCTACCAGTGCAGTCGATACGGCGACGGAAAAGAAGATCCGCAAAGAGCTGGAAAAACTTGGCGATGTGACAAAAATCATCATTGCACAGAGAATTTCTTCTGTGATCCATACGGATCGGATCTTGATCCTGGATGACGGTAAGATCCATAATATCGGAACGCATGAACAGCTTCTTAAGGAGGATGCAATTTATCAGGAAATTTATGCTTCTCAGATGAAAGGAGGAAACAGCGATGGCATCGAAAACGAAGAATGTTAAACGGCCGGAAAATATGCAGCACACACTGCGGATTTTTGTTTCTTATCTTGGACGGCATAAATTTATGCTTCTGATCGTCAGTATTCTGGTAACGGTAAGTGCCCTTGCAAACCTTCTTGGAACTTACATGATACGTCCGGTTGTCAATAATCTTGCAAACGGGGATCTGCATTCACTTGCCATCGGAGTGCTTGTGGCAGCCGGCATTTTTGCCATCGGAGCACTGGCAGCCTGGGGCTATTCTCAGACGATGGTAAAAGCTGCCCAGCAGGTTGTTTTTGATATTCGAAGAGATTTGTTTGCACATATGCAGACACTGCCGCTTCGCTTTTTTGACCAGAAGCGACACGGCGATATCATGAGTCTGTTCACAAACGATATTGATACGATCGCAGATGCTCTCAATAACAGTTTTGCGATGGCAATCCAGAGTTTTATCCAGATGATTGGAACCCTTGTGATCCTATATATCCTGAACTGGAAACTGTCGCTGATCGTGACGGTCTGCTATGGCATCATGTTCTGGTATATGAAATTCAGCGGAGCAAAAAGTAAGGTTTTTTATGCGAAACAGCAGCAGAGCCTTGGTGAGCTGGACGGCTATATTGAAGAAATGGTCAGCGGTCAGAAAGTAGTCAAAGTCTTTAATCATGAACAGGCAAGTCTTCAGGAATTTCTGGAGAAAAATGAAAAACTGCGAAAAGAAGGAACCGGTGCACAGTCTTATGCGGCAACGATGGTTCCGGTAGTCGTAAGTATATCTTATATTAATTATGCAATCGTGGCAGTTCTCGGAGGAATTCTGGCGATGCGTGGAATGGCGGATGTCGGAAGTCTTGCAAGTTATCTGGTGTTTGTGCGTCAGGCGGCACTCCCGATCAATCAGTTTACACAGCAGAGCAATTTCCTGCTCTCCGCACTTGCCGGAGCAGAGCGGGTGTTTGATGTGATGAATCTGGAGCCGGAAGTGGACGAAGGGGATGTGACGCTTGTCAATGTCAGAAAAGAAAACGGCATCCTGAAAGAATGTCAGGAAAGACCGGAAAATGGGCATGGCGTTCAAAAGATGGAGAACTGACAATGCTTCGCGGTGATGTCCGTTTTGAAAATGTTGATTTTGGTTATACGAAAGAGCATATGATCCTGAAGAATATCAGCCTGTATGCAAAACCGGGACAGAAAATTGCTTTTGTCGGATCGACCGGAGCCGGAAAAACAACGATCACAAACCTGATCAACCGCTTTTATGATGTGCAGGGAGGAACGGTAGTTTACGATGGAATTGATGTGCGAAAGATAAAGAAAGATGCACTGCGACACTCTCTTGGCATCGTGCTTCAGGATACGCATCTGTTTACCGGAACCGTAGCGGATAACATCCGCTTTGGAAAACTGGATGCAACGCAGGAAGAGATCGAGAGGGCGGCACGCATTGCAAATGCACACTCTTTTATCAGAAGACTGCCAGATGGTTACGATACCATGGTGACGGCAGATGGGGCAAATCTTTCCCAAGGACAGCGGCAGCTTCTGGCGATCGCAAGGGCAGCAGTAGCCGATCCGCCGGTTTTGATTCTTGATGAGGCGACATCCTCTGTTGATACACGAACCGAAGAATTGATCGAAAAAGGCATGGATCAGCTGATGGAAGGAAGGACCGTGTTTGTTATCGCACATCGATTAAGTACCGTGCGAAATGCCAATGCGATCATGGTACTGGAGCAGGGGAAGATCGTCGAGAGAGGGGATCATGCAGAACTGTTGGAACAGAAAGGGAAATATTATCAGCTTTATCATGGAATGTTTGAGCTGAGCTGAAAGTTATAGGTTTTTCTTTTTCAGTGCAGAAAATGAAAGGAAAATGTTATAGAGTGCCGGACGCAAAAAGACAGGGCACGTGACACGCATCGTTTCCTGTTCGATTTGTGCCGTCTATGATCCGCCGTTCGCTGGAACTCGCAGCTTCGCTGCTCAGACACCGCTCGGCGGCGGAAACTAGACACAAATCTCACGACGGAAACTTGCTACCGTCACTGTACCTCTGTCTTTTTTGCTGTCTGGCACAATCTACATTTCATATCTTTTCTTTTTTACTGTATTGAAAGAAGAAATAGCCTCCGGCGGATTGCAGAGGTGCACATTAAGAAAATCTCTACCGTAAATTTTATTTGCCGTTCTGAAAATGTATCTGCTCTTCTTTTATCGGGGAATAGCGAATCAGTTCTTTTGCTTCCAGATTTTCTTTATGCATATCAACGGCACTGATCTGATGATTATCATACGTCGTGTAATAATAAATCCCTTTATCGGCATTGCAGCAGGAGGTGTAGATCGTGATTTCATATTTTCCTTCGGCAACTTCGCAGCAGCCTCTGCTCTGTTCCACGGAACCTAAAATATGGAAAAACTGGCTTACACTGGAAGCTTCGCTTTCATCAGAAATAGCGTGCATTTTGGTGAACGCCACGCGGATGAAACGCGACTGAGAGGAGAGGTCTCCCGGAAGTCCGAGTGCCCCCATGCCGCGGCTGTAAGTGTTCAGGTTTAATTTATCGGAGAAATGATTCTCCGGTGATTTGGCGGAAAGCTGCATATAATTGTTGAGCTGAAACAGCTGCATGTCAAACGGTGGATTGTTGGTCAGTACACCGACCGGATTGTCATAAATTTTCATGCCATCTGCAACACATTCTACGGTGATGCTTTCGCTGCGGTCAGCGATCAGCCAGTGCAGGCTGGATGATGGAAACTGGTCGCTGAACGGTGTGTCACATAAATTTATGCGGCCAAGAAAGCTCCTTACTTCTTTTACGGTGGCACACTGTCCTAAAATCCATGGAATAAATTCAAAAGATGCGATATTTTCTTCTGAATCAGAAAGCGGCTGGTAATGAGCATTTCCGACAAAATTCAGTCCTGCCATGCCAAGTCCTTTTTCGTTGATGGCATCGTAATAGAGCGGATAATTGTCGGCACAGCACGCCATGCCAATCAGTGCATAGTGATTTTCTAGTGTTTTTGTGTGGCGGAAAACGAAAGGATAGTTTCGTGGTGTAATGATGATCTCATCACCATAGGAAAATTCATAGTCTAAAGTACGTCCGAAATAAAAATCTTTTGTTTTATAAGTTGCTGCGGTACACATATTCAATTCCTCCAATATCATACATTTTGATGTGTGAAAAATTCAGAGCATCTCATTTTTTAAAACAAATTCGTTTTTGTGAAAATCTAAGATCCCTTCTTTTTTCATACGGGAAAGTTCTTTTGACAGGGCACTGCGATCCAGATTCAGGTAGTCTGCCATTTGCTGCCGGTCGAACGGAATCTGAAAACGATGGTTGCCGTGTTTCCGGGACTGTGCGGACAGATAGGTCAGCAGTCGGCTGCGAACTGTTTTTGAAGAAGTGCAGAAAATCCGTTCTGAGAGCATCAAATTTTTGCGGCTGCACATTGCAAGAAGGCTGCGTTGTATTTTCGAATACCAGGAAGAAGTGCAGTTTTTTTCCTGTAAAACTTTCAGATTCAAAAAAAGAATTTCGCAGTTGCTGGCGGCAACGGCATCTACCATCATCGGTTCCCGGCACAGGGCATAGGTTTCTGCAAAAATATGTCCTTCATTCATATTTCCCAGAATGCTCTTATTTCCCCAGAAATCAATGTTTTCTACATTTACGCTTCCGGATAAAACAATGCCGATTTCAGAAACAGTGGAACCGGTAGAAAATATAATATCATTCTTTTTGTAAGAAGCCGTCCGCAGACAGCCGGAAGTCTTCATTTGTTCCAGTTCCTGATCGGAAAGGCTCTGAAACAGAGGCAGTTCTAAAAAGTTCATAAAGTCTCCTGTCAGGTCAAAACAACAGTATGCGGAAAAATAGTACTGTTGATATTTAACGGTATTTTGATTGTGATTCAGTGGTTATAACCACCGATTTTTCTCAGATGTTATGTTAGGATCAGGTCAAAGTCAGGCAGAGATTTTAGACCGGAAAAAATGGTTTGACAGAAAATCTGCTGGCTTTGTTCAGCATCATACTACACGGAAAACAGAAAATCAAGGGGCACTGTGAAGGTATGGACAGTGATTGAAAAAAATTTGCTGTCTGCCCGGCAGTGAAAAAAAGGATTTCAGGTGTGATTATTAGGAGGAATATAGATAAATGATAAGAAAAATTATTGAGATAAACGAAGAAAAATGCAATGGATGTGGTTTATGTGCGAAAGCCTGTCATGAAAATGCGATTGGTATGGTAAATGGAAAGGCAAAATTATTGCGGGATGATTATTGTGACGGACTGGGAGACTGTCTGCCGACCTGCCCAACCGGAGCGATTACGTTTGTTGAGCGGGAAGCAGCGGCATATGACGAAGCAGCTGTGGAAGCAAATAAGAGAAAAAAGAACAGGCAGTGGCCGATCCAGATTCAGCTTACGCCGGTCAATGCCCCTTATTTTGACGGGGCAGATCTTTTAATCGCAGCAGACTGTACTGCGTTTGCATACGCAAATTTTGCAAAAGAGATCCAGAAGGGAAAAATCACGCTGATCGGATGTCCGAAACTGGATCCGGTTGATTACAGTGAGAAACTTACGGCAATCCTGGAACAGAATGATGTGAAAAGTGTGACAATCATAAGGATGGAAGTGCCATGCTGCGGCGGAATTCAAAATGCAGCTGTGACAGCAATGAAAAAAAGTGGTAAGTTTATACCATGGCAGGTGCTTACAGTGTCGGTAGAGGGAGAAGTTTTATGAAAAGAGTAGTTTAAAATATAGCTGGTCGTTGTGTTCTAGGCATCGTCTTCATCGTGAGATTTGCTGCCGATTACACCGGCAACCACAGCAACCACGCAGGAAACGATCACAGCCGCAAGGACGGCGATAGAGATAATAGCAATGATCATATAAATTCCACCTTTCTTTTCGGTTTGAGAATGGTAATGCCAGAGATAAAGTACCTGATCGTCTTTTGACCCTGTCATCAGTGGAATTATTATAGCACAAAATCAGAAAAAAAACAGTGAAAACTTTACAGGAAAGAAAGAGAAGTGCTATAATGAGCAAAAAATGACAATGGGATAAAAAGTTTTATCCAGGAATGATGGGAGGATTTAAAAATGCAGTTAGAAGCATTAAGAAAAGACATGGTAGCAGCTATGAAGGCAAAAGATAAAGAACGCAAGGAAGCAATTTCTTCTCTGGTTTCTGCAGTAAAAAAAGCAGCGATCGATGCCGGATGCAGAGATGATATTCCGGAAAGCATGGTTGATCAGGTAATTCTGAAAGAGCTGAAAACAGCAAAAGAACAGATCGATACCTGTCCGGACTCCAGACAGGATCTTAAAGCAGAATATCAGTTCCGTTACGATGTGATCAAAGAATATGCACCGGCTCAGATGAGTGCAGAAGAGGTTAAAGCTTACATTCAGGAAAAATTT
>ENA-OPZZ01001599-OPZZ01001599.1-human-gut-metagenome-genome-assembly--contig:-NODE-1599-length-13343-cov-1.934700_pt1 | contig 13343 bp, 15 predicted proteins | sample MGYA00242487_ERZ504511 | MGnify/ENA primary metagenome ERZ504511 (study PRJEB26092, sample SAMD00036241) | human gut metagenome | host: Homo sapiens | study: EMG produced TPA metagenomics assembly of... | reverse complement strand
AATTTAAAGTAAGAAGCTCCGTCGAAGTGATTCGCCGGAGTTTCTGTGTTTTTTAAGCGCAAGCCGGACGTTTTTTACTGTCCTCCCATAATATCCAACAGCTCGTTGGTGATAGCCTGCTGGCGGGTTTTGTTATATTGCAAGGTCAATTCCTGGATCAGGTCGTTGGCATTGTCGTTGGCCGTTTGCATCGCCATCATGCGGGCGGCATGCTCGGATGTCGTTGTGTCGAGTAATGTCGTGTAAATCGTTAAGTTGAGCAGCTTCGGAAAAAGCAATGCCTGAAGGCTTTCCGGCGACGGTTCCAGGATGTAATCGGTTGTCGGGACGGTGTTTTCAACCGAGGCCTGTGGCAGGGTGACCGGCAGATAGACTTTATGGGTCAATACCTGTGTGGCCATATTCTTGAAATGATGGTAAAGCAGCTCCACTCGATCGGCCTTACCCGAAGAAAAGAGCTCCATCAGTTTTCCGGCGAGGCGGACAGCCTCTTCGTACGAAGGTTTCTCTCCTAAATGAAGAAAATCGTCCTCAGTCGTATAGCCCGCCTTGTGCAGTTCGTCAGCAATCTTTTTCCCGATGGGGTAGAGGCAGACGGCGGTGTGTTGTGCTTCTAATTCGTGCAAACGGGCAGATAGCTCTTTCCATACGTTGGCATTGAACGTGCCGCATAGTCCGCTGCTGGATGAGAAAACGGCGAGAGCGACCTGTTTCACCTCACGCTTTTCAGTGTAAGGTGATTCCAGATCGCATTCCGCATCTAAAAGACCGTTTAAGATGGCGGAAAGTTTGTTTGCATAAAGGAGTGTGTGTTCGGTTTGCGTCTGGGTATGATGGAGTTTCGCTGAAGATACCATTTTCATGGCTGCGGTGATCTTTTTGCGTATCTCCGGATAGACGCGATCCGAACTTTTATTTCTTTTAATGATGCCATAATCCCTTTTTTTAATTGACAATTAGGTGTCGCTTGTTGTAATTGTCCATTGTCAATTGTCCATTGTCAGTTGTTTTGCTGTTTCTTCCAGTTTCTTCCGGATATCGTCGTTGATAGTTCCGGTTTTCAGGATGTCCAGTACGTCGTGCTGGTGTGATGTATGCAGTTCGTGCAGGAATTCCTTTTCGAAGTCGTGCACTTTATCCAACGGGACTCCTTTCAGCAATCCCTGTGTACCGCAGTAGAGGATGGCGATCTGGTCTTCTACAGGCATCGGGCTGTATTGGGGCTGTATCAGCAGTTGCGTGTTCTTTTGCCCCTTGTCGATTGTGAACGCCGTAACGGCATCCATCTCACCGCCGAATTTGGAAAACGATTCCAGTTCGCGAAACTGTGCCTGGTCGATCTTCAGCGTTCCAGCCACCTTCTTCATCGCCTTTAGCTGGGGCGTTACCTCCTACACGAGATACCGAGATACCGACGTTGATAGCCGGACGGTTTCCTTGGTTGAAGAGGTCAGTTTCGAGGAAGATCTGCCCGTCGGTAATGGAAATGACGTTCGTAGGGATGTAGGCTGACACGTCACCCGCCTGGGTTTCGATGATCGGCAGGGCAGTCAGGGAACCGCCGCCTTTTACCTTGTCCTTCATGCTGTCTGGCAGGTCGTTCATCTGCCGGGCCACTTCGGGCTGATTGATGATCTTGGCAGCTCGTTCGAGCAGACGGGAATGCAGGTAGAAGATATCTCCCGGATATGCCTCGCGTCCGGAAGGACGGCGCAGGATCAGGGAGACCTCTCGATAGGCGACCGCCTGTTTCGAAAGGTCGTCGTAGACAACTAAAGCATGACGTCCGCTGTCCCGGAAATATTCACCGATGGCGGCACCCGCAAAAGGAGCGAAATATTGCATGGCTGCCGGATCGGATGCTGTCGCGCTGACAATGATCGTATAGTCCATCGCGCCTTTTTCTTGCAACGTGTTGACAAGCGAGGCGACGGTAGAACCCTTCTGTCCGATTGCTACATAGATGCAGTAGACTGGGTTACCGGCTTCGTAGTTGCCACGCTGGTTGATGATCGTGTCGATGGCAATGGAGGTCTTTCCGGTCTGGCGGTCTCCGATGATCAGTTCGCGCTGTCCGCGTCCGATTGGGATCATTGCATCGACAGCCTTGATACCGGTCTGTAACGGTTCGTTGACGGGCTGGCGGAAGATAACCCCCGGCGCCTGCTGTTCGAGTGGCGATCTCACAGGCTTCTCCCGTGATTTCCCCTTTTCCGTCGATAGGGTTTCCGAGCGGGTCGATCACACGTCCGATCATACCTTCGCTGACATTGATGGAGGCAATACGTCCTGTGCGTTTGACGATGTCGCCTTCCTTTACCTGGTCTGTTGGTCCCAGCAGGACAGCTCCCACGTTGTCCTCTTCCAGGTTCATCACGATCGCTTCCATCCCGTTGTCGAACTGCAGGAGTTCGTTAGCCTCGGCATTGTCGAGACCGTAAATCCGGGCTACGCCATCGCTCACCTGGAGCACCGTACCTACTTCTTCCGTCCGGATACCAGTACTGATCCCTTCCAATTGCTGGCGCAGGATGGCGGAAACTTCACTCACTTTTATCTGATCTGTCATACTTCTTTCTGTTTTTATCTGTTTTCGAGTAACCGGCTACGGATATCCCGTAGCTGTGTCGCATAGCTGGCATCTATCCGGTAGTTCCCGATACGCAGGCGAAAACCGCCGATCAGCTCCGGTTGTACAATGCCGGAGAATTCGATGGTGCTGCCTGTCTCTTCCTTCAGCTTGTTCTGGAGATGTACTTTCACTTCCTCGCTTACCGGAACTGCGGTACTGAACTGCACGCGGGTGATGCGTTTGTCTTTCCGGTACAGGTGGATATAGATATACGCCATGAAGAGCAGGAGGCTTTCCCGTTTATGTTCCAGTACGAGGTGCATGAAACGTTCATACAAGTCGGAGACCTCTATGCCGCCTGCCGCTGTCAGCAGCTTGAGCTTTTCCTCTGCCGGGAGGATCGGATTGCCAAGGGCAACCCGCAGTCCGGGTTCGAGCGAGAAGCTGTCTGCCAGCATCTTCATATCATCGTATACCCGCGTTTCCAGTCCTTTCTCCTTCGCTAAGGAGAAAAGGGCTTTCGCATACCGGGAAGAGATTGTTCCTATATCCATACGTTACGATTTACAAAACGATACCTCATCCAACAGCCGGTCGATGATTTGTTGTTGTTCCTTGTCGCGGCTGATCTTTTCTTTCATCACCTTCTCTGCTATGGCGATCGAAAGGTCGGCAATCTTGGAACGGACCTCGCGGATTGCTTTCTCCTTCTCTTCGCGGATACGTCGGGCTGCCTCTTCCACCTGCAAACGAGTTTCGGCGGCAGCTTTCCGGTGAGCTTCGTCGATGATTTGTTCCTTTTCGGCAAATGCTTCTTTCAGGATGGCATTCTGTTTTTCCTTTGCTTCGGCAAGTATCCGGGCCCCTTCGGCCTGGATATTGGCAAGCTGTTCATTCGCCTGGCGAGCCGTTTCAAGAGAGTTGTCGATGTAGGCTTTCCGTTGTTCCACTGCCTTGATGATGACAGGAAATCCGTATTTGGAAAGGATGACAAAGACAATCCCGAATGAAACGATCATCCAGAACAGAAGTCCCGAATCCGGTGTTAATAATGACATAACCTGTTACTTTTTATTGGAACAAAGCCAGGAAACATACCACGATGGTCAAACAACGCCACACCTTCAACCAGAGCTCCCATGATCAACATCGAGGTACGGATCTCGCCCGCTGCAGAAGGCTGGCGGCCGATTGCTTCGACAGCTCCTTTTCCGATCAGACCGATACCTATACCTGCACCGATAGCGGCAAATCCCGCTCCGATTGTTGCTCCCATCTTCGCTATGCCCATTCCGGCAGCTGCTTGTAATAAAATAGTCGATAACATTGTGCTTTAAACTTTAAATTAGTAACCTAATATATTTAATCTTTAACCTTAGCCAAACCTATATAATTGGCTGACAATAATGTGAATATATATGCTTGCAGACAAGCCACCAGCAATTCCAGACAGTTCATGAACGCGCAGAACAGCACCGAAACGATCGTCATTCCGAAATTCACCAACAACCCCATCGATACCGTGATAAAGATCAGGCAGGTGAGGGCGAGGATGATCGTATGTCCTGCCATGATATTGGCAAACAGACGGATCATCAGGGCGAACGGCTTGGTGAATACGCCGAAAAACTCGACAAAAGGCATGATTGGCAACGGCAGTTTCAGATAGATCGGTGCTTTCGGCCAAAATATCTCTTTCCAGTATTCCTTTGTCGCAAACAGGTTGACAGCGATAAACGTACATCCCGCCAAGACGGCCGTGACCGCAATGTTGCCGGTGATGTTGGCCCCTCCCGGAAAGACCGGGATGATTCCGATCAGATTGTTGATCAGGATAAAGAAGAAGACCGTCAGCAGATAAGAGGAAAACGGCCTGTACTCTTCTTTGCCGATCGACTCCTTGATGACGCCGTCTTGTATGTAGGAAATAATCATTTCCATCAAGCCGGTAAACCCGCTCGGAACCTGGTTCGGATGTCTCTTGTACCAACGGGCGGTCCGTAGAACTACGAACAGCAGGATGCCGCAACTCAGGAACAGGCCGCAAACATTCTTGGTCAGCGACAAGTCGACCGGACGCACCTCTTCTCCGCGGCTGTTCTTTTCCACCACCTTGCCGGCGTGTTCGCCTTCTGTAGCGATATAATAGTTGTGATGCGCTTGGCCGTGATGTAAATGGTGGGAGAGGAACATGTCCCATCCACGCTCTTCACTTTTGACCAATATCGGCAGAGAGATGGCGATCTCCTTTCCGTTCCATTCAGTAATATGCCAGGTGTAAGCGTCTTGGATATGCGAAAAGACAATATCCTGGACATCGATGCCTTCCTTTTTGGAATCAGCATGAGCCGGGGCCAGAAAACAGAGCCACATCAGCAATACTATCCATATCAACCTGTTATTTTTGATATTGTTCATCATTTTCCTTTTTCTCTCTTTTCATTCTTTTCTTCTCGAACAGATAAACCGTATACGTTTCCAATCCCAAATAGATAAAATAGAAAAGCATCAGGGTGAAGCCGAACATTCTCAAATTTTCTCTGACCAGTGCGGCATAAAGCCACAGGAAAACAACGGCAAGGGTGAACTTGCAGAAACGGACTACCATGAAAGCGGTAATCGTCACATCGCCGTTTTTTCTTTTCTTCCGGTCAAGTATATAGGTCATCACAATTGCCATCACCCAGTAAAAGATCGGAATGGAAGGATACCATTTGAAATAATGATCCGGCCAGATCGTGTATAATAATCCTCCTAACGTCACACCGATGGCTGCATTGATAAATGTAATCAATCCCATCAGCTTTAATTTTAACCATCCAGTCATGTCGTCGTATATACTTTTATTTATTCGATGCAAACAGATATGTAATCATCCTTAACCTCTACGAATCCGCTCTTGATAGCCTGTTCGCCTTTTTTGCCATCGTGTTCATATTGGATGGTTCCCTGTCGGAGGGCGGCTATCAGCGGGGCATGATGGGGGAGGATATCAAATGAACCGGCTGCTCCCGGAAAGGAAACACGCTCTGCTTCGCCTTCGAAAAGAATGCCGTCCGGTGATACAATTTCCAATCTCATATCCATTTTTAATTTGCTTGTTCAGCCAATCGCTTTGCTTTTTCCATCACGTCCTCGATCGTGCCTACGTTCAAGAAAGCCTGTTCGGGGATATCGTCCGTCTCTCCGTCCATGATCATCTTGAATCCTCGGATCGTATCTTCGATGGAGACCATGACGCCCGGTACACCGGTGAATTGTTCCGCCACGGAGAACGGCTGTGAAAGGAAACGCTGTACACGGCGAGCGCGGTTGACGGTCAGGCGGTCTTCGTCGGAAAGTTCTTCCATGCCGAGGATCGAGATGATGTCTTGCAGTTCCTTGTTGCGTTGGAGGATTTGTTTCACACGCTGTGCCGTTTCGTAATGCTCTTTGCCCACGATCAACGGGTCCAGGATGCGCGAAGTGGATTCCAACGGGTCGACGGCCGGATAGATACCGAGTTCGGTGATCTTACGGCTCAATACCGTGGTGGCATCCAGATGTGTAAAGGTCGTTGCCGGAGCCGGGTCCGTCAGGTCGTCTGCTGGCACATAAACTGCCTGAACGGAAGTGATGGAACCTTTCTTAGTGGAAGTGATGCGTTCCTGCATGGCTCCCATCTCGGTGGCCAGTGTCGGCTGGTAACCGACGGCGGACGGCATACGTCCCAGCAGGGCGGATACTTCCGAACCGGCCTGTGTGAACCGGAAGATATTGTCGATAAAGAAAAGGATGTCTTTTGTTTCCCCCTCTGCCGCCAGGTCACGAAAAGACTCGGCGATCGTCAGTCCTGAAAGGGCTACCGAAGAGCGGGCTCCCGGCGGTTCGTTCATCTGGCCGAAGACCAGTGTCGCCTGCGACTTGGCCAGTTCATCATAATCGATCTTGGACAAATCCCAATGACCTGCCTCCATGCTTTTCTTGAATTCTTCGCCGTAGCGGATGACTCCGGATTGGATCATCTCGCGCAGCAGATCGTTTCCTTCGCGTGTACGTTCACCCACACCAGCAAAGACGGAGAATCCGTTGTTCTTCTTCGCGATGTTGTTGATCAACTCCATGATCAGGACCGTCTTTCCTACGCCAGCTCCCCCGAACAGACCGATCTTGCCTCCTTTGGAGTAAGGTTCGAGCAGGTCGATCACCTTGATACCGGTGTATAAGACTTCACGGCTGGTGGTCAGGTCTTCGAACTTAGGGCGGTTGCGACTGATGGATCGGAAGAGCCCTTCTCGTCGAGTTCGGTCATTCCGTCAATGGGATTCCCCGTTACGTTCATCAAACGCCCTTTTACCTGGTCGCCGACCGGCATCGTGATGGGCGAACCGTGCGAAATGGCTTCCATTCCTCTCTTCAGTCCGTCTGTCGTATCCATCGCTACGGTACGGACCGTGTTTTCCCCAATATGCTGTTGGACTTCCACAATCAGGATTTTTCCATTGGGGCGGGTTATCTCCATTGCATCGTGAATGCGGGGAAGTGTTATCTTTTCTTCCTTGCCATTATCGAAATGAATGTCCACGACCGGACCGATAACCTGTGAGATATAACCTTTTATTTCTCCCATACAATCTCTTTTTTCCTTAATCCTATTCAAATCTTCAGCTGCAATATTACGAATTATGAATTTCCGAAAACCGGAAATATTACTTTTTGAGTCTTTTTGTACTTAGTTAAATATTCAACTAATTTCAACCTCTTCTAAAATGAACCAATCGAGTTCTGAAATGAACCAAAATAGTAGGAATAGCTTATTTTGTAAACCATAGAGATAGAAGATTCTAAGCATGATATGCCGTTTTGTTGGCGAAAAAACCAGATGAAATGTTTTACTTTGTTAAATAAAAAGGATTACTCATCTGTTTTTTCTACCTTTGCAATCGGATTATGGTGTAACCGTATTTGCTTCCGCTGACGGTTAGTAAAAGGGAATCCGGTGAAAGTCCGGAGCTGTACCCGTAGCTGTAAGTTCTGAAACCCCGGCAAATCTTGTTGCCACTGCCTATCGGATAGGCGGGAAGGTAGCCGACAGAGGGTGGACGAGCCAGAAAACCTGCCATGATTTTGTTATGCGACGTTTCGGGTGAAGACGTTGGTAAATCTAAATGTTGCTATGCGAGATTTATATCTTATAAGATGCCTATGCGTTTTTAGCGCATGGTTATTCTCTTTGGGTGTCGCTTACGGTCAACAGATCGATACGACGGCCTATCACGAGCTTTCCGGGGTGGAAGTGGTGGAGAAGGTACGTCCGTCGGTCACCCGTGAAGGTACGCCTTTGCAAATTATGGACCGGGCGGGAATCGATCGCTTGGGAGTACAAGACCTATCCGAGGCCGTGAAACGCTTCTCGGGAGTTACGGTACAGGATTATGGGGGGATCGAGGATTGAAAACGGTCTCGGTACGTAGCTTGGGGGCGAAGCATACCGCCGTCAGTTACGATGGGGTGACGATTACGGACGCGCAAAGCGGGCAAGTCGATATCAGCCGTTTCTCGTTGGATAATGTGGAGATGGTTTCCTTGTCAATCGGGCAGTCGGATGACATTTTCCAAACGGCAAGGGTGTATGCTTCGGCAGGCGCCTTGAATATACAAACCGGAAAGCCCACGTTTAAAGACAAATCGTTTCATACTTATCTTAAGGTTAAGGGAGGTTCCTTCGGGCTTTTTAATCCTGTGCTGCATTATGATCAAAAATTAGGAAAGCGTTGGAGCGCATCCTTACATGGTGATTTCGTGCGTGCGGATGGACAATATCCCTATACATTAATTAATGGGGAATTGGAAACGAGAGAGAAGCGAAGAAATAGCGATATCCATTCTTTCCATTTGGAAGGTAATCTATTCGGCGATTTTGGAAGGGGAGGCGAACTTTCCTTTAAGGCGTACTATTTTGATTCGGAGCGGGGGCTTCCCGGTTCTGTTAATTTATATAACAAGAACACTTCTGAACGATTATGGGATAATAACTTTTTCGTGCAATCGGGGTATAAGAATGTTCTTAATGAGAAATTTACGCTACGGGCCATGGCTAAGTATAATTATGCTTTTACTCGTTATTTAGATATAAATGATAAATATGCTGCGGGCGAACAAGTCGATTTGAATACACAGAATGAGTATTATGGCTCTGTAGGTTTGCTGTATACTCCTATAAAGTATGTATCGGCGACGTTGACTACGGATTTAACTCGCTCTATGCTGGACAATAATTTTGTGAACGGCCCTAATCCAAAGCGAATGGCCTCTCAATCAGTACTAGCGGTGCAATATAAGAACAGTCGATTCACGGCTACCGCTAGTTTATTGGGAACATATATCACTGATAAAGTGGAGCAAGGGGAAAAACCGGATGATAAGAGGCGTTTATCCCCGGCTGTAAGTTTGTCTTGGCGGCCATTCTCGGAAAGTACTTTGCGGATACGTGCCTCTTACAAAGATATATTCCGGGTTCCTACATTTACGGACTTGTATTACCTCCGTATGGGAAATACAAATTTGAAACCGGAAGAAACTTCCCAATATAATGTAGGGGTAACATGGAGTTCTTCCTGTGGGGATTGGCTGCGGCATTTCAGTATTTCGGCGGATGGATATTATAATACGGTGAAAGATAAGATCGTGGCTTTACCTACCATGTATGTTTGGAAGATGATGAATATGGGCGAAGTGGATATTAAAGGGGTAGATGTAAATTTATCTACACAATTCCGATTGCCCTTACGAATGAGCTTGCTTTTGGCTTCCACTTATTCTTTTCAATACGCGGTTGATGTGACAGATCCGGAAGCTAAGAATTATAAGGATCAGATTCCTTATACACCTCGTCATTCTGGCACGGTTTCCGTAACCTTGGAAAATCCATGGGTAAATGTCTCTTATATACTGACTGCGGTTGGTGATCGTTATGCATTGCCGCAAAATATAGATCGGAACAGGATTGATTCTTATATAGAACAGAGTATTTCTATAAATCGAGATTTTCCGTTTTCGATATTTCGGTTTGCGTTTGCAAGGTGAATTGTTAAATCTTGCGAACGTGAATTATGATGTTATTCAGTATTATCCCATGCCGGGCCGTTCTTGGCGTTTAAGTATTTGTTTATCCTATTAGTAAACTATAAAAGTAAAGTAATGAAAAAGAAGAATTTAGTTTGTGTCTCTGCCTTGTGTGCATTGATGTCTTTCTCGTTTGTCAGCTGTGATGATGACAATGAGCCTTCACTGAACATACCAAATGTATCTGTAACTAATGTCAGTTTTACGGATGAGAATCCGGAAGCTTTAAAAGTTAGCGGAACCTTAAATTGGACAGCTCCGTCTTCTGTTGACAATGTAACAAAGTACGTGATTTATGGTTCCTCTGATGGAACCGCTAAAGATATGAAAATTGCGGAGGTAGAAGTTGGAACACATTCATATGCTATTACGGATGTCGTAAATATAGGCTATTTATTAGTTATAGCCGCAAATGCGGAAGGTGAGTCTTCTGTTTATGCTTCCGTAAGAGTTATTGATTTTGTGAAGGATAGTTCTTTCATGGCTTTATATTTCTTGAATTCGGGCAATATGGGAAATAACAACTCTTCTTTATATATGTACGACATAGAAAAGGATGAGGTTGTCCCCGATTATTTCTTGGCTCAAAATGGCAGGGGGCTGGGAGATACGGCACAGGATATGATCGTGTATGGCGATAAGATGTATATCGCGGTATATGGAGAGTCTACGATAGAAGTGACAGATCTGAAGGCAAAATCCATTAAGCAAGTCAAGACAGAGGGGCAGCCCCGTTATATGGTATCAGAGGGTGGAAAAGTCTATATTAGCTATTATAATGGATATGTCGCTCGTTTGGATACCGCATCCTTGGAGGTTGAGGCGAAAGTAAAGGTCGGACGGAATCCGGAACAATTGGCGGTATCTTCTAATAAATTGTTTGTCTCAAACTCCGGAGGTATGGATTACAGTACCGAGGTTGGGTATGATAAAACGGTATCAGTGGTTGATCTGTCTACTTTTACAGAGATAAAGAAGTTGGATGTAGTATTGAATCCCACACGGATACAGGCGGATGAGCAAGGAAATGTATATGTGGTTTCTATGGGTAACTATGCGGATATACCCAATACGGTACAAAAGATAAATTACGGAGACTTATGAGGTTACTTCCCTTACGAATTGTCCAAACGCAACGGAGATGGCCTATGAGGATGGCAAGCTATTTCTGTTCTATGCGCAATGGGGAATGTCTAGCCCTGCATTTTTAACATTTGATACAAAGAGCCAATCTGCGGGAACGAGCTTTATTACAGATGGAACCTCAATACAATCCCCTTATTCAATCAGTGCCGTGGGTGGAAATGTCTATGTCGCAGAGTCTGATTATAAGAATAATGGCGATATCTATTGTTTCGGAGGTGACGGTAAATTGTTCAAGAAGTTTGAGGCCGGTTTAAATCCCATGAAAGTAGTCCTCGCTCAAAAAGATAATATCTAATGCGATTACTGATTCTCTTAGGGTTCGCTTTCTGGATGGTGGCATGTACGCCATCCGGAAAGCAAACTTCTTCCAAGGAAGCTCTTTCCTCTGATAGTATTCAATATGCCCAAGGTTTCACGGTTCAGCGCTTTGATACCTATATAATGGTGGAAGTTCGTGATCCGTGGGATAGCACCCGTCTGCTTCAACGCTATTTATTGGTAGACCGGACAAAGTCGGTTCCCGGCGGATTACCCAAAGGGACGATCGTGAAGGTCCCGGTAAAAGATATTGTGATTTATACTTCTGTCCATGCGGCTATTATTGATCAACTGCACGAAACCGATAAGGTTATAGGCGTTTGTGAGCCTCGTTATATGGATACTCCTGCCATACAAGAGGGTATACAGGCCGGAAGAATCGCTGATTTAGGTGAGGCTACCTCTCCGAATATAGAGAAAATGATAGAGATCGGCGCGGAACTCGTGATAGCTTCCCCATTCCAGAACAGTAGTTATGGGCCTGTCGAGAAGATAGGGATACCCATTATCGAAGGAGCCGACTATATGGAGGCATTTCCTTTGGGGCGTACGGAGTGGATTCGCTTTTATGGTTTGCTATTCGGAAAGGAAGAGATGGCCGATTCTATATTTAAAGAAACAGAGCAAGCCTATTTGTCTCTAAAGGACTTAACCGCAAATATAGATAATCGTCCTACTGTTTTGTCGGAGAAAAAGTTCGGCTCTTCGTGGTATGTACCATCCGGAGATAGTTATATGGCTCATCTTATCGAGGACGCCGGAGCTGATTATATGTTTAAGGATTTACCGGGTGCCGGAAGTACCCCCTTAGCGTTTGAGACCGTGTTTGATAAAGCGATCCATGCGGATATTTGGCTTGTTAAATATAATCAGTCTTCTGAGATGACCTATAACGATTTACGCTCCGAATATACTCCTTACGAGAATTTCGACGCTTTTCAAAAAAAAACGGATTTATACCTGTAATACAGGTGCAGTTCCTTATTACGAGGAATTCCCTATACATCCGGAATATTTATTGAAAGATTTAATCTGGATTTTCCATCCGGAGCTAGTATTCGGGTATTCTCCCCGTTATTTTAGAGAAATGCCCTGATTGTCTTAAAGGTTTCATATCTTTGTTGAAATGTCGTTTCTAGACAAATAAAGGTATTAGACTATGAAGATAAAAAAGGTATATGCTGATGCTTTAACTACATTAGCGAAGGGAACAGATGCCGGGATTTACAGGTTGAATCCCAAACGAGTTGAAATCGTGAGTCGTGAGCAAGATGTAAAACGTGTTCTTGCTGAATGTGAGAAGACTGGTAAATCTGTAACCTTTAAAGCTGGGGGGACCTCTTTATCCGGCCAGACTATTACAGATTCTGTATTGATGGAAATCAGTCCTGACTATGGAAAGGTTAAGATTTCAGGAGATGGGAGTTTGGCTAAATTCCCCTTGTGGTATAACTGGAGAAGAGGCGAACCGCTGGTTGAAACCTTATGGCCGTAAGCTAGGGCCTAGCCCTGCCTCCATCAAATCCGCACGTATCGGCGGGATCGTAGCGAATAACTCGAGTGGTTCTAGCTATGGTATTATCCATAACTCCTATAATACGGTCCGGGATATGGAGATTATCTTTGCGGATGGAGCCTTTTTGGATACTTCTTCGTTAGCGAGTCGCAGGGATTTCATGCAAACGCATATAGGCTTATTGGAGAAGTTGATGAATTTCCGTTTGGAGATCTTGTTGAATCCGGACATGGAAGACCGGATTCTATCTAAATATGAGTTGAAGAATACATGCGGTTATGGAATGAACTCTTTCTTGGATTATACCGATCCATACGATATACTCATGCATTTAATGGTTGGCTCGGAAGGAACCTTAGGGTTTATTTCTTCGGTTACTTTCGAGACAGTCCCCGATGAGGCTTTAAAAGCTTCCGCCTTGATTTATTTCCCCTCTTTGATGGAGGCGTGCAGAGCCATAGCCCCGTTACGCCAATGCAAAGTGTCCGCCGCCGAGTTGATGGATAGAAACGCCTTACATGCGGTAGAGGATGAACCGGGGATGCCGGAGATATTACATTCTTTACCCGAGGATGCGGTAGCGTTGCTGATCGACACGTCTTCTAATTCGGAAGAAGAACTTCAAATCCAATTCCGGGATATAGAGGAGCGGCTAGCAGATATACAGACCTTATATCCGGTATCATT
>ENA-OPZZ01001595-OPZZ01001595.1-human-gut-metagenome-genome-assembly--contig:-NODE-1595-length-13388-cov-2.779730_pt1 | contig 13388 bp, 6 predicted proteins | sample MGYA00242487_ERZ504511 | MGnify/ENA primary metagenome ERZ504511 (study PRJEB26092, sample SAMD00036241) | human gut metagenome | host: Homo sapiens | study: EMG produced TPA metagenomics assembly of... | reverse complement strand
TGTTAAATAATTAGAAGTCATTTTGAAATGAATAAAATAACCTTATATTTCAATATAAAAATAATAAGTATCAGCAAACTAAAAAATATGATGGTTAGAGTTTACAGTATCAATCAAGTTACCAATGGAGAATAGCACCAATGGTTATTGAATAACTTGAATATAAGTTCCTGCGCCTCGTTAAGATCCTTACAGACAGAGAGTGCCAAGGAGCGCTTGGGATTGGGTTGCGGACAAATTCGGTTGGGTTGTTGAAGCCGTACTCTGGCTAAATGAGCGCCCAAACGAATTCCTTGTCTTACCTAAGAGATGGATTGTTGAAAGATCGTTCTCTTGTTGAGGAACTCCAGAAGATTAACTATTGATTATAAATATCTGTGTGAGATGGCTGAAGTTATGTATCAACTAGCATTCATACAGATTATGCTTAAAAATATTTCTAAGGATTTCAATCTTAAATCAGACACAAGAGTATGGTAAATAGTGACCTGTGCCAAATAAATCGGCCTTATTTTGGTAGAGAGATTGCCTTTCATTTAGAGCGGGACCATGCATACTTGAGGTTGTTTTGGTCTCTGGATGAAAACTTGTCCCAGCGGAACTAATGTACCATTCATGGTCTATTGCATAAATGCGATATAAAGATACAACTTTTTCGTAAACTATACTTAAATTTATGGTGCTTTTTTAGAAAAAACAACACATTTGTCACAAATTACCTTTTGAAACCAAGAAAATCAAATCTTAAACGTATCTAAAACACGTTAGTTCCGCTGGAACCATGTTCATATTGTGATATAACATTACAGGAATAAATGTAATCAATCTAAACTTAAACTTAATTTTAAAACAAAAGCAAGATGACAAAGAATGAATCTAAGCTATTATCCCTTCAATGGATAGCTAAAACCTCGGCGTTCTGTTTGTTGCTTTCCGCTTTTTCTGTAAACGCGGCGATGGCCGTTCCTGCTTCCGTAGGCACGGTTGATGAGGTGATGGGCGTACAGCAGGACAAGAAGGTGACAGGTACGGTCGTAGACGAAGCGGGTATTCCCGTAATCGGTGCGAACGTGATCCAAAAAGGTACGACAAACGGCGTGATTACGGATCTAGACGGAAACTTTTCTTTGGAGATTCCCAATGGGGCGGTAATCGAGATCAGTTATATCGGTTATGCGACACAGGAGATCACGGCGAGCGGGCAGACGGGCTTGCAAGTGAAACTGACGGAGGACACGCAGAAGATCGATGAGGTGGTAGTCACCGCATTGGGTATAAAACGCCAAAGCCGCTCGTTGGGTTACTCCACGACGCAAGTGGGTGGCGAGGACTTTACGATGGCCCGTGACCCGAACCTAGGTAACGCCCTTTCCGGTAAGGTGGCCGGTGTTAGCGTAGGCGGTAACTCGACCGGTACGGGTGGTTCCTCCCGTGTGATCATCCGCGGAAACGCCTCCCTGACAGGTAATAATATGCCGCTATACGTGGTGGATGGCGTGCCCTTCAGTAACCAGAACTTAGGATCGGCCGGCACATGGGGCGGTATAGATATGGGTGATGGATTGAGTAACATCAACCCGGACGATATCGAGAGCATACAGGTGTTAAAAGGTGCCGCCGCATCCGCATTGTACGGATACCGCGGTGGTAACGGTGCGATCTTGATCACGACCAAGTCCGGAAAGAAAGGTAAGCCTGTGAACATCGAGTTCAACAACAACTTGACTTTTAACATGATCTACGACTACCGAGACTTTCAAAATGTGTTCGGGCAGGGTGATTATGGCGTACGTCCTACCTCCGTAGCGGGAGCTGAGACCACGCAGACTAGTAGCTGGGGAGACGTTTTAGGTGGTACGGCGACCAACTTCCTGGGAAATGAGGTGCCTTACGAGTATATCGACAATTGGCCGAATTTCTACCGCACGGGTATCAACAACTCAACTTCCGCCTCGCTCAGCGGCGCGGGAGACAAGATCACCTACCGCTTCGGCGTATCCAACGTAGCAGAGAAGGGACAGTTACCGAACTCTAGTAACAGCCAGCAAGGTATCAATATGAATACGACGTATGATATCTTGAAGAACCTGCACTTGATCGTAAACGCCAACTATGTGTTTGAGAAGTCGAAAGGCCGTTCGAACCTGTCCGATGGCAACGGTAATACCAACGCTACCTTGCTGCACTTGGCGAACTCGTTCGATGTACGTTGGTTGGAAAGAGGCTCGGCGAACGCTCCTTGGGGTTCCTTTGAGGACGGCTCGGAAATGAACGGTAATGGTAACCGCAATGTATATTTCAACAACCCCTACTGGTTGCAGTATCGGAAAACCAACGATATGCAGAAGAACCGCTTGACGGGATCAATGACCTTGAAATACGACATCACGGATTGGTTGTATGTGCAAGGTGCCGTTCAACGCGATGGTTACAATTTGGAGTTCAAACAGATACAGCCGACTGGAGCTGCTGCGGATCCACAAGGCTGGATGACGGAATACTCCCGTAGCTTCTCCGAGATGAACTTGAACTACTTGATCGGGTTCAATAAGGAGTGGGGCGACTGGTCGGTTGGCGCCACGTTGGGCGGTAACCGTCAGCGTACGATCAACAAGATGTTCTATACGACGGATGGAGGCCGTCCGTTTATCGTCGATGGACTGTGGTCTGTAAATAATCTCAGCGATAAACGATCGAAGAAGGACTATTCGGAATACCGGGTGAACTCCATATACGCTACGGCGGACTTCGGATGGAAGAACCAAGTGTTCTTGAACCTGACGGGACGTAACGACTGGTTCTCCACCTTGAACCCGGATAGCAACAGCTATTTCTATCCGTCCGTGACGCTCTCGTGGGTATTCTCCGATACCTTCCGTGACAATATGCCGGATTGGTTCGATTTCGGTAAGATCCGCGGCTCGTGGGCAAGCTCCTCCAATGGTACAGATCCATACAAGACCTTGATGGTGTATAAGGTTCAGAATTTCCAGATCAACGGACAGACCGGAGGTACGGCAAACAGTAACCAATTTGCGAATCCAGACTTGAAACCGGTCAGCATCAAGGAGTACGAGGTGGGCTTGAACCTAGCGTTTATGAGCAACCGCCTATCGTTCGATATGGCGTACTACAACAAGAACACGACAGACGATATCGCTGTTGTCACCACGTCCAGCGCGTCCGGGTTCGGATCGAAATACATGAACGTGGGCGAGATCCGGAACCAAGGTTTCGAGTTCATGGTGAATGCGACACCGGTGCATACGAAGAACTTCTCATGGGAGACGACCTTCAACTTCGCATACAACGATAGTGAGGTGAAATACCTGGGAGGCGTAGAGTCCCTGTCTATCGACGGAGCCTCCGCACGCTCGGGCAACGTGACCGTCCGCAACATCGTAGGCCAGCCTTACGGTATGTTGGTGGGCTACAAATACGCCCGTGACGAGCAAGGCCGGATCATCCATAAGAACGGTATCCCGCAAGCGACCGACGAGTTGCAGAACCTAGGCAACGGTGTCTACAAATATACCGGAGGATGGAGCAACACGTTGAGATTCCGCGATTTCTCCTTGTCGTTCTTGATTGACTACAAGGCAGGCGCAAGCCTCTTCTCCGGCACGAACTACTCGCTCTACAGCGAGGGTCTGCACAAGGGTACGTTGCTTGGCCGTACGGTCGATAACCCGGGAGGCAGTGGCTTTATCGGTGCCGGTGTCATGATAGATGACAATGGAAAGATCCTTGGAGAGAACAACGTGGCGGTAAACGCGCAGGATTATCACAAGGGGATCGTCAACAATAATATCGCCGAGGAGTTCGTCTACAATGCCAGCTTCATCAAGTTGCGTGAGTTGTCGCTCGGCTATACCTTCCCGCAGTCTGTCTTGAACAAGATGAAGGTGGTGAAGGGCTTGAGCGTCTCGTTGGTGGGACGTAACCTATGGACTATCTTGAAGCATACCGATAACATCGATCCCGAGTCAGCTTACAACAATACGAACGGACAGGGCTTGGAGTTGAACGGTTATCCGGCCACGAGAAATGTCGGTTTCAATGTCAATGTCAAATTCTAATCACGTTTGAAGAAGTATAATAGTATGAAAAAGTATTTAGTATATATGACGTGCGCCGCCGCGGCCATGATCGGGGGAACGGGTTGCAGCGATTTCGGGGATGTGAATATGGACCCGGAGCACCTGAATTCGGAGAATATCCCGACCGAGTTATTGTTCACCAACGGTCAGCATCAGATGTTAGGATCTGATTGGGACGTATGGCGAAACGGTTGTATCTATGCGGCTCAATGGATGAGCCATACCGCATCGTTCAATTGGTTGGGTAATGCGAATTACACTTGGAACGACGGCTACTCAGGTGCGTATTGGGAAATCTACAACGGTGACACGCGCGGGGCGCTCCGCGACATGAAAAATGCGGTGGAGGCTTGGAAAGAGGATCCGTCACGGCAGACCGATTACCAAATCGCCCGTATCATGCTCGCCTACGGCATGCACCGCATGACCGACCTTTACGGGGATATCCCCTACTCGCAGGCGGTACAGCCGGAGTTGTATTCCTTCCCGGAGTATGACACGCAACAATCTATCTATATGGATTTGTTGAAGGAATTGAACGAGGCACAGGCCGCCTTGAACGGTGCATCGGCGGCAGCGATGAAATCGGCGGACAACTTCTACCAAGGCGATGCCTCGAAGTGGCGGAAGTTTGCCAACTCACTGATGCTGCGCGTGGCGATGCGTATGTCGAAGGTAGACCCGGCCGCGGCGGAGCAATGGGTGAAGACCGCGGTAGCCAACGGGGTATTTGAGTCGGATGCGGACAACTGCATGCTGATGCATGCGGGTGGCCTGACAACGAACGACTCCTCCGAGCCATACGCCAAGATCTACTCGCACGAGGATCGCGGCAACTTCTTCCTGACCGAGTATTTCGTGGATCTGCTGAAAAGTACTAACGATCCGCGCCTGCCGTTGATCGGTACGGTGTGCGAGGATCCGACCATCTCAGTGCAGGCGGGTAGCGACTTCCAATATGGCAATTCCGATCCGGCCGTCCAGAAAGGCTTGCCTAGCGGTTTCTCCGACAGCCCCGATAGCCCGTGGTTCGTAGGAAACAAATACCCCGAGTTCAAGGACGAGGATTACCGCAGCACGTACAGGAGTCGTTATTCCACGATAAACCGTTATACCTATTCCGACCCGACGGGCCCGACGTTCGTCTGCACCTATGCCCAGACACAATTGTTGCTGGCCGAGGCTGCCGTACGCGGCTGGGTAGACGGGAGCGCGCAGGCTTACTACGAGAACGGCGTACGCGCTGCCATGCGGCAGTTCGCACAGTTCCCCAACGGCACGGCACTGTACAATCAGTATCTGACGCAGGCCGCGATCGACCGCTATTTGACGGAGAACCCGTTCAATGCATCGAAAGCGTTGGAACAGATCAACACACAATATTGGATCAACTGTTTCTGTGATGAATATGAGACCTTTGCTAACTGGCGTCGTTCCGGCTATCCGGAATTAAAATCGACCTATGACCCGGCCAATCCGTATCCTAACGCAGATACGAATGGCGAGATCCCCCGTCGTTTCCGCTACCCATCAAAAGAGTCGCAAGACAATGCGGCTAATTACGAGGCAGCTGTTAGCCGTCTGTCCGGTGGCGATCACTTCAGTTCTCGCATATGGTGGGACGTGGCGAAATAAACTGTCCTACCGCTCACCGCAGATAACAAGAAAGAGGATGTCAAAACTAAAATGACTACTCTAAGTAGTTGCAAATTGCAATTGTAAAGCTAAAAAAAGCTGTATTATTGCTTGACACATTAAGTTGTGCGTATAAGGTCAGTCATTACAATAGAAGTACATTGATTGGGACTATTTTGAATAACTGATGGCATGAGGGGATAAGAATGAGCAATCATCTTATCCCCTCTTTGTCTACTCGGTTAGCCTGTTTAGTTACATAGAATAATGTACACTGAATTTTGGTATGATTATCTTACTATTCAATCGAAACAGGTACTTGTTCTCGAAAAAGCATTTTTATGAAACTACAAAAAACATTATGAATTAAAATCTTTAGCTATGAGGACAAGAAAGCAAGAACACTTGCCTTTCAGGAGGAGAGCTTCTTTCAACGAAGCAAGTTCTTCTAGCAGACGGTCAATGCGGAAAACAAGTTCTTTTTCCCTTACTTTAGCATTATATGCACTAGCAATCGGTGTAACCTGCAATGGCAACACTTCTTCAGCGTTATTTCCATACAGTAAAGGATATGGCTGTAACTTGCCATTTGCGGAATCCTAAAACCTTTGCCGAGCAAAAAGCCGGACTCGGATCGGAGGAAAGAAGCCGGGGGAGGCAGCCCATAAAAAGGGCAATCCGATACAATCAAGAAATTAACCTGCTATACCCTTGTACGAATGAAATAATCCATCATAGACACTACATACCTAAGTAATGGTATCAATACACCGATTACATATATCATAGCGTACCCCAAAAGGACAAAAGGTAATGTTCTACGATAAAGACATGCAACAGCGAGCAATATAAACGAAAAAGAAAAACCATAAACTCCCATTTGAAAACCGGGTATCAATTCATAAACAGGTATGGGCTCCGGATGAAGCATGGCTCCGGCCACAATAGAATAAAGGCTGGTCAATAATATAAGCAGCGTATATAAGCAACTCTTAAGAATCCTGGGATCATTCATTTTACAATAGAGAATCGTTCGGATATCACTTCTAAGAAACTCAATGCCCAGTAAGAGAGCCACCATAACGCCTGTATCAAAAGCAGAAAATACATTCATTCCAATCACCTTTGGCGCAAAGATATGTAAATTATTCTTTGATTTGGCAGACAAAAGGCGGTGTGATCCTAATCGATGAAAATGGTAGACGATTCATGCTCACCCCCATAAACGAAAATGAATTAACAGAACTATCTCTATGATAGAATACAGAGAGAAGCGGAAGTGCCCTCCGATGATAGAAAAGAAGGAGATGTGGCAAGCCGGTATATACCGGTATTCGCCACACCTCCTGAAGGTTTGAGGGTGTCCCAAAACGCAAAATGGAACACCCCCGCTTTGTGTTTAGTGTCTAGAAGTTCAGTTTATAGGATTGTTTACCTATCTGGATAATGTAGGAACCTTGCGGCATCTGCTCCGAGTACTCGCCTGCGGACAAGGACAGGGTCTTGTACACACGACCGTCGAAGGTTACGACATAAGCCCGCTCAGCCTCCGGTGTCCGGATGAACAGGCGGCTGCCGGAAGCCCATACACGCAACTCACCGGCCTCGATCTCCTCGTTGGCGGTCGGATCGTCGCCCTTCACGATACCGGTTACGGTTACTACCACGTTGCTACGGATGTTAGCGACCGTATAGCGACCGTTCGCGTCGGCCGTAAGTGTCGTACCGTTGGCCTTTACTACCATATTGTCGGCGTTATAGCCTGCTTTCACCTCTACGGTGAAGGAGAGGCTACTACCCTCCGTAACGGTAGTGGACCCAGAGGCGGAGATCGTAGCCCCCTCCACGACCGGAAGCGTCACGGTATAGGTAGTCGGGGTTGGCTCGGGTTCCGGTTCGGGTTCGGGGATACGGGATCCGTTCGCCGTGATCACCAGCGTACCGGTGATCTTCTCCAGCGTGAACTTACCGGTGGAACGATCATAAGCGTAATCCGTTCCGGTGGCAAGGGGTGCGTTGCCCATTTTCACGGTAATGCCGCTAGGGAGCTCGTAGCCGGAGCTTGGCTTCAAGGTCAGCTCGATCTTCGCATCCTTGGCCTGCGGCTCAAAGGAAGCGGGTTCGGAGGAGAGGTTCACGAGGTTAAGCACTACCTCGAAGTGACCCTCTTTAACACCCTTGACAGAGATAGAAAGCGGACCGCTCACGTTCGGTATCTCGATCTTGCCGGAAACATTATCATAAGAATACTCCCCGGCACTCAACAGGCGACCATTCATAACGACACTGATCGCATATGGCAAGTGGTAGCCGGTGTTGGGTTCCAGCTCAGCGGTGAAGGTCTCGCCTTCCTCCACATTCTCCGTGCCCTCGATCGTCACGCCCTCTGCGTTTTCCGTCACGGGATAGAGCTTATTAGCTTTCGCCGTGATCTCGATCGGGCCTAAGACCTTGGTGATAGAGATCTTGCCATTCTGATACGTATGCTCGGCGGGTTTGCCGTTCATCAGTACGGTAACGGCTTGCGGCAACTTATAATCTGCGGGAGCGGTCAATTGGATGTCTAACGACTTGCCATGAGTCACCTTCGTTCCGGACACAAAGTCGGAGGTTAGGTTCGTCAAGTTAAGTTTCACCTCGTAAGTCTTCGCCACGGCAACGGCTGTTACCTCTACGTTTTCGGTCACCTTGGCGATGGAAACCTCGCCGGTAGCCTTGTTATAAGTGTAATCCGTAGCGGCGGCGAGTGCCTTTCCGCCCATCTTCACCACGATAGCCTCCGGCAGGTCGTAGCCCTCGTCCGGCACCAGATTGAACGATAACGGATCTCCATGGGCAACGTTTTCTGGCACATCCATCGGGGTAAGGCTCGTAGCGGTCACCTTAACAGTGTACTGCTTCTTCACGCCCTTGGGGGTAGAGATCGTCAGGGTAGCGTCGATCCCCTTCAACAAGGCGAACGCTCCGGTTTGCTTCTCATAGGTATAGTCCGTACCGGCGGTAAGTGTCTTATCGCCCATCTTCACCGCGATAGAGCCATCGTAGGTATATCCCTCGGCGGCGGCGAACACCACGTTGAACGCGGCCTTCTCGCCAACCGTAAATAGCTGCTCGATCGCGTTCGGAGTCGCCACGACACCCTCGCCCGGCTTCAAGATCACGTTGAAGTGATGGTCGTCGATAGCGGTTGCCGTGATGGTAATATTTTCAGTTACCTTCTCGATAACTACTTTACCCGTCTTCGAATCGTACGTGTACTTAATCGTAGATGGAGTCACCGTGATATCCTCCGGCAAGCGGTAATCCGTAGCGGGCTTCAGCGTGAACTCGAAAGTTTCGTTCTCTTTTACCGGTACGCCTTTCACGATGTCCTTATCAGCGGTCAGGTTCGTCAGCTTACCGGTGATCGTAAAGCTATTCGGCTCAGGATCGGCATAGACAAATAATTCCATATCCGCGGTAACAGCATGTATCTTCACCGTGCCGCTCTTATAATCGGCCGCCTCCGTATAGGTATAGTCTTCACCTTCCTGGGGCGTCTTGTCCGTCTTAATGATAACATCTGTTTTCTTGATCAGATAACCTGGCTTCGCGGTCAGCTTGATCGTACATTCCGAGTTCTCTTTAACGGATAGACCTCCTTCCGGAATATCGGATGTAGCCCCGATCAGCTCACTCGCTTTGATCATATAAGTGACGGCCGGGATAGGCTCGGCATTGGCGGTGATCACCACATCGCCGATGACGGCCGGGATATGGATCCAGCCATTCGAGCTATCATAGGTATAGCCCGTACCGGCTACCAACTCCGTGCCGCCCATCGTAACCTTGATGGATGCCGGCAGGCGATAGCCCGCTTTGTCGCAGAGCAGCTGGCCCGTGAACTTTTTGCCTTCCTCTATCACGTTTTGGGTATTTGCCAACTTCAAGCTGGACGAGTTAAGCGTGACGGTATAGGTTTTGACTGTAGTCGGGTCGATGATGATCTTTGGGACATCAGGAAGGCAGGGAACCTCTTTGTCATCCACATATGGAGTTATATACAAATAGGGCGCATTAGATTCTTGGAATAACGTATGACTCTTGAGTTTGAAAGAATAAGGCGTATTCTCTGCCAACGTTCCAATCGAGATATTCTCTGTTGTAGACAAATAAGAGTCATTTCCACTAGCTGCCTCCAGCAGGATCTCCTTACCCTGAGCGTCAAATAATTGTATTTGGCCTTCCTTCGCTCCTTGTATAGACATCGAGAGCTTCAACGGTTTTCCGGAGAGTGCTCTTGCCACATCCGTAAAACGGATGGCAAACGGGATCTCCTGATTGACAGTTCCGCGGATCGGGATCTTGTCAAAAGTCCCTGTCATGTTGTCCAAAAATAGCATCTTGTTACCGGATCTCTCAAACGCAGGCTTATTCCGATCGGACTCAGAGAATACTTGTATATCGTAAGTAAGCTCTCCGGCCTTGTCGGATAACACTTTCAAATAATTGACATAGGCTCCGTTTTTAATCTGTTTTAGAAGGACAGATACCTCAAACGAGCCGTTCGCGTCAATCGTTACCTTGTCACCTTTATTCGCTCCAGCGAGGGTATAATCTTCTCCGGTATAAATATCCAGTTTACCGACCCAGTCCGTATATCCTTTCAAGGTATAACGGATGATGACATTATCCTTCGCGTTTGTCAAAGAATAACTGATACCCTGCGTATTAGAATAATTATATTTAGTGTTATCCAATCCAGAAACAGACAGGAATTCCTTATCGAAACCATTCCAATTGATATCAGCGTTCATCGGTTGCTCCGGATCATTCGGATCGTCCGGAACGGGATCGATCACGCCATTGTTGTCAATTCCGGTAGGGATAGTCTCCAAGGCACGCATCACTTCCCAATTGGAACCATCGGCAGAGCAGAGCAAAGCGATACGTTGCCCGTCCGACAAATCGGACGACAGAGTCATCGTGGCAGATAACCGGTATACTCCCGCCAACCTCCAACGTATGCTTGAAAATTCCTCGCCAAAGGATCCGTTGGATTTTTGTACGATCGCACCATCCTGACCTATCACGCCCAACTCCGAAATAGAACACATGATCTTTCAAGGCGTAGTATTCATGTCGAAACTGACACTCGCATTATTCCCGGACTTACTATAATTCGCCCGTATCAGGTAAGGCCTGATAAAATATTCCTCCCCGCTTGCTCGGGGCGAATCTCCAACAAGACCGCCTGTCCATCGCTATATCCATTGCCATCCCCCTCTGCATCCAAGGTGGAAAGCACGAAGTAACCGTTAGAATATCCATCCCAACCCCAATTGATATGGAACGTTCCATCCTCGCTGTATCCGTCGCAAACAAATGCATGTCCACCACTACTGCTTTGACCGTCATAGATCATCGGATAACCCAGATCCAGCTCTTTACGCAACATGTCTTTCCACTCATCCCAACGGTAAGCCTCTTTCTGAAGATACCGGATAGAGGGACTATAACCAAACACCTCGGATAACGCTAGCGCCACACGGGAAGTCTGCGTCCCACTTGCGCTGACACTGTAGTTCATCTCTACATTTGCTCCGCAATGGTAAAGAAGCTCGGCTACAGCATCAGCCTGCGCATCATTATAACCACCGCCTTTATAAGAAGAAAGCATATTCCCCCAGTCATAATCTCCGTATGAAAGTTTATGTCCGCTATAATACCCGTCAATCGAATAATAATTATATTCCGGAGGATTCACCGCCCGTATCGGATACTCATGATATTTCATGATGATACCCATAGCGGTAGCCACGCAGCCGGTCACCGTATGTTTACCTTTAATAGTCGGTGTTTGCCGGTTATACGGTTCGCCTTGGCTCCAGTTGGCCGTTTCCAACAACACCTTTTCCCCGGGCCGCCCGCAGCGCCGTGCCGCTCATCAGTTGGTTCCACTCGGCGGCGATGTCCGGGGTGGCCTCGATGCCCTTGTCGTTCGCCCACGTGATCTGGTCTTGGTAATAGGCCAACATCCCGCGAAGGTTCTCCGGCAGTTTGTCGGGGTCGAAACTACCCTTGTCGGAGTAGCCTAGGACGGGGCGTACCCGGTCGTCACCCGCCACGATAGCGAACCCCTTCTCGCCGGGGAAGTTGAACACGAAGTAGTCGGCCGAGCCTTCCATCGTACCGCTACGCAGGGCCGAGCCGCTTTGCCCGGGGGCGGCGGCGTACACCAACGATAAATCACTTGCCGAGCGCAGGCCACTGGTCACGCCCTCTCTTTGCGCCACGCTCCCCGCAACCTTGCGGGCCGTGGCCACGTCGATCCGTTCCGCCCACGTCAGCGAGGCCGTAAGGCAGAGGACCAACATTAGTAAAATTGTTTTCTCATACGTGTATAAATTAAAAGTGGATAAGTATCAAACTCTTTGTTATAAGGCGACCTTGAATACCTCATTTCCCACGCGGATGATATAACGTCCTGCGGATAAAGCCAAGCTCGTATCTCCCGCCGGAAGCGCGACCGCCTGTAGCAGCCTGCCGTCAAAAGCGCTGATATAGACTTTCGAGGGGCTGGCCAAGTGTACGCTCAAACGACCGTCTTTTCCCCATACGGTAGCGGCCTTTGCCATCGGGATCTCCCCGTTGGCGGTCGGGACTGCGGCTGTCTTGAGAGCCAGGTCATACGTTCCCATGCTCGTCTCTATATTTCCCACCATCCGCAAAGGCGTAAAGACAATTCCATATTCCGTCTCGGGATCCAACCCGTCCAACGGCATGGAGGAGGCGTCCGCGGGCACGTCTACCACGTCGGTCAAACGTCCGGTAGCCTTCTCATAGACCTTGGAGCGATATCCGGTAGCGCCCGGGAACAGGTTCCAGCTCAAGGTGGCTCTGTCGTAGCGGGTCTCCTCGATAACGGGTATCGACACCCGGCCGGTTTGCCGCCCTCGAAGCGCATGCTCTGCTTCGACAGTCCCACTGGCATTCCTGTACCAGTACCAATACCAGAAAGTCTGGAGGATTACCCCCTCGAATTTCTCTCCGGGCAAGAACTCCGCCTCATGGCAGATGTCTTCCGACATGATGATACCATCCCCCCGGCAATAGCCGAAATAATTCCCCCGAGGATCGACCAGCCTTGCGTTCACGTCCACAGGTATCCAACCGTACCGCTCCAGATAGAAATCCGCCCAGACGTGATGAGACCCGTCGGGTCTTACCGTAACGATATGTTTAGCCGGTATCTTTTTAGCTCTCATCAGATTGACAAATATGGAAGCAAGGTTACCGCAATCACCTCCCCCGTCAGAAAGGATAGTCGCTATCGGGTTTATCCCGGTGTCTGTATACAGATACTTAAAATTCGCCGCCACGTACTCGTAGCACAAGCGAGCGTAATCCAAGATCTCGCCGCCGGACTCGCCCCAAAGCCTGTCTGACACGGAGCGGATCGTCGGATTGCTCGTATCGATATATCCCCCCTTATCCGCGGTATATCGCTTATAGATAGCGGATTCAGTATCATACGGATAGAGCGTGGTGAATTGTGCCATATCGATGTACATAGGATAGAGCGTGACTGAGAACTCCTCGCTTAACGTATACGATTCGCCGGAGGACGGCTGTCCGTCCGTCTTTATGTCTCTCAAATATCGGTTCGAGGCA
>ENA-OPZZ01001593-OPZZ01001593.1-human-gut-metagenome-genome-assembly--contig:-NODE-1593-length-13389-cov-2.922636_pt1 | contig 13389 bp, 9 predicted proteins | sample MGYA00242487_ERZ504511 | MGnify/ENA primary metagenome ERZ504511 (study PRJEB26092, sample SAMD00036241) | human gut metagenome | host: Homo sapiens | study: EMG produced TPA metagenomics assembly of... | reverse complement strand
TTTCCCTCGACGACGCTTACGGCGACGAAGTGCGTGTCACTGTTATCGCCGCAGGCTTTGATGCCAACTCCAAGAAGGCGGCTCAGGCTGAAGCCCAGAAGCAGGCAGAGCCTGCGGAAAGCACGGTGCCGCTGTCGGCGTTGTCCGCAGCCCCGAGGGCAGCGGCGGTTCCGCAGCAGCCCCAGCCTCAGCTTATTCAGACTCCGGAAGCCCGAAGGTGCAGCCGCTGTCCACTTATATTCCGTCCACTCCGGAACCCGTCGTTCCGTCATTCGACCAGACCACCGAGCATGAAGTGGTGTCTTCGAACGACGCCGGCGATTTGGATATTCCGGATTTCCTGCGCTAAAAGCAACGCGAAGACGCGAAAGGATCGTTCATGGCAGGTTTTATGAAAAGCGCGATGTCCTATTTGGGCATGACCGACGTTGCCGAAGGTGACGAGGATTTCAATGAGGAGGCTGAGAGCAGCGAAACCTCGTTCGATTCCGACCATTCCGTGACCCCGATGGCTTCGACTCCTGCCGCGACGTCCGCACCGCGCGAGCAGACCAAAGCCAACCCGTTCCAAGGCGGAAGGGTGAGCCGTATCACCACGATTCACCCGAAATCCTATGAGGACGCTCAGCTGGTCGGACGTGCCATTCGCGACGGCGTTCCGGTGGTGCTGAACCTGACCGGTGTGGCCGAGGCCGTGGCGTATCGCATTGTGGACTTTTCCGCGGGTGTGGTTTTTGGCGTGCGTGGCTCCATCGAACGTGTCACTCCGCGCGTGTTCCTGCTGAGCCCAGCTCAGGTGAACATCAAGGTTGAGGAACCGCAGGCGAATAACTCGTCGCACGATTTGTTCGCCGACTGATATAGACGAAAGCCGTTGCGAAAGCAGACTGCATGAAGCCTCCGTCACCCGTGATGGGGGCTTTGTTATGTTCTGTTGCTAAGGTGGTGCCCCATGATTTTGTCTTTGATCGGTAGCATCGTCCACTTTTTGGTGAATGCCTACATTCTGGTGCTGTTCATTCGCATGATTCTCGATTGGGTTGCTGTGTTGGCATCGGCATGGCGTCCACGGGGGTTGGTGTCGTCGTTGATCGACGCGGTTTACCAGTTGACGGAGCCCCCACTGCGCTGGCTACGCCAATATATCCGCCCTATTCCATTGGGGTCCCATCTACTTCGATGTGGCATTCATCGTTCTTTATTTCATTCTCATTGCTATTGATTTCCTCATTTAATGTATGTCAAATGCCGATTTTTCGCAAAAAATCGGTGGTCCCGTGCTAGAGTCGAACAATGAAAGCAACAACAGCAAGGCATCAAGCCCAAAGCGAGGTGTAAGATTTATGGCTCTGTTGACGCCGAAAGATATCAGAGAGCATACCTTCCAGACCGTGAGGTTCAAGGAGGGGTATGACGTCGATGAAGTCGACGATTTTCTCGATTCAGGTAACCGAGACGGTGGAGGCCCTTGGCAAGCAGGCGGTTTGCCAGCGGCCAGGCTACTCAGTCCCTCGGCCCAGGATGTTGCGGGGGCTCAACTCCAAGATTTCCGAGCTCAGCGCCCAGGTTCAGTCCCTGCAAGCAGGAGAACGCGACATTGAAGTTCCGCCTCCGAGCAGGCAGCTGGCGCTGGTGATCAGGCAGCTCAGGCCGCACAGGTCGCAGCAGCCAAGCTCACCGAGGCTGAGGAAAGCAACCGTGCTCTGTCGGCTCAGAACGAACAGCTCAAGGGTCAGGTGGATCGCCTGTCCGCGCAGGTCGACCAGCTCACCGCACAGGCGGCTGAAGCTGCAGGCCAGGCGGATCTGGGCGAACAGCTGACCTCCATGCAGCATGAGCGCGACGCATTCCGTGCACAGACCGAAGACCTGTCCCGTCAGCTGGCTTCCGCACAGCAGCAGGTTGTGGTGGCCCAGCAGCAGGCGGCTGAGATCCAGCAGCTCAATGCAAGGCTTGAAGAGGCTCAGGAGCAGGTCGCCCAAGCTCAGCAGCTCACGCAGCAGCATGCGGCACAGTCCCAGCAGCAGGATGAGCGTGCCCAGCAGCAGGCCGCGCAGATTCAGCAGCTTGCACAGCAGCTGCAGGAATCGCAGCAGCGTGAAGCCCAGCTGCGCGAGCAGGTCGCCAAGGTCGAACCGAGTACCGAAACCGGAAGCCTGCAGAAGATTGCAGGAGCCGCAGCCAGCGCCAACACGGAGCCGGAGCGTGCCACCGCCATGCTGACCCTGGCTATGCAGCTGCACGACCAGTACGTCGACAAGGGCAAAGCCAAGGCTAAGGAAATCACCGACGAGTCCCAGCGTAGGTACGATGAGCTCATCGGCAATGCCAACGATTACTCCAACCGCACTCGCACCGAAGCCGACAACTACTCCGAAGGCACCCGTTCCGAAGCCGATCAGTATTCGGCTGACACTCGTGCCAAGGCTGATGGCTACTTGAACCAGAAGACTCAGGAAGGCGATGCCTATCTGACCAAGCGTGCTCAGGAAGGCGATGACTATCTGGCGCAGCGCACTCAGGAAGGTAATGCTTACTTGGATCAGAAGACTCAGGAAGGTAACGCCTATCTTGCTCAGAAGACGCAGGAGGGTGATACCTACTTGGATCAGAAGACTCAGGAAGGCGACGCCTATCTTGCTCAGAAGACGCAGGAGGGTGATACCTACTTGGATCAGAAGACTCAGGAAGGCGACGCCTACCTTGCTCAGAAGACCCAGGATGGTGATACCTACTTCTCCACGAAGCACAACGAAGCCGACGAATACGAGTCCGAAGTGCAGAAGCGCGCCTTCGACTACGATTCGAAGACCCGTACCGCAGCCGACGACTACGCCCAGCAGGTCCGCGACAATCTCGAAGCGCAGACCAAGGTCATCGAAGGCAACATTCAGGGCCTCAAGCAGTTCGAAACCGAATACCGTGCACGTCTTACCGAATTCCTCGGCCAGCTCGTGTCCCAGGTGTCCGACACGAACAACTATGATCAGGACTCCCAGGACGACTGAGATTAGGCTGTGTCTGACATCATGACAAATGATCAAAGACGGCTGCGCACCCGCGTGGCCGTCTTTGCGTGTATCGCCGTTGTGGCACTGGTACTCGACCAGATCAGCAAGGCATGGGCGCAGTCGGCGCTTGCCGACGGGCAGACGGTACGTGTGATTCCGGGCATCCTCTCATTCACGCTGGTGCATAATCCGGGTGCGTCCTTGGGCATGGGATCCAACATGACCTGGTTGATTTCGTTGCTTGCCATCGTGGCATGCGTGGCGTTGGCCGTACTGGCAATCCGTACCATTTCCATGAAATGGACGGTGGTGTTCGCTCTTGCTTTCGCAGGAGCATTGGGCAATCTCATCGATCGTGTGATGTATGCCGAAGGTTTCCTTAATGGCAAGGTCGTCGATTTCCTCAATTACGGATGGTCGGTCGGCAATGTTGCGGATATTTTCCTGATGGTGGCGGGCGTCGCCGCCGTCGTACTGCTGTTTGTCGGAGAGCCCTTCAGCCAGAAGGATCTTGACGAACAGGCCGCAGAACAGACGAAACAGACGACCGGAGACCAGAACGCATGAGCCGTCTTGTTCCCGCACCCGACGCGCTTGTCGGCAAACGATTCGATGTGGCCGTGGCCAAGATGCTTGGTATCTCCCGAGCCAAGGCCGCGGAACTCATCGAAAGTGGACAGGCGCGCGTGCTTGGTCGTGACATTTCCAAATCATCGACTCTGCAATCAGGCGAAACCGTCGAATTCGATATTGTCGAGGAACGGACCGAGCCTGAACCGATCGCACGAGATATGGCAGTGGTCTACGAAGACGATGACGTCATAGTGGTCGACAAGCCAGTGGGTGTGGCTGCTCACGCTTCCGTCGGTTGGACCGGTCCGACGGTGCTCGGCAGTCTGCTTGACAGGGGAGTGCACATCACCTCCTACGGCGCCGCGGGACGTCAGGGTATCGTATCCCGCCTCGACGTGGGCACATCCGGATTGATGCTCGTGTGCAAATCTGACCTCGCCTACGTGGAAATGCGCAGGCAGTTCGCCGAACATGAAGTCGTCAAAACCTATCATGCGCTCGTGCAAGGCAATCTCAAGGAAAACAAGGCCACGATCGAAGCGCCGATCGGACGTGCCAAAGTCTCCGATTTTCGTTTTTGCGTTACGCCCGCCGGCAAAGAAGCCATCACCCATTGGGATGTGATGGAACGTTTCGGTGAGGCGACGCTGGTTTCCGTGAATCTGGAAACCGGTCGAACCCATCAGATCCGCGTGCATTTCTCGTCCATCGGGCATCCGCTTGCGGGAGACGCCATGTACGGTGCCAATCCGCAGCTGGGTGAGGCATTGGGATTGGAACGGCAGTGGCTGCACGCCAAGCAACTTGAATTCCGCCATCCGCGAACCCATGTGTGGACCACGGTGAAATCGCATTATCCAGCTGATTTGCAGCATGCGCTCGACGTGATGCGCGGCAGGCACGACACACAAGACAAGCCTGAAGTGTGATCGCACGTCACCAATCACCGGTAGATTGGAACGTATGGCTACTTCCGGAAATTTCGTGCAACTGCATAATCACACGCATTATTCACTGCTTGACGGGGCGTCAAAGATTCCGGATCTGGTCAAGCGCGCCAAAGAACTCAACATGCCGGCCGTCGGCATCACCGATCACGGCAACATGCATGGCGCATACGAAATGTGGAGCACTGCGGTCAAGGAAGGCGTCAAACCGATTATCGGCATTGAAGCGTATGTGACGCCGGAAACCGCACGCCAAGATCCAACCCGCGTCAGCTGGGATACCAACTGGAATCCCGATATCGATCCGCAACATCGCAGGCGCAACCCCAACGACGTATCCGGCGGTGGCCTGATCACCCACCTTACGATGTGGGCGGAAACCGATGAGGGCCTTGTCAATCTGATGAAGGCGTCCACTGACGCGAATCTCGAGGGACGTGTCATGCGATACCCCCGAATGGATAAGGAAATCCTTGCCAAATATTCGAAAGGCATTATCGCATCTTCCGGATGCCCGTCGGGCATCATCCAAACGCGACTGCTGCTCGGCCAATTCGACGAGGCATTACGTGCGGCAGGCGAATTGCAGGATATTTTCGGACGTGACAATTTCTATATCGAATTCATGGACCACGGTCTGAAAATCGAAAAACAGGTGACCGACGGTCTGCTGGACATTGCGAAAAAACTGAACGCGCCGCTGCTCGCCACCAACGATTCCCATTACGTGCGCGCCGAAGACGCCGGCTCTCAGGATGCCATGCTGTGCATCAATTCGGGATCCACGCTTGACGAGCCGGGACGATTCAAATTTGACGGCACCGGCTACTATCTGAAATCCGCCGAAGAAATGCGTGAGCTGTTCAAAGACATTCCCGAAGCATGCGACAATACGTTGGAAATCGCCGAACGCTGCAATGTCATGTTCGACGATCATGAAGATGGCGCGTTCATGCCCCAATTCGACTGCCCGGAAGGTTGGGATGAGACGTCGCTGTTCCTGAAAAAAGTCGAGGAAGGCTTGGAACGGCGTTATGACGGGCATCCGCCGATCGAAGTGCTCAAGCAGGCCGATTACGAATGCGGTGTGATCTGTCAGATGCAGTTCTGCGGATACTTCCTTGTGGTGGCCGACTACATCAACTGGGCCAAATCGCATGGTGTGATGGTCGGGCCTGGCCGTGGCTCCGCGGCAGGCGCCATGGTGGCGTATGCCATGGGCATCACCGAACTCGATCCAATCAAGCACGGCTTGATCTTCGAACGATTCCTTAACCCGGAACGTGTGTCGCTGCCTGATATCGACGTCGATTTCGATCCGGACGGCCGCGGTCGCGTGCTTGACTATGTCGGAGACAAGTACGGGCGAGACAAGGTCGCGCAATGCGTGATCTACGGCACCATCAAAACCAAACAGGCGCTGAAGGATTCCGCACGAATCATGGGCTACGAATTCTCCATGGGCGAGCGCATCACCAAGGCGTTGCCGCCGGCGCAGACGGGTGGCAAGGATATTCCGCTGCATGATATTTTCGAGCCGAGTTCGAAGCGTTATGCGGAGGCCCGCGAATTCCGTGAGCTTTATGATTCCGATCCGGATGTGAAGCGCGTCACGGATGAGGCGATGGGTATCGAAGGCTTGATCCGTCAGACCGGTGTGCATGCGTGCGCCACGATCATGGGTAGCGAGCCGATTTCGAATACGTCGCCGCTGCTGGAACGTACCGATGGTACGGTTACGACCACGTTGGAGTATCATACGTGTGAAACGCTTGGTTTAGTCAAGATGGACTTCCTTGGTCTTTCCAACTTGACGGTTATTCGCGATACGTTGAACAATATCGAGGCGAATGGCAAGACGCGTATCGACCATACGAAGATTCCATTGGACGATCGTGCCACGTACGATCTGTTGTCGCGAGGTGACACGCTTGGCGTGTTCCAGTTGGATTCTGATGGTATGCGTTCGTTGCTGAAAACGTTGAAGCCGAATAACTTCAACGATATTTCCGCATTGATCGCGTTGTATCGTCCTGGTCCGATGGATATGGATTCGCATACGAATTATGCGAAGCGTAAGAATGGTTTGCAGAAGATCACGCCGATTCATCCTGAAGTGGCCGAGCCGTTGAAGGAAGTGCTTGACGAAACGTATGGTCTGATCGTGTATCAGGAGCAGGTGCAGTCGGCCGCGCGTATTCTGGCGGGTTATTCGTTGGGCAAGGCAGACGTGTTGCGTCGAGCAATGGGCAAGAAGAAGCCCGAGGTGCTGGCCAAGGAGAAGGTGCCGTTCTTCGCGGGCATGAAGGAGCATGGGTATTCCCAGGAGGCGGCGCAGGCCGTGTGGGATATTCTTGTGCCGTTTTCGGGCTATGCGTTCAACAAGGCGCATTCGGCCGCATACGGTTTGATTTCATATTGGACTGCATATCTGAAAACGCATTATCCGGTGGAATTCATGGCCGCGTTGCTGCAGGGTGCGAGTACGAACAAAGACAAGACCGCGTTGTATTTGGGCGAGGCTCGTCGCATGGGCATCCAGGTGTTGTCTCCTGACGTGAACGAGTCGGTGTACGAGTATTCCGCTGTCGGCGATGTGGTGCGTTTCGGTCTTGGCGCCATCCGTAACGTTGGCAAGGCTGCGGTTGATGCGATTGTCAAGGAACGTGAGAACGATCATGGCAAGTATGTGAATTTCCCTGATTTCATCAGGCGTGTGCCGATGGAGGCGTTGAATCGTCGATTGGTTGAATCGTTGATTAAGGCCGGTGCGTTTGATTCGATCGATCCGAACCGTCGTGCCTTGTTTACGATTCATGAGGCTGCGATTAATTCGGTGGTCGGTTTGAAACGCAAGCAGGCCGAAGGCCAGTTTGATTTGTTCTCCGATTTGGAAGATGCCGGCGAAGACGATGCGGGCATGGGCGATGCCATGGTGAATGTGCCCGATGTGGAGGAGTGGGATAAGAAAACCAAGCTGAATTTCGAACGTGAAATGCTTGGCTTGTATGTGTCCGACCATCCGTTGAGCGGTATGCAGTCGATTCTGGTGTCGTTGCGTGAAATGTCGATCGCGCATCTGATCGATCGCGCGGCGAATATGCCTGACGGCCAGCAGGTGACGGTGGCGGGTTTGATCACGAACGTGGACCGTCGTATGTCGAAGAAGGGCAATCCTTGGGCGATTGTGACCATCGAGGATTTGGAAAGCTCCATCCAGTGCATGTTCTTCGGCAAAGTGTATGAGGCCGCCGCTCCCGAACTGGCGGTCGACACGGTGGTGCAGATTCGCGGACAGGTTGAGAAACGCGATGAGACGGTAAGCATGCGTGCCACGGAATTCAACGTGCCGACGTTGGAAGCGCAGGATGAGAAGCCGGTGACGATTATGCTGCCGCCGATTGCGCTTGACCAATCGCATGTGCAGCAGTTGGGACAGATTCTTTCAAATCATCCTGGACCCTGCGAAGTGAAGCTCGCCTTGATGGACGATAAGGGCAACGCCAAGGTACTGACGTTCGGCGACCGTTTCCGCGTACGCCGCGACACGAGTCTGTTCGCCGAAATCAAAATCCTTTTCGGTCCCAGTTCTCTGCCTTTGGGCTGACCGGTCGTGGGGATGATGCCGAAAGTTCAGCCGAATATCTCACTATGCGGCTGAACTTGAGACGCGCGGGCGTTCTCGTGACATCACGTTGTTACCATGGGGCGTTATGAGCGAAGAAAACTATATGCGAATCATTGACCTGCGTGGCAAGAAGCTGACCCGAGCTGAAATGCTGGAGGCTATGCCTCGCGCCGAGATGGGCACCAACGAGGCCACCGATCTCGTGCAGCCCATCCTTGACGATGTGAAGGCCCGCGGTGCTGCGGCCCTGCGTGACTTCGCGGAGAAATTCGACCATATTCGTCCGGAGAACCTGCGCGTGCCGGTGGAAGCCATGAAGGACGCCGTCGACGAGTTGGATCCGGAAGTGCGTGCCGCCATCGAAGAATCCGTGCGCCGCTCCCGCGCCGTGTCCGCTTCCCAGGTGCCGGCGCCGTTCCACACCGATCTGGCTGAAGGCGCGCGCGTTTCCGAGCGTTGGATTCCGGTGCAGCGTGTCGGCCTGTATGTGCCGGGTGGCAAGGCCGTCTACCCGAGCTCCGTCATCATGAACGTGGTCCCGGCACAGGCCGCCGGCGTGGAATCCCTCGCCATCGCAACCCCGCCGAGCCGTAACAATGCCGACGGTCTGCCTGACAAGACCATTCTCGCCACCTGCGCCATTCTCGGCGTTGACGAAGTGTATGCGGTCGGCGGCGCTCAGGCCGTGGCCATGTTCGCTTACGGCGCCAAGGGTTCCGAACCGCAGGACGGCGAAATCCTGTGCGATCCGGTCGACAAGATCACCGGTCCGGGTAACATCTTCGTCGCTACCGCCAAGCGCATGGTGTCCGGCATCGTCGGCATCGACGCCGTGGCAGGACCGACCGAAATCGCCATCATCGCAGACAAGGGTGCCAACCCGAGCTGGCTGGCCGCCGATCTGATCGGTCAGGCCGAGCATGACGAACTCGCCGGTTCCGTGCTCATCACCGACAGCGAAGAGATTGCCGAACAGGTGCAGGAGAACCTCAAGTACCGTGTGCCGCGCACCGAGCACTCCGAGCGTGTGAACACGTCGCTACGCGGACGCCAGTCCGGCATCATCCTCACCGATGGCATCGAGCAGTCCATTGACGCGGCCAATGCGTATGCCGCCGAACACCTTGAGGTCCAGACCGCCGACCCGGATGCCGTGATCGCCAAGATTCGCAACGCCGGTGCCATCTTCCGTGGCCCGTACTCTCCGGTGCCGCTGGGCGACTACATGTCCGGCTCCAACCACGTGCTGCCGACTTCCGGCACTGCACGCTTCGCCTCCGGTCTGGGCGTGCACACCTTCATGAAGCCGGTCGAAGTCATCGAATACGACGAGCAGGGATTGAAGACCCTCGCTGCTCGTGTGAACGCCTTCGCCGTTTCCGAAGATCTGCCGGCACACGGTGAAAGCGTGCTGAGCCGTTTCATCGACGATCCGTACAACAAGGAAACCATCAAGGAACAGGAAGAGCAGGCAGGCCTTCGATGAGTGAGACTTCCAGCAACGCCATTCCGGCATATCTTCCGCTGCGCAACGATCTGATCGGTGAGGAGCCGTACGGTGCGCCGCAATTGGACGTGCCGGTATGCCTCAACGTCAACGAGAATCCGTATGCGCCGGAACCGGCAGTGGTCGAAACCATCGCGCAGCGAGTCAAGGAAATCGCTCTGACGCTCAACCGTTACCCGGATCGTGAGCATATCGCGTTGCGTCAGGCATTCTGCGACTATCTCGAACGCGAGTCCGGCGTCAAGCTGGAAGTCGACCAGTTGTGGGGTGCCAACGGATCCAACGAGATCATGCTGCAGCTGTTCCAAGCTTTCGGCGGTCCAGGACGCATTGCGCTCGGCTGCGATCCGACGTATTCGATGTATCCGGAATACGCCCGCGACACGTTCACCACATGGAAGCTTGCGCAGCGCAACGAGGATTTCTCGCTGAACGTCGACGCCACCATCAAGGCCATCGAAGACGTCAAGCCGGCCATGATCGTGCTCACCAGCCCGAACAATCCGACCGGCACACCGCTGAAGATGGATGATCTCAAGCGCGTGCTCGGCGCCGCCGAAACCGCTGAAGTGGCCGGTGCCGCCGAAGGCGTGCATCCGGTGGTCGTGGTGGACGAAGCCTACATCGAATTCCGTGATCCGGGCACGCCCACCGCGCTCGAACTCATCGGCGAGTATGAGAATCTCGCCGTGAGCCGAACCATGAGCAAGGCGTTCGCCTTCGCAGGCGCGCGAGTCGGCTATCTGGCCGCCAACAAGGGCATTATCGACTGTGTGCGCATCGTGCGTATGCCGTACCACCTGTCGGCCGTCACCCAGGCAGCCGCGCTTGCCGCGTTCGAACATACCGACGAACAGCTCAGCCGTGTGGCGCATCTGCGTGACACCCGCAATCAGACCGCGGCATGGCTCAAGGAACAAACCTACAAGGGCCAGCCGCTCGAAGTGGCCGAGACGCAGTCCAACTTCATTCTGTTCGGCGGTCATTTCGACGATCGCGACCGCATCTTCGACGAACTGCTCAAGCGTGGTGTGCTCATCCGCACCGTCGGCCCTGACGGCTGGATGCGCGTATGCATGGGCACCGACGAGGAAATGGCGCGTTTCCGTGAAGCCTTGGTCGAAGTGTTGCGTATTGTGGAACAAGACTGAGCACATACGGGACTGAACCAACACAACAGGACCGAACATTTTCCAAAAGGAGTCGCAACATGGCGCGTACCGCAACCATCGTTCGTGAAACCAGCGAATCCAAGGTCGAACTGAGCCTGAATCTCGACGGCACCGGCAAAACTGACATCGACACGTCGGTGCCGTTCTACAACCATATGATGACGGCGCTCGGCAAGCATTCGCTGATTGACCTGACCATCAAGGCCACGGGTGACACCGACATCGACGCGCACCATACCGTCGAAGACATCGCCATCGTGTTCGGTGAGGCGTTGAAGCAGGCGCTGGGGAACAAGCGCGGCATCCGTCGCTTCGCTGATGCGACCGTGCCGTTGGACGAGGCGCTTGCCAAGGCCGTGGTCGATATTTCCGGGCGTCCGTACTGCGTGTGCACCGGCGAGCCGGAAGGCTTCGAATACTGCATGATCGGCGGCCATTTCACCGGCTCCCTCGTGCGTCACGTTATGGAATCCATCGCCATGCATGCCGGAATCTGCCTGCATCTGCAGGTGATCTCCGGCCGTGATCCGCACCACATCGCCGAAGCCGAGTTCAAGGCCTTGGCACGTGCGCTTCGTTTCGCCATCGAGTCGGATCCGCGTGTCGACGGTATTCCGAGCACGAAGGGCGCTCTGTGATGAGCGACGATCGAAATAACGATTTCGACGATTTCCAAGGATTCGATGGATCAAACGATTTCGGTGACCTCAACGCCGATGGCATGCATTTCAGCGAAGAGGAACTGGAAGCGGCCATGGCCGGCTTCGAGCAGGAATTCAAGGATGCCGAAGCGTCCAAGCATGAGCGGGCGGACAATCCGCCATCTGAAGCTTTCGATTCCTCCGAAGCTTCCGATAACGCGGAATCCTCCGAATCCTCGGAAGTCGACGACATGCTCAACGCGGCTGAGGATTCGTTGAAATTCGAAGACGAGCTGCAGGGACTGCTTGGCAATCGCGCGAAAGTGGCGGTGATCATCACCAGACTGACCTCGCCACGATTGCTGTCGGCATTCTGTGAATTGTCCGACATTTCCGCGCAATGCATCGGATCGGCGCAAGGTGCTGTCGCGGTGCTGCGCAATCTCGACGGAGACGGTCCGGAAGCGGCGGTCAAAGACATGACGATCGTCGTTGCCGGCATGCCCGCGATTCTTGCCGTCAACCGTGCGGACAAGCTCGAAGCGACGATGTACGTGGAAGGCAGAGCGGGCAAAACCTTCGCTCCGCCGGTGCTATTCACCTCCACCGCGCCGTTCGTTGAGGATCTCATGCTGGGCATCACCGATATGAACGCGCTGGAACAGGCGGATATGACCATTTTCGATTCCGCTGACCTTGATCGGGATGCGGCGATGAGCATTATCGCCGAGCATACGCGGTTCGGACGCGGCACATCAAGCATCAGTTAACGACGGTAAACGCGAGTCATCCTGCCGAACATGCGTTATGCGACACAAGACGACTCGCGCCACAGAACAACGAATGACACAAGAAGGAGAACGCCCATGACTTCCGTGGTGGTTTTCGATTATGGTTTCGGCAACGTGCGTTCCATGGTTCGTGCACTGGCTGATCTCGACCTTGACGTGACCCTCACTTCCGACCATCGGCAGGCCTTGGAAGCCAACGGTCTGGTAGTGCCCGGCGTGGGCGCTTTCGGCGCATGCATGGAAGGACTCAAGTCGGTGGGCGGAGACACCGTGATCAAGGATCGTCTGCGTGCCGGGCGACCGGTGCTCGGCGTGTGCGTGGGCGAGCAGATCATGTTCGAACGCGGTATGGAACACGGCACCGGCACTCCGGGCCTTGGCCTGATCAAGGGCGACGTGGAACTGCTTGACGCCGATGTGGTGCCTCACATGGGATGGGACACCGTCGAGGCGCCGGAAGGTTCCGTGCTCATGAAGGGTGTGGAAGGTGAACGTTTCTATTTCGTACATTCCTTCGCCGCGATGAGTGCCGCTCCCGCCGACACGTCCGGCGACCAGCTTGATTTCGGTGACGCCGAGGAGCGCGTGACCTGGTGCACGTACGGACGTAGCCGTTTCGTGGCGGCCTACGAGCGTGGTCCGCTGTTCGCCACGCAGTTCCACCCTGAAAAATCCGCCGAAGCGGGCTCGCAGCTGCTGCGCAATTGGATTGCGACGTTCTGATGGTGCGAGATCGCCGATGATTGTTTCGACGATGCTTTGACATATACGCTTTTAAAACGACCACTTGGTACATTTATTTGCGATTGCCGTTTAGTGGCGGTCGGTTGATCACAGAGAGGTACAGACATGTCTTTGACATTGCTTCCCGCAGTCGATGTTCGTGATGGCAAGGCCGTTCGCTTGCGCCAAGGCGAATCCGGTTCCGAAACCGATTACGGTTCGCCGCTGGAGGCTGCCCGCACGTGGGTCGAGTCCGGTGCGGAATGGATTCATCTGGTCGACCTTGACGCGGCATTCGGCACGGGCAACAACCGTGACCAGCTGCGCGCCATCGTCAAGGAGCTTGGCGACAAGGTCAATATCGAAATGTCCGGTGGCGTGCGCGACGACGCATCC
>ENA-OPZZ01001591-OPZZ01001591.1-human-gut-metagenome-genome-assembly--contig:-NODE-1591-length-13397-cov-8.849586_pt1 | contig 13397 bp, 10 predicted proteins | sample MGYA00242487_ERZ504511 | MGnify/ENA primary metagenome ERZ504511 (study PRJEB26092, sample SAMD00036241) | human gut metagenome | host: Homo sapiens | study: EMG produced TPA metagenomics assembly of... | reverse complement strand
AGTCATTGCTCTGTATCTGCATGCCTGAGAGATCTTTCAGGAATAAGCCTATGCACATATCCTGGCTCCTTTTTCTTCATAATATCGGGTAATGATATCGTCTTCTTCCTGAGTCCACGAAATTCTATTATTGTCTGATCTGACGTTTAAATACTTTGCTCTGGACTGACAGGCGCTCAGTGTTCTTCCCTCTAATCTCTCTGCCACTTTTCCCCTTCAGCTTTATAATATGTTTTTATAATTTCATCCTCTTCTGCAGTCCATTTTTTTCTTCCTGCATACGGAGACCTAATTTGGCGGCTCTTTTATACATGGCTTCTTTGGTTCTTTCATTTAGCCATTTTTTGAATTTTCAGACCCTTCTGTTGAATAATACTTCTTTAGAATTTTATCTTCTCTGCTGCTCCATTTTCTGTTTGCCCCGGAATAAACAAGTCCTAATGAAGCTGCTCTTCCTCTGCAGGATTTCCGCAGATCTTTGATTCAAACGGCAACGTACATTATTGCCCTCTTCTGCATAATATTCCCTGAGTATTTCATCTTCTGCCTTTGTCCATAATCTGATATACTTACGATCATCCTGTATAATAGCAGAAGAAATGTTTTTGGATATTTTCATTTTTTGATGCCTGAATCCTGCAGCTTTTAGCAGTTCTTCCAGGCAGTCTTTTAAAGACGGCATCACCTTCTGTGGGATAATGCTTTTTTAATATTTCAATTTCTTCGGTTGTCCATCTTTTTTTTAATATTTGCCATATTTTACACCTGCTACATTATTTACATAATAATTCCTGAATGCATAACATACTCATACCCAGTCTCGGTAATATAAGCTTTTTCCTGTCCCAGTGCCGGAATGACAGCATCAGAGCTATGCAGACTTCCGCTTTTAAATACGATCAACACCTCTGCTTTCTTTTCATTTATGGGAGTGATTTCTATCTTATGAATGGTGTTTTCAATCATAGATCTGGTTATATCCTTGGTTTTTACGTAAGAATATTCTTTTGCATAATCTAATATCTTATCCATCTGATCCAGTAATTCTGCTTTAGATAAGGGCTTTGTATTTTTCAGTTGTTCCAGATCCTCCTTTTTTTCGCAATCTGCTGTGTAAAAGCCTGGTTTCTGCTGAGAAATTCTGCATCTGAAATATAGCCGCCCATATTGTAATCCAACAACTTATCTCTCTTCTGTTCCAGTACTGTTATTTCATGCTGCAGGCTGTGTATTTTTTCTTCTGTTCCTTCTGATTTGTTAAGCTCTTTCTCATAAAGCTCCAGATATTTGTGCAGTATATTTTTATTGCTTTGAGCCATATCATTATAAACATCCGATATCATTTTAAGTAGGAGCTCCTCTTTTATCGGTTTGGATTTACAGGAAATTGCCCCATGTTTTATACGATGACTGCATACCCATGTCTTTGCATCTTTTTCACGGACAGTTCTGACTTTCAGCCAATATGCAGCCCCATCTTCGGTACAATGGATAAGCCCTGTAAAAAGGTTGTTCTGCTTATAGGAAGTTTTTTTCAACTTGATATTTTTACTTCTTTCTTCCATAATCCTGTTTGCATCTTCCCACAGTTTTTCATCTACGATTGCCGGGACATGGGTGCCATCGTCTTTATACATTATCCATTCATTTTCAGGCAGAAACTTCTGCTTCTTAGTAAAAAGGTCAACTATTTTTACTTTTCCGCCAACATAATATCCCTTATATTTAGGGTTTCGGATAATATTGGCAATCACATGGCTGTTAATTCTTCCTCCTTTGTAATTTCTGTAACCGCATTCCCATAAAAATTGTTCCAGCGAATGGGTAGACCAGTTTCCCAGGGCATATTTTTCAAAAATAAGCTGAACCATTTTTGCTTCTTCAGGATTTAAAAACAATTTCCCATTTCGTTTGTCCCATCCGTAAATATGGGAATTGCCAAGAACCACACCATTCTGTATGGATCTGGCATGACCAAAACGTACTCGGCTTGAAAGCTTTCTGCTTTCTTCCTGTGTAATACCAGACATGATTGACAGTCTGAGTTCAGAATCCTCATCCAATGTATTGATGTTGTCGTTCTGAAACCATACGGCTGTTCCGCAGTCCAGCAGTTCTCTTGTATATCGTATACTGTCTAATACGTTTCGGGCAAAACGGGTAATCTCTTTGGTAATGATGAGGTCAATTTTTCCATCCTTTGCATCCTGGAGCATTCTCTGAAATTCTTCTCTGTGGGTTACAGTAATGCCGGAGATTCCTTCATCTATATAACCATCTATAAATTTCCAATTTTTCACCCCCGAAATTAACTGCTCAAAAAAAAGTCCACTGATGCTCAATAGAGGTTTTCTGTTCCTCCTTGTCCGTACTGACACGTGCATAATACGCAACCTTCAGTTCCAGATCAAAGATGCTTTTCTGCCGTAATTTCAGTTCCTCGCGGGTTGCATAGATGTCCATTTTGTTCCTTTCCAAGTCAATCGGATATTCGCAATTGAAGCAGGGGACTTACTTGATTCGATTAACTGATTCGTTCATGGTATTGGTATGAACTGTTTATCTGTTCTTCCCTCTTCATGGCTGCAGTGTCAGATGCAAGCAAAGAAAAGATATCCTTCTGAATACTGCTGTGCAGTTTTTCGGAAATCTGTCCATTATCCAGCATTTTGTCATTAATCATTGTCAGGACAACCTGTTCCAAGGTCATAAGACTACCTCCTTTCCTATATGCTATTTTTTGCAATTTTAAATGGAACTATTCTGGAATGATACCAATATACAGAGAAATTTCTTAAAAAAATAAAAACCTGCTAAAAAGTTTTTAACTTTTCTTAGCAGGTTTTTGTTTTACTAATCCGTCAGAATATTTTGCAAGGTATCGATCAATTCTTCAATAACTATTGGCTTGGATAAAAATCCATTCATACCACATGCCAGTGCTTTCTTTCTGTCTTCGTCAAAAGCATTGGCAGTCATGGCAAGGATCGTAATTCCCGCCAGTGCCGGATCATCCAGTGAACGGATCTGCTCAGTAGCCTCATATCCGTTCATTACAGGCATCTGCACATCCATAAGCACCAGATCATAATCACCTGGTCTTGAATTCTTAACCTTCTCCACAGCCTCTGCTCCATCTTCCGCTGTATCAACCTGAAAACCATATTCACTAAGGAGCGCTACTGCAATTTCACTGTTCAGTTCATTATCTTCCACAAGCAGTATGCGCCTGCCTCTGAAATCTAAATCTGCTGCCGGAAGAATATTATCCTCTGCCCCGGCCTGCTTCTGGCCGATTGCAGCCATCAGAGTCTCTCTGATATCTGACATAAACATAGGCTTGGCACAGAACGCAGTCACCCCTGCTGCCCTGGCTTCCACTTCAATATCTGACCAGTCGTAAGCAGTCAGGATAATGATCGGCGTATCATCACCAAGACTGCGGATCTGACGGGTAACTTCAATGCCATTCATATCAGGCAGACGCCAGTCAATGATATAAGCGTGGAATGCATCCCCCATTTCCATAGACTGTCGTGCGCGGAGAACAGCCTCCTTGCCGGAAAGTGTCCATTCCGAACGCATTCCAACCTTCACAAGCATCTTAGTCACACTGTCACAGGTATTGAAATCATCGTCTACTACCAATGCCTTCAGACCTTCCAGTTCTGCGATTTTCTCTATACGGTGATTCTCAGGCTGGATCCGCAATGGCAGACGGATAATAAATTCAGTACCTTTGCCCTGTTCTGTCTGAACCTCAATGGTTCCGCCCATCATATCCACGATGTTCTTGGTGATAGCCATACCCAGTCCTGTACCCTGAGTCCTGCTTACAGTGGAAGTCCGCTCTCTCTCAAAAGGAGAAAAGATCTTCTGTACAAATTTCTGACTCATGCCGATTCCGTTATCCTTTACCCGGATTTCGTACAGTTCACAGCCTCTCTGTGTACCCGGATACTCTCTCAGCCGGACAGAAACGGTTCCGCCTGCAGGAGTAAACTTGATCGCATTGGACAAAAGATTCAGCAGCACCTGATTCAGCCTGGTCTTGTCGCAATAAACATCCTCATTGGTAACATCCATGACATCCATGTAAAGCTCTAACTGTTTCGCATGGATCTGTCCGCTGATAATGGTTTTCAGATCATGAAGAACCTCTGACAGACTGACTTCCGTCTCTTCCAGATGGATTTTCCCGCTCTCAATACGGCTCATATCCAGGATATCATTGATCAGTGAGAGCAGATGATTACTGGAGGAAAGAATCTTACCCAGATAATCCCGAACCCTTTCTTTATCATCAATGTTGCTTACAGCCAGTGTGGTAAAACCAATGATCGCATTCATTGGTGTACGGATATCGTGAGACATATTGGAAAGGAAGGTGCTCTTTGCCTTGTTTGCAGTCTCCGCAGCGCGGACCGCCTCAGAAAGGGCCTGATTCATTTTTCTATCAGAGGTACGATCTGACAGAACCAGGATATATTTCTTTTTTCCGTTTACCTCGCTGCCCATTGCAACGTTATGAAACCAGCGGTGTTCTCCTGTTTTCTGATGAACATATTCAAGATCCCATTCCTGCTGCTCATGAACCTGGATTTCTTCCAGATACTTCTTCTCCGGATCTTCAACGTCCCCGGGATGCAGTTTCCCAAGGACACAAATATCTTTACGAATCTGTTCTACTGTAATTCCCAGCAGTTTTTCCACATTGGGACTGACGTAATCTGCCTGATATGTTTTTGCATCCAGCATCAGGAAAACGTCATCTACATTCATTGACAGCTTTTGAAACAATTCGTCCCTGTACAGAATCTCCGTATCCTTTCTCTTCAGGTTTACCCTGTTTTTCCGGAGAATAATTCCAATAAAAAGGCCGGCAATACACACCGCTACTGCACTTACAAGCAGCACAGTGCTACGCTGCAGAACATTCATACTTGCATTGACGATATCAGCCTGGACAAGTCCCAGAAAGATCCAGTCCTGAGGTTTGGATTTCTCATAGACCAGATAGTAATCCTCTCCATCCAGATTTATCAGCATTGCATCTGTATGTCCTTCCTTAAACTCTTCTGAGAGTTTAAGAATCTCTTTTTCAGACATATTGGAATGTTCTCTCAGAATCCCAAAGAAATTATACACCTCTCCCCATGACTCAGAAGAATGATCCACAACAACACGGCCATCCGGATGAACCACATAACTCTGGGCATTTCCATTGAAAGCAGAAATATTCAGCACATTTACGATATCAGAGTTTTCATAGGCAATGGCAATAGCATCATATTCAAAGCCCTGATAACTTCCATGAGGCCTGGGAGTAGCAAAAACAAGGAGCTGGGATTTTCCGGGAACCGTTGCATTGGTTATCACATCATTTCCCTGCCGGATCTCATCTTCAATATTTTCCTGCAATCCCAGATACCCGGTTTCACCTGTTGCCATCTTATAGTTCCCGTCCGCTGACAGGAAATAAAAATCTAAAAAGCCTGCATCTTCCTGTGCTTTCTCTATATACTCACGAATTTCACTTTCATCGGAAGTGTTCTGCAAATATTCCCCCCATATATGGAGATAAGTCAGATTCTTATTTGTCAGCTCACTTAGCATATTATCAGACTGATGAAAAATTTCTGTCAGGTGAGAAACACTTTCCTCATAAACAGTCTTCGATACAAACCCCAAATATTGGAAAACAGTCAAAAGGATTCCAACAAATAGGGCAATAAGAACTGCTGCATTCCATCGTTTTCTCACAACCCGTTTCTTTCTGTTTGTATTATGATTCTTAACATCCATTCTTCTCACCTCAGAGTAATGTAGTCTTCAGGCTCTGCAAGAATGGCATTACCATCTGAAACATATGTTGTCCAGGTATCTTCCACAGAGGTATCCCCTCCATCAAATACAATATTTTCCTCTGCCGGATAAGCTTCCATATATTGTGGTGCTGCAAGGCAGGTCACAGTAAAAGCATCCTTGTCCTGAATCTGTTTTCCATTCTTTGTAACTTTACTCAATGTATAACCATCATCCGTTTCCCTGATTTCTACAGAAATACCACTGAACACAGGCAGAGAGCCACGGTTAAAGGGGATAAAGCCTCCCTGGCAGCCTTCTACGAAGTTTCTGACCGTTTCCTTCAATTCTGCCCCGCTCATCTCCCTGCTGTAAGCGAAAAGCTCGTTTGGCATGATCATGTTGCCCGCCATTTTTTCTGTATAACCGGCCTTCAGTACATTTCCTGTAAAGCTGTTTCCTGTTGCAATCAGCACATCCGTCCCATAAATACCGCGCAAAGTGTTTGCCATAACAGAATAGGCTTCATTGCCTCCGCTGGTATGGAAACGATTGGAATAAGTTTTCTTTGAATCCAACACAATATCCTCAGAAGTGGATTTTTCTTCAAGAAGCTGGGAATTAAATGACTGATAAGCCTGCTCTGCATTATATTCTCCTGAGATCATCTTAGACACCACATCCCTGGAAATGGAAAAAAAGTCATTTGACGCAATACGGATATACATATGGTTTTCTTCGATCACAGGTTTCACATCCTTCAGATATTCCGTAAGCCGGAAATCCACATCCTGGCTATAGCTTAACAGATCCTGCCCATCATAAATGATCCGGTTCTGCGCATCCTCTGAAAGCATTGTGTTCAGTACCTTCATTGCTTTCTGCCGACGTGTTTCATCCTTTGTCAGGTCACGGTTTAAAGCTATCTGGAAATATGGTGTAGTCATCAGCCACTTTTCGCCGTTCTGCTGAAAGAATGGCAGGAATGTTGTGTTAATGCCCTGATCCTGGAACATTTTTACACCGGCAGAACTGCCGAAATACATGGCAAGCTTACCACTTTTGTACATCTCAACCACATCATCATAATTCATATCCAGATCATCCTGGCTCAGCCCTGTATCCTGAATAAACTGCTCCATACGTTCAAAAGCCTCCGGCCAGACGGTACTGTCCAGACCTTCTCTCTTTGTATTGTCCGGGTCACTGTAGATGGTACGCCACTTACGTCCATCCCCAGAAGACAGCTCTGATGCAGACAGACCCTGCAGTGTTTCCATACAGGTATAATCATAGTAATAGTCTGCAGTAAACCCACGGATACCCACCTCATCAAATGCCTGGCAGGCAGAAACGAAGCTTTCATAATCCGTTGGAAGAGGAATATCATACTTTTCAAAAAGATCTTTGTTCACTACAAAGCCATGGGCATCTGCACACACAGGAAGCCAGTTTACGCTGCCATCCTGATTTTTGAAATTGTTAAGGTAGGTATCATAGACAGCACCTGCAGCATTGGTTGTGGAAAGATCCATCAGACTGTCCTTCAGGGGGCTTGCATCATGGAGGGAAAACCTGCAGCAGGTTATAATATCCGGCAATCCGCCGTTTTCATTCAGAAAACGATAGAAATCCAGATCATTATTGCCTACTACAAATTCAACGTTGATATCCGGAAGCTGTTCCTGGATGTATGGCGCATATTTTTCATACAGCTTTGTGCTCCATAAATACACTGTGATGGTTTCTGCATCTTCTTTTTCCGCACTTTTCCCGCCGCAGCCAGACAGAAGTGATACGGCTGTCACCATCGCCAAAAGCACAGAAACTAACTTGTTCCATTTTTTCTTTTTCATTATAACTTCTCCCTCTGATCGCGTTTTACTAACTCATTGATCACTTTTACTAATAATTTCCCATCAACAGGCTTGGCAATATGTTCATCCATTCCTGCTTCCTTTGCTCTCATTTTGTCCTCAGTGAACGCGTTTGCTGTCATGGCAATGATCGGTATCACTTTTGCATCCTCTCTGTCCAGAGAGCGGATCATCTTTGCTGCTTCATATCCATTCATGACAGGCATCATAATATCCATAAGAATAGCATCAAATTCTCCAGGTCTGCTTTTTCTGAATATGTCAACAGCCTTCTGTCCATTCCATGCTTTTGTCACCACAGCGCCTTCATTCTGAAGCACAAATTCTGCAATCTCCATATTCAGCTCATTATCCTCTGTCAGAAGAACATGGAGCCCCTGGATAGAAGTTTCTGTTTTTTCTTCCGTTTCAGTCCTATCCTTCATATCTGCATCAATCTGGAATGGAATCCGGATCACAAATGTAGTCCCTGTACCTTCTTTACTTTCAAAGGAAATGGTTCCGCCCATTTTCTCCACCAGTTTTTTTGTAATTGGCATTCCCAGTCCTGTTCCGGCGAATTTTGTGCGGCTTCCTGCATGTTCCTGTGCAAATGGTTCAAAAATGCGTTTCTGGAATGCCTCTGTCATTCCAATTCCGGTGTCTCTGCAGACAAATTCCAATGTGGTCATTGCTGTCTGTTTCGATGGGATTTCCCGACAGCTGATATAGACATATCCGTTTTCTTTGTTATATTTCACCGCATTAGACAAAATATTCATCAGAATCCGTTTCACATGCACCGGACTTCCAATAAGATTCCAGTGTGTAACTTCTTTCTCTTCCCAAATGATCCGGATATTCTGCTCCGCAGCCATATGTTCGATCACACCCAGTATTTCCTCAAAAATACTGTTCAGATTAAATGGGATGTCTTCCAGAACCACTTCATCTGACTCCAGCTTGCTCATGTCCAGAACCTCGTTTATCAGTTCCAGCAGCAGATGGGATGTCTTTTTGATCTTTGCCCTGCATTCCGTCTGTTTCTCCATATTGTCTGCATAATGGTCTGCCACATTGATCATGCCGCAGATTCCATTGATCGGTGTCCGGATATCATGGCTCATTCTCTGCAGAAACTCAGTTTTTGCCTCATTGGCTGCTTCTGCTTTTTTTGCTGCTCTTAGAAGTTCTGCTTTATATTTTTCATCTTTTTCCTGTTCCTGTTTCCGATGTGCCAGATCCGCTCTGTAACCCCAGAAGCAGAATATACCGAATATGAGTAAATAAAGAAAAACGACAGCTGTTACACTTAGTGGCAGGTTACGGAATACTTCCGTATCCGGAAGATAGGTATAAATATAATAATCCCGCTGCTTCAGCATGATTCCGTAACCTCCGGTTCCTTCATTTTTTAAATGAAAAATATGCTGACTGTCTGTATGCTCTTTCATTGCCTGGACAACCTGGTTGCCGGCAGTATCCTGTCCCAGCAGGCTTTCATCGTTGCTGGCAACAATGGTTCCCTTGTCTGCAACAATAATCGTTCCATCCTTCTGAGTGCTATAGCCATTTAAAAGGTTCTGTATTGTCAGGGTATAATTTCTGACAAATTCCGAAGATGTATAATAATAAATTGCAACCATACCTGGTGCATCTTTTCTGGCACAGGCTGCAATGTCGATACGTGATCCGTCTTCTCGGTCAATCCGTTCCGAATAAGATCTTTCTTCATATCCGGTAAAATCCATGATAATGTCTTTTTGCAGATAATCTGTGATCTCATTGGTCAGAGCCTCATCCATGCTGTATTTGCAGACTGTCTTTCCCTCTGCATCCAGCACAAGGATACCATCCACCCAGAGGGTCTGCAGATTTTCTTTCAGAAACTCCTGGCTTAGCCGGCCGCCGTTTTCTGTTTCCATGTCGATATTCGTACTCATCTGTCTGGCACTTTCAATGGCGCGGAGGAGACTTTTAGATTCCGAAGCTTCATTATAATGGGTGTAGGTGGAACACTGCACTTTGACATAGTTTACAGTTTTCACCATCCTGTTCTCTGCTTCCTTTTTCTCTGCCTGAAAAAAGTAATACAGGGAAGTTGCAGTCACACAGATTCCAAGCAGAATGCCGAATATCCAGAATCGTTTTACTTTTATTCTTCTCCTAATATCCAAGATCATCCACCTCCAGATACTTCTGGGGATCATCCAGATATTTTTTAATGATTTTCAGGGATGTGCCATCCTGACGCATTTCTTCCAGCGTCTGATCCATCTGCTCACAGATTCCTCTGTCATCCTCTTTTGCAAAAGCAACACCTATCCCGACCACCATCAGCGGATCTTCCAGAATACGGAAGCTTGCATCATAATCCTTCATGTACTGGACAATGGATTCCTCATGTGCAGCAACTGCATCTACATATCCTTTTCCCAGAAAGGTATAGATCAGTTCCCTGTGCCCAAGACTGATCAGATTGCCCAGTTTGGGGATCCTTTCATCCGTCCGGTTCAGAAAGATGCCTTCCGGTTTGGTTGTGGACTGGACGGCAAGGTTCTTTCCCTCCAGATCACTTAGTTTATAGATATCACTGCTCTCATTTACAGCAACTACCTGGCGGCTTGCTATGTAGGGTCCTGCCCAGCGGTAATCGTCAAGGCGTCCTTCCATGGAAAAACAGCCCATAATACAGTCAATCTCTCCGCTTTCTACCAGTTCTTTTTTCTTCTCCCAGTTGATCTGGACAACATCCACCTGATAACCCATTCTTTTAAAAGCTTCTGTAGCCAGTTCCACATCAATTCCTGTGGGAATCCCATCTTCATTCAGATAATTGTATGGCGGATAACTGTCACTGCCCAGGGTGATAACGGGCTTTTCTCTTTCTTTTTTGGTGATATTTGTGTTTTTGCACCCTGCCAGGGCAGTTGCTAAAATTCCCACAAGCAGAATGCCTGCAATCACTCTTTTTCCTTTCATCTTTTCTCCATTCCTGCTGTTCTTCTCTATTTTCCCTCAAATTTAACCGAATCAGGTAAGTCCCCTGCGGAGGTTGCGAATATCCGCTTGAAGACACAAAAAAGTTCCTTGTAAAAAATTTTACAGGAACTTTTTCCATAATGCCCATTTAACATTTACCTTTTTTATTACTGAGGCATGATGCAACCGGCTGGCATGGCCAGATTTCAATCTGACTTTAGCTCCTTCTGGCTTTGCGCTCCGGCTTTTCAACCGGTTTTCCAATAAATGCCATAAAAAATTTTTTTTATTATAGCACTCATACTATATCATGTCTATAAGAAAATATGTTACTGTTCACAGCAACACGCTTCGCGGGATATTACCAGTGAACAGTAACGAAAATATACCTCTTAACATACAAATCCAGCTTCCCATCAAAACTTAAGAGAAATTTACCGGAATGAAACTCCTTCATCAACCGGCCATGATTTTCTAAGTGCCCCATAGGAGATCAGAAAATTCGCAAGCCATCCGGCCGGTACAGCAAGCCAGACAAATGCAATTCCATAACGCGGTGCAAAAATCAAGGCAACTGACAGCCGAATGGCAAGGTTTACCATATTGGCAATGAGAAACGGCCGCATAATTCCAAGTCCACGAAGAACTCCATCTGTTGCCATCTTAATACCCATAAAAATAAAGAAATATCCCAGCCATTTCATATAATCCCCGGACACCTGATATGCCAAAGCGGTTCCATCTTTTCCAAGGAATAAGGAAGAAATTGGGGTGTGCAGTGTTTCAATGACTATGAAAGCAAGGACTGCGAAACACAGGTCCAACACCAGTGCAGCATGGTATCCTTTTTTGATACGTTCAATTTTCTTTGCTCCAAGATTCTGGGAAACATAGGGCGAAACCGCATTTCCAATGGATACAAACATCAGTGAAAAAACATTCTCTACTCTCATGGTTGCCGCATAACCTGCCAGCGCCTGTGTACCGAAGGGATTTACAACCGCCTGTACGATCATCATACCAATTGACACTGTGGATTGCTGAAGAACCGATGGTACTGCAATACGAAGCATGGAATGTAACTCCTGCCTGTCAAACCAGTTAAAGCGGCTTTTATATCGACGCATCCGGTTAAAGAAAATCAAAAGCGAAAACACTGCGGAAATCCCCTGCGCAATGAGAGTTGCAAGGGCGGCACCGAACACACCCAGCCCTAAACCTGCCACCATCCAAAGATCCATAACAATATTCAAAACAGAAGAAAATATCAAAAGGCCCAACGGAATCTTCGATTCACCGATGGAATTGAACATCGTTGAAAGGATATTGTACATAAACAGAAAGGGAAATCCCACAAAATAAACACGCAGATACAGTACCGCTTCATCCAGTATGTCAGCAGGTGTTTGTAATAAACTCATCATAAAATGAGAAAAAACAAAGCCAAAAACCCCCAGAAGTATACTCAGAATCAGAAAACTGATCAACGATGTTGACACAATTGTTTTCATTTTGCTATAATTCTGAGCTCCAAAATAGCGGCTCACAAGTACACCTGCTCCTACACCGGCTCCCAATGCTACACAGATGAAAACATTGGTCAAAGCGGCACAGGCTCCAACTGCCGCAAGCGCAGAGGATCCCACAAACTGACCGACGATAATGGAATCAGCCATATTATATACTTGTTGAAAGAAGCTGCCCAGAATCATAGGCATTGCAAAAACAGTCAGTGCTTTAAGAGGGGCATCTGTGATTAAATATTCATCTTTTGACATTCTCATTTTCCTCCATCAATTCCTGCTTTTTATCCGAAATCACGATTGTATTTTCAAAATGTAAGTTTAAGATTTCGTTACGCAACAATTATATGTAGTTACAGCAAATAAGTCAAGCTGCTGTTTACTTTTAGTAATATAAATGATATGATATTTGATATTGAAAAAAGCTGCTATCAGATGGATATTATTTTATATTATTTTACAGGAGGGAACTTATGTACCTGGACGGTTTAGATGAGCTGGATCAGAAGATTATCCGGCTGCTTATAGAAAACGCACGTATCTCTTACTCTGATATCGGTGAAGAAACCGGTATTTCCAGAGTGGCAGTAAAAGCCCGTATCCAGGCTTTGGAAAAAAGAGGCGTAATCGAAGAATATACAACAATTATTAATCCGCAAAAAATCAGTGGGGCTGTATCATGCTATTTTGAAATTGAAACAAAACCGGAGTACCTGGCGCAGGTGACAGATATATTGTACAAAAATGATACAGTCACACAGATTTACCGTGTCACAGGAAGAGACAGGCTTCATGTACATGCCGTTGCTTCATCAGGTGATGAAATGGAATACTTCCTGCACAATGTCATTGATACACTGCCTGGCATTATCAGCTGCAGTTGCAATATGATCTTATCACGCATTAAAGATATTAAAGGATTACGGCTATAAAAGTCAAAAGCTGCAACCAACCTTGATCCATACAGTCATGTCACCCTGCCAAAGTGAATTAAATATAACGCTCCCAGCCACTTTTTGACTTCAACAGTTTGCTCTTCCTGAAACGCCTCGCAACTTTTCAAAATAACAATAAAATGCCCATTTTTCGTACACGGGAACATATCCTAAAACGCCACTATACTATTGAAGAGTTGTCAAAACAGTACCTGATGAACACCACTACTTTGAAATCCGTTTTCAAAGCAGTCTATGGAATGCCCATCGCTTCTTACATGAAAGAATACCGTATG
>ENA-OPZZ01001584-OPZZ01001584.1-human-gut-metagenome-genome-assembly--contig:-NODE-1584-length-13447-cov-3.934384_pt1 | contig 13447 bp, 17 predicted proteins | sample MGYA00242487_ERZ504511 | MGnify/ENA primary metagenome ERZ504511 (study PRJEB26092, sample SAMD00036241) | human gut metagenome | host: Homo sapiens | study: EMG produced TPA metagenomics assembly of... | reverse complement strand
AGTCCGTTCCATACTGGAACTCCTGCATATTTTGCAAGGTCTTCTACAATCTCCTGACCAAATCCACGGTACTCAATTCCATCGAACATTCTTCCGAGAACTCTTGCTGTGTCTTCAATACTTTCTTTCTTGCCGATCTGTGATCCTGTCGGATCAAGATAAGTTGTTCCCATGCCCATGTCATGTGCTGCCACTTCAAATGCACAACGTGTTCTTGTACTTGTCTTTTCAAAAATCAGCGCTACATTCATGCCTCTGTATTTATCGACCGGAATACCTTTTTTCTTCTTATCCTTGAGATCTGCCGCAAGATCCAGCATGTATGTGATCTCCTCTGGTGTAAAATCCTTCAGTGTCAGAAAATTTCTTCCCCTTAAATCCATCTCTCTTATGTCCTTCTTTCTGTATATTTACAAGCCGTCTCTTATCCGGCTTGCTGTCATTCTGTCATATTTATTATTTCTGTGTATCATCAACTGCGACATCTTTGATGCTCTTCACCAGTCCTGCGATTCCCTGGATCTCAGATGGAATAATAATCTTTGTAGCCTTTCCATCTGCAGCTTTTTCAAATGCTTCCAGGCTCTTCATTGTAAGAACTGCCTCGTCTGCTCCTGCTTCTTTCAGGAAGCGGATACCGTCTGCATTTGCCTGCTGTACTTTCATAATTGCCTCAGCCTGACCTTCTGCCTCACGAATCATCGCCTCTTTCTGCGCCTCTGCACGTAAGATTGCAGCCTGCTTCTCAGCCTCAGCATCCAGAATTGCAGATTCTTTATGTCCCTCTGCAACAAGAATCGTAGATTTTTTTTTCCTCCCTCTGCACGTAAGATTGCTTCACGTCTCTCGCGCTCTGCTTTCATCTGCTTTTCCATGGCATCTTGGATAGCTGCCGGAGGAATAATATTCTTAAGCTCTACACGGTTCACTTTGATTCCCCATGGATCTGTTGCCACATCCAGAGATGCCCGCATCTTCGTATTAATCGTTTCGCGGGAAGTCAGTGTCTGATCCAGCTCCAGATCTCCAATAATATTACGAAGAGTTGTCGCTGTCAGGTTCTCGATCGCCATGATCGGATTTGCCACTCCATAACAGAACATCTTCGGATCTGTAATCTGGTAAAATACAACGGTATCGATTCTCATTGTTACATTATCTTTTGTGATAACCGGCTGTGGCGCAAAATCTACAACCTGCTCTTTCATATCCACTCTTCTTGCAACACGATCCACGATCGGAAGTTTAAAGTGAAGTCCGGTTCCCCACGTTGCCTGGTATGCTCCCAGTCTCTCAATCACAAGTGCCTGTGCCTGTCTTACGATCCTCACACAGGAAATCAGTAATACCATAACAATAATTAAAATATCACTAAAAATGTTCCCATTACTGCTGCCATCATATCTTCGTCTCCTCTCCATTACTTACAATCAGTTTCACTCCCTGAATACCTTCAACTACTACAATTGCATTCTTTGGGATCTTTCCTTCCGGGGCATCTGTCTTCGCAGCCCACTCCTGCCCGCGCACCTCCACACGTCCTTTTGACGAAAGTGTGTCAATCTCTTCAATTACAAGTGCTTTCTGTCCGATCAGAAGCTCTGCTCCGGTCTTTTGTCTCTCCTGGTTAAAGTACTTCATGGCAAGCGGTCTTGTTACTGCCAGAAGTGCCAAAGATACAATTGCAAATATTATAATCTGCACTCCTAGTCCCAACCCCAGTACTGCCACAAGAAATGCAACTAATGCTCCTCCTGCGAACCAGATAGTCGTAAGCCCCATCGTAATGATCTCGATAACCAGAAATAGTACAAATAAGCTTAACCAGATAACCGTCGTCTGCATAATCTGACCCTCCTTCATTCAAAATTCACAGCACATAGTACTGACACAAATCCTTCTATCACTCTATGCTTTCCAAAGCTGTCCTTTTCCATATCATTTTCCATGTCATTTTGAGGAAAATCCCAGCTTAACGGCTTAGTATCATATTACTATACTTTGCATAATAAAGCAACGAATCCCTCTCGGCATTCGTTGCTTTTTTCTCATCATTTATTTATCTTATCGTCTCTGTCTTGCTGCCTCGAATGTCAGAATTGCCGTAGCCACTGCCACATTCAGAGACTCTACCTGTCCCTTCATCGGAATATGGATATACACCTGTGCCTGATCTGCCACCTCATCACGGAGACCATTTCCTTCATTTCCTATCAGAAATGCACTGGCTTTGCGATAATCTTCTTCATCGTAGGAATTTTTCCCTTCCAAATGGGCCGCATAAGTGCAGATTCCTGCTTCTTTCATCTGCTTTACTTCCTCTGCCAGATCATCCACATAGCAGAATGGTACACGATAAGCCGCCCCCATCGTAGAACGGACTACCTTCGGATGGTACATATCTACACAGTCCTGACTCATTACAATCCCCGTCACTCCTGCGCCCTCTGCTGTCCGTACAATGGTTCCCAGATTTCCAGGATCCTGGATCTGATCCAATACAAGAAGAAGTGGTAATTCCCCACCTTTTTCCTTCACAATCTCAGTGATGCTGTATTGTTTCTGACGCACCAGGCAAAGAATCCCCTGCGGCGTCTTCGTGTCAGACACATATTCAAAAACAAAATCTGCCAGAATCTCCGGCTGCACTTTCGTTCCTGCCAATACCTGTTCTACAGCCTTACGCTCCCGATTCCAGAACTCTTCCGATGCATAGACTTCCACCAGACGGTCTTTTGGCACTTCCCGGAACATGCGGATACCTTCTACAAGGAAGACACCTTCTTCATCTCTGAGCTTTTTCTTCTTTTTTAAATTCACCAGCCGTTTGACTTTCGCATTCGACGTACTCGTAATCATATCATTTCCTCTTAATTCAGGATACTCTGAACCGCTTCATCATTCAGATTCTGCTTTGTTACCCACACATATCCTGTATTGACAAATGCTTCATTCCCCATATTCAGCGCTGCTCTTGCAGAAGCAATCGTTGCCGCATACCCCATACCGAACGGATTCTGTACAACAAGTCCGTCAATCTTTCCTGCTTTCAATGCTTCCATCGAATCATCATTCACATCATATCCGACTATGAATGGTGATACATTCTTTCTCTCCATCTCATCGAGCACCAGTTCCATAGCGTCACTGTTACTTGCAAAACATCCCTTTACATTCGGGTGTTTTTCAAACAAATAATCAATCACTTCCTCTTCCGTAATATCCGCTGCCTGCTTGTCCGTTGCTAACTCCTGTATCATCTGGTTTTTGTAAGTGTCAATCTGATCCATATGGTATGTCTCTACAATCGTGATATTCGGATATGTGCTCTGAATCTGGCTTACAAATGCATTTTCCCTTGTCTGGGCTACCTGCGATTTCGAGTCCTGCATAAAAAGCATGACTTCTCCGGATTCCCCCATTACCTCCGCCAGTCGGTTTGCTGCTTCTGTTGCACTTGCACTGTTATCTGTTGAGACAAATGCACTGATTCCCGGATAATCACTGCTTGAATCAAATGTTACAATTGGTGTCCCATTCCAACCGGCTTGATCGAACTGCACTTCGCATGCTTTGGCGTCTGCAATAGAAATTGCCAAAGCTGCCGGATAACGGGATAACTCCTCATCCAGAATATTAACCTGCTCATCCACATTCCCTTTATCAGATGGACCGCTATACACGACCTTGACTGCGTTTTTTCCCTTTGTAGCCAAGCTGCTCATTGATATCTTTACCTGCCTGCTCGGCACCCTTTTTTTACCTGCACCCAGAAATCGTCATTTGTCCCTTTTCCAATAATGGAAATATAAGCGCCTTCTTCAAGCGATAATCCGCTGGCATCTCTATATGCAGAAGGTTCGATCATGTCCAGCTTTGCCTGATATTCCTTCGTCTTTTCTGTCTCCGTATCATCTTGTGCCGCATCTTTTGAAGTATCCTGCGTCTTTGTATCATTTGCCTTATTGCTATCTGTGTCTGATGTATTTTGCGCACATGCAGTCAGCACCATAGCTGCACTAAGCAGTGCGATGATCATCTTGCATCTTTTCTTCATAATACCAATCCCCTTAACAATTATCATGCATCTTATTTTCTACTTAAACACTATACACCATATTCATGAAAAAAGCTTGAATTTTTTTTAAAGAATTTCTTAAATATTTCTCTCACATGTCTTATTGATTATTTTTTTCACAATATACTGCTTGTATAATTGATTTTTTTGTATTATGATAGTAGCAGACGAAAATGTCTACGTCTATTCAACATATTTATTAAAAAGGAGGTAATTACCCATGGCACACGTAATTGGAGACGATTGTATTTCATGTGGAAGCTGCGAAGCAGAATGTCCAGTAAGCGCTATTTCTGAAGGAGATGGCAAATACGAGATCAACGCTGATGCTTGTATCGACTGTGGTGCATGTGCAGCACAGTGCCCAGTAGGAGCAATTTCCGAGGCATAAGATTCCACACATATAAGATTTAACACAAAAAGAATGTTCCGGTTCAGGAACATTCTTTTTTCTTGCCCCACGTTTTGACTTTTTTTGCACTTTTCATATGCTATTCTTGGGACAGGCAAAGGAAATCTATCCTTTTGCAAAGAAATCTTAATTGAATAAGGGGGTTTTATTATGGGCAATGCTCTGGAGCAACTAAGAAAAGAGACCCGGGACGATGCCAGGCTTTACGGCTGTATTAGAGAACTCTATGAACAAGGAGTCCCTTTTGAAGAACTAAAAGCCGTCATTCCTGATATCCGGCGCACTCGTGAGCAATTACATATGAAAAGAATGCTGGAAAACAATAACGAAGTCTTGATGCAGATGTTCAGTCGGGAAATGTCTTTTCTGTTGGATGCAAAGGAACGGCAGGAGGAAGAACAGTTTAAAAAAATAGACCAGCTCATCAGGCAACAGCAATCCTATCGGAAAGCTGCAGCTGAAGCTGGTCCAATCGGCAAATTAAAACGGCTATTCCTGCCTGCTTAAATTTGCAAACTTCGTGTATTCACCAAGCCAAGCCAGATTAACGGTCCCTACCGGACCGTTTCTCTGTTTTGCTATAATAATCTCGGCCTGTTTCTTAAATTCGGAATCTTTATTATAATACTCATCACGATAAATAAACATTACAACGTCGGCATCCTGCTCGATTGCTCCGGACTCTCGGAGGTCTGAAAGCATCGGACGCTTATCCGGTCTCGACTCTACCGCACGGCTGAGCTGTGACAATGCAATGACCGGTACATTTAACTCTCTTGCAAGAGCTTTTAGTGAACGTGAGATTTCAGAAATCTCCTGCTGTCTGGACTCGGATTTCCCACCTACACTTCCACTCATCAACTGCAAGTAGTCAATGATGACAAGCTGAAGATCCTGCTCCAGTTTATATTTCCTACATTTTGAACGAAGTTCGGATACGGAAATACCTGGTGTATCGTCAATCACAAGATGTGACTTTCCGATAATTCCGGCTCCTTCGATCAGCTTCTCCCACTCAGAATCTTTTAGATTACCGGTTCGAAGTGCCTGTGCATCTACCTGAGATTCCAGAGAAAACATACGGTTCACCAACTGTTCCTTTGACATCTCAAGACTGAAAATGGCAACACCTTTATTTTTCTTAAATGCAACATACTGGGCAATATTCAGTACGAACGCTGTCTTACCCATAGACGGACGGGCCGCTACAAGAACAAGATCTGACGGCTGAAGGCCGGATAATTTGTAATCTAAATCAATAAATCCTGTCGGGATTCCTGTAACAGTTCCTTTATTCTTTGAAGCTTTCTCGATTCGTTCCAGCGCATTTAATACAACATCTTTGATTGGAACATAATCTCCGGTATTGCGGTGCTGTAATAATTCAAATACCGATTTCTCCGTCTGTTCCATAATTACCGGAAGAGATTCTTTCCCGACATAACAAGTATTTGCAATTGACTCGGTCAGCTTAATAAGTTTTCGCATCATTGCCTTATCTGCCACGATCTCCGCATAATATTTTACATTTGCAGAGGTCGGTACTGCATTGACCAGATCCCTTACAAATTCCAGACTGGAAATCTCCGGCGGTACATCTTTTTCTTTCAGACGTTCCTGAAGTGTGACCAGATCGACCGGCTTTCCTTCGTTAAAAAGTTCCACCATGGAATCAAATACCACTCCGTAAGATGTCTGATAAAAATCCTGACCACTGATGATCTCTGATGCAGTGGTGATCGCATCCTTGTCCATCAGCATCGCTCCGACTACTGACTGTTCCGCTTCGACACTGTGGGGCATGACCCGCTTAATGAGTGCCTCTTCCATGTACGGTTTCCTCCTAAGCTTCCTCTGTAACTACAACTTTCAGCTCTGTAGTTACTTTTGGATGTAATTTAATCGGCACATTGTGTGTTCCAAGAGATTTGATCGGATCTTTTAACTGCACTTTCTTTTTATCTACTTCCAGCCCAAGCTGAGATTTTACCTCTGCTGCAATTTCTTTGGAGGATACAGAGCCAAATACTTTTCCGCCTTCTCCAGTTTTGATGGAAACCTGGATCTTACCTGCCTCGATCTTCTTTCCTAATTCTACAGCAGCCTCATAGTGTTCCTGTGCTACTTTATCATCATTCGCCTTCTTAAGTTTCAAATCATTTAAATTCTTACCGTTCGCTTCTACACCTTTTCCTGTCTTCAGGATAAAGTTTCTTGCGTATCCGTCACTTACCTCCACTACATCCCCTTTTTTCCCAAGGGCTTTTACGTCTTCTTTCAAAATAACCTTCATGTCTATATATCTCCTTCTTTTATCATATTATCCAGAACCTGCTTCAGACATGCAACAGCCTCGTCCATATCCGTATGATTGAACTGCGCTCCCGAAGCATTCATATGACCGCCGCCTCCTAACTTTTCCATAATGACCTGAACATTGACTTCATCGATGGAACGGGCACTCACATAAATCTTTCCATTATATTCTGTCAATACAAAGGACGCTTTAATCTCACTGATATCCAAAAGTTCATTTGCCGCCTGTGCTCCGATGATCGTCGGACTCTCCACCTGAAGATCTGTACCTGTCGCAATGGCAAATTTTTTCTGATATACCTCTGCGTTGCTGATAATTGCAGCTTTTGCGCGGTATCCTTCCATGTCATCCCTGAACATCTTACGCACAAGTGTGATATCTGCTCCGGATCTTCTGAGAAATGCTGCCGCTTCAAATGTACGCACTCCGGTACGATTCATAAAACTGTTCGTATCGATCATGATACCGGCATACATACTACTTGCCTCCAGATTCGGAATCTGAATATCATCTACAATGTACTGCAGGATCTCAGATACCATCTCACATGCTGACGAAGCATAAGGTTCAATATAAGACAATAATGCGTTATCAATACTATCACTGCTCTGACGGTGATGATCCAGTACGACAATCGTCTTTGCCAGATACAAAAGTTCTTCACATTCTACCATCTTCGGGCGGTTCGTATCCACAACTACGACCATGGAATTCTCATCCGCCAGGTTCAATGCCTGTTCTGATGTCAGGAACAGATCGTCCGGGTAAGACGGATTATCAATATACATATTATAGAGCGGTCTAAGAGATGCTGACACCTCATTGATCACCACATTTGCCTTTTTCCCAAGAGCATTTGCCGCTCTGCAGATACCGATAGCTGCGCCAAAAGAATCTACATCTGTCAGTGTATGTCCCATGACAAATATCTTGTCATTGACTGTAATATACTCTCGCAATGCTTCTGCTTTAACACGGGCTTTGACACGCGTGTTCTTTGCAGTCATCTCACGCTTGCCGCCATAATATGTAATACCATGGCAGTCTTTGATAACAGCCTGATCGCCGCCTCTGGCAAGAGCCAGATCAATGGCAACACGGGCATAATTATAACTTTGGGAATAATTACCCGCACTGAGTCCCAGACCAATACTCAGTGTCAATGGAATCTGATTACCGATATTGACTGTTTTTACATCCTCAAGAAGAGAGAATTTGTCATCCTCCAGTCTCTTGAACTCTTGCTTCTTCAAAGCAATAAAATATTTGTCCGTCTCGGTTTTCTTTACGATTCCGTCTGCTTTTGCAATATACTGGTTGATCTTGCGATCCACCAGCGCAACTAAAAGTGACTGTCTGACTTCCTCTACACTATTCATGACTTCATCATAATTATCAATATAGATCAAGCCTGCAACCAGCCGCTGCTCTTCATTTTCCTTAATATACCGGTTCAGTTCCGTCACATCCTGAAGGTAAACCGCAATAAAATACTCTCGCTCTGCCGGCAATTCCAGGAGTTGCTCTGTCTCGCTGAATCCTTCCACAGACACACGTCTTAATTCCGCCTTATACTCACGGTCCTCATAGTAGACATCCATCTCTACCACGTCATTTTCTTCTTTTGGGAAAATGCTCCGGTTCAGCTCTGGTATATATCTGCTCAAATACTTATCTTTCTGCGCTTTATCTCCAAACAACCGTTCAAACTGATCATTCATCCACAAAAGCTGTCCGTCCTCCAGAAGAATTGCATATGGAACAGACAATTCCTTTAAAAGCGTATTCTGTACAACACCATACTGAGCTGCAAATTCAATCAGATCTTTCATGATCAGTGATCGGCTGTATCCATACAGAATCCCAATGCCGACTATATAAATCAGCATAAATATCAACATGAGTGTACCAGCTTTGATATCAATGCAATAGATCCACAAATTCAATAGGAGAAGCATGATCGCCATCGCGATCGGCCAACGCATGTAGTTCTTCAGTCTGCCACTGATATGCGCCCCTCGCTTTTTGCTCAAGCCTTTATCCATAGTCTTTATCCTCTATAACCCTCCGGGTTCTGTGACTGCCAGCGCCATGCATCTTCGCACATCTGTTCCAGACCTCTCTCAGCCTTCCAGCCAAGTACTTTCGCAGCTTTCGAAGGATCCGCATAGCACATTGCAATATCTCCTTCACGTCTCGGTTTGATTTCATATGGAATTTCTTTTCCACATGCCTTGCTAAATGCTTTTACCATATCCAATACAGAATAACCAACACCTGTTCCCAGATTGATGATATCCAGTCCCGGATTCGAGAAAATGTATTTGATTGCTTTTACATGACCAACTGCCAGATCCACAACGTGAATGTAATCACGTACTCCTGTGCCGTCCGGTGTATCATAATCATCACCAAATACTCCTAATTTTTCAAGTTTTCCAACTGCCACCTGAGAAATGTATGGCATCAGATTGTTCGGGATTCCTTTCGGATCTTCCCCGATCCGTCCGCTCTCATGTGCTCCGACCGGATTAAAGTAACGGAGTAATACTACATTCCATTCCGGATCAGCGACCTGAACGTCTGTCATGATCTGCTCCATCATAGATTTTGTCCAGCCATATGGATTCGTACACTGTCCTTTCGGGCAGTCCTCTGTGATCGGCATTGTCTCCGGATTACCATATACAGTTGCAGAAGAACTAAATACAATATTCTTCACGCCAACTTCGCGCATGACTTTCATAAGTGTCAGTGTTCCTGTAATATTATTTTGATAATATTCCAGAGGCTTTCTTACAGATTCTCCGACTGCTTTAAGCGCTGCACAGTGAATAACTGCATCTACCTGCTCTTTTTCAAACATGGCTTTTAAAGTTTCAGCGTTCAGAATATCTCCCTCGTAAAACGTGATTGTCTTACCTGTAAGCTCTTCTACGCGCTTCATAGACTCCTGGGAGGAGTTGCAGAGATTATCATATACAACTACCTCGTAACCCTCCTTCAAAAGTTCCAATGCAGTATGACTTCCAATATATCCTGCTCCACCTGTAATTAATATTTTTGCCATCTTAATCTCCTTCATCTAAGAATTGATATCTTGCCTTTCATTACTTTGTAATGATTTTTCACTCAATATCAATGTCTGCTTTCTGCACTGATATCAAGAAGTTTCATTGTTGTCTTATTATAGCACTTCCCAATTACTTCGGCAACTTTACATATTTTAAGCCGGGTACAGTCCTTCTTCTTCCATCTTGCGGATTGCTTCCATAACAACCGGTTTGTCTTCTTTGTATGTAACTCCATACCATTTGTCTGCTGATTTCAGAACTGCAACTGTCGCACGATTCTCTCCTAACAGGTCGCTGACTACTCCCGGCAGATAATATTCACATTTCATAGGGTTCTCTTTCAGTCCCTTCTCAAGGAATGCCGGGAATCCTTTCTCAATCTCATCAAGAATACTTTTTGAGAATCCCCACATATTCATAGAAACCGTTGTGTCATCGTCTAGATGTGTCCATGTAGCACCGTCATCTTCTGTAAATGCTATTCCGTTCTCATGATGCTCAATACGTGTTCTTTCACGAATTCCGATCAGTTCCCCAGCCTCGTTCATCTCACACACACCACGGGATACATATCCATTTTCTGTAACAGTGTTGCAAAGCTTGTAGCCTACCATAGTGTAACGGAACTTATCATCGTCTTCATGGCTATTCAGATAATCATAAATGAGCTGGAATGCCTCTCTTCCATAATAATCGTCTGCATTGATAACTGCAAACGGGCCATCGATCATGTCCTTACAGCTATAAACTGCATGTGCTGTTCCCCATGGTTTCACACGTCCTTCCGGCACCTGAAAACCTGCCGGAATATTATTGATTTCCTGATATGCATAAGACACTTCCATGTATTCTGACACGCGGTCGCCAACTGCCTCGCGGAATAAGTCTTCCTGCTCTTTCTTAATGATAAAAATTACCTTCTCAAATCCAGCGCGTTTTGCATCAAAGATGGAAAAATCCATAATGATGCGTCCTTTCGCATCCACCGGATCAATCTGTTTCAGTCCACCGTAACGGCTTCCCATTCCTGCCGCCATAATTACTAATACTGGTTTCTTCATAATTTATTACATACCTCCTGTTTGAACTTTCGTAATTACGATATTCTTTTTGACATAACAATACTCACTTACAGAAATCATACCATACTTTTGAAGTCACGTCTATTTGTATATATTTCTGTCAGAAGCTTTTTGTATAATACTTTTTGCATAGTAAAAATTCTCTACTATGCAAAAACCGCCACATCCTTATGGATGTGACGGCAAATATTAACTACTGATTAATCCTGCACGTATGGCATTAATGCAACGTGACGAGCTCTCTTGATTGCTACTGTAAGAGCTCTCTGATGTTTTGCACAGTTTCCTGTAATTCTTCTTGGAAGGATTTTTCCTCTTTCAGAAACATATTTTCTTAATTTTGCTACATCCTTGTAATCGATCTCGTTATTCTCTTTACCACAGAATACACAAACTTTTTTTCTTCTGCGTCCTGGATTTCTTCTTTTGAATCCGCCCTCTGGACGAGCTGCTTTATCGTAAGCCATTTTATTTGCCTCCTAATACTTTGAATCTTCTAAATTCAACGAACCTTAGTTAAATGGGAGTTCTTCATCAATTCCATCCGGAATATTCATGAAGCCGTCACCTGCATCAGCTGCCGGCGTCGGAGCCGGTGCCTGCTGGAAACCACCTGCATGGGAAAAACTTCCCGCATTGGCATCACTTGTAGCTTTGCTCTCAGCAAATTCCTGTTCTTCCACTACAACGTCTGTTGTATACACCTTCTGTCCATCTTTGTTCGTGTAGCTTCCTGTCTGGATACGTCCGGTCACAACAACCTTCAGTCCCTGACGGAAATACTTCTCAGCGAACTCAGCGTTTCGTCCAAACGCAACGCAACCGATGAAGTCAGCAGTCTGATCATCACTATTACGTTTGAATCTTCTGTCTACTGCCAACGTATATCTCGCAATTGCCAGAGAATTCTCTCCACCCTGTGAATATCTCACTTCTGGATCTCTGGTCAGGCGTCCCATCAAAATAACTTTATTCATATAATTACCTCTTCTTCCTGATTATGCTTCCTGTCTTACGCATAAATATCTGATGACATTGTCCATAATGCGGATTCTCTGCTCGATCTCGCCTGGAACATCAGCCTCAGCATCGAAGTGGATGAAGTAGTAATATGCTTCTTTCATTTTCTGAATCTCGTAAGCTAATCTCTTCTTACCGCTCTCATCAACGTCAGAGATCTTGCCACCGAAACGCTCTACTAAAGCCTTTACTTTCTCGATAACCTGAGCTCTCTCGTCATCTTCGATTTTTGCACTGACAACAACAGCTAATTCATACTTATTCATGTCGTCCTGCACCTCCTTCTGGTCTTTTGGCCCCCGCCCGCTTATGTGGGAGCAAGGAATTCCACCCTTAAATGGGCAGAAAAATATTGTATCACGGTTATCTACTATATCATATAAGATTCCCGATTTCAAGCCTTTTTCTTCAAATCTTTTGTATTTTTTTCGACCAGTTTCCGTGCTGTCATAATCTGATGTCCGCATCCCATACATTTCAATCGGAAATCCGCACCTACACGTAATATCTCCCACTCTTTGCTTCCACAAGGATGTGGTTTTTTCAATGTTACTATATCGCCGACTTCATAATTATATCCCATGCTGTCCCCTCCCTTGTAATCTGCCGGGTCTTCAACTTTTTCTATTTTCTGAATAATTTTTGCTGTCCAGACATTTCTTAATTCTTTGTCTGTCCCATCTGATTTTCTTGTTCTTTTACTCCAATCACTACAAATCGGTGCTCGTCGCTGGCGCTTGTACATGTTGATAGTGTCACAACGGAATCTGCAGTCGTCACTTCCACACCCGTATCATAAATCGCGATCCGCTTCGTCATATCCAGGTAAGACTGATATGCTTCGTCGTTCTCGAAGCCTGTCAGATACACATCGTCTGTATCCTTGACTGTCGCCGCACTGTAAATATGATATACAATCTCTCTTCCGTCCGGCGTGTAAATGTAAAAATACGGATTTGCTTCCCAGAAAGATTTCTCTTTATATTCATCTAACTTTCGAAACATAGAACCGTCCTTCATACGATGCCCATATATGATTGAATTACGATCATTGAAATTTGCATTATTGTCCGCATTCAAAAAAATCGTTCCAAGTGTATTATCATTTTCCGAAAATGTTTTGTGTAAATATTTTTCATTATCTGTTGTCTGAACAATCGGATAATTAATCATTGATGGCTCCGGGTAAAAACGGATCCACCCGACTGTATCCGGATTGATTCCTTTTAATTCATCAAAATTAACAGAAAAGCCTTTTTCCGGCTCACTGTCTTCTTTATTAATCGCAATGCTCTGAATCTTCTTATATTCATCACCTCAAAGAAATAAGTGATGGTTTTTCATCGTCACCTCTTCCGTAGCTGAAATGAACTCGGCCTTTGCCTCGGCATAGCGTACGGGCTCTATACGGCGGTTCCACTTCAAGGTATTCACTCCGAAGACCGGTTGCGTCAACTCCAGACT
>ENA-OPZZ01001582-OPZZ01001582.1-human-gut-metagenome-genome-assembly--contig:-NODE-1582-length-13449-cov-3.240054_pt1 | contig 13449 bp, 15 predicted proteins | sample MGYA00242487_ERZ504511 | MGnify/ENA primary metagenome ERZ504511 (study PRJEB26092, sample SAMD00036241) | human gut metagenome | host: Homo sapiens | study: EMG produced TPA metagenomics assembly of... | reverse complement strand
AAGACGGTAAAGGAGGGATTTGTTAAGCTTGGCGTGAAGACGGTGGCTGCTGAGGGGAAAACAGTCAGGAACTTTGCGCGCTTCCGAATGGGAAAGTAAGAATGCTGATTCCAATGATAAGCAGTTGTTGATGAATTCGGGAGCGGACGTCTATGTGATGGGTTGATTTACAAAAAGACATATCTGCAGCTTCGGGAAGTAGAGTCTCATTGATTATGACTGCTCGTGAAACGGCTACCGGAGTAGATTTGGCTAGCCGGAAAAGCTGGACGAACCGCTTTAGGACGACGGACGTGGATAAGTTATGCGCATACGCGGCACAAGATGTTCTGGATGGTTTTCTGAAAGATATCTCGAAAGAGTTTGCCCGGAAAGTTCAACAGGGGGAATACGGTTGTTCTTCGGGTTAGTCTCGCAGATAATGCTATCAATACGATGAATAGCCGGATAAACGGTACTACTACTCTTTCGGCGCATATACGCAATTGGGTACGAAAAAATGCCCAGGGAGGACGTTACCATATTCAAGGTGCTGTGGACGATAGTCTGATATTTGATTCGATACAGATTCCTGCAAAGGACAGCGACGGCTTGCCGATGGATTGCATCACATTTGCGGATAATCTGGTTAATTATCTGAATGATTCCGGAATAGATAGTGAACATAGAGTGGATGGAAGTACCATCTATTTGACTATTCAATAAATCAAGGACGTATGAAACATTGGCTTTTATTTATTCTTGTGATTTCATGGTTTTGCTTTCCGCTTTCCGGTCAACAAACGAACCGTCCTGACTGGGTGAAACAGCATCCTGTTAGTGGTTTAAGTTACATCGGAATAGGAATGGCTGAAATATCGGAAGGAGATTATCAGCAAAAGGCAAAGCAAAACGCTTTGTCTGATCTTGTATCTGAAATTCAAGTGGTGATTGCCGCCAATTCTTTGTTGAATACGTTGGAGGACGATGGTAATGTGAAACAAACCTTCGCAGAAAGTATTCGTACAGAAGCCCGGGCGGAAATAGAGAACTTTCGTCTGGTGGATTCCTGGCGAAGTGACAATGAGTATTGGGTTTATTATGAACTGAATAAGGATGATTATGCGGCTTTGGTGGCAGCACGTCGTCAGAAGGCAATCCGTAACGGCTTCGATTTCTGGTATAAGGGACACATTACCTTACAACAGGGAGATTTAATGACTGCCATTGAATTATTCTCGAATGGAATGGAGGCTATACGCCCGGTACTTAATCAGGAATTGTTCTGCTCTTACGAAGGAAAGACAATTAATCTGGCGACTGAACTATATGCGGCTTTGGCTGGAGTATTTGATGGAATAACGATTGTTCTGAATCCGGTAACCGTTTCAGTCACGCCGTTTCAAGGTATAAGGGAGCCTATTGCTATAGGTGTTTACCGTAATTGGAAATCCGTTAAGGAATATCCGGTTGAAAGCCGAGTTTTGTTTCCGGGTCGGGAGATTTGTCTTCCATGTCTCCCACCGACGAATCGGGAGTTGCCGCTCTTTATGTGCGCAATATTACTTCTAAACAGGCACAGCAGGAAATTGGAATTTCATTAATTGATGATGTGTTCAGCTTGTTCCGGAAGGGAAGTTATGCAGCTTTATTCAAACAAATGCTTTCTTCTCTTCCCGGAGCAACGTTGACTATCAACACGGTGCAGACACAGACTTCTGCTTATGTTAGAAGTGCGCAGAGCGATATAGAGGCGGTGGAACGAACTGTGAAGAGTTTGCTGAACAATCATTTCTTTAACGTAGTTGCATCTCCTTCTGAAGCCGACATTATCGTTACATTGGATAATAAGTGTCGTAAAGGCAATACCGTTCCGGGTGAACTGTATAACTTCATCGAATTCTTTTCTACGTTGGGGATTAAAATAGAAAATAACCGGACGGAGCAAATCCTATTGAATTATTCTATTAATGATGAACGGACATTAGTACCTGAAAATAAGTCCGCTTCTCAAGGCAAGAATATGGCGGCGCGTGAATTGATAAAACGGCTGAACCGGGAGTTTGCACGTGAATTGAAGAAAATTAACATTCGACAGAACCGGAAAGATTCCGGAAAGACAGAAGATGTTGCCGGATGTTCCTGTTCCGGTAGTCGGTCCTTCCGTACCGGAAAAAGAAGCTGATCCGGTTATATCTGTCCCTGTTGTGGTGCCGGAAGTTATTCCTGCTCCTTTGGTTCCGGTTAAGTCCGCCAAACCAGAGAATCAAAAGGCAATTCGGGTTGAATGGTTGGATGGTGTCTTTTTTGAATTTGACAAACTTGCAACTTTGGGAGACAAATCGAGGATACATCTTAAGATTGTGAATACAAATGCTGACGATTGCGAAGTGGACTTATATAGTGGAAATCTGACGGTTATAAACGAAAAAGGTGAAGAATCTCCGATTGTCAGTCTCAAACTGGGGTCTAAGTTCAATGACCGCAGAGTCACTGCGCTCATTGTGCCTGATCTGCCTACGGAGATGGTTATTGAGGTAAGTAAGTTGCAATCTGTGGCACTGCTGCAATTGAAGGATTTCAAAAATAATATAGTGAAGTTGAGAGGCTTGAAATGAATCATATATTAACATTAAAAAGACTTGAAATGAAAAGAATTAATTTATTGGGAACAGCATTGCTAATCATTGCTGTTATGACAAGTTGCGGTAGTTCAAAACCTGTAACACAAACAGTGCAGCAACCGGCAGTGCAACAGGACGTAGAAATTAATGTTCCTTGTTCGGGACCGGAATTTCAAACGAACAAAGAGTATTTTAGAGCTAGTTCGATGGGACTTTCTACGGATATGTCTATTGCAAAGAAAAAAGCGATGACGGAGGCCCGGGCTGAAATTGCTACTGCTATCAATGCAAAAGTGAAATCGGTAACCGATAGTTATGTTTCCTCTTATCAGCAAGATGAAAATGATGAAAGCAAAAGTCGTTATCAATCATTGACCCGTACGGTAGTGGAACAGGAATTGAGCGGTACGCGTGTAATTTGTGAAAAAACCATGAAGACTCCTGATGGTAAATACAAAGTATATGTCTCTCTTGAACTGGCAGGAGAGGAAATCATGAATGCTATGGCAAATCGTATTAAGAATGATGACAAATTGCGCATTGACTTTGAATATGAAAAGTTCAAAAAGGTATTTGAAGAAGAAATGAGTAAAAACGCCCAATAAGCAGCTTGTTTAAAACATTGCGGATAGTAATGATCTCTTTAATAACTACCCAACTATTTGAAGATTGAATGATGAAGCTTAATTTGTCGGATATAAGATATAATTGGGTAGTTATTTTTATTATCCAGTTGCTTTTGTCTCCCGGTATTGATGTGTTTTCACAGGCAATGCCTGTTGATACAGTTTATAACCAATCTTATGACTGGAGACCGGGACAGCGGGAGACTTTGCCGGAATGGGTGTTTGCTTCTCAACGGAAAGGCCGGGTAGTTGGTATATCTGATCCTTGTATGAAATCCGAAGCTGCAAGGATGCTTGCTTTGCAAAGAGCGGCTTATCTGTATTCATTGCAGCAAGGGGTACAATTGAGACTTCTCTCGGACGTTTTTTCCACCATGGAGACTGCCAGTAATACATACGAAGACCAAAGAAACAAAATGCTTGTACTGGGAGTGATCGAACATCCCGTTCAACATGTTTCCTACCGGATTGAGCATGAATATACTTCTATATTTGGAGAGAAATTTCTGGAGGTATCTTTTACTCCATCGAATGATAGTTGCGATTTTTCTTATCATTCCATTAGTGAGTTGATGCTTTTGTTTACGAAAGAAAGGGTTGAGGAAGAAGAGGTGAAATTCAATTTATTGTTGGAATCGGATAGTTGTAGGGAGCAATCAGACCAGTCATGGTTTCAGCTTAAGGGAACACAGTCATCTCCTCAAATAATTTCATATATGAACGGAGTTGAAATTTGTTCTTCACAGGAAGGCTGTTGGTATGAAGATGCCGGTTTTGGAGGTCAGGACGGATTGGAGAAGATGGATATGAGGAATGCCTTTTGGAATGCCTATATGTCTTCTTTGGTGAAGGCACTGTTGTTATATCCGTTTTCTGATGTAAATGTCAAGCAGGTGGACGATCGTTTCAATGGCAGCACTGATTCCGGTTGTGGTTTGTATCGGGAGAAGGTTGTCGCTGTCTTGTCCATTTCCCCCTTTATCAAAGATATACGGAATAATAAGCTGTATGTGGATTGGCAGATAACAGAACAACAAAATATAATAAGGAAATGAGGAAAAATAGGATACGAATACTATCTATGGTAGTTTTTTCATTGTGTTTGCCGTTTAGTCTTTTTGCGCAAATAGATAAAGACATGAAGGAGTTTGACGATTTTGTGAAGCAGCAGCAAAAAGAGTTTGATGATTTTGTGAGCGAACAGAATAAGGAATTTGCCGAATTTCTGAAAGAAACCTGGAAAGAGTATGACTTGCAGAAGCCGGTGGCACGTCCTCAAAGGCCGGAGCCTGTAAAACCGGTCAGCTTTGACCATAAGAAGCCGGCAACAAAACCGCAAGAGGTTAAAGTAGGGGAGGTGACACGACTCCCCATTCCGACAGTGACTCCAAGTGCGACATTTTCTCCTTCAAAGGGGAAAACACAGGTTCCGGTTGTACCGGGAGGTAAAGATGTGGCTGTAGAACCGGAAAAGGATTTTGCGGTGCTCCCTGAAATAAAACCGGAAGTGAAGCCTGAAGAAACCGTTCCGGCCAAACGCTCACTTTCCGGTGTAGAGTTTTCGTTCTACAGTAAAGATTGTGTTGTCAATGCTTCATTGAAGAACCGGCTCACTTTAAAAGGGATTGCAGAGAAAGATATTTCTGCCGGATGGGAGACGTTATCGCGTAGCAACTATCAGCCTTTGATAGACGACTGTCTGGCTTTTAAAAAGGATAATGCCCTGAATGACTATGGTTATCTGCTGTTGACGAGGAAAGTTGCTACTGAACTATGTGGAAGTACTCATTCCGATGAAATAGCTCTTATGCAAATGTTTCTCCTTTTTCAATCGGGATATAGGGTTAAGGTGGCGCGTATGGATAACCGCCTTACTTTATTCTATGCTTCGGGTAACATGATTTATGCTACCTGTTTTATAACTTTGAATGGAGTAAACTATTACAGGTTTGATACTACCCCGGATAAAACTAATTCTATTTACACTTACAACCGTGATTTCGCCAATGCGAAGAACCCGGTAAATATGAATATCACTGCTCCTCAACCCTTTTCAGGAACTTACGTGGAGAAAACGTTGCAAGCGAAAGCTTATCCATCCGTCAAAGTCTGCTCGAAAGTAAATTCGGGACTTATTTCCTTCTATAAGGATTATCCGCAATGTGACTTTTCTGTCTATGTGGGAGCTCCTGTCAGTCAGGAAGTACAACAGACGGTGCTTCCATCATTGCAAGCTGCCGTACAAGGGAAAAAACAATCGGAAGCCGCTAATATACTGATTAATTTCGTGCAGACAGCTTTTGATTATAAGACAGATGGTGACCAGTTTGGTTATGAAAAGCCTTTCTTTGTGGATGAGCTGTTCTACTATCCTTATTCCGATTGCGAAGACCGTGCTGTGTTATACTCTTATTTGGTACGTACTCTTATGGGGCTTGATGTTGTATTGTTGGAATATCCCAATCACATGGCAACAGCGGTCTGTTTTGATGAAAACATTGACGGAGATTATATAACTGTAAGCGGAAAGAAGTACATAATTTGTGATCCGACTTATATTGGAGCTTCTATCGGGCTTGCTATGCCGCAATTTAAGAACGTGGCAGCCAAAGTGTTGAAATATTAATTTTATTATATTATGAAGAATATTAAAAAGTATTTGTGTGCCATTGTAATGATGGTTATTTCGATGACTGCATTTGCGCAGGAAGATGTTTTTAGCGGTGACTGGCTAGGAGCAAATAAAGAAGGCGATTTAAAGGTTGCGTTCACATTGAATTGTGATGGTAATTGGCAATTGAATCCTTATAATGAGAATGCCAGATGCAATGGATTTATGGAAGTGAATATGCTGGAACCCGGTGGAAGGGAATCTTTGATGGCAACTTATGAGTTTTACGTCGAGAGTATGAACGGGAATGAACTGACTCTTTCTTTTGTAGGCGGACGTCCGGAGGTTGATGCCGGGATTTCCGGTCAATGCAAAGTCGTTTATAAGGATGATAAGTTGTCGTTTTCCGGACTTGATAAAGGCGGAAAAGATGCTGCCTTTAATGGATTGACACTTGTAAAAAGCGGTAGTGGAGCTGATGCAATAGCTGATGCTGCGGCGGATGACGGAGTTCCTTTGGGAGTAAAGATATTGGCTGTTCTCCAACTGATTTTGTATATTGCCGTTGTTTTATTTATTGTGGGGCATATGTTTTTTGTATGGTATAAGGGCGCACGTTATAAAGAGGTTTTTACGGTAGAAGGAATGTTGAATAAACGCCTTGCAGCCGGAATGCCGGAGAAAATGACGGATGAAGAGATAACGGAGGCGTGGAAACTGATGGATGAGGCATTCGCTACTTGGACGGTGATTGAAAAAACAGATGATGATGAATTCAGAAAGCCGACAAAGATGAAGCAAATTAAGAAATCTGTTCTTTTGATTGATCAGGTTATCGGTATGTGTCCTACTGACGCTGATGTCATAGAACGCTTAAACTCATTGACTGATGTGATTAATAGTGGTGAAGAACGTCATTTTGATGGTTCCAGGAAATTAATCTGGTTAGGTGTCATTGTGGGTATCTTGATGTATTGGATGATGGGAGTCGGTATGATGTTTTCTACTTTAATAGCTACCGGTTTGTATGTGGTAGCGAGCAGGACGCCTCAATTCTTAATTGATAAGCGGGCACTTCGTGGCGGTGGAAATATTCATAATGGTATTTTTTGCCGGAGTGTTCGGGTTATTGGCAGGAGCGCAGACAGTGCGGACAATATACAAGTTTAATGATGGTCATAAAGAATATTCTGATGATCATTCACAACATTGGATTGCTTTGGCAATCGGATTTGTCGTTTTGTTTGTATTGGCAATGATGATGGCGTTCTGGGCACTTCTGAACTATTTACGTAATTATGTTCTGTACTTTTGATGGATAAAACTAACATGATTGTTAATAATGGATTCGGCAGCATAATTAGGCTATTTATGTTTTGAAGTAGAATTTAGAGTAGTAGGTGTACAGGGGATCGATGAAAATTCGATGACCTGTGCATCTTTTTTTAATTAGTGATACTACAAAATATGATTAAGAATTTGCTAATTCCAATATAAATTTTAATATTTGCATTATAACAATAGTGTCAATTGAAAACAAAAGATGAAATAATCGCTATTCTCCGGAATTTTAAGGAAGAATTTGGGGAGAGATATGGAATTGAAAAGTTGGGACTTTTTGGTTCTGTGGCTCGTGGTGAGCAGAAAGAGGATAGTGATATTGATATTTGTGTAAAGCTTCAAGATCCGGATTATTTTACTCGAATGGAAATAAAAGAGTCATTAGAAGAGCGTTTTAATGCAAAAGTGGATGTCGTGTCTTTAACCGCAATTATGCGTAGTTTATTTCGCAATCATATAGAGAAAGATGCAATCTATATCTAATGCTGACATATTGGATATGCTTCTTTTTGTAGAAGAACGTATTAATACAACTATAGAAAGATGTGGTAGTGTCATTTCTGTAAATGATTTCTTAGCTTCTCCTGATAAGATGGATATTTTTGATGCAACTTGTATGCGTTTGCAAACCATAGGTGAAACTGTTAAGAATATTGATAATCTGACTAATCATGAATTATTGATAAATTATGCCGGTACTCCATGGAGGAGCATTATTGGACTGCGCAATATTATTTCTCATGAATATTTATCTATTGACCCCGAAGAAATTTTTAAAATAGTAAAAGTGCATCTGCCTGGATTGCTTCTTGCAATTCAGCAGATCAGGAATGATATTGCTGCTAGTATATGAGACCTTTGTAGCTTTTCTATTTTTATTATGCAAACGGTAGTCTTTAGGTACCACTCCCATCCGCTTTGTAAACTCCTTATAGAAATGTGATCTATTCATAAACCCACTTTGATACATGATTTCTTTAATGAAATTTTTGGGTGGGGATAAAATATCTCGTAGAAAATTCCTGGCGACTCCCGATCATAGTTATTTCCCGATTTGTATAGAGGCGATGAAGCTTGGCATCCATGTGTATGTGGAAAAGCCGTTTGTCAGAACTTCCTATGAATGTGAACTGCTGATGCAGGCGGAACAGAAGTACGGTTGTTTATCACGCAGATGAGTTTACCAAGGACATTTTTTTCTTGTTTTATTATTGACCTTTAAACTCTCAAAACTTGCAAAATCGTTTTCAATCGTTTTCACAGAATCTTTCATGTCTTGATTTTTGTTCTAAAAGTATGATTCGGTTTGTTTTTCTAACTTCTATATTTGTCATCAGAAACGAACGACAATGAAACATGGTATCTATATATTGACTATTCTTATGGCTTTATTAAGCCTTCCAGAAAGTGGGTATGCTTTCGATTCCATTTTTCGCTGTTGCGAATGATACAATCCGGCGGGCAGTGATATATTTTTGATGCGAATGAAGCGAAAGTGGATCTTAGTTATAAAGATAATAATCAGGCAATTACAATTTTAGATTCTTTGCTTCTCGGGAATTTGAATACGAAATATATAACAGCGCTGAATGTGAAAACTTTTGTTTCTCCTGATGGTGATGAATCTTATAATAGAAGTTTGGCTGCTCGGAGAAATGATTCGATAAAGGAATTCTTACAACGGTATAATTCGGATGTTGGTGTTGATAAGATTCATTTTTTTTCAGAGGGAGAGGATTGGTCGGAGTTTCGTAAGTTGGTGGCATCCGACTCCAACTTACCAGATCGGGAAGAAGTGCTGATATTGATTGATTATCATAAGAATGATGTCAATAAACGGAAGCAACTGTTGCGAAAATTGAATCGGGGAATTGCTTACCGATACATTGCTCACAATATCTTTCCAGAACTGCGGAGATCGGTTATTACGATTGTCGGAGAAACTTCGAAATTAGGTAAAGAGGCTTTTGAACCGGTATCTTCTGTCTCCGGGTTGTTTGTTTCAAAGCAGGAAGAGGCGCTTCCGAAAGATCAACCTGATAAGCCTGTGGGAGAAAGTGAAAAAAAACAGGCCTGTGAGGTCGATATATCGGAGGCAGAAGGGCCGGTGAAAAGCCAAACTGTACTTGCAGTGAAGAATAATCTGTTATATGATTTGGCATTGGCGCCAAATATAGAAGTGGAAATTCCGATAGGCAAGAGGTGGTCTTTGAATACTGAATATAAATGTCCGTGGTGGCTGAATAGCAAACATGATTTCTGCTATCAGCTCCTTTCGGGAGGGATGGAAGGACGTTGTTGGCTGGGAAACCGTCAGAAACGCGACCGATTGACCGGACATTTTATCGGACTTTATGCTGAAGGCGGGATATATGACTTCCAGCTGCGTGGAGACGGCTATCAAGGTAAGTATTACGGAGCTGCGGGAGTGACTTATGGATATGCACGGCAATTGGCACGGCATTTTTCCCTTGAATTCAGTCTTGGCATAGGGTATTTGACAACAGAATATAAAAAATATACTCCTTATGAGGGAGATATTGTATGGACAAATAGTGGACGTTATAACTTTATTGGTCCTACCAAGGCGAAAGTTTCTTTGGTATGGTTGATAACAACAAAGAGATAGGAGGGCGTAATGCGAAATACAAGATACGGGTTTCTTGTGCTTTTGTCCTCGCTGCTGATGCTAACTGGATGTAGCCGTCGCGATATATTGGATGATTATCCCGTAAGCGGGGTAGATATAAAGCTGGATTGGGATGGAGTGACAAATCAACTGCCGGAGGGAGTTCGGGTGATTTTTTATCCGAAGAACGGAGATGGCAGGAAAGTAGATAAGTACCTTTCGGTACGAGGTGGAGAAATGAAAGTTCCTCCGGGACGGTATTCGGTAGTAGTCTACAACTATAACACGGAATCTATACGAATCAGGGGTGAAGAGTCTTATGAAACGATAGAAGCCTATACGGGAAACTGTAATGGTTTAGGGATTGAAGGAACGGAAAAGATGGTTTGGTCACCGGATTCATTGTATGTGTTGAATATAGATGAGCTGAAAATAGAGAAGAGTGAAGAAGTGCTTCGCTTAGACTGGAAGTTGGAATCTGTGGTGAAGAAATATTCTTTTGTAGTAGAGGCTAGAGGCTTGGAGTATGTTGCAACAGTGGTAGGAAGCATTGATGGATTATCCGATTGTTACTGTATAGGCAAAGGTCGTGGAGTATGTAGCTCACAACCTATCTACTTTGAGGTAAGGAAGGGAGACAATAAGGTAACGGCATCTTTCACCGCTTTCAAACAAGTAAAGGAAATGACAATGCCGACGCGAATGTCAACATCAGAGAGAGAAACTTCTAGTGAGAAAGGTGCTATAATATTAATATTGAAATTTGTCAAAACAGATAATACAGTTCAGGAAGCAACAATTGATGTTACTGAAATAATAGGTACACTTGAAAATGCTGGAACAGGGGAAGATGGAAAACCAACCCCACCACCGGAGATTGAGTTACCGCCTGATGATAAGATTGAGGTTGATAAGCCGGAAACACCACCGAATCCTGATGGAGGTGGAGGAATGGGCGGCAATGTTGATGGATGGGGACCCGAAGATAATGTTGAGTTACCCGTGAATTGAAATAGATGGTATAAACAAAATATAACAATATTATAAACTTTAAAAAATACAGTTATGAAGAAGATTTTATTGGCAGTTACAGCTGCTTTGGCAATTACGGGTTGCTCACAGAATGAAGAGTTTGACTCCCCTTCACAGAAAGCCGAAATTAATTTTAGTACAGCTGCTGTTACAAGAGCAACTGCTATGATTACTGATAATTTTAAGCAGTTTAAAGTGTATGGCTATGCGCATACAGGTGAATTTACTACTGAGACTGAAAGTAAAACTCTTGTTGAAGGAATTTTTAATAAGTCAGAAGACAAAAAATGGTCAGAGAAAGATAGTAATAAGTTTTACTGGCCATCCGAAGGTAATGTAACTTTCTTTGGATATAGCCCTGTAGCAGAAACAGGGACTACTTATACTGCTCCAGAAAGTTCTAAAGGATATCCTACAATCGTTTATACAGTTAATGATGATATTGCTAGTCAATCAGATTTTTTGGTTGCTGATAAGACTGGTAATGGAACTACTAATGTGGATGGTATTTCTTTAGGATTTAAACATGCTCTGACCCAGATTGCATTTAAGTTGAAAGGGAGTGATTCAAATGTTAATTACACTGTTACAAAATTAGTTCTGAAAGGGATTAACAATGTTGGAACATATAAATGGGGAACGAATACATGGGAGTCTACAACTGGAACGAAAGATTATACGATTGATATGGTAAGTTCTGCTGCAACATTTGTCGGTGATGGTGCAGATGCTGTCGAATTGACAGGTAATGATAAAGTGCTGATGTTGATTCCTCAAGCTCCAAATAGTGCAAAAATAGAGGTTACATATACTGCTACTGATAAGACAACGAATATTGTGTATAATAATGCTCCTAAAGAAGTAAATGTACCGACTGACCAGTGGGAAGTGAGTCAAAGAATTGTTTTCACTATTGCTTTAACCCCTGGTAAGATCATGAATATTTCAGGTGAGGTTGTAAACAATGGTTGGGCTGATAAGGAGCCTCAACCGGATGATCTTAAGTAAATATAGATACTGTTCTTTCATATAGAGTTAAATAATTATATTAATAAAAAGCAGCATGAAGTATTCACTTTGTGCTGCTTTTGTATATAATATGGGTTGTCTTATAATTGGTTCGTGATAGTAAAAGGTTTATTTTCACTTTTCTCTCTTTTTTTATGGCAATATGAAAGATTTCATATATTTTTGCTGGCAGCATAAACAAAAACAAACACAGTCAGCGTATGCCATCTATTTGTCAAGGAACCTGGGATTGTCAGATATGTCCAAAAGCGGTAAGTAATGCCATTACTCATGTGATTTATCAGCGTGGTTTTCATAAACCGGCTCAAAAGTGTGAAGAAAACCTTATCCTTTTTTTGATGAAGGGAGAAATACTGGTCAATAGTAAGGAATATGCGGGGACAATGCTTAAGGGAGGTGAATTTATCCTTCAAGCTATTGGTTCTATGTTTGAGATGCTTGCTATGACTGAATGTGAGTGCATTTATTATCGTTTTATCCAGCCCGAACTGTTTTGTGACTTCCGTTTCAATCATATCATAAAGGAAGTATCTCCTCCACTTATTTATACTCCATTAAAAATAATTCCAGAACTACAATATTTCCTCAATGGGTCTATTACTTATTTGAAAGGAGATAAAGTCTGTCGGGATTTGCTATCTCTGAAACGAAAAGAATTGGCGTTTGTATTGGGATACTATTATTCCGATTATGATCTTTCGAGCTTGGTGCATCCACTCTCTAAATATGTAAATAGTTTCCAATACTTCGTTATTCAAAACTATAAGAAAGTAAAGACAGTGGAAGAACTGGCACAATTGGGTGGATATACTCTTAGTACATTCCGTCGTATCTTCAATAACGTCTTTCATGAACCTGTTTATGAATGGATGCTGGCGAGACGTAAAGAGGGCATTCTGGACGACTTGAACAACTCCGAATATAGCATTTCGGAGATATGCTATAAATATGGTTTTGAATCTTTACCCCATTTTTCTAATTTCTGCAAGAAATCTTTTGGTGCCTCTCCACGTAATTTACGTAGGCAAGACATTTCATAAATGCAACTATGTAAGATAATTGCGGTTCACCGGTTTCATCCAATTCTCTAAATGCCGATGAATAAGGTAACAGCGGGTGAAAGCAAGGGAGAAATTCAGGCGAAACTGAACCTTCCCGGTTTCACCTGTTGAGTTTATTCATACCGACTGTTGGACATATAGCTCCAAGGTGTTGGATATATAGCTCTAAGGTGTTGGATATATAGCTCCAAGATGCTAGATATATAGATGCAACAACTCAAGTATTAACACATGAGAACTAAGGTGTTAAGACTTGGCGGCCAAAGTATTACATCCGCACAGTTCACTCATTAATACCTGAAAGCGGATTTGCTATAAGCATATCCGGATTAGCTATAATGATAATTGTTTTAGCTCAAGGGATATTTTAATAAGACAGGTGAAAGCGGTAAGTAAGCGTCTCCGCGATTCTATATAGTGTATTAAAATAAAAAGGCTAATGATCCCTTTTTAGTCATTAGCCTTTTCCCATCTGTCAGGAAGCAGTTCCCTGTATTTTTCAATTGGTGTGTTCGGT
>ENA-OPZZ01001581-OPZZ01001581.1-human-gut-metagenome-genome-assembly--contig:-NODE-1581-length-13459-cov-5.583633_pt1 | contig 13459 bp, 6 predicted proteins | sample MGYA00242487_ERZ504511 | MGnify/ENA primary metagenome ERZ504511 (study PRJEB26092, sample SAMD00036241) | human gut metagenome | host: Homo sapiens | study: EMG produced TPA metagenomics assembly of... | reverse complement strand
TTCCGGTATCATCTCCCGAATCAGATGCCATGAGCAAAGACATGAAAAAACGGGGATTCAAGTTCTTCGGCTCTACCATTTGCTATGCCCATCTGCAAGCTTCCGGGTTTATCAACGACCATCTGACGGATTGCATTTGCCGAAATCAGAAACAATAAAACAAAGAAATATACAGAAGCAAGCAAAACATCAACACAAAGCGGTCACCCTCCCCCATCGGAAAGGCGACCGCTTCAGTGTTATAAAATCTGTTTCTCAGTATGTAATACACTGAGAAGAAATGTTATTCTATTCCGATACTATGGCATACGGGAAAAAGGATGAACGTAAACTCATAATCAGCGTATGGCACCAGGTATTCCGGACGGGCTATACGTCCCCAACTGTCTTCGCAACCCAGACCAGCTTGCACCTTGTCGATACAGAGATTAGTCAAATCAGCTTCATCCACCTCTTGCGAGTGTCCTTGCTCTTTGCTCCAGCCTTCATCTAAAGACTCGATGGTATAGTGCAAGGCAGATGCGGAGAAGGGAGCGGCCGCCACAATCTTGATGCCATTACCAGACTGATCCAACATCTTCCACCAACGAATATCGGTCTTTGTTCCATTTTCCTGCGGACGGATGTAGGGATAGAACTGCTCAGCCACACTTTGGCGATAAATGCCTAAGTCGGCGCAATGATTACGGTCAATATAGTTTTCAACCGGACCGCGTCCATAGTATTCAACGGTTTCAAAGCTGCGCGGCATAGGCATCTGCAGACCGAAACGGAACATGTTCGATACTTTGGCATTCTTGTCGGCAGTCAGCTTCTGGGTCACCTTGACGGCACCGGCATTGTTGATGACATAAACAAGGTTCAGCTTAGCTGAAACACCCGGCATGTCGTAAGCAGATTCTACAATCACCTGATTGTTCTCCGTGCGCTGTTTGAAAGAGGTCAGTTTGATTTCCGGATTCTTCCAAGCGATATATTTGCGTTGCAGATTGGCACCGTAGTCGTTGTCAACAGGCGCACGCCAGAAGTTTGGTTTTAAAGCCTCGCCGTCTTTAATCATATCCCGGCCATTCACTTCGTACTTAGTCAGATAACCGTTGTGCTTGTTGATTTCTACACGGAAAGCATCACCGGAGACGATGAGGTAGTTCCAATCGTTATCCTGTACTTGGGGAGCCGTCATCTCGATATTGCTCTGTTCGCAGTTCTTCAATTCCATGGAAGGAGCTTGGTAAGGATTGAGCGTCAACTGGTCTTTTGCCACTACATGTCCGGCGGAAAGCAATCCTTCACGGTTCTTCAGCTTATAGGAAACATTCAGCAACCACTCGGTGCATTGGCAAGTCTTGCCCAAGTCCAACTTGATTTTGGCTGTCTGTTGGGGAGCTACATTCAGATTATCCACACGACCGGTCCGTATCACCTTACCGCCTTTCAGTACCTCCCACTCCATATAATAGGCAGAAAGATCACGGAAGAAGTATTCATTGAACACATTGATTTCGCCGTTCTTCAAGTCGGCCGGAGTAGTCCAGATGTCCTGATAGATACGGCCTACCTCATACATGTGGGGATTGGGCACACGGTCGGGGCTGATAAGACCGTTATCGCAGAAGTTACCGTCGCTGGCATCAAAACGGTTAAAGTCACCGCCGTAGGCATAAATCATCTTACCGTTTTTTCCTGTCCAACGTACAGACTGATCAACAAAATCCCAAATAAAGCCACCTTGGAATTTGGAATATTTACGCACCAAATCCCAATATTCTTTAAAACCTCCTTGCGAGTTTCCCATCGCATGAGCATATTCGCACTGAATCAGGGGCTTTGTCATAGAATCATCCTCACTGTATTTCTTACATCCGTCATAGCCATAATACATCGGGCAATAGATGTCTGTCTTGCCTGTTTTACCGGCTTGTTCATATTGTACGGCACGGCTCGGGTCTTCAGCCTTTATCCAATCGTAGGCAGCTTCGAAATTAGCGCCATAGCCGGCTTCGTTGCCCAAAGACCAGAAAATGATGCTGGGATGATTGAAGCTACGCTGCACATTGCGCTGGTTACGCTCCATATGTGCTTTCCTATAGTCCTCACGTTTGGCAAGTGTCTCTTCCCCATAACCCATTCCGTGGGATTCGATATTGGCTTCGGCCACTACGTAAATACCATATTGGTCGCAGAGGTCGTACCAGAGATTATTGTCGGGATAGTGGCAGGTGCGCACGGCATTCAGGTTGAACTGCTTCATCACCTGAATATCCTGAATCATGCGTTCGCGAGAAATGACGTAACCACCGTCCGGATCCATCTCGTGGCGGTTGGCTCCCTTGAAGAGAACGGGCTGGCCGTTGACAAGTATCTGACTTCCTTTCAGCTCTATCTTTCGGAAGCCCACCTTTACGGGAATCACTTCACTGCTGCCTTGCAAAGTGGCACGCAGGGTATACAAGTAGGGCGTTTCTGCCGTCCACTTATGAGGATTCTCCACATTTATCAAGGCAGTAGCGTTACCTTTGGCGACAGCTGTAGCCACCTGTTTTCCGGCAGCGTCCAGCAGTTCAAGACTGATATTGCCGCCACCCTTCACATCAAGCTGTACTTTCAGGGAACCGTTCTTATAAGCAGTATCCAAATCGGGAGTGACACGGATGTCCTGAATGCGCTTCTTGTCACGGGCATACAAGTAGCAATCGCGCCCTACACCGCTATAACGGAAGAAGTCCTGGTCTTCCAGATACGTCCCGTCACACCAGCGGAATACCTGAAAGGCTATCAGATTCTTTTGTCCCGGCTTCAAGTAGGGTGTCAGGTTGAATTCAGCCTCCAGTTTGCTGTCCTCACTATAACCTACGTACTTGCCGTTTACCCACAAATACATATTGGAAGTCACGGAACCGAAATGAGCAATGATGTCCTTACTCTTCCAGTCGGCAGGTATTACAATCTCACGACGGTAGGAACCTACATTGTTATTCTCCGTTGGCACCTGCGGTGGATTGTTCTTGAACTGATTGCGCCAGGCATATCCGGTATTCACGTAGATAGGGGTGCCGAAACCGTTCAGTTCCCACATACCGGGAACGGCCATATCGCTCCATCCCTTGTCGTTGAACCCCACTTTCCAGAAATCCGTGGGACGGGCATCGGCATTCTTCACCCAGAAGAATTTCCAGATACCGTTCAGAGTCATGTAATTGGAAGAATGTTCTTTTGCTCCACGAGCCGCAGCATCTGCCGACTCATAGGCAAAATAGTTGGTGTGCATCGGAGCACGGTTCACGGCATTCACTTCAGGGTTTTGCCATTCAGTGAAGGACTGTGCGCTTGCGGCAATGGCAAAAGTCGCAAGCAGTCCGGTAATGAAATGTTTCTTCATGGTAAATAGTTTATAAAAATTAGCAACGGCATACAAGCAGAACCGGTATGCCGTCACAAAGATACGCCTATCCTATAATTAAAAGGAAGAATAATCGTTCAAAAAAGGCTGAATTTAATTCTTTAAATAAGTGTTCATAACTAGTTCACATAATTAAATAGGTGACTAAATGGGAATTTATTTTGATTGAGTACTTATCCGCAAACGATAGACTCCGAACGAACGAGGCTGAAGCTCCAGGCTCAGAGAACGGGAAGCCACCTCCACCGGACGAATACGTGGAACAATAGCCTCCTGCTCCAGTGTATTCTTGGCTTTCCAGTCATCACTTTGCAAATAGGTGCAGGAACCCGAGACAAGCTGCCGCTTCTTCAATCCGCTGAACTCTATCTGTACCTTCTCCGATCTGCTGCCCGCATTGACAAGCTTCAGAATTACTTCTCCCGTAGGAGCATCCAGCACTGCCGATGCATAAAGGCTGTCCTGCCCCGTCACGGGTTTTCCGTCCATTTGCAGGTTCAGCACATCTGTTCCGGCATTCATACCGTACATCTGCTGTACGTAATAGTTGGGAGTCCGCATCATACGGAGATTGTCGAACCAAATCAAATCGGGATTCCACTGCCAGGCATCCACATGGGCAAACAACGGAGCATAGGTAGCCAGGCGCACCACATCGGCATTACGTTCCAGTCCCGTCATAAAAGCTGCTTCGGACAGTGCCGCCAAGAAATTATTGGCTTTCCCGGTGGGATGGTCATGCGATGCATATTCACCGGCAAAGACTTTCGGTCCTTTACGGTCATAGTCATCATAGCGGGCAGCATTGGCAAAGAACCAGTCGGGAGCCATATAATAATGCTCGTCCACCAAATCCACCCCGATGCGTTTCATTTCGGGCCAGAGGTAATCGAACTTGTCCCCATCTGCACTCGGACCGGAAGAACCTACAATCTGCATATCGGGATATTCCGCACGGATGGCTTTCGTGAACACTTCCAGACGCTCGGGATAGACTTCCCCCCACTGTTCATTGCCGATGGCAATCATTTTCAGACCGAACGGTTCGGGATGTCCCATATCGGCACGCACCTTTCCCCACTTGGAGGTTGCAGCACCGTTGGCAAACTCGATGAGGTCGAGGGCATCCTGCACGTACGGGCCGAGTTCTCCAAGGGGAACCACTTCGTTGCTTTCGTATTGGCAGGACAGCCCGCAGCTCAGTACCGGCAGAGGCTCTGCACCGAGGTCTTCACTCAGCAGGAAATATTCGTAAAAGCCAAGTCCGTAACTCTGGAAATAATCCGGGAAAGCTTTATGCTTGAATGTATAGTTCCAGCGATTTTCGTTCAAAGGACGGTTCTCTACCGGACCCACGGAATTCTTCCATTGATAACGGGTGGCAAGGCTGTTGCCTTCGATGATACAACCGCCGGGAAAACGGAATACTCCGGGATTGAGGTCATAGAGGGCTTGTACCAAGTCGGCACGCAATCCATTCTCACGCTTCTTCCAAGTGTTCACCGGGAAGAGAGAGATGTGGTCCATATCTACCGTACCCTCCGTCTGCAACACAACACGCAGACGCGAGCGAACATCGGTAAAAGGAGCTTTCAGCACAGCCGTCAGCTTCTGCCATTCACTGCCTTTCACTTCCAGTTCCTTCTTCAGGAGATTCTCTCCGTTGGAATTCACCAGTTCGACGGAAAGCTTCATTGGTTTGGTATCCGGCGTACGGACATAGGCGGAGAAACGGTAATCTTCTCCTTTTTTTCAGGCCGATGCCACGATAACCTTCATTATCCAGTCCGGCACGCAAAAGACAGCCGTCATTGGTAATGCGCACATAATGCGGATTGCGGTCGAAGCAGGGCCGCTCGTCCTGTACCGTCACCTCGCCGAAAGGTATCCACCCCACCAGCGGCTGCGGGAACTCAAAAGAGCGGTTCTTTACCAGTTCGGCATACAAACCACCGTCCGCACCGAAATTAATGTCTTCGAAGAAGATTCCATACATGGCAGGATTTATCCGAGCCGTCGGTTTTGATACATCAACAGTCATCACATGCTGTTGCGCCTGCATGCCAAGAACAACGAACAATGTCAATAGAAATAAAAGTCTTTTCATGGTTTTAATCTGTTTATAACGATAGCATAAGCTAAATTATGACGACATACTTACCTATTCTACATCAATCCTATTTACCGGCAACCATACATCCATCTTGCCCTCACCCCGGTGTGCCCATGCATAATAAGGTATCAGGGTCAGCGTCACATCTCTGGTTGCCAACTTTCCGGCAGCATCAAAACCAAGAGCCTGCACTTCTGTGGTAATTTCGTTGATGCCATACAGCAGTTCGGGCTTCTCCGTCACCTGGAATTTCGGATGACGGTTCAGGATGATATTCTGTATATTAAAATCATTATCGGCCCACTCGGCACAATAAACGATAGGACCACGCTCAACGGCCACCCGTCCACGGTCGGCAACCACTTTTTCATTGGCTTTCACCACACGGGGGTGCATGTCGAAATGCACCTCTACCACATCCCCTTTCTTCCACTTCCGGTCTATCCGGAGATAGCCTTTACGAAGTTCACCGGTCACCTCCTCGCCATTCACCAATACACGATAGCCCAACTTCAGGTCGTCGGCATACGAATAAAGGTCACTCGGAAGTACACTGCCGCGCACCCAACCCGGAATACGGATATTCATCGTAAACGGCAGGTTGCCCTGAGCCACCTTCACACGAATATCTCCGTTCCAGGGGTATCCGGTTTCCTGCTCCAGCACCACTTTCTTTTCATTCAACTTCAGCTCGGCACGGTTGGACAAGAAAAGGTTGACGTACACCTGATTGTCTTTCACGGCATACACATATCCCGGCAAAGAAGGAATGAACCGGCTGATGTTGCTAGGACAGCAGGCACAACCAAACCACGGCTGGCGTGTAATCGTATGGTCGGCATTAAAGTGATACTTACCATCGCAAGACAACGGATTGGGATAGAAGAACTTGCCTCCGTCCAATGAAACGCCGGAGATTAATCCGTTGTAAAGCGTACGTTCCAGCACGTCGAAATACTTGGAATCGCCATGCAGCAGAAAGAGGCGGTAATTCATGTAAACATTGCCGATGGCGGCACAGGTCTCATTGTAGGCAGTCAGATTCGGCAATTCATAGTTATCACCGAAAGCTTCGCCCGCATGACGCGCACCGATACCGCCGGTAATATATATCTTCTTGCCGACGATATTCTCCCATATCTTGTCGATAGCCTTGATGTAGGAGCTGTCACCCGTAATGGCAGCCACATCAGCCATACCGGAATACATGTAACCGGCACGTACGGCATGTCCCACTGCCTCTTCCTGCTCCAGTACAGGCTTGTGCGACTGCAAATAGATGTCCTTGCGTGCCGTAGTGCCGCGCGCGTCGAGGAAGAACTTGGCCTGGTCGAGATATTTCTTATCTCCTGTCACGGTATAGAGGCGTACCAATGCCATTTCGGCAATCTGATGTCCGGGAATCACACGCTTCTGTCCGGGGCCTTCACCGATATTCTTGCATACGCAGTCGGCATAACGGATAGCTATATCCAGGAAGTTCCGCTTGCCTGTAGCTTGATAATAAGCCACAGCCCCTTCCACCATGTGACCCAGATTATAGAACTCGTGGCTCAAATTCTCCACCTCCGACCAGCGTTCCGGCCCCGACCAATCGTGCGGATGCTTGGGATTCATGGTACGTGCGGTGTAAAGATACCCGTCCGGTTCTTGGGCGGCGGCCACTATGACCAATACGCTGTCGATATATTCTTCCAGTTTCTTGTCCGGGTAAGTCTGCAAGGAGTAACTTGCACCTTCAATCGTCTTATAGACATCCGTATCGTCAAAGGAGAAGCCTCCCACCTTATACTCATCACTGGGATGAGTAGCTTTCACAAAGTTTTCATAACGTCCCGTTTCCTCACACTTACTGAAAGCCAACGGGATGGTTACCTCGCGGCTTGCCTTCAAGCGTTGTCCCCAGAAACTGTCCGTCACCTTCACTGAAGTGAAAGGAACCGGGTCGATGGGATAACCGGAATGCAAAGTCTGTTGCTTTTGTGCCGACACACTGCCGGTCATGGCTGCAACAAGTGCCAAAGTCAATAATCGTTTCATATCTTTTAAGTTTTTAAGTTTCCACGCACGGAATTACACGGATTTATCCTTATTTCCCCTTATTCTCATGGATACGTATCACCGTAAACGAATAGGCAGGCAAGGTATAAGGAAACTCCGTACCGCCGATGTCGAAGGTGGAAGTCACGGAACGTGCCTGCTTGTCTTTCGGGTCACCCGTCAGGAGCGTCTTCACTGCCGAGGGATTCTGCAAGTCGATGCCCTTCAGCTTCACTGTAGAGGAAACCTCTACCGGAAGCAGGTTCACCAGCTTTACGATATGGTCACCCGTGGCCTCATCCTTTACCACCGAAATGCCGACGCGCTTGCGGACAGCCTCTTGCCCATTACTCAGTGTGATGTGCGAGGTGATGTACTGCGTACCCGCATTCTGTCCGTACATCTGCTGTGTGTAGTAGCCCACGGTAGGCTTCACTTCCGTGTTATTGAAATAAATCAAGTCGGGATTCCACTGCGTATGGCCTTCCTTCGCCAGCAACGGGGCGTACGAGGTCATCTCCACCACATCGGCATTACGTTCCACCGAAGTCAGATAGAGAGCTTCTGCCAACGCTGTCTCTATGTTGTTGGGACGTCCGGGCAGGTGGGCGGCATATTCGCCCAGATAGACCTTGGACTTGGTGCGGTCATAACGGTCGTAGTAGTCCTGGTTGTGAATCATCCAGCCCGGATCCACGTAATAGTGTTCGTCCACCATGGGCACGCCCAGTTCCGTGGCAAGGCGCCAGCCCTCCGCATAGTCCGCGCCTTCGTAGAAGGGACCTACAGTGCCGACAACCGTAATTTCGGGATGCTTCTCCCTGACAGCCTTGTATATCATGGCAAAGCGCTCCTCAAACACTTCGGTAATCATATCCTCGTTGCCGATGCCGATATACTTCAGATTGAAAGGCTTGGGATGGCCTGCCTCAGCACGCTTCCTGCCCCACACGGTGCGGCGTGCATCGCCGTTGGCATACTCTATCAGGTCGAGCACATCCTGGATATAGGCAGGCATCTCTTCCATCGGGATGCCACCCTGCTGGCCGTAGCGCATCAGTTCCTTGTTGGCCCCCTGCGGACAGTTGTCGGCATAGTGCGAGTGTGTGCCCGAATTCTGGCACGGCACGCCCGCTGCCAATACCGGCAGAGGTTCGGCACCTATATCTTCGCAGAAGCGGAAATACTCGAAGTAGCCCAGTCCGCGTGTCTGATGATACCCCCACAGATTGCGCAACGGCTTACGCGCTTCGAGCGGTCCGATAGAGCCTTTCCAGTCATAGATATTATCAATGCCGTCGCCATGAGCCACGCAGCCGCCGGGGAAGCGGACGAAGCGTGGATGCAGGTCGGCAAGCGTCTGCGCCAGGTCGGCACGCAAGCCGTTCTTATGGCCCTTGAATGTATTTTGCGGAAAAAGGGAAATCATATCGAGATGCAGTGTCCCCACCGTCTGCGGCTGGAGCGAGAGGACGGCGGCACGCACGTCGGCATTCGCCGTCAGCACCGTCTGCTGTTTCTTCCACTCTTTGGAGGACACATTGACGGAAGAGCGGGCAATCTCACGGCCCGTCTGGTCGAGCAGGCAAACAACCACCTTGCCTCCCTTGCTGCCCGGTGCCACGCGGGCGAAGAGAGAGAAATCGTACTTCTCCCCTTTCTTCAAGCTGATGCCGTCGAAACCGTCGTTCTGCAATGTCACTCCGGGACGCGCCTCCAATACGGCATAATGAGGGTTATTGGGATGAATGGGGTCGGCAGCGGCAATGGTAACGGCAGCCGCAGCATCGCCCTCTTTCACCGCCCAGGCATATGTGCCGTCCCAACCTTGGTGTGAACCGTCCTTAGACGAATACTCGAAGTCGCGGTTCTGTACCAGCTCGGCATACAGTCCTCCATCCGCAGCATAGTTGATGTCTTCGAAGAAAATACCTATCAGATGCTTGCTGATGGGTTTTGCACATTCCGTCTCCACTTCGATAGTCGCCTCCACCGGTTTCAGTCCGGCAAAACGTACGGGGTCTTGCTCGGTACGTTCGGCATGGAGTGCCTGGCGGTACTTCTTATGCTCTGCAAAGGAGATGACACGCTGCACCGTGGCATACGGTACACGCTGCATCCAACCCTGCTGTACGGTACCGTTCAGCAGAACCTCCTTCCGCACGTTAGGATAGACCTCCGCCGGCCGGTATTCGGCAAGGCGAGAACGGTCAAAGTATTTCTGCGCTTTCCATTGCAGCAAGTCGGGAGACTCGACGTATGCAAGGGAGTTTCCGCTTTCCGTCAGTTCCCAGATACAGTGCCAACGGTCGTCGGCACGGGTCTGCATCAAGTGCGGTTTCAGCATCCGCTTCATTTGCCCCCAGGGGCCGAAGTCCGAGTTGACAAAGGAGCTGCCCTCTGCCACGCTGAACCATCGGTTGCCATTGGGACTCCAGGCTAGTTTCAGACCGCCACTGCCGTCGGCATGGGAGTAGGAAAAGAGATAGACTGAATCGGGTTCATTCGCCACTCCATTCGTTATAGCCTGCAAAGGAACGGTCAGTGTCAAGAACAGACACAAGGACAATAATTTCAAGAATCTATTCATGGTATTAAGTCGGTATTAATCATTCACATTTAGTTCGATAGTCACAATCAGCCGTATTCTGAATGCCATTCAGTCGTATAGTGAATAGGGTTCAGTCGTATAGTGAATGCCATTCAGTATACGACTGAATCAGGACAATTATAGACCTCTGATAATCAAATATTTGCAAAAGGAGTAATCCGTTATGACATATCATTACAAAACAAAGATTGCTCCATACCTTCTTTATTTCACGATTACCGCCCCTCCCTGCGGCTGAACCGTGAGTTGCAGAGAGCCGTCAGTCTTTATCTTCTGCAGCTTTAATTGAGGCTGCATCTTCTTGTCATCACTATACAGAGACACCTCTTGTCCTGCCAGCATAGGAAGGTCAAGTTTCAGTTTCAACGGTTCCACCGTTGCATTGGCAGCGGCTATGTACCACGTGTTTCCATGACGACGGGCAAGAACAATATATCTCCCCGGATAGCCGTCAATGAAACGGGTCTCGTCCCAAGTAGTGGGCACTTGTTTCATAAAGTCGAGGCAGATTTGCGGAGCATCCGTCAAGTTATTAGGTGCCAAGGCGAAGTTCTGGATAGGATTTTGGAACAGCACTGCCGTTGCCAGCTGAAAGATGTCCGTGGTGCGGCGAATAGTTCCGCCATCGTTGCTGCGGTTCAAACGCTTGTTCAGGAACACACCGCCAAACTCCATGCATCCCACAGCATTGCGGATGAAAGGGTGCAGCGTGGCATTGAACGCCTCGTTATCACAGAAATGCTGGCTAAATACCAGATTCTCGGAAGCCAGCACCGCCTCGCTGCCTACGTAATTGGGATACATCCGTTCCCAGCCGCGAGGCAAGGTACAGCCGTGGAAGATAACCATCAGACCGTGGTCGTCGGCATCGCTCAGAATCTCCTCGTACAAACGCAGGGTCTCTTGCTTGTCACCGCCGAAGAAGTCTACTTTGATACCCTTCACACCCTGGCTTTGCAACCAGCGCATCTCTTGCTTGCGGGCAATGGAGTTATCCATCCGGTTGACGGGACTCTGCTCTATATCGTTCCAGTAACCACTGGAGCTATACCACAAGAATACCTCCACACCCTTGCTACGGGCATACTTGATAAACTGTTCCATGCGGTCGCGACCGATGTTGTTGTCCCACCAGTTGTCAATCAATACATATTCGTATCCCATGGCGGCTGCCAAGTCAACATAGCGCACCTGGTCGTCGTAGTTGATGCTGCCGTCCTGCCAGAGAATCCAGCTCCATGTGCCACGGCCCGGCTTGTAATCATGGGTGGTGGTATAGCGTGGTTCCACTACATCCCAGGGGACGGTGGTTTCCACAATCGGCTTCAAGGTTTCCCCCACCGTCACAGTACGCCACGGCGTGGAGCCCGGCAGGGAAAAGGCAGGTGCCACCGTTCCATTGCCGTTGTTCTCTTCCGGCATGGGGAAAGCAATGCGATACACGCCGTTATCCCAATCACTCAAACGCGAGCCACAATAACGGCTGTCCACTCCGGTTTCACTGAGCAGTACCCAGCCGTCATCCCCCACCTTGAACAAGCAGGGAAATGTATATCCATGTCCATAACCCGAACGTTCGTTCATCGGGGCATCTGCCTTATATTCTTCTTCGTAACTGGGTTTGGTACGCTTCCACCCTATCATGGCGTCGCTCTGCGGACAAAGGAAAGTGGTGGTCTGCGACGGGAAGCGGAAGCCGGTCCGTTCGCTGTTCACCGTGACGCTTCCTTTTCCCTGCTCCCTCGGCAGGGTGTAACGGAAAGCCACGTCATTGTTGCTGACGCGGAAAGTTATCTGCACATTCTTCCCCTCACCGTTGACGAATGAACAAAGCAATTCGTTTGCCCGGTAATGGATGTGCGAAGCTTTGATTCGGGATTGTTCATAAACCGTATCGAAAGCTGTGACTTTATGTTCCTTCAACTGCAATCCTCTATAGAAATCACCCACATTTGTCTCCATCCCCAAGGGAGAAGATTCCAGCATTTGCTTTCCATTGTAGGTGACGGCGTAAGACACTTCGCCGTTGGCTGACGGGCAGGATACCGTAAGCTGCAATTTTCCATCCGGACCATTGACAGATACACTCTGTGCTGCCAGCGGACCTGAGAGGGCAAACAACCAAACCAGTAATTTCAATCTATTCTTCATGGTATTAAATTATTATGTTATATCATTAAATTAAAAGGTAGGCACCACCGGCCTGATGGTTCCGTCTTCATTGAACTCCATCCGGTCTATGCAGACTTCACGATGAACGCCGGGGCCATCTTTCAAGTACCATTTATTAATACGGTGGTAAACGATTCTCCACTCATCTGTACCGGGAATCTGCAATACAGCGTTGTGTGCCGGACCGTAAATTTCCTTTTCCGGATTCTGAATCAGCACAACGGGTTGCTTGGCAACTTCGATAGGACCGAGCGGCGACTTGGATGTACCGTATGCCACATGGTAATTGGGCGAACCGGTATCGTCTACCGACCACATGAAATAGTAGAGCCCGTTGCGATAAAAGACATAGGCTGCTTCGCGGAAAGCATAGTCCTGCAAGGTGCCTCCCGCCGGTGTCATCACCGTAACGGTATTTTCCTTGATGGACACCATATCGTCGTTCAGCTCGGCACCTGCCATGTAGCCGTTGCCCCAGTAAAGATAGGATTTGCCCGAAACAGGGTCTGTAAACACATCCACATCAATCTGTTGCCCGCCACCGACGGGTGAAGCAGTAACGACAGGGCGTCCCAAATCGGTGAAAGGGCCGGCCGGAGAATCGCTCGTAGCCACTCCAATCTGCTTGCCGCCGCCATTCTTGGGGTTTCCACTGTAATAGAAGAAGTATTTATACTTACCGTCCACTTTTTTCTCTTCAATGCAAGGCGCCCAAGCATTGCCATCTGCCCAGGGCACTTGCTCCGACTTCAAGTCCAGCATGACGCCTTCATCCTGCCAGGTCTTCAAATCCGTGGAGGAGAATACGGTGAAATACCAGCCTCCCCAACCCGGCTGTCCGTCCGTAGTAGAATAGATGTAATATCGTTTGGTTTGATGGGAATAAAGGATTTCCGGGTCGGCATGGAAACCCGGCAATACGGGATTGTTGGGCAATGCGCCCAGTTCTGTCGGCTTGCCCCATTCATCGGTAATGCGCAACAGCTCATGGCGGGTAATGGGGATAATGGTCCCATGACGGGGATGGAAGTTCATCTTCACCTCGCTGTCTATCACCTTAAAATTCTTCAAGTCAGTGGTTTCCGTAAACTGATAGCTTCCTTTCATATAGACGTCGTACATC
>ENA-OPZZ01001580-OPZZ01001580.1-human-gut-metagenome-genome-assembly--contig:-NODE-1580-length-13466-cov-2.830272_pt1 | contig 13466 bp, 17 predicted proteins | sample MGYA00242487_ERZ504511 | MGnify/ENA primary metagenome ERZ504511 (study PRJEB26092, sample SAMD00036241) | human gut metagenome | host: Homo sapiens | study: EMG produced TPA metagenomics assembly of... | reverse complement strand
CCAACACTCAAATTGCTTTTTCTGGATCATCCACAGAAATCACCGACTCTTCCAATGGACATTGTCCCGTTTTTGTGCGGTTTTCAATGTAGGGAACCTTTTCTTCATAAGCGTATTCAATCCCATATATCTGTAGGATTTTTTCTGCACTTTCACTTAAAACCTGCCCGTAAACTGCCTTTGCACCACCTAAAATAGCCATAAGCGCCGCCGCTTTTCCTACAACCTTATCCGCGATCACGCCGTGCTCAAAGGCATGTCTTTCTTTTCGAAGTTCTTTCATCAGCGGTTTAATCCCGATTTCATCCGAAAGAATCGGTTCCTTTCCCTCTATCCATATGACACAGCTCACTTGCTTTTCTTTTAAAAGTGCCACCGCCTGTTCTAATCTATCGTTCAAATGTCAGACCTCCTCGCTTTAACGTCAGGTACAATACCGGAAGAATCACAATCTGAATCAGCATTCCCGGTACGCCGGAGATAATCCCCGATAAAAATGCCGCCCGATTTAGAAAGGGCGCCTGTATATGCAAAAGCTGCGCTCCCACGACTAAAGAAATACCATACGCCGCTCTCCCTAAAATCATTGCCGTAAGGAGACTTGCATATACGTTTGTTTTCTTAATCATCCATCCGATCACAATCCCGTATGCCATCAACTCCACAAACATAAAATAGACCTTCGGCACCGGTGGCATCCCTGTCAGTACAGAACTGAAAAGAGGTACCAGAATTCCGATCAGTCCTCCATAATACGGTCCAAGCAACATCCCTGCAAACAGTACCGGAATCTGTATCGGTAAAAAAATCATCCCTGCATTCTGTCCGAAAATATGGAACGCCTGCGGCAGCAAAATTCCAAGTGCCACAAGCAGTCCGCCATACGCCAGTTTCAACACTCTGACATTCGCTTTTGTTCTCTCTTCTATCATCATTCTTCTTCCTTTTGTCTTTATTTTAATGCAATCTCTTTCAATCGTTCAATGATTGGCAGATGCTGTGTACATGCGCGCTCACATTTCCCACATGCGATACATTCGGCTGCCTTCTTTGCATCGAGTCCCCAGTGATTGTTCAGACGTTCTTTTGCAGCTGTCTCCTTTCCTGTCAAAATCTGCTGGTTATAAGCATCCATAAACTTAGGAATCTCAATTTCCTTCGGACAGCCTTTGCAGTAAGCACATCCTGTGCAGAGATTGTTCAGTGCAACTCCCTTGTCCTCATACAATTTTACGATCTCTTTTGTCGGACGTTCCTCTAAGTTTTCTACCGCTTTTACTGCATCATCCACATGTGCTTTTGTTGTGCATCCGGCAAGTGTAATCGTAATTTCTTTATGGGATGCCACGAACCGAAGCGCTGCCTGCGGTACAGTCAGATCAGTTCTTTCTGTCAGATACGAAAATGCCTCCGGATTCTGCGGAATCATTCCACCGCCAAGCGGATTCATCACGACAACCCCATTCCTTTTGCATGCGCCGCCTCAATTCCACTCTGGCGGAATCGATAATTCAATGCATTATATCCAATCAGCATCCCTTTGAATTTTCCGGTCTCTACCACTTTCTCAATATCATTTCCCTCCATATGAGAAGAAAAAACAATATTTCGAATCAGTCCTTCGGCCTTTGCCTCCTCAAAAAATCGGTAGATCACTTCCATATGTCTCTCCCAGGATTCCAGATTCAACATACACCACATATGATAAAAATCAATGTAGTCTGTCTGAAGGCGTTGCAACGACATCTCCAGTCTTCTGCGGAAATCATCTCTCGTAGGGTTCTGACCAATCGTATTAAAATTTGTCTTAGATGTCACATAAACATCACTTCTTTTCACCTGAGAGAGTGCGATTCCCGTCACAATCTCACTTTTATCATCACAATAAAATGGTGCGGTATCCCAGTAGTTAATGCCTTTCTCAAATGCATACAACGGAATCTCCGCACATTTTTCCAGTCTTCCCGCAGCGATATCTTCCTCATCATAGCGCATCGTTCCAAGTCCGATTGCAGACACTTTCATATCAGTATTTCCATATTGTTTATAATACATGTTTTCTCCTCCCGTTCTTCCAAATTCTCTTATCTTTTCTATTATAAACGATTTTCTGCTTAGGTTAAAGTTCTATTTTTATATGATATTTTTCAAGCCAGTAATTCACCTGAATGAGGTAGGCAATCATCTGCGGCGCCGCCATCAACTGACCATACCACGGTTTTCCATAATCAGATGGACTGGAAAGGAATCTTTCTACCTTTTTTGTATCCAAAAATTGACGGATTGGCGAGTCGGTCTCTGCCATAATTGCACGCATTTTCTGCACCAGGATCGCTTCATATGCTTTATCATACGTCTTTGGATAAGGAGATTTCTTTCGGAATAAAATGTCATCCGGAAGCAATCCTCTTCCTGCCTCCCGAAGCAGTCCCTTTACAACGCCTCCCTTTGCCTTCATCTCCCATGGTACGTTCCACAAGTACTCCACAATCCGATAATCCGCAAACGGCACTCTCGCTGACAAACCATAACGCGCACTCGTTCCGCCCATTCTGTCTAAGAGTGTCTGCATAAACCATTTCTGATTCAGATAGGAAATTTCTCTTCTTCGCGTTTCCAAAGCTGACTCTCCTGCAAGCCTTGGTGTTTCAGCCACTGATTTGGCATAAGTCTCCTGCACATACGCATCCATTTTTAGCGCTTCCAAAAATTCATCGGAAAGCATTGCTTTTCTCGGCGCTAAATCCATCGTCCACGGAAACGTATGCGCTTCCAGACATTCTTTTTTATGAAACCACGGATATCCTCCAAAGATCTCGTCCGCGCATTCACCGGTCAGCGCCACTTTATATTCCTTTGCCACCTGAGAGCAAAAATAAAGAAGCGAAGAATCTACATCTGCCATTGCCGGCAATCCTTTCGCATCAATTGATGCATAAAGATAGTCCGCCTGTGTGCGAGAGTCACATTCTAAGTAGTGATGTTCCGAATCCAGAAAAGTTACCATTTTTTCCACATAGGGTCTGTCCTGTGATGGTTGAAACATATTCGCTTGAAAATTCTTGTCATTCCCCACAAAGTCAAACGAAAACGTGTGCAGTCTCTTTCCCTCTTTTCTCAACTCCCTCGCACAGATTGCGGATACAAGGCTGCTATCCAACCCTCCCGACAGAAAGGTGCAAACGGGCACACCTGAAATCATCTGATTCTTCACTGCATTCTCCAACAGAAACGCTGTTTTCTCAACAGTCTGCTCATAGTTGTCCTCGTGTACCTTGCTTTCCAACTTCCAATAGCAGGAATTTTTCATTTCTGCCCCCGTATAGCTTAACAGGTGTCCCGGAAGTACCTCATCAATCCCTTTAAATACACCGCAGCCATATGTCTTTGCCGGTCCGATACTGAATACTTCATTTAATCCCTTCCGATCCAGTACCGGTTTCACGCCCGAATTGGCTAATAGCGTCTCTATCTCCGATGCAAAAAAAATCGTATCTCCCTGCCTTGTATAAAATAAAGGTTTCACGCCAATGCGATCCCGAAACAGATGCAACACTCCCAGTTTTTCATCATAAAAGGCAAACGCAAATACCCCATTCATTTGTTTTACAAAATCCGTTCCGTATGTAAACAGTCCATTCAGAACAACTTCTGTGTCATCTGTCGTCTCAAAACGCTGCCCCCTCTTTTCCAACTCTCGCCTTAGTTCTCCACAATTATAAAGTTCTCCGCTGTATACAACTGTATATCTTTTTTCACCAAAGGTTCTTGTCACAGACTGCTCTCCGACAAATCTTTTTTCATATGAATCATACCACCCAGAAATCCCACTCATCCTATATCCTCCTGCTGTTTTACGACACAAAAAACTCTTATGCTCATATCTATCAATATAGTATATGAACATAAGAGCTTTTCGGTGACAGAATTCTATTTTCCTATCAGAACCCGTTTGCCGCAAAAAGCAAATCCATACTTTCTAATATGGCTTTCCGGCACTCCTTTTTCAATTAATGATACCGCATATTGCTTCTCATCAATTTGTTTCAACGCTGCTTTGACTGTATCTTCTAAAGATTTTTCGTCACTGTCCTGCACTTTAAATTCCAATATCATCGCATCATCTATCTTATTTCTCGGCTCCAACATTACATCGTAGCGTCCAAAACCGCTTTCTCGGTTTGAAGTGATCATATATCGATTTTCAAGTTCCACCATCAGTCCCAAGACGAACCCATGATAAAATCGTTCCGGTTCTTCCCCGGATGGTCTGCTCCCACTGTCAAAAAAGCTAAACGTTGCCAGCGCTGTTTTATTCATATATGCGTTCATCGCTTTCAAGTCATCCTGCAAAAACGCTCTGATAAATGCATTATAGTTAGATGCCGTCAAAGCAAACCAATCACGCACGATATTTCGGAACATAACCATAACCTCAAAGTTTGTTATTGATAACTCATACAATTCCTTCCACTCATTGCTCGATGCATCGCACTTCACTTCGTTTACAATCTTAAGATACCCACTTGCCAAAAAAAGACTCCAAATTGCATTTTCATCTAAATCCAGTCGATTATACACAATTTGTTCATCAATCTGCGTGATAATATTTCTCCCGGCAAGTAATTCTTCAAAAGACTCTTTCACTTGGCAGGAACCCTCACGAATTATTCTTCCGATTAAACTGTTGCTGCTTGTATTCGCCCAGTATGTCCCTACTTTTGTTTGTCAAGATAATGAATGATAGACCACGGATTATAAATATCTTTCTTATGCCCAAACGTAAATCCATCATACCAGCGTTTCACTTCGCTGTTCTTATCAGATAAATTGTACTCTTCCAACGCAGTAAAAACCTCTTCTTCCGTAAACCCAAACGCATCTGCATATTTTTCTGAGGTAGTAGTGACAACCTCTAAATTATTCAAGTCTGAAAAAATAGATTCTTTGCTGACCCGTGTTATCCCAGTCATAATTGCGCGTTCCAAATAGGGATTTGTTTTAAATGCAGCATTCAATAAGCTTCGCAAAAATGATGATAACTCATCCCAATATCCATTTACATAAGCTTCCTGCATAGGAGTATCATATTCATCCAACAAGATAATCACTTTCTTTTCATAATATCTGCTAAGGAAATCCGACATCTTATGAATAGCCAATGTGGCAATTGTTTCATCCATATTCATGGTAACACTTTGCAAATTAATCTTTTCTTCTTCCGTTAATAAATCTCCACCCAGCAAAAAAATGTGTTTATTATATAAATCCGTCAAAATCTGATTAATCCTTTGCTTTGCCATTTGAAAAGTGCGTTCTTTCACATTTGCAAAAGTAATGCTGATCACCGGATATGTCCCCTGCAGTTTTTGATAGGACTCCTCTTTCCATATATTCAAATGGTGAAATAAACCCGCGTTCTTCTTATGTGTTATAGAAAAAAAATTTCTCTATCATACTCATTGTCAACGTCTTCCCAAAACGCCTTGGCCGAGTAATCAATGTGACATAATCTCTTCTCTCCCACCATTCCTTTATAAATAATGTCTTATCTACATAGAATAGGTCGTTTGATATAATGTCTGCAAATTCCTGATATCCGATCGATACCCTTCTTGACATAATACGAACCTCCTTGTCGTCACTTTGGATTTATTATAACAGATTTCAACAGATGCGCCTATACCATAAAACATTTTTATATTTACAAAACTCCCGCATTCATATCTATTCATATAGCACATGAATGGGAGAGTTCTCAATTGCTTCTAGTAACATTATAATTATATCAGAAAAGGGCACTTTTGTCCTCATTTTGTCTCAATTAATTTTTTAACCGGATAAGAAGTTATTTGAAACATTGGTGGATTTTCCTTCAATGTTTCATATGCCTTCTTTTCATTTGCTGCTATATTATCAGGAATAATTGCATAAGGTATAAGAACTTCCCTAGAAGTGCCTTGCAAAAGAGAAAAACCCAAACCTTTCGGCATATCCGGATTGATTAATTCATACGACATTTGATTAACCACAGCACTATAATCAGTCCCTACCAATGTCATGGCACTCAAGTTAACTCCCACTTTTTCCACATCTTCATTATCTTCGTTTGAAAATAACGCTTTCACTACATAATAATATTTTACAGCTGTGTCTTCCGCCAATTCTTCATCTTCTGAAACAAGATTATAGTTCTTATAAAATTCTTTCATTGAGAAAAGCTCAGCACCTAACACTTTTACAGTATAGCCGTCAATAATACTATCCGAACTATTGTTAAAATCTCGACCAAACTCCACTGTCTCATTTACTTGAAAATATTCTTTTTTCTGTCTCTCAGCCTTCTTATTCAAAGCATAAATCCGAATTCCCGAGCCTATCAAAAGACATATCATTATACCTATCACTATTTTTTTCTTACTTATCATCTATTATTCACATCCTTATTTAAGCCCTACCTATGTGTTCAATTACTTTTCCGCTTTCCAATTTAATAATCTCATCTGACAATTCCTCCAAAACCGCAAGATCATGGCAGGAAATGATAACTAATGCACCTCTTTTTTCTCCCCTCGAACAATTTCTTTTACTAATTCCACACCAGAAGTATCCAGGGCATTCGTCGGTTCATCCAATATCACTATATCTGGTTTTTCCATAAGTGCTGCTGCAATTCCCAAACGTTGTTTCATTCCTAATGAATATTTTCGGTATTTCTTTTTTGCCGCCTCTTCATCCAAACCAACCAAACACAGAACTTTATTTATTTCTTCGTCAGATATTATTTTCTTTACAGATGCTAGCATCTTTAAATTTTGATATCCTGAATATCGATCTAAAAATGTCGGATTTTCTAACAAAAAACCCTATGCTTTTAGGAAATTCCAACTCTTTTCCCAATTCTTTTCCATCTATCAATACCTTTCCTGATGATGGATGAATTAATCCAATCAGCACTCTCATCAACATTGTCTTCCCTGATCCGTTAATGCCCTGTATTCCATAAATTTTCCCTGAGTGCATAGAGCAGCTTACTCGATCTAACACCGTATGTTTACGAATTACCTTTGATACTTCTATCACTTCCATTCTCATTTTTAGCCTTCCTCCTTATTCAAAATATCATATCTACGAAATTTCATAATTCCACATATGAATGCAATAAATAAAATTCCAAACGAAAACAGTAATCCTTTTTGATAACTAACGCCATTTTCTATTGCCCATTCATACCGAATTGGCATTGCGAAATTCCCTATCATTATATCGGATAAGAAATAAGCTGAAGACAGCATCATAATACATATTACCAAAAAACTGAACACAGGTTTTGTAAAAAGCAATAATACCATCTGCAATAAATTAATTGCAATCGACAATATCACTGGTGTTAGAATCACAGCGATTGGAATCACTCCACCCCCTCGAAACTCTGATACCCACAAGCCAAACATCGTTGCAATACTGTCTGCATGTGCTTCAAACGAGAGTGGTTCTTGAAAACAAATACATAGAATCACTAATACCAATAAAATAATTCCATGATACAAAACGGTAGATAAAACATTCCACAAACATTTTGATATCCACCATTTTGTTCGTCCTTGAACATGTACCAAAATCTGTGTTCCCATGTTTTGTAAATCTTTCATCGGATAATTTAGAACAGCAAACGAACTAAACAAAAAAACAGCAATCCACATAGTTGGAAATTGAAACGGATTACCTGTAGTCGGTATATATTCTTTCATTCCGCCATACAAATACATCCAATAGTCTCCTAATGCCACTTCTGTTCCCCATATCGCAATTCTTCTATGCAACTCAAAAAAACCAATAATTGCAATAAATAACGGAAAAATATAACATGATACTCCTTTAAAATATCCGTTTTTCAAGTCAAACCACAATACTTTAATAAATTTCATTCCGATACTCCTTTATAATACCAATTAGAGAAATCACCAATAATCCAATCGCAAACAAAAGAATAATACTTCCTGAAAAAGAATACCTAACTTCTACACCTCGCAAAAAATATAATGGCGAAAGCTCCTTATATGCAACAGATGGATCACTATAAATATAATCTGTAATCACATGTACAAATAGCAACAACAAAAACGGGATAAGTACGACTCCCCACTTTTGTCGCACAATTCCAGATACTGCCATACAAATACAAACCAAAAAACCACAGTATACAAAGTCTATAAACAAATATATTGCCACATACAAAAAAGGTACTGTATAATATAATTCAGCTAAAAAAGAGCCTCCAAACACACCATAAAACATATTCATAGTCACATCAGGCAAAATAGCTGGAACAACCAGTAAAGTCATCCAAAAATTAAAAATCAGCGGAAGAACCATTGCAACTCCCCCCGATAAAAATACTGCTACATATTTTGCACAATAATATTTTTTCTTTCCTGTCTTTGTGATCATCATTCTTCGATATCCGCATTTCCTTTCTTCACTATATGACCAGCCATAAGGCAATGCTATCAACAACGGAAATACAAAGAAATAAATAGAACTTCCTAGCGAAAATGGTTCGCCTCCTATCCAGCAATTGAACACCGTATTAATCCCTATATGAGGATCGTATATGATATCCGTTGAATTACCAGATATAGCAGACATTCCCTCATAATACATATTTACCATATGTTCAAAACTCAACAAGGTAATAAGACACCCTAAAACAACAGATATCCAAAAAAATTTATTTTTGAAAGCTTTCTTAAGCTCTAATTTCAATACTGAACACATATTCTCACTCCCTACTTTACAATTTCAAATTCACATAAGAAGTATATTCTTCTCCTCCATTTAAATTATCTGTCAAATATATTTTCCCCAGATCACAATCATCCGGATTAATATACCAACCAATTTTCATGTTTACACTCTGTGCCGGAAGCAACGGAAAATGATAATATTCAGGACTTTCCACATCTTTACCTTCCGAATAATAACACGGACTTCCAATCCATATAACTTCATTGTCTTTTCCTTTTTCAACTAATTGAAAAATAGATATATTGCAATCTTCAGAATTTACATTCGTCACCATCACATCCAAAATCAACATAGGACTATTCATCGCCTCATCTACCGACACCAAAACTCCACTTTTGGGATATTCAATAATTGGCATAATCTCTTCTTTCCGCACACTCGCTTCTGTCGGATTATTATACAAAGTCGCCTGTTTACTGTATATCTTATCGAAATATTCTCTTCATTTCCCTGAAGAGGCTCCTTCTTCTCCACGATGTCCCCCAGTTGGAATTCCCGTTCTTGATTTACATAATATTTTTGTTCAATTGTTTTACCTTTCCCTTTTGATATTTTTGAACATCCTGTAATTGATATTAAAATTAAGGCAATACAAAAAATAAAACTATAATTTCTATGGAACATCCCTTATACTCAACCTCCAACTCTCTTATATTATTAAGAAGGTCAGTGTTTCTTCTGACTTTCCCTTCTTATTGTTTTTCATTCATACTATGGATTTGCCACAGGATAGTTTCCAACACTGTCCGGACTCCATAATCCTCTTAATGTCCCTGACACACCCGCTCTTGCGGTCGTAATATCAAGTTTACAACTGGAATAACCATTTTCTTTAACTTTATTGTATATAAACCATTCACCACCTTTTACAATTGCATGATCTCTAAGTGTACAATTCACATTTGATGAACTAAGAGAGCGCACCCATAAATCGAACCCCGAGTTATTTTTAATATAATGAGAAGTTTTATCTTCTTTTGTCCGTAACGGTGTCTGTGCCGCTTTAGAATAAGCAAATTCTATTTTCTTTGTCGGCAATGCTGTATCCGAAACGTTCCCAGCCGCTTGAGCCGAGATACCTGCACAACCAATACCTATAACCATCAATACTGCCAATACTTTTTTCTTCATAACATATTCCTCCTAATTTCTTCTTTTCAGAATCACACCTAACATCAATGAAAAACTAACCACCAACACATTTACCGCCAATATCCTACATAATTGCTCTCCACCCAAAATCAAAGACAGAAAATACAATATCAATTGTATACTAAGAATCATTCTGGTTCTTTTCCGATATACACGAACCTCCTCTTCATCCAACTGCTTATTATGTGTTCCTACAGGTGCAAGGCAAAAGATACACCCACTTCCGATTACCATAATCCACGTATATACACCTATTATCCATCCTGCTTTCAATAGGAATTCGAAAGCAACAAACAACAATACTACGGACATCATCAGACATCGAAATTTTGTCTTCGCATGAAATCCACCTGCATGCTTTCGCAGTGTCCAAAAGGAAATCCAAAACACGCAACTTTCAAATACACAATCACAAAAGATACCAACAGTTACTGTGATGAAAATCCCCAACAGATTATTTAAAATACCTTCTACCCCATATCTTATAACCTCACGCTCACTATCAGGTATATTTTTACCATCTGCTAAATAATCTGTCAGATATGTTGTCAAACTCAAAACTTCCGCAACTTCTTAACACTTTCAACTTCTTTCGGTTGATAAAAAGTGAACGTACATGTTGTATTTGCTTCCATTTCTGCAACTTTTCTTGATAATTTGACAACTGCTTTTTTTTACTTTCTCCGAAGCTCTTTTTTTCTTCTGCATTGCTATCTCCTCCCTTCTCTGTTTTTCTAAGTGCATCATATCACATAAAATCTCTCTGTGCCGAAACATGTCATAATTCATATAGATTTTTGTCATAACTCATACTTTGTCGGATGAAGTCCGCACGCCGAAGGCATGTGTTACGGGATGCTCGGATGAGTATAGTTTTCCGTAAAACAAAAGACACAGACCTCAAAAAAGTCCATGTCTTATCCATCTTATTATATGTACAACATCTAGGAGCTCCAGAGAAAAAGACAGGGGAGGATGGATTACCTGTACCTCCTTATGCCGTATATAATATTGGTAATAATGCTCCAGAGAATTTGCTAGACTTCGTGACTATTCTTCAGGAAGAACTGGTTCGTGCAGGAGTCTTGCAAGAGGGTTACAACTTCGAAGCCCATAAAGAACTTGTCCCTATGCAGCCAGGTGATGTTCCTGTAACCTACGCTGATACTACACCCCTAGAAAAGGATTATGGTTTCAAGCCTTCAACTCCACTGCGCGATGGCTTACGTAAATTTGCTACTTGGTATAAAGAATTCTATCAATAATATATAACGTTATCAACTATTTCAATTCAAATTATTAATCATGAAATCATTCGAAAATATTAAAATCGCCGTTGCCGGCACAGGTTATGTTGGTCTTTCTATCGCAACATTACTCTCTCAACATCACCAAGTGACTGCTGTTGATGTTATTCCTGAAAAGGTTGAGAAACTCAACAAAAAGATTTCTCCAATTCAGGATGACTATATCGAGAAATATCTTTCAGAGAAAGATCTGGACCTCAAAGCAACCCTTGATGGTGCCGCAGCCTACAAGGACGCTGATTATGTAGTAATTGCTGCTCCAACTAACTATGACCCCCAGAAGAACTTTTTCGACACACACCATATAGAGGATGTAATTGACCTAGTTCTGCGTGTTAATCCTGATGCTGTGATGGTAATCAAGTCAACAATTCCTGTAGGATATTGCCGTTCTCTCTATGTGAAGTATGCGCTCAAATTCTTGACAGATCCGGCATTGAAGGGAAAGAAGTTTAATTTGTTATTCTCTCCAGAGTTTCTTCGTGAAAGTAAGGCATTGTATGATAACTTGTATCCTTCTCGTATTATAGTTGGATATCCAAAGGTATTGCCATCTGAACGTAATAAGAAGTGGGATGAAGAAAATGCTGCTATTGAGGCAATCAGTAATTCTGTGGCAGAGGAATATGCGAAGACTTTCGCGCAACTACTGCAGGAAGGTGCTATAAAGGAGGATATCGATACCTTGTTGATGGGTATGACAGAGGCAGAGGCTGTTAAATTGTTTGCTAATACTTATCTAGCACTTCGCGTTAGTTACTTCAACGAGTTGGATACTTATGCTGAGGTGAAGGGTTTGGACAGTCAGGCAATCATCTCTGGTGTAGGTCTCGATCCACGTATTGGTACACATTATAATAATCCTTCATTTGGTTATGGTGGTTATTGCTTACCAAAGGATACCAAACAGTTATTGGCTAATTATGCTGACGTACCTCAAAATATGATGAGTGCTATCGTTGAGAGTAATCGCACTCGTAAAGACTTCATTGCTGATGAGGTTTTGCGTAAGGCTGGTTACTATACTGCAAATAGTGACTGGAATGAGGCTGATGAAAAGGAAGTCATCATTGGTGTTTATCGTTTGACAATGAAGAGCAATAGCGATAACTTCCGCCAAAGTGCCATCCAGGGAATCATGAAGCGTGTTAAGGCTAAGGGGGCTAATATTATTATCTATGAGCCAACTTTGGAGAACGAAACGTCTTTCTTTGGAAGCCTTGTAGTAAATGACTTAGATAAGTTTAAGGCTCAGAGTGATGCCATTATAGCCAATCGCTATGATGAGGTGCTTGATGATGTAAAAGAAAAAGTTTATACTCGAGATATATTTCACGAGGATTAATATCTGTTACCTTTATGTCTTAGGGTTTAATTAAAAAATGAGGATATCCGTCAGCATAGGTGGAGCATCAGCTTGCAGTTCGATACTGCCTGACGGTACAAATAGAACTATTTATCAATAATAATGGACGTAATTAAAACTGCCATTGATGGCGTTGTAATCATAGAGCCTAGAGTATTTAAAGATGCTCGTGGCTATTTCTTCGAGTCTTTCTCTCAACGTGAATTTGAGGAAAAGGTGCACAAGATTAATTTTGTACAAGATAATGAGAGCATGAGCTCCTATGGTGTGATGCGCGGATTGCATTTCCAACGTCCTCCATTCACTCAGAGTAAACTTGTGCGCTGTGTGAAGGGTGCTGTACTTGATGTTGCTGTTGATATTCGCAAGGGTTCTCCTACATACGGACAGCATGTAGCTGTGGAATTATCAGAAGAGAATCATCGTCAATTCTTTGTGCCAAGAGGTTTTGCTCATGGTTTCGCTGTACTTTCTGAAACTGCAGTTTTCCAGTATAAGTGTGATAACTTCTATGCTCCAGAAGCTGATGGTGGCATTTCAATTGTAGATGGTAGTCTTGGCATTGATTGGAAGATTAATGCCGATAAGGTATTGTTATCAGAGAAAGATACAAAACACGCCTTCCTGAAGGATTTTGATAGTCCTTTTGATATTAATATAGATTTATATCCAGAGTTTAAATAGTATGAATATACTTGTAACAGGTGCTAACGGCCAATTAGGAAATGAAATGCGCATTGTGTCTAAGAATACAAGCGACAATTATATTTTCACAGACGTGAATCAGGTAGAAGGTCTTGAAACTACCTATCTTGATATTACTGATATTGATG
>ENA-OPZZ01001579-OPZZ01001579.1-human-gut-metagenome-genome-assembly--contig:-NODE-1579-length-13466-cov-3.617138_pt1 | contig 13466 bp, 14 predicted proteins | sample MGYA00242487_ERZ504511 | MGnify/ENA primary metagenome ERZ504511 (study PRJEB26092, sample SAMD00036241) | human gut metagenome | host: Homo sapiens | study: EMG produced TPA metagenomics assembly of... | reverse complement strand
GTTTTACTCGTAAATTTAGGTACATTCGTTTCATTTATTAAATTACTTTCTTAATGCTGTTCCGATTTCAATAATCCCTAAACTACTACATGCAGGGATTACAATATAATTTCTTAAATTTTCCATTTACCAAAAGATGCTCCTGGTTTTGGGTTAAAAGTGCGAATTATATCTATCGCTTCTTGTACTTGTATAGGTTCTACATTTTCTAATGTAGCTATCTCTTTTATTTTTCCCTCAGCTACTTTTGGTAAATATTTATCTATAATAGCTTTCATAATTCCGTCATATACATTAATTTTCTTTGCCTGTATAGCTAAACACTCTGGTAAATCTCTCGCCGCAATTCCTATTGGTTCTAATATTTGAATTTTTGCCAAAACATTTTCTATTATCTTTTCATTTATTTTCAATAATGATGATATTTCGGCTGTACTCACTCTTAAATATCCTGCTGTATCTAATAATCCAATGATATATCTAGCTACTTTTATCTCTTTTTTATCGTTAAAAGTAAAATCCACTTGTTCTGATAAATATTCTTCTAATGTCTGATTATTTCTCGTGAACTCTTTTACTTTAAAATCATCGTCATTTGCTACAGGTTCAGGTTTTTCATCATCTTTGTTTAAGTATTCTAAAAAATCCATAGTTTTATCAAAGTTAGAAGCAGGCTCAAGCTCATGTTCTGAGCTTGAGTCTATTTCTAAAGTCGGATTTTCCATATATTCTTTTTCGATGAGTTCGCCTAATTCATGGGCAGATAATTGTAAAATATTTATGGATTGCTGAAGTTTTGGTGTCATTAACAATTTTTGTTTTAAATTTAACGATAATGACTGCTTCATTGTTTTTTCCTCTTTAAATTAGCATTCAACAGGTTCCATAGCTGCAGCGAGTGCTGCACCAAGTGCAGAACCACCATTTTCTAATACAAGTTCTAATTTGTCAGCTTCTTCGCCTAAAATTTCATAAATAGCTTTTTGCATATTGTCTTTTATTGTAGGCATTTTTTCATATACAGAACCATCTACAGCTACAAATTGTTTTGGAATACCACCATTTGGATATAAATGCCACATAATACCGCAATAAGTAGCAACTACTAATCTTGCAGAACGACTAGCGATTGTTTCAGCTAAAGCTTTTACCCAAATAGCATCATCTGTAGTTATATCTGCATTGATTTTTGCTTTAATAAATCACATACTCCATCTAAACTATCGCTGTTATCAGCTAAAATAGTGGATATATCAATACTTGTGAATTCTACTTTGCCAATATTCCAAGCATCATCTAAGCAATAAGATAATAATTCACCCATATAACGACCAGAAACCATTTTTTCTAAACGTTGTTCATATGGTTTTTCAGATTCCATATCTAATTTGTAATCATATTTATTGATAGCGAGTTTATTAAATCCGCCAGATTCCATATTTATAACCATTGCAGGTTTGCCCATACCAGTGAATGTTTCATAATAGCATGTATTATGACCTGTAGCATAGATAGAACCAATATTTACATTACCTAATTTGTATGCAGCTGCTAATAAAACTGCTACTGTATCATTGATAACTGCTGTTGGTTCAACATTTGTAAGATTTTTACGAGCTAAAGCTGCTTTTAATAAATCATTTACAACTTCACCTTCAACACCTTTTGTTGCAAATTCTTTAGTCCAAATGATAAGACGTGCATTATAAATATTTGTCTGAGAAGATGGGAAAGAGAAAGTATGTCCTAATAAGTATTTTTTATCGCGATTGCCATCAACAGCTTCTTCTATCATATCAGCGATAAAATCAAATAATTCATCAGCATTTGCATCAGCGCAAATAAAATCATATTCGCCTGGCACTACTAATGGTTTAGCAACTTTTTTAATAACTTCGAATTTGCCTTCACCATCTAAACGAATTAAAACTACACGAAGATTTGTGCCACCAAAATCAAGTGCTAAGTATTCTCCTGTTTCTTTACCAGTAGGTAAACCGATATAAGATGGTAACATACGTAAAGAAGATTCTCCTGTTTCTTTTACGCCATGTTCTATATCATAGCGAAAAGATGCTGCTACATCTTTTATGGCATCGCTATCAAGTGTAAATTCATCAATCATTTCTTGAAATTTTTTGTTATCCATCGAATTATTTTGCCCCTTTTTTTATCTAAAAGTGAACTACTCTTCATTTGTAAATGAGAGCTTCTTGGAAAATAATTAGTAATCTAACTATATCTGCCAAGCTCTACGGCTAGTCCCTAACCTGAATTTATATAATGATTTACATTTATTTATCAATATTTTGTATAAATTAGACGATTTTCGCCCATTAAGTTAAAATCTTCCTTTAGGAATTACTTCCATCCAATTTCCATCTGGGTCATTGATAAAATAAATACCCATTTCTTTATTTTCATAGCAAATACAACCCATTTTTTCATGGAGTTCATGCGCTTTTTCATAATCGTCTACTTCAAAAGCTATATGAAATGTATTATCACCTAAATTATAAGCTTCTTTTTGACCTTTTATCCATGATAATTCTAATTGATGAGTTGTTTCATCATCGCCCATATAAACTAAAGTAAATTCTGGTGTATCTAAACGGTCTACTTCTTTCAAGCCTAAGGCTTTATTATAAAAATCAATTGATTTTTCTAAATCTAAAACATATATATTACTATGCAAAAATTTGAAATTCATACCCACACCCCATATCTATTGATCTTTTTATATCTTATTTTAGCATAGATCATAAAGTTGAACAAATACGCTTTGCCTACATAAAAATAAAATCACTATTTCCAATATATATCTTCTACTTTTTTTGCTATGATATAATTAATAGTTATGAAATAAATCACAAAAATAACATATTCTTAAGAAGATTATTAATACAAAAAATAAAATTCTAGGAGGCTTTTTTATGAATATATCTGTTCTTGGCTGTGGTCGTTGGGCAAGCTTTCATGCTTGGTATGCCAATCATATTGGTCATAATGTAAAAATCTGGGGTAGAGAAGGCTCTAAACATCTAGAACAACTACAAACTACACATCAAAATGAATACCTTAGTCTATCTCCTGATATTACTTATACAAATGATTTGAAACTCGCATTAAATTTTGCTGATACAATCATCATCTCCATCAGCTCTCAGCAATTGCGAAACCTAGCTAAGGAAATCAAAAAGACTGATTTATATATGCAAAAAACATTTATTCTATGTATGAAAGGTCTTGAAATTTCAACAGGAAAGCGTCTATCTGAAGTATTCACTGAAGAAATTGGCGAAGATTGCAATGTAGGTGTTTGGGTAGGCCCTGGTCATGTTCAAGATTTCTTAAAAGGCATTCCTAATTGCATGGTTATTTCAGCCAAAAATACAGATATCAGTAAACATATTATTAATATTTTTAGCAGTGATTTAATTCGTTTTTACTATAGCGAAGATTTAATCGGTACAGAGATTGGAGCTGCTGCCAAAAATGTAGTAGGTATTGCTGCCGGTATGCTCGATGGTATGCACTACACTAGCTTAAAAGGCGCTCTAATGGCACGTGGTACTTATGAATTATCCAATTTAATCAAAGCTTTAGGCGGAAATAATATGACAGTATATGGTCTTAGCCATCTTGGAGATTATGAAGCTACTTTATTTTCAGCATATAGCAATAACCGTTGTTTCGGTGAAGATTTTGTCTTAAACAAACCATTTAGCAAATTAGCCGAAGGTATTTACACTATGCAAGCTCTCTTAAAACTTGCTGATAAACATCATGTAGAATTACCAATTTGCGCTGTTATCAATGAAATTGTAATCAATCATAAAAATCCTAAAGAAGAATTATTAAATTTATTCATGCGACCTTTAAAAGCTGAATAATACAGGTGGTGAAGCTATGTCAACATTTGCGATTACTTTAAAAAAATTACTTCAAGAAAAAAATATAAAACAAAATGAACTAGCACGTTTAACTAAAATTAATAAATCTTCTATCAGCGAATACTTATCGGGAAATTATCAGCCCAAATATAAAAATATCCTAAAAATAGCTGAAGTCTTAAATGTATCTCCAAATATTTTCTTGGAAGATACTTCTAGCGAAGAAAATATTAAACGACTTCCTATCTTAGGCAAAATCGCTGCTGGTATTCCCATCTTAGCTCAAGAAAATATTGAAGGTTATTTGCCTTATGATGATAATGATGCTGATTTTTGTCTACGTATCCATGGTGATAGCATGATTAATGCTCGCATCAATGATGGTGATATCGTTTTTATCAAACAACAATCAACTGTAGAAAATGGAGAAATCGCTGCTGTCTTAGTCAATGATAGTGCTACTCTAAAGCGTGTTTATTTCGTAGATGATACAGTGCAACTGCGCTCTGAAAATCCTAAATATAAACCAATGATTTTCTCTAAAAATAATTGCGATAATTTCCGCATACTAGGAAAGGCTATCGCTTTATACACTAAATTTTAAATAAAAAAGATGCTTTGAGAATATATATCTCAAAACATCTTTTTTTATTTCATCAAAATAGATTAAATTACAATATATTAATCAACCATTTTCATGCCACATTCTTCCATGAGTTTCTTAGCTTCTACATATTGAGCTATGCCCTGAGCTACTTTTTGAGCATCTTTCATAGCTACAACTACAGTAGCTGGTCCATTAACTACATCTCCACCAGAGAAAACTCCATGTCGCATAGTCATACCATATGGTTTTTCACGAGTTTTTACAAATCCATTTTCATCTACATCAATACCGCTTGTAGAGTCTACAATTCTGCTAGCAGGTTTTTGTCCTATAGCAATGATTATTTTATTTGCAGAGAAATATTCTCGTCCATCTGTATCTACGACTTTGTCTAATGCTTCATCAAATTCACGTACCGAACATTTTATACCTGTTACTGCATCTTCTCCTGTGATTTCTACAGGACCTCTTAAAGCGTGTATTTCTACGCCTTCTTCTTTAGCTGCATCTATTTCAGATTTTAAAGCTGCCATATCTTCTTCACGACGACGATTTACAACTTTTACAGATTTTGCACCGCAACGCATAGCTGTACGAGCAGCGTCCATAGCAGTATTACCACCACCAATTACCACTACTTCATCGCCTTCTTTGATTGGCACTTCATTAGGGTCAACACTATTGCTATTGGATAATTCCACCATCTGCAAGAAATATGTTGCTTGAATTACACCTTTTAATTTAGCACCATCTATTGGTAAAGATTTAGATAAAGCATTACCAGTACCGATAAAAATAGCATCAAAGCCCTGATTAAATAATTCATCTACTGTAATTTCTGTGCCTACCATGATATTTAATTTAAAATCTACGCCTAATTTTTTAATGCGTTTTACTTCACGACGAACTACTTGTTTTGGTAAGCGAAATTCAGGAATACCGTACATCAATACTCCACCAGCTTCTGGCTGAGAATCAAATACTGTTACCTTAAATCCCATTTTAGCTAAATCCCCAGCTACTGTAAGACCAGCAGGGCCTGAACCAATTACTGCAATATTTCCAGGCTGAGATTTCGCTACATTTGGAGCCACTAATTCAAGTTCTCCGTCCATGTCGGCAATGAATCGCTCTAATTTACCAATTTTTATTCCTTGACCTTTACGTCCCAAAATACAAGAACCTTCACACTGACGTTCATGCGGGCAAACTCTACCACAAACTGCTGGTAAATTACTACGCTGAGCAATAATCATACTAGCCTTACCTAAATCGCCATGCGATAATGCATCTATAAATTCTGGAATATTATTACTAATTGGGCACCCCGTACGACACATTGGCTTTTTACAGTTCAAGCAACGTTTTGCTTCAACAATAGCTTCTCTAAGCGTATAGCCATTTGTCTCGTATCCTACATCAGCTGTATTTGACATATAATTCACCTCTATGGTTTTAGTACTAAATTATTTATATTAATTATATCATTAAATCAAACTAATATACAATTATTTTAACAAAAAAAGCCATCAGTTATAAGAACTAATAGCTTTTCTTCGTGAAATTTATATTTTATTTTTAACGTTTTTCAATATTTTTAACTTCTAATTCGATACCGCCATGCCAATCTTTATCTACTTCAGCATAAATGCGTACAGGTGTATCCATGGATAATTGATACCATATATCATCATCAACTTCTACTGTCATAGAATTTCCTTCATTATCAGTAAATGTATATAAATCTTTGTAGATATGTTCAGTGAATTCGCCATCTACTAATACACGTTGTTCGTCCCAACCGTTAGCTTTAATATCTGCAATTGTCGTTACTTGAGCACTATTGTGGTGCTTAGCTGCGAATACGACAGCTGTACCTAAAACAAAAACAGCTACTAAACTCAATACTACCGCTAACATTTTTTTCATATTATCACTCCTATATATTTATTAAAAATAAAATCCTTATTTATTATTTTTATCAGGTAAATAAACTCCAACATTTTACACTTATATAATAAACAATTATTATTAAAGAATAATTATATCCGAATTAAAATTAGATTAAAAATAGACGCTAGGACTTTTTATTTACTAAAAAAAATGGTTTTATATATGTAAGAAGTATTTTTAGGAGGAATTTTTATGAGCAAAATTTTAATTGTAGAAGATGAACACCGCATTGCTCGTTTTTTACAAATGGAACTGGAGCATGAAGGTTTTTCAACTGCCAGTGAGAGTAATGGGCTACGAGCATATGAGCGTATTATTCAAGAAGATTATGATTTAGTCTTACTAGATATTATGCTACCAGATATGGACGGATTGACCATCTGTCAAAATGTACGCAAATTATCCGATATTCCTATCATCATGCTCACAGCAAAAGACGAAATAAATGATAAAGTAACAGGTCTTGATATCGGTGCTGATGACTATATCACTAAGCCATTTGCTATTCAAGAGCTCCTAGCTAGAATACGTGCTACCCTTCGCAAGCATAATAATTCTACTACTAAACCTGCAGAAGAACCTTCTGTGTTCAAATTTTAAAAATATCCATGTATATCTTGACCGTCATGAAGTAAAAGTTCATAACCAATTAGTTGAACTCACTAAAAAAGAATATGATTTACTTTTATATTTATTACACAATCATGACCATGTTTTATCTAGAGAGCAAATCCTCCAATCCATCTGGGGCTATGAATATATGGGTGATACCAATGTAGTCGATGTTTATATTCGTTATTTACGTGCCAAAATTGATGACAATTTCAATGAGAAATATATTTATACTGTAAGAGGTATTGGTTATGTTATCAAAACTTAAAAATTATTTAGACCTTTATATTCACACTCGCATAAAATATTTACCAATTTCTTTAAAATTAGCTTTTATTTACAGTATTATGCTCTGCTTAATATTATTTATTACTTTAAGCAGTACTTTAATTGGGATTCATTATGTACTTTATCATGAAGCCGAAGTTTCAATTACATTATCAGCAAACTATATTGAGAAAAAGGCTAATAATGAAGATGTAAGTAATCTTTTACAAGATGTAAAAAGTTCAGCATTAATGCCTGGCGTTGTCATGAGGGTAACAGATAGTAATGATAATATCATCTATGATAGTTTGCCCATGTATATTTCTATCAATCAAGTCCATGATACCTTAGTTCATCAACAACAAGACCCTGATTGGGGAGATTATATTCGTAATGCATTATTACCGGCGGATTTAAAATTTGTTAATTTTAAACATTTTTGGATTTTCTATACACATAGAACGATTACCAAAAATAATGAAACTTATACACTGCATTTTTTACGTACAATCACTGCCGAAAAAGCCTTTTTAGAGGAATTATCTAAAACTATTTTTTACGCTGGACTTGTAGGTATATCTATTTCTATCGTTTGTGGTTTCTTACTCAGTAGACGATTATTAAAACCACTTCGAGATATCACCTCTACGGTAAAAAATATTGAAATTCAAGATTTAAATCAACGGATAAAAGTTCAACCAACACATGATGAATTAGAAGAACTAGCAAATACTTTTAATTTGATGCTTGAGCGTTTACAAAAGGGCTTTGAACAACAACGTCAATTCGTTTCAGATGCCTCTCATGAGTTGCGTACCCCTGCTACTGTTATCTGTGGTTATTCTGATATGCTTGCTCGTTGGGGAAAAGATGACCCTCAAACTGCTGATGAATGTATCACAGCTATTCATTCTGAAGCCATCAATATGCAACGTTTGATTGAAAAGCTCTTATTCTTGGCTAGAGCAGACCAAAAACGTCAAGTATTGCATAAAGAGTCATTAAATTTAAAACCTTTAATTGCCGATATTGCCAAAGATACGCAATTAATCGCACCTCAACATACTATAACTTGCACTCATAATGATGATGGATATATTTTTGCTGATGAATTAGTGATACGTCAAATGCTTCGTATCTTTTTAGATAATAGTATAAAATACACGCCAGACGGCGGAAAAATCACCATTTCCTCAGAAAATAAAGTCAAACATATGATTGTAAAAATCTCAGATACTGGTATCGGTATCGCTAAAGATAAACAAGATAAAATCTTTGAGCGTTTTTATCGCGTAGATAGTGCTAGAACAAGAAACGGTGTCGGTGGTACAGGTCTTGGTCTTTCCATTGCCAAATGGATAGCTGATGCCCATGATATCGAAATCAGATTATCTAGCAAATTAAATAAAGGAACCACAATTATTTTAATCATTCCTAAAGATAACTAAAAAAGGCACCTTAAGCTTAAATTTATGAGCTTAAGGTGCCTTTTCGTATTTTATTTATAAATTTTAATCAATATCTAGCTTGCCCGTTGATAAAAGAAATCATTGTTTTAGCTGGCAAAGTCACCATTGTACCATCTGGTTGTTGCCAAGAAATAGATTTTTTCAATACTCCAGAAGTTACATATCCTTCTTTAGAAAAGCTTATATCTTTGCCACCTACAAATTCTACAAATCCAGCCATTTCATCGCCAGCTAAGCCTGTTTTAAAACCATATGGTCTTAAAAGAGCGTCATCTCTCAAGCGACCATTTTTCACTGAACCATCAGGATAAAAACCTAATTCATATTGGTCTTCAAAAGTAATCAAACCATATTTATCTTTATTCACACTTACAGTTACCTCTTCATCAATAGTACCAGATAATACAGTACCATCGGTCGCAAAAGTTACAGGCTTATTGCCTTTATAGCGTACATGAGCATAAGTTGGTAAAGGAATAGAAACACTTGTAAACGGATGGAAAATACGAGGATAGAAAATGCTATTATTACTTTCCTCATAATAATCATTGATTACATTTCTCCAGCCAGTAGGACGAAGTGCAATATCACGATTTAATACACCTGTTATCACTTCATTATTCTCATTTAATTCCACTACTGTACCTTTTTTGAATTTCAAATCATCATTTGCCACGCTAAAACCTTGAGGAACTAATACTTTTGTCTTATCTAAAGTCATAGTTTTTGCCTCTGCCATAGACATAGATAAGCCACAACATAATAAACCTACTGCTAAAAATACTTTTAATTTTTTCATTTTATCACCTCTTATATTTAATATGACAAAAGCTCATCAAAATTGATGAGCTTTTATTTATCTTATTATTTTAGCACTAATATTATTCTGGTTTTTTAATTACTTCAATGCCACCCATATATGGACGAAGTACTTTTGGAATTACTACAGAACCATCTGCTTGCTGATAGTTTTCTAATACAGCAGCTACAGTACGTCCTACTGCAAGACCAGAACCGTTCAATGTGTGTACAAATTCAGGTTTTGCACCTGCACTGCGACGGAATTTAATATTTGCACGGCGAGCCTGATAATCGCAAACATTAGAGCAAGAAGAAATTTCACGATAAGTATTATAACTTGGAAGCCATACTTCGATATCATAAGTCATAGCAGCTGTGAAACCAATATCACCTGTGCAAAGTTTTACTACATGGTAAGGGATTTCTAAGAGCTGTAAAACTTCTTCTGCGTTATTAACCATTTTTTCTAATTCATCATAAGATGTTTCAGGTTTAACGAATTTAATCATTTCAACTTTGTTGAACTGATGTTGACGAATAAGGCCACGAGTATCACGACCAGCACTACCTGCTTCTGCTCTAAAGCAAGCAGTATAAACGCTGTAGTATTCTGGTAATTTATCGCCATCTAAGATTTCATCTCTATGGAAATTAGTAGCTGGAACTTCACCTGTTGGTACGAGATAATAATCCAAGCCTTCAAGTTTGAACATATCTTCAGAGAACTTAGGCAACTGACCTGTACCAGTCATGCTGTCTTTATTAGCGATAAATGGTGCAAGCATTTCTGTATAGCCTTGTTTATCTACGTGTAAATCCATCATGAAGTTAATCAAAGCACGTTCAAGTCTTGCGCCTAAACCTTTATAGAAAGTAAAACGTGTACCTGTAACTTTTGCAGCTCTTTCAGGATCTAAAATATCAAGGTCTGCACCGATATCCCAATGAGCTTTTGGTTCAAAATCAAATTCACGAGGAGTACCCCAACGGCGAACTTCTGGATTATCGCTATCATCTTTACCTACTGGTACAGATTCATGGCACATATTTGGAATACGAAGTAAAATATCATGTAATTCATCTTGAACTTCACGAAGCTGTTTATCTAATTGACTAATTTTTTCACCAACTTGACGCATTTCTAAAATTACAGCATCAGCATTTTCTTTATTCTTTTTCATTTCGCTGATTTTTTTAGAAACAGCATTTTTCTGGCTTTTTAAATTTTCTGTTTCAGCAATGATTTCACGACGTTGTTTTTCAAGTTCCATGAAACGGTCAAGATTCATTGGATTATTTCTGTTTTTTAAATTCTGTAATACTAATTCAGGGTTATCTCTGACAAATTTTATATCGAGCATTATTTTAACCTACCTTTTTTTGTAACTAAATATGTAGTAATCTTAATTTTACAACATAATCCATTAAATTAAAAGTTTACCACATAATTATTTCATTTTCTATGGATATATATTTCAAAATTCATCAATATTTATTAGTTTTTAGCTTCTGTTCCCTTGATATCATCTAATAAACTTTGATTGCCATTTATTGGTTTTACATTAGCATATCTAAATAATTGTAAAAATATATCATGTGCTATTGGTGCTGCTACTTGACCACCATAGTACTCGCCACCAGCTGGGTCATTGATGATTACAAGCACTGTGAATTGAGGGTCTTCCACTGGTCCAAAACCACAAAATGAAGCGATATAATGTCCTGGCAAATATCCGCCATTTACCATATCAATTTTTTGTGCTGTACCTGTTTTACCAGCAATATGATAACCTTCAATACTTGCTTTAGAACCACCACCTGTGGAAACTACTTGTTCTAATACAGATTTCAAAGTCTTATCCACATCAGAGTCAATACAACGGCGAACTTCTTCGCGTTCCATTTGCTGATATACTGTGCCATCAGCATTATAAATAGCCTTCACGATATGAGGTTTTAACAATACACCATCATTTGCTATAGCAGACATAGCAGTGATCATCTGAAGTGGTGTTACCGCGATACTTTGCCCAATAGAAGAAGTCGCTACGTCAGAAGCAACCATATCTTTTGGATTGAATAAAATCCCAGATTCTTCACCTGGAAGCTCAATACCTGTACGTTCGCCAAAACCAAATTTACGAGCATAATTCATCAAGCGCTCGCCACCTAATTCCAAACCTAATTGAGCAAAACCTGTATTGATAGAATTTTTTACAACATCAAGAAATGTAACTGTACCAAAGCTATCGCCACTCCAGTTTTGAATAGTTCTACCTGAAACTTCAATAGTTCCTGGATCAACAAAAATATCTGTTGGTGATACTAATTTTTCCTGAAAACCAGCAGCTGCTACAATAGATTTAAATGTAGAGCCTGGTTCATAGATATCTGATACAGCTCTATTTTTCCAAACATTAGGATCGTATTTATGGAAATTATTTGGGTCATATGATGGTCGAGATGCCATGGCCAAGATATCGCCATTTTTAGGGTTCATCACTATAGCTGTTACTGATTCAGCACCATGATCCATCATCGCCTTATCCAAAGCTTTCTCAATGATAAATTGATACTGTGCATTGATAGTCAACTGGATATTTTTACAATTAGCATCTACAGGTGAATTCTTCAAAAATACAGAGTCCATAATCGGTCTAGCCAAAGCATCTGTAAAAATAGAAGAAGTTTGTTCTTCACCTTTTATCATGCCATCAAATTGTTGCTCAATACCATCTAAACCTTTATCATCAGTACCCACAAAACCGATTACATTGGCAGCTAACATATCATTTGGATAATATCTTTTACTTTCTTGAATAAAACCAAGACAAGCTACATATTCAGGCTTTTCCTTCATTAAATTTTTCAAAGCCTTCGTTTCTTCTGGTTCCATCTGTCTTTTCACCCAGACGAAACCACCACCTTGAGCGATATCATCTAAAATATCTTTCTCGGTAAGCCCTATCAAAGGAGCTACATCTCTTGCCGTCTGTTCTGGATCTTCCACATGATTAGGGTCAATATATAAAGAGCTAACCATTGTACTTATCGCTAGCTCTTTCATTTCCGCATCATAGATAGTACCACGAGGCACATGAAGCACAGATGACTCTTGAACTTGCGACTCCAAACGAGATAACATTTCATCTCCACGAACTATTTGCACCCAAACATATCTAGCCATGACGCCAATAATAAAAATGAGCAGTCCTATGAATAAATAAATTATATGCATTTGCACTTTATTTACTTTTTTTACTATTTTTTTATTTTGTCCACTATTTTTATCCATAATCTTCTTAGCCTAAAGACCTACGATAAAATACCTCACTTTCCTTAAACATAACTCTAATTATATCAAATTTTACTATAAAGATATATTTCTAACCTTGAATTATCTAAAAAATTATTTCATAGGCAAACAATCCATTTAATGATAAAATATTAATTGTATCTAAGTATACATATTTACATTTACTAAAATCTATTGAGGTGAGTTTTATGAAAGTAATTAAAACAACTAATGCACCTGGTGCTGTAGGACCTTATTCCCAAGCTATCGAAATCGACAACCTTGTTTTCGCTTCTGGTCAAATCGCTTTAGACCCTGCTACTGGCGAAATGGCTGAAGGTATCGAAGCTCAAGCTCATCAAGCTTTAAAAAATGCTCAAGCAGTAATCAACGCTTCTGGCGCAAAATGGGAAAATGTAATCAAACAACTGTATTCATCACAAATATTGATGATTTTGCTAAAGTAAATGAAATCTATGCCACTTACTTTACACAACCATATCCTGCTCGCTCCTGTGTGAAGTAAGTAAATTACCAAAAGGTGCCTTGATTGAAATAGAAGTAATCGC
>ENA-OPZZ01001578-OPZZ01001578.1-human-gut-metagenome-genome-assembly--contig:-NODE-1578-length-13479-cov-6.525914_pt1 | contig 13479 bp, 10 predicted proteins | sample MGYA00242487_ERZ504511 | MGnify/ENA primary metagenome ERZ504511 (study PRJEB26092, sample SAMD00036241) | human gut metagenome | host: Homo sapiens | study: EMG produced TPA metagenomics assembly of... | reverse complement strand
CCCTGCGCCCGGCAGACCGCCGCCAGCGCCGGGAGTTCCTGCACCCCGCCCAGATAATCCGGGCTGGTGACGTACACGCCAAAGGGGGTGTTGCCCTGCTGTGCCATCGCGTGCAAAGCCCCGGTCAGCGCTTCGGCTGTGACGGGGCAGCTGCACAGTGCACCCTCTGCCTGCGCAGACGGCCAGAGCCAGCGGATGTCAAAATCCAGCAGCGCCGCCGCATATAGCAGCGCCTTGTGGGCGTTGCGGGCAGCCAGCAGCACCGGGCGCTTGCCGCTTTGCGGTGCACCCTGCAGCGCCAGAAACAGCATGGCGCGGATGCACTGGGACGAGCCCTCGGTACTATAATAGCTGTGCGCCGTGCCGAACAGCCGGGTGGCGTTGGCTTCGCTTTCGGCAATGATGCCCTCCGGCGCGTAAAGTTCGTCTGCGCCGCAGATCTCGGTGATATCCAGCGGCTCAAAGCCTAAAAGGCTCTGCCCCTTGTGGCCGGGCATATGCAGCCGGGCGGTGCCGGACTGTGCATAGCTGCGCACAAAATCCACGATGGGGGTGGTCATGCTCATTCGCAGGCTTCGCCGTCGGCGCAGGCGTTGCAGGTAGAGCCCAGCTCAATGGGCACCTCAATACCCTTGGCAGCCAGCTCCTGATTCTCGGCAACCTTGATCATGATGGCGCACTCCATGCGCTTTTTGAACAGCTCGCAGCCGTACTCATACACGCCGGTAATGCTGCCGGTGGCATGGTAGGAGTTGGCAGCGCAGCCGCCGGAGCAATACAGCTTTGCCCAGCAGTCCTGACACTCCTTACGGGCGTAGGCGTTGCAGTGCTTGAACTCATCCCGCACAGCGGTGTTGGTAACGCCCTTCCAGATATCGCCCAGCAGGTACTTGGGGTCGCCCACGAACTGGTGGCAGGGGTACAGATCGCCCCAGGGGGTAACAGCCATGTACTCGGTGCCGGAGCCGCAGCCGGAGATGCGCTTATAGATGCAGGGGCCGCCGGTCAGGTCGATCATGTAGTGGTAGAAGGTAAAGCCTCTGCCCTCGCGGTCGCGCTTGATCATCTCCTTGGCAAGGATCTCGTACTGCTCCTTCAGGATGGGCAGATCGGCCTCGGTCAGGGCGCTGGGGTCGCTGGGGTCGCAGACCACCGGCTCCATGCTCAGCTCGGTAAAGCCGAGGTCTGCCATGTGGAAGATATCGTTGGTGAAGTCGGTGTTAACGTGGGTATAGGTGCCGCGCATATAGTAGTTCTTGTCGCCGCGCTTCTTGACGAACTCCTGGAACTTGGGCACGATGCGGTCGTAACTGCCGTTGCCTGCACAGTCCACGCGGAAGCGGTCGTTGACCTCCTTGCGGCCGTCCAGACTCAGCACCACATTGTGGCACTCCTTATTACAGAAGTCAATGACGTCATCATCAATGAGCACACCGTTGGTGGTCATGGTAAAGCGGAAGTTCTTGTTATGGATCTTTTCCTGCTCGCGGCAGTAGGCCACCAGCTTTTTGACCATATCAAAGTTCATCAGCGGCTCACCGCCAAAGAAGTCCACTTCCAGATTGCGGCGGGTGCCGCTGTTCTCGATGAGGAAGTCCATGGCGCGCTTGCCCACCTCAAAGCTCATCAGGGCGCGGTCGCCGTGGTAGCGCCCCTGCGAGGCAAAGCAGTAAGAGCAGCTCAGGTTGCAGCTATGGGCAACGTGCAGGCACAGAGCCTTTACCACGGTGTTGCGGTTCTTGAAGTCAAAAGCCATGTCCTTATAGACATCCGGGCTCCACAGCTTGCCGTTTTCCTTCAGGCTGGTCACGTCGTCGATGCACTGGCGCAGATCCTCCTCGGTCACGTCCGGGCGGCTGCCGTATTTTGCCAGCATGGCGGCAACGATCTCGTCTGCGGTATGCTCCGGGTACATGGCGATGACATCGTAGGCCACCTCGTCCACAACGTGCACCGAGCCGCTGCAGGTGTCCAGCACGATGTTATAACCGTTCAATTGATACTGATGTACCATTTTACACTCCATTCCAGATTACACAAAAAAATGCCGCCCGGCAAAGGCGGCATAAGGTTTGCAAAAATTACTTGTTGCTGTTCTCGCACTGCTGGTTAGCCACGCCGCAGGAGGTCTTGCAGGCGGACTGGCAGGAAGTCTGGCACTCGCCGCAGCCACCGGTCTTAACGCTCTTGGTCAGGTCACGAGTAGCAATAGTCTTAATACGCTCCATGATAGAAACCTCTCTAACTCTCAAAATTTTATCGCGCCGGACATAGTTCCGGTACGCTTTTATCTTGTAATAGGATATCACGCAGCGCGCCTTTTGTCAAGATTTTTTCGCTAAGGCAATACCGCATAATTCTAAGTGCCGATACGGCGAGCGAGGTGCGGCAGATGCTAAGCCAAAAGCGCAGATAATACTTTGTGTATTATCGAGCATTTTGGCAACGCAGATGCCGTGCCGCAGCCGCCGGAGCGGTGCTTAAGCCGTAAGGCGGGAATTGTGCGGTGTTGCCCTAAGCCTTTTCACCCGCCCATGGGCTGGTAGCGGGTAAGCACCGTGTGCAGCCCCAGCTCCCGGGCGCGCGCCAGTAAGTACCGGTAGCGGCACAAAAGCGCCTGCCGCTCGTAGATGCGCTGCTCGATGAGGTCCGTATCCACCTCCATGTCAAACATCATCTCGTTGCGCTTCAAACAGAACAGGCATTCCTTCAGTTCCTCCTCCAGCTCCGGATGGTAGCGCTCGTGCTCGGTATCCCGCGGGACGCGGGGCGAAAGCAGGGTCTGGGCATTCTGTGTGGTTCGTTCCGGCATAGGCATCCTCCTTCTGGTACTTTGCAAGGTTTTATACCTTCCAGTATAGGCGGTGCGGTGCGCAGAACCTGCCGAAGCGTGGCAGCGCTCCGGCATAGATTATCCGGCGCTGCTGCGGCATTTTCCAAAAAAGTACAACTTTTTTCAAAAATATGCTTGACAACTCCGGGCTTTTCCCGTATAATAGCACACGTTGAGCGGCTCACCCCGCAAAACACAACAGAATATTGGGGATTTGCATAGTGGTAGTGCGGTAGACTCTGACTCTACTTGTGGGAGTTCGATTCTCTCATCCCCAACCAGACTAAAGCCATCTGAGGAAGCTCAGGTGGCTTTTCTGTTTGTATGATTCCGCGCGGAAAAACTATTATAGATAGAGCGAACCCGGAAAGTCCGCAGGACTTTCCGGGTTCGCCTTTTCACGGGAAATATAAATTTACAGAATGGTGATGCGGCCTGCGCCGTAGGGCTGCTCGTAGTTGAGCAGGTAGCCGGGGTATGCGGCCAGCGGGCTGTTGGCGCTGGACAGGTGCGGCAGACCCGCAGCATCTGCGCCGTCAAAAATCATAGCGTAGGTAGACATGACCAGATAATCCTCGGACACATAGTCCTTGATCAGCTCTGCGCCGTCAAACATGGCAAAGCCATCGCCCAGATTGCGCAGGGTGTAGTTCATGCCGGCCAATGCGTAAGTAGCACCCGGGTCCAGCGGCAGATAGCTGCCGGAGGCCTTATCGTAGATCTTCACGTTCTGCACGCGCGGGGTGCCGGTGGCGCTGCCGATCCAGACGTTCTTCTCGTCGGTCTGCACAGTGTTGGGGATATCGGTGTGGATCTCGTAGGTAGCACCGGCCACCTGCAGGAAGCCGCCGTTCTCCTTGCCGTCCTCGCCTGCAAAGCGGGCTGCAAACTCCAATGCGTCCTGGATCTGCTTGCCGGTGACCGACATCAGGCAGGCCACGTTGCCAAAGGGGCTGACCTGCTTGCAGGTCTTGAAGGTCCAGTCGCCTGCGGGCACATCGGCGCGGATGCCGCCGCCGTTCATGATGGCCACATCACAGTGCAATTTTTCCACCTCGTTGAAGTAGGTGTAGATGCCGTCAGCCACAAAGTCGCCGAGGTTTGTCTCGGCAGAGCGGATGCGGCGCTTGCCGGTGGCGGGGTCAGAGACGTAGAAATCGCTGTCGCCCACAGCGATCTTCTCGCCCAGCATATCGTCCACGGTGTTCACCCAGCCAGTCTGCATGGCGGCGATGCCTGCGTCCATGCCCTCGTGGGTGGGGATGAGCTTGGTGGTAATGGTGCCGTCCGCAGCGATGGTCATCTCGCCAACGTTGGCAAAGTAAGAACCGGTCTGGGTCAGGGTGACAGCCTTGCCGGAAGCATCCTGCACCTGCTTGTTCTCCATTACGGTATGGGAGTGGCCGTCGATAAAGGCGTCAAAGCCGCTGGTGTGGGCAATGACTTCCTCACTGGTCCACGGAGAGGAAGAGGGGTCTACGCCCAGATGACCCAGACCGATGACCACGTCTGCCAGAAGCTTTGCCTTATCAATGGCCTTCTGCACGGCATCGTAGAGCTTTTTGCCGTCCTCGCCGCCCTGAATATCGTAGATGTACTTGCGCTGTGCCTTATCCATAAAGTAGGCCGGGGTGGACTTGGTAAAGGTCTCGGGGGTGGTCACACCCACAAAGGCGATGCGTCTGCCGCCGCGCACAAACACCTTGACGGAGGGCAGCACCCGCAGCGTAGTGCGCAGGTCTACCCAGTTGCAGGACAGGTACGGGAAGTCGGCTTCCTTCATGATGGCCTTGGCACGGTCCATGCCGTAGTCAAACTCGTGGTTGCCGGGGGTGGCGACATCGTAACCGGCAGCGTTCATCAGCTTGATGATGGAAGCACCCTCGTCCATGGAGCCGTAGGCAGTGCCCTGCACATGGTCGCCTGCATCCACCAGCAGCACATCCTTGCCGGCATTCTGATAGCTCTGCTTCAGGTCGGCAATAGCGGCGTAGGTCAACTTGGGGCTCTGCTTGTCGATGTAGGTATGGACATCGTTGGTGTACAGGATGGTAACGTCAGACTTGTCACCATACCAGCAGGCCGATGCGGCAGGCGCACCGATGGCCATGGATGCAGCGGCAGCGGTCACACCAGCAGCCTTTAAAAAGCAGCGACGGGAAATAAGTTGTTTCACAGGAAAACGACCTCCTTTTATTTTTGGCGTATCGCATTTGAGGCAGGCTCTTCCCTCCTGCCCTTTCAATAGCTCTAGCATAGCACAGAACGCCGCCGCAAACAAGCCAAAATCATTCTTTTGGCACAAATTATTTTCACGTTCCGCTTTATTTTAACATATATTGTACCATTTTTACACAAATTCTATGCAAAAAAGACCTTCCCGTGCCCTGTCGCAGAGCAGCGGAGAGGTCTTTTTTAGGGGGGTGTTGACCCGTTGCCGAATCTATCGGAGGAGAGGGAAATATCAGATAGCGTTATACTCCTTGAGGAACTTCTCAAGGTCGGTGCCCTCGATCTTCTTCAAAGCTTCCTTCAGAGCCAGACGCGGGATCAGCGGCAGATCCATGTCGGTGATCTTCTTGCCGTCGCGCAGCTTCACGGTGGCATCGATCAGGGCGCGCACATCATAGGTGCTGCCCCAGACCTCAGGCACGCCGCGGTCAATGTTCAGCAGGGTATACACAGCCTCCATACCGGTGCGCATGGAGTACTCGGTGGTGAAGATGGTATCGCGGGCGGTCTCGGCAAACTGACCAAGGAAGGCGAAGTTCACAGCACCCTCGGGCACAACATCGGGACGGTCGCCCATGGCACGGGGCATGAAGAAGGCGTCGATATAAGGCATCATCACAGGCACGGTGTTTGCGCTGTGCTCTGCCAGTTCCGCGATCTGATCCTCGGGCACACCGATGTGGTACAGCCACTCCATGCAGATCTCGCGGCCGGTGCAGTCGCGCATGGGCTTCTTGACGTAATCGCCGGGCTTATCGCTGAACAGGCTGTACACCCAGACGCACAGCTGGTTCTTGGGCTGATCCTTGAACTGCTGCTGACGGTTCAGCGTCCAGCTGAGCAGCCAGCTGGAGTCCTTGACGGTGACGATGCCGCCGGTGACGGTATGGCCGCTGAAGGGGTCGCGCTTGCAGATCTTGCGGATATACTGAGGGATCTTGTCGTCCAGCGTGGTGATGGTGGCACTCTCCCAGTTGCTCAGCTCCGGCTCGGAGCAGAACTTTTCCGGGTGACCGAAGGAGGGATCCTGTGCGGCGACCTTCTTCCACAGATCCCAGCCGTTGCCGGGCTGGATGGTGGGGTCAAAGCCGGTGGCCTTATCCTGTGCACCCACGGTGCAGCTTTCCACACAGCCGCCGTTGGTGATGAACAGCAGATCGTTCTCGGTCAGGTCGATGTTAGAAGTCTCGCCCGCGTGCTCCACGGTGACAGAGCTTGCCAGCTTGCGGCCCTTCTGGATGTCGAACTTCACATCCGTGACCTTGGTGTTGTAGTGGAACTGCACGCCAAAGCCTTCCAGATAGCGCACCATGGGCAGGATGATGGACTCGTACTGGTTATAGCGGGTAAAGCGCAGGGCGGTAAAGTCCGGCAGACCGCCGATGTGGTGGATATAGCGCTTGAGGTACAGCTTCATCTCCAGAGCGCTGTGCCAGTTCTCGAAGGCGAACATGGTGCGCCAGTACATCCAGAAGTTGGTGTTGAGCACCTCGTCATCGAAGAAATCGGTGATCTTTTTATCCTGCAGCTGCTCGTCCGGGGTAAAGAACAGCTTCATGATCTCCATGGCACCCTTATCGGACAGGCCGAATTTGCCATCGGTGTGAGCATCCTCGCCGCGGTTGACGGTGGCACGGCACAAGGAAAAGTTGGGATCCTCCTTGTTCAGCCAGTAGTACTCGTCCAGCACACTGGCACCCTCGGTCTCCAGAGACGGGATGGAGTGCAGCAGATCCCACATAACTTCGAAGTGGTTATCCATCTCGCGGCCGCCGCGCATCACATAGCCGATATCGTACTTGTAGCCATCGCAGGCGCCGCCGGCCAGTGCGTTCTTTTCAAACACATGGACGTGCTCGCCCTTCATCTGGCCGTCGCGCACCAGATAGCAGGCAGCGGTCAGGGCTGCCAGACCGGAGCCGATGATATAAGCGGATTTATGATCCACGCCCTCCGGCTTTTTGGGGTGTGCAAAAGCTTCATAATTGCCACTGGAATAGTACATAAAAAAGCCTCCCTGCTTCAAAAATATCTTTTCACAGCCTTCATCGTGCTGTTCTCTATGGCAACAGTATACCCCGCAAAGTGAACCGGAACAACAAACAAACTTTGCCCGGTGTATAGATTTTTTACATCCGCCCTCATTTGCTGGAAATGCGTACAAATTGTGACATAAAGCGCAGCGCAAAATCATTTAAAACACTCCCTCAAAAGAGCAATGCCGGGCAGCCCGCAGGCTGTCCGGCATTGCTCTAATTCAAAATAATTTTCCGCTATTCATGCCCAGAGCATAGCGGCGGGCATTCAAAATCGTCCTGCGCAAAAAGAGCCGCCACACAAGGTTCTGTGCAGCGGCTCTCCGGTGGATTTTAGTTCATCTGTTCCAGAGCCTTTTTCAGGTTCTTTGCGATCTGGTCCGGGCAGCTGGTGCTGCGGAAGCCGCACAGCGTGCCGTCCAGACGGGCAATGGCGTCCTCTGCCTTCATGCCGGTAAGCAGCTGGCAGATGCCCTTCAGGTTGCCGTTGCAGCCGCCGACGACCTCAATGGAAGAAATAGTGTGGTCATCGTTCAGCACAAAGTTGGTCTGCTTGGAGCAGGTACCCTTGTTCGGGAAGGAAAATTCCTTGCTCATAGTCTTTACGTCCTCTCTCTTTTACGTTTTTCGGCGATGGCGCGCAGCTGCGCTGCGGCTTCGTCTGGTGCGGTGCAGGTGCCGATGGGGTGGGGGTGCTTGTGGTTGCGGCCATGGAAGTCCGTGCCCGCAGTAGCCACAAGGCCGTACTGTTTGCACAGGGCAAGGCACTCGGCGCTGTCCTCCGGGCTGTTGCTGGGATGGTACACTTCTATGCCGTCCACTGCGCCCTCTGCCGCCAGCTCCCGCAGCAGGGGCATACTTTTATACACCGTGGGGTGGGCAAACACCACCGCGCCGCCGCTTGCCTTGGCGGTAGCCAGCACCTGCCGCACCGGCAGATACTCCGGCGAGTGCAGCACGATGCCCCGGGGGTTCCACCCGAACAGCTTGTGGTAGGTCTCGCCGTAGATGCTGCCATCGGTCAGGCCCAGCAGTTCCAGCGCCTGCATCAGCCCGCTTTTGAACAGCACCCCGCTTGCCTTTGTGGTCTCCCATGCAAGGTCGGTGGTAAACTGCGGGTACAGCTGTTCCAGCTTCTTTGCGCTCTGCAAAGCGCAGGCGTTGCGGCGCTCCTTCATGATGGCGCAGTGCTCCCGCAGCGCCGGGCAGTCCACGTCCGGGTAGTAGCACAGCAGATGCACCCGGTGCTGCCGCTCAAAGTCGTAGCCGGTCAGCTCCACGGCGGGAATCAGCTCTACCCCGTCCTGCCCGGTGTGGGCATAGGCGTACTGAGCGCTGAGCAGGGTGTCGTGGTCCGAAAGGGCGATGGCGTGCAGCCCGGTGCGGGCGGCGATGGACGCCAGCCGCTCGATGGGCACAGCACCGTCGGAGCAGGTGGAATGGATATGCAGGTCACAGGACATAGCGGGTTACTTCCTTAGTGCTTATAGAAATTGATCAGGCAACCGTCAGCCAGGATCTGGCGCTCGTCGGTGGTGAGCGGAGCCATGTACAGCTCAAACTCCTTGACGGTATCGCCCAGAACGTAGGCCTTGATGCTCTGCAGGTCGCCCTTGAGTACTTCCCGCACATTGGGGATGAGCACATAGTCCCCCAGACCAAAGGGGGTGGCACCTGCCAGCTGCAGGGGCAGCATGCCCCAGTTGATCAGGTTGGAGCGGTAACGCTTAGTAGCGTACTCGGTAACGATATTGGCACCGGCACCCAGCACACGCTGGCAGCTGGCGGCCTGCTCACGGGCAGAGCCGTCGCCGGGCTTGACCGCAAAGATGGTAGAAGCGATCTGGATATCGTTCCAGTTCAGCTGTTCGCAGCCGGGCACGGCGTTCACCTTTGCCAGCAGGGCAGCGTCCCCTGCACCGGCGCGGCGGGCAGCTTCCTCGGCCTGCACGGCCTTGGCGCGACTCACATACTCCGGGTCCTTGCGGCTGAGGGTGAACTCAGCCAGACCCAGCGGATTGGAACGGTAAGAGGACGTCTCGCCGGAGGGGATCAGCTCATCGGTGGTGGTGACGGGGTCTGTGATATAAGAAGCCACCTTCAGCAGCAGGTTGTCGCCCAGCGGTGCGATCTCCGGCCAGTCCTTGATGTTGGGGCCAAATTTGAGCAGGGCATCGTAATCGCCCTTGCCAAAGCCCTGATACACGCGGGTGTCGTAGCTGGAAGCATCGTACTGGTACTCCGGCACGGTGGGATCATAATCAATGTCGGTGGCGGGGGTCAGAATGCCGCCGTTTGCGGTGGTGGCTGCAATGCTGCGGGCATCCATCAGTGCCACACCGGCCAGCTGGCCGCTGCCGGGCTTGGAGCCCTCGCGGCTGGGGAAGTTGCGGGTGGTGTGACGGATGGACAGTGCGCCGTTGGCGGGCACATCGCCTGCGCCGAAGCAGGGGCCGCAGAAGGCGGTGCGGATGGTAGCACCGCTGGCCATCAACTCGCCGATGACGCCGGTGCGCACCAGTTCCATCATGATGGGCTGGCTGCCGGGGTAAACGCTCAGGGCGTAGTCGCCGCAGCCGCCGGTATGACCCTTGAGGATGGAAGCAGCCTCGTAGATGCTGTCGTACAGACCGCCTGCGCAGCCTGCAATGACGCCCTGATCCACACGCAGCTTGCCGTTTTCGATCTTGCTGCACAGATCCAGCTGCACGTCCTTGCGGCCGATCAGCTTCTGCACATCCTGTTCGCAGGCGTGGAGGATGTCCTCCAGGTTTGCGTTCAGCTCCTCAATGGTAAAGGCATTGGAGGGGTGCATGGGCAGGGCGATCATGGGACGGATGGCAGAAAGATCCACCTCCACCACGCCATCGTAGTAGGCAAGGTCAGCCGGTGTCAGCTTTTTATAGTCTGCTGCACGGCCATGCACTGCCAGAAAACGCTGAGTGACTTCGTCGGTCTCCCAGATGGAGGACAGGCAGGTGGTCTCGGTGGTCATGGCATCAATGGCGTTGCGGGTATCCTGCCGCAGGGAGGCAATGCCGGGGCCCACGAACTCCATGACCTTGTTTTTGACGTAGCCGCTCTTGAACAGCTTGCCCACAAGGGCAATGGCTACATCGTGGGGGCCGCAGCCCGCCGGCAGACTGCCGGTCAGGTAGATGGCCACCACGCCCGGGCGGGCAACATCATAGGTGCGGCCCAGCAGCTGCTTTGCCAGTTCGCCGCCGCCTTCACCGATAGCCATGGTGCCCAGTGCGCCGTAGCGTGTGTGGGAGTCCGAGCCAAGGATCATTTTGCCGCAGCCGGCAAAGCGCTCGCGCATATACTGGTGGATGACTGCCATGTGCGGGGGCACAAAGATACCGCCGTACTTTTTGGCAGCGGACAGGCCAAAGCGGTGGTCGTCCTCGTTGATGGTGCCGCCCACAGCGCACAGGCTGTTGTGGCAGTTGGTAAGCACATAAGGAATGGGAAACTTTTCCAGCCCGGAAGCACGGGCGGTCTGGATGATGCCCACAAAGGTGATGTCATGGCTTGCCATGGCATCAAACTTGATCTTCAGGTTCTCGGCATCGCCGCTGGTGTTGTGTGCCTGCATAATATTGTAGGCCATGGTACCGGTCTTAGCCGCGGCAACGGCAGCGGCATCAAAGCCCTTTGCTGCCAGTGCTGCGGGTGCATTGCCATCTGCGGGCACCCACTCTCCGCGCGCATAGTACGCACCGCCAGTGCTGCATTTGATCATATCCAACATCTCGATTCGCCTCTCTTTTTGTATTTTCCCGCCCGCCGCAATTGCGGGCATTGCCCCGGCAGTGCGGCTATTCATCCCGAAAACAGCCGTCCCCTTAGCCTTCACCCCTTGGGGGGGAAGCCATTAAGCAAACCAGCTTTTCAAAGACTTATAACCCCTGCCCTGTTACGGCAAAAGCCGTATTTAATTTTTATTATAGCATGAAAGGGCGAAAAGAAAAAGCATTTTTTATGAACCCTTACTGCACCTTTGCGGCGGCTTCCTGCTGCTTTTCCTTTTGCAGTCTGCGGAACACCACAAAATAGGCCGGGATCAGGAAGAAGCAGGCAAAGAGCCATGCCACCGGGCTTGCGATGCAGGCGGCAAAGTAGCCCCACAGCGGCACGAACCAGAAGCCCACCATGGCGCGGGCGATCATTTCAGCCACACCGGCAAACATGGCAAGGCCGGAGTGTCCCAGACCCTGAATGGTGTAGCGGTAGATGATAAGCACTGCCAGCGGGATGTAGAACACACTGTTCCAGAAGATGAAGTCCTGCGCATTGGCCATAATGGCGGTCTCGCCTGCGTCCAAAAACAGGCCGATCAGGGGCTTGTCCAGCACGCGCAGGATGAGGAAGGAGGCCACGCTGTACACGCAGCCGATGCCCAGTGCGGTGTTCACGCCGCGGTTCACGCGGCCCAGATCCTTCGCGCCCATATTCTGGCTGGTGTAGGTGGTCATGGCGGTGCCGATGCTCTCCAGCGGCACGCTGAGGAACTGCGCAGCCTTGCCGCCGGCGGTCTGCGCGGCTACGATATCGCTGCCCAGACCGTTCACCGCGCCCTGCAGCACCACGCTGCCGATGGCAGTAATACTGCACTGCAGACCCATGGGGAGGCCCATGGCGCAAAGCTTTGCGCAGTGCGGAGCGCTGATGCGCCCTTCTTCCTTATTCCAGCGCAGTTCCGGGTAGTGGCGCATGATGTAAATAAGGCTGCCGATGCCTGCCACAGCCTGACTGAACACGGTGGCAAAAGCCGCGCCGAACACGCCCATGTTGAACAGGATGATGCAGGCAAGGTCCAGCCCGATGTTCAGCACGCTGGCCACCAGCAGGAAATACAGCGGGCGCTTGCTGTCGCCCAGTGCACGCATCAGGGCGCTGGTCACATTATAAAGCAGCGTGAAGGGGATGCCTGCAAAAATGGTGCGGATATAGATATCCGCAAGGTCGATGATATCGGCCGGGGTGTTCGTCCACACCAGCACCAGATGGGTCATTGCCACCGTAACGATGGTAAGCACCGTGGCAAAGGCGATGGACAGCCACACGGTATTGGCGGTGTAGCGGCGCATCTCGTGGTGGTCGTGGGCGCCGAAGGTCCATGAGATGGGGATGGAAAAGCCACAGGCAATGCCGTTGACAAAGCCCAGCACCAGATAGTTCAAACCGCCCACACTGCCTACCGCCGCCAGTGCTTCCACGCCCACGAACCGCCCCACGATGATGGTATCGGCCAGATTGTAGAACTGCTGGAACAGGCTGCCCAGCATCAGCGGCACCGCAAAGGCAAGGATCAGCTTGAGCGGACTGCCTTGGGTCATATCCTTTGTCATAGTATAAAATCCTCCTGCCACACTGGGAACCGGCTTGATGTCGTGATTTTTGCCGTGAAAAACGCCCTGCCGGAAAGGGGCAGGACGTCGTGTACATTCATGAATGATATTATAGTGGAGTGACGCAGGATTTACAAGATTTGCATTGCATCAACATTTACGAATTTTTGCCGCAAGAATTGGTGATTTTGCTTATTCCGAGTAATGCGCAAGGAACTGTTTGGTGCGTTCCTCCTGCGGGTGCTCAATGAGCCGCTTGGCGGGGCCTTCCTCCACCACCACGCCGCCATCCATGAACAGGATGCGGTCGGCCACGTCACGGGCAAAGTGCATCTCGTGGGTGACGATGATCATGGTGGTCTTGCGGTCGGCAAGGTCGCGCAGGACGCGCAGCACCTCGCCGGTCAGCTCCGGGTCGAGGGCCGAGGTCGGCTCGTCGAAGCAGAGAATGTCCGGGTGCAGAGCCAGTGCGCGGGCAATGGCCACGCGCTGCTGCTGACCGCCGGAAAGCTGGTGCGGGTAGTGGCCTGCCCGGGCAGAAAGGCCCATCTGGGCCAGAAGTTCCTGTGCCTGCTGTTCCAGCTCGGCATGGATGGCCTTTTTGTTGGCCTTGTAGTCCGGGCGCTCCTTCGCCAGCAGTTCACCCGCCAGCATTACGTTCTGCAGGGCGGTGTACTGCGGGAAAAGGTTGAAGTTCTGGAATACCAGGCCAAAGTGCAGCCGCTTTTTGCGGATCTCGCTCTCGCGCTGGGTGGCGGGGTCGGCAGCGTCCCACATGGTCTCGCCGTTCACCTTGATGATGCCGGTGTCCGGCCGTTCCAGAAAGTTCAGGCAGCGCAGCAGGGTGGTCTTACCGGAGCCGGACGAGGCCGATGATCGCCAGCGCTTCGCCCTGTTCCAGCGTGAGTGAGATATCCTTGAGTACTTTGGTATCGCCAAAGTTTTGCCGATGCCGGAGGCTTCAAGCAGTGCCATGATCTAATTTCCTCCCTTTCATCAGCGGAATAATCCAGTTTCTTTTCGG
>ENA-OPZZ01001573-OPZZ01001573.1-human-gut-metagenome-genome-assembly--contig:-NODE-1573-length-13544-cov-1.757770_pt1 | contig 13544 bp, 15 predicted proteins | sample MGYA00242487_ERZ504511 | MGnify/ENA primary metagenome ERZ504511 (study PRJEB26092, sample SAMD00036241) | human gut metagenome | host: Homo sapiens | study: EMG produced TPA metagenomics assembly of... | reverse complement strand
CACTCTTGCCAATGGTTGAAATTCAGATAATTGCAAGAGAACCCTTTCCATTTATTTTTTGTTGCTATTGCCGAATTGTGATAACGACAAAAGATGTCTGCGCAATTTTTCATATTCAAGTGAAATATCATTTATAAGCTTACAGAAAAAGAATGAAACACTAAAAGAATATCAATCATAAAGGAGTATACATCATGAACAACCCTGAAATTGGAGCAAAGGCGACCAGACAACTAACTGTAACAAAAGACCAATTGGCCTCCAGTGTGGGAAGCGGTACTGTTGAGGTATTCGCTACTCCTATGGTAGCTGCATTGATGGAAGGCGCTGCATGCGACCTTGCCGCACGTTATATTGAAGATATTTATACAACGGTGGCTTCTGAATTTGTGTACAGCATTTATGCCCAACTGCGGAAGGTGTTATCGTCACAGCCGAAGCCGAAGTTGACAAAAGCCGACGGACGTTTTTTGAATTCAAATTGACTGCAACGGACAATGCAGGCGTAATTGCCACCGGCACACATACTCGTGTGAGCGTAAAAAAAGAAAGCTTTGCCCAAAAAGCATTGGACCGTAAATTACAATAGTTGCGGGAGGTACTATGAAACAAACATTACCATTTGAAACTGTTATTTTTGACCTAGATGGCACCCTGGCACAATCCGCACCCGGGGTATTTCAATGCGTAACTGAGGCTTTACAACGTATGAACAAACCCATTCCCGATAAAGCTACGTTTACGCAAATTTTATTTGGTCCACCTTTATGCCATAGCTTTATTCATTTTTGCGGCATGACGCAGGAAGAAGCAGATATCGGAGTTGCCCATTACAGAGATGTTTATTTAAACGGCGGTATTTATAATAACAGCACCTTTCCGTATATTATGGAACTGCTGCAAAATTTAAAAGAGCACGGAGCAAAATTATGCGTTGCAACTTCCAAACCGGAACCAATGGCGAAAATTGTGTTGGACCATTTAAAAGTAACCCCCTTTTTAGATTATATGGCGGGTGCAGATTTAGATGAACGACACAGTAACAAAACAGAACTGATTGAAAAAGGTCTTCTGCACTGCAAAACAAAACCCGGTCATGCCGTAATGATAGGAGATACCCATTTTGATGCCCATGGAGCCAAACATGCAAATACCAACTTCATAGGCGTATTATACGGTTATGGCACCCGTGAAGAAATGGAGCGGGAAGGTGCTACACAATTTGTGGAAACAGCAAAAGATTTTACAATCTATTTTACTTCCAAACTTTAAAAGATAAAAAGAGCAAAGCGATCGCTTTTGCTCTTTTTTTATTTCTCGAAAGAAATTTTCTATAACATGTATGTAGATTTTTATGATATGCTGTCACAGCCACGTAGCACAGTACAATCCAAAGAACTATGAATCAAAACGTTGTAACGCTTACGTATTGGAAATCGTGTAATCATTTCTTCTGTATGATAAACGCCGAAAGGAGCGTCTCCCCTATATTCAAAATTTTGACTGTTATGAGAACACTTTAACGGTTATAAACAGCTTTGCAACAAACCAAATTTGAAATTTGGTTTGTTGCAGAACGTTATAGCATTTGTTATGTTAAAAATGCTATAATAAAACAAATACCATTCTGTTGTATATGATAACGAACAATTTGTGATGTCAGATAGAGTTCATGTTGTCTTCGAGGAAGGTATAGATAAAGCTACACAGAACTTTTTGGAAGAAGTTATAACAGACTATGGGAAAACAGTTGTACATTCTGAAGAGATCGTCAACGGAGAAACTACGATCCTGTTGGGAATAAAAGGTTCCAATGGAAAAGCGGACAGCTATATCAATAAAAATACAACGATTAAAACGTCTGATCTTTTCAATCGAACTGATTCATATATACTTAGCGCCAAAGAAAATATTATCTCAATCGTAGGAAAAGATACCGACAGTACATTTTTCGGTATCGCTACGTTACAGATGATGCTTACATCTTATGAAGATCCAGCCCTTCGCAGCGTACAGATCGAGGATTTTTCTGACATACAATATCGAGGATTTATTGAAGGCTTTTACGGAGGGTGGGATTATAAATCACGGGAAAGCCTTATGAGATTTGCACGTGATGTTAAAATGAACCATTATATTTATGCATCAAAAACTGATCCTTATCATACATCAAAATGGGGAGAACTTTATCCGCAAAGCGAAATCGATCAGATACAAAAACTTGTAAAAGTAGGTGAAGAGACAAAATGTTACTATACATGGTCCGTACATATTTCGGGATTTTTCACCAATTTAGATACATCGAATGAAACCGCCTATAATGAACGGTATCAGAAACTACTTGCAAAATTCCGTCAGCTTTATGACGCAGGCGTTAGAAAATTTGACATTTTAAATGACGACTTCGGACAAGGAACTCATGAAGATGTAGTAAATCTTTTAAATAAGCTGACAAAAGAATTCATTATTCCAAACAACTGCAAGCCGATCACTTACTGTATGCAGGGATATAACAAAGCATGGTCAAAAGAGGCTGAATTAAGTGCATTAAAAAAACTTGACAAGTCAATTATCCTATATTGGACAGGTGATGACGTAAACTCGCCGATCACACAGGAAACAATCGATTATGTTTCAGAGAAAACAGGACACAAAGTTTGTTTCTGGCTGAATTATCCGGTAAACGAACATGGAAAATCAGGACTTTATCTTGGAGATATCACACATTACGCCCGCGATGGCATAACAGGACTTACAGGAGCTGTCTCAAACCCTTCCCGCTTTGCACAGAGTAATAAAGTCGGTCTGTTCCAGCTTGCATCACTATTCTGGAACAATACTAATTACACTGCAAACGCGCAAACTGTTTGGCAGGATGCATTCCGTTATCTTGAACCTGAAGTACAGGACGCTTACTTTAAAATTGCATCTAATGTTGCAAACTGTCCTCGTTCCGTACGTGTACCGCAAGGCTTTCCGGAATCAGAATATCTGAAAGAAAAGCTTGAAAATGTTACAGCTAAAATCAGTAATGGAGAGAACTTGAAAAATGATAAAGAAACGGCAGCTTTAAAATCGGAATTTGAATCTATTCTTGCTGCAATCGAAACATTTAGATCAACATGTGACAATGCTGATTTAAAATCAGAATTAGATCCATGGCTGAAATCACTGCAAGATATCGCTTCAGGCGGAAAGGCAATTATCGAAAGTATCATTGCTATTCAAGAAAAAGACATAGATACAGCTTGGGAAACGTTTGCAACAGCAGGCAAGGCGCTACAAACATGGAATACATATCCGACAGCAGAAGGAGTAAAAGAAGGCGCAGAAGCAGGAAGTAAACGTATCCAACCGTTCGTATCGAAAGCAGCCGCAACGGCAAAAAATAAATTAACACCGTTTTTTCGATCCTGATAATACGAATGTAATTCCTTCGTTTTATGCAGTTCTTGCAGGTGTAAAACGAACAGATGATACTGTTTCCGCAAAATTATTTGACAAAGATCCATCAACTGCCGGCGAATGGAATCAAAACCAAAAGATAGGAGATTACTATGGCGTAGATTTAGGTCGTGTTATCCCTGTAACAGATATTACAATTCTTCAGGGAGCATCAGAAACTGATCATGACTATTTCCACAATTTCGTTTTAGAATATTCTGAAACAGGTGAAGACGGTTCATGGGTCACAATTCAGGAGTACAAAGAAACAGATGAATCACATAAAATAGAAAAAACAGGGTTAAACATAAATGCACGCTATGTGCGTCTGCGTCTTACCAAGACAGGAACGACAACTCCGAACAAAGCAAATTATTGGACAAAAGTACGCGAATTTACAGTAAATAAGAAATTTACTGACGGGGAACGTATTTATACAAATATTGAAAAATTAAAAGAGACTCCGATCCACATTTACGAAAACGAATTTCGTATAAGAGACATTAAGGATTTAGAATTAAAACCGAATGAATATGTCGGTATCAAAATGACCTCCCTTGTCTCAGTGTCTGATATTTTTTCCGAATCAGACGAATTTGAAAAAGCAAAAATACAATATTCAACAAATGGAATTGAATGGACAGATGCGAAAAATTTCAAAGGGCCACAACCGATGCGATATGTCCGTCTTGTCAATCAGACAAATGAAACGCTAAAAGGATCATTGACAAAACTAGGTATTTCCGTAAATAATCTTAAGATCACACCGAAGATGAGCGAAACAAGTTTTACAAATCCGCTTAAAGAAGGTACGTGGGAGAATATGTTTGATGGAGATTTTACAACCCATGCCTGGACGAATCAGGGTCAAAATAATGGCGGATACATTATTATAGACCTCGGAACTTCAACACCGCTTTATGATGTTACAATCGTCACAGCGGATGGAAAACCTCATTTATACGATGCAGATATACAAATCTCCTCTGATAAAAAAAGAGTGGACCACGATCGCGTCTGTAAAAAATGACAATACAAAAGTGGAACCTCCCTATCGTTATGTAAGAGCAAATGCCCAGGGAGCTAAGAGCAGATATCTTCGTATTCTCGTAACAGATGACGTTATCGGTAAATATGATAATCCGTTCCTTTGTATCAAAGAAATTGAATTTAACAAAAATATTGAAGAAAATACAAGTACATATCCGATTGCTTCGAGTGCAGAAGGTAATCTTGAAAAATGTATCGATCAGGATCTGTCCACTGTATTTACAACAGAAAACAAAACTGCCGGATGGCTGGAATATAAACTGACAGACAATACAAAATTAAAATCGTTCTCTATTTTGCAAGATGTACATACTATTTCCGAAGCTAATGTAAAGGTACGAACCGGAACTGATAAATGGAAAGACTTAGGTACATTTGATAAGGGACAAAAACTTTTGATGTATCAGAATATGACAATATTTTCGCGATTCGACTTGAATGGGCAGAGGGAAAAGCGCCTTCTATATATGAAATTTATACAAACGAAGATGAAAAACAAAATACAGATGATATCGGAATCTATGTAGAACAAATCATCGATACAGAAGCAGATTCCGAAAACCAAAGCCTGAACAACCTGAAATCCCGGAATTCAGAAAATCTTGCTATAAACGTCCGGGTAGAGGTATCAGGAACCGAGCTTGACAGAGATACAAAAGATTTGCCGTGGACGGGAACCGTGAGACAAGATGGAACAGCAATTACATCAAAGGCGATCATGCATCTGAAGAAGCATGGATCATCGTTGATCTCGGTGAAGAAACAAATATCATCGAATCACTTACTGCAGAGTATTTTAATTTAGTTTATCCGACAGACTATGACGTTCTCGTATCTGCTGATAAAGAAAACTGGATCACTGCAAAAACGATAAAAAACGAACCGAACGGAGCAGCCCATCCAACAGATGAAATTTCACTTGATCAACCAATCATCGGAAGGTATGTCAAATTATTATTCCGTGAATTAAACAGTGCTGCTGTCGGAAACTGTGTAGGTTTAGAAGAGCTTACCATAACAGGAAAGAGGATATCCTCCGAAACAGAATTAAAAGAATATATGCCGATCAGCGATATTAAAATCGACAAAGGTACGTCACAAGAAGAATTAAGAAAGCTGCTTCCTTTAATTATCAGTGGAAAGCTTGCATTAAAAGACAGTGATAAAATACTGGACTTGGCATCATTATTTGTAAACTGGGATCTTTCAGAATATACTTCTGCTGAAGATACGATCCTCACTTTAAAAGGGAATTTGATCGGTGCAGGAAAAGCAACTGGAGACGAGATTTCCCTAAATGTGATCATAGGCACCGGATCAACAGAACCTCCTGTTGACCCTGAAGGTCCTACTGATCCGGATACACCTGATTCAGGAAAGATTGAACAATTAAAACAGGAATTAGCTCTACTCATTGAAACTGCTCAAGCAAAAGTGGAATCCGGTAAATACACAGACGAAACAGTCAAAATACTTAAAGAGCAAATCATAAAATCTGAGGCGCTTTTAACAGACAACGTCACTGCCGAACAACTTGAACAGCAAATCAATAGTATTAAAAAATCAATCAACGGATTAACCGAAAAAAAAGGCCGACTTAGAAACTTCTGACCGGCCAAATCAAAACATCACTCATTCAGAAAAAAGTACAGCAGTAAAAACAGGTGACTCAACTCATATAATACCTCTATTTCTGCTGATGATTTGCACCGGATTTTCCTTGATCCTATTCAGGAAAAGAAATACTTATAATAAATAATAGGTGTTGACATGCGATAATGTCACATATTATAAAAACACATCCGATGGATTAAACATCGGATGTGTTTTACTTGCCGCTAGTTTATTCACTTTTAAGATCTTATTTAACGTCTCGATATCGTGCTGCTGCTGGCCAATCCTTTAATATCATCCTGTTAAATAGCGTGAAACATTCGTTCTTTTGTTCCCGGATGTTCTTTGTTAAGTTCTCTTAAAGTTCTTTTGCATATTGCCGCTTCGTATGTCCGTCTACAGGACATTTTCCTTTTACAACCGGAAGAGAATATTTATTGCGAAAACCGATTACTTCCATTTCATCTATAAACATCATAGGACGGATAACAGTAAGATCCATACGATCTAAATATGTTAACAAAATATAGCTAAAAATTATCTTTTAGTCGGCGGTGCTGGTCATACTACAGAAGCACTCCGTCAAAAAATGCAATTATCTCTAGCCGATATAGATATCTCTAGTAAATCTGAAGCAGAAATTTTTGCCCTTTATCTGAAAAATAAATACAATATCACAGATTGTTTACTAGAAACTAAATCCACTAACTGCGGTAATAACATCACTAATGCTCTAGAACTTTTAAAAAATCTAGATTTAAAGCCAAAATCCATCATTTTTATGCAAGATGCTACTATGCAAAATCGCATGGACGCAGGTTTTCGAAAATATTGTCCTTGTAATACTACTTTAATCAATTATGCCACATATAAAGTTCATTTCACTGTTCAAAATGATAAATTATGTTTAGAACAAAATAATATCTGGCAAATGTGGAATATTGATAAATATATTGAGCTACTCATGGGAGAAATTCCTCGTCTTACAGATAATATCAATGGTTATGGTCCTCAAGGTAAAGATTTTATCGCTCATGTAGATATACCACAAGAAATCCATAGTGCTTATCAATATCTCTATCAACATTTAAATATCAAAACACGCCAGGCAAATTCGCTTTATGCTACAAAATAAAGAAAGTGTCTACTTATTATATTTTATCTTCACAGCAAAATATAATTTAGTAGACACTTTTTTAAGCTAAAATCTCTGTTAAAGCATCAATTAATTCATCATTTTCTTCACGAGTTCGCACCGCAAAACGCACGAAATACTCATTTAATCCTGGATAGTTTTCACAATTGCGAATAGCTATACCATATTCTAATAATTTTGCTTTTAACTCATTAGCTATCATCTTTGTTTTTCTATATTCACTAAAATAAAATTAACAGTTGGCTCATATACTTTCAATTTATCAAAAGTTTCTAGTTCTTCATAAAGATAATTTATCTCTGTTCTTGTATATGTTCTACTGCGACGCTGATATACTTTATCCTCTAAAGCTACCATACCTGCAATCTGTGCTAAAGCATTCACATTCCATGGGTCTTTTGCCTGATAAAAGTGGGTCTAAAACTTCATGATCTGTAGCTGCAAAACCTAAGCGAAGTCCTGGTAATGCATAAAATTTAGTCAAAGAATGCAATACAAATAAATTATGATATTTTTCCACTAAAGGAAGCACGGAAAAAGCTTCACTTGTTTTGATAAAATCCATAAAAGACTCATCAACAACTACAAAACAGCCATTATTTTCAGCATGTTCAATCAAAAGCTCCATATCTTCTACAGTAAATAATGTACCTGTTGGATTATTAGGATTGCCGATAAATAAAATATCGTTGCCTTTTATATTCACGATTAAATCTCGCATAGGAGAATTAAATTCCTGTTTTTCAGATAACATCACATAATTTATATTTGCTCCAGAAGCTTTGGCTGCTCTTTCATATTCGCTAAAACCTGGAGACACAATCAACGCATTTTTTGGCTTTAATATATGGCAAAGTATATATAATAATTCTACTGCGCCATTACCTACGATAATTTTATCTGTACTGATACCATAATTTTCGGCGATTTTACCACAAAGCTCTCTTGCATCTGGCTCTGGATAATGAATTATATCATCAATATGGTCAACAATCGCTTTTTTATATTTTAGATAATCCATATGGATTTATATTAGCACTGAAATCTATGATTTTATCTAAATTTTCTTGTGCCATTATTTTTTTAAATCTCCGCCATGCTCAAACTTTTGCATAATTTACTCTCTTTCTATGATAATTCCACCAGAAATCATTTTTACTAAATTCAAATAATGTAAATCAAAAACATTCACTTAAATATTTTTTGTTTACATTCTTCAATTAAACTTTCCTCACAATTATCATCAAATAATACACCAAATGACAGTGCCACTGTGAGCAACATTTACACCTATTGCCTGATAATCTTCGGATATTATCATGATATCTTCTAATTGCTTCTTATATAATATTTTCTGATTTGCATATGCACTCATAACGCAAGCTTTGCCAATGTATTTATTATTTTTCTCTTTAAAGCCTAAACGCAAATAATCTAAAGCTTCTTTAATTGTATTTTCATTTTCTTGATACAAGCGTTTCAAATCCTTGCGACGATTAAAAGATAAAGTATCGACCTTGCCACCGCAATCAAACATCAATATCTTAATCTTTGGCGCTAAACCTAAATGTTCTAAACTTGACCATTCAAATGATTATATCTGACAATGCCTTTACAAAAAATACCATCAGTTGGCTCAATGCTTGTTGCAATCTTTGATATTTCATCTTGCGATAATATCCGTTTACAAGAAAGAGCTGTCAGCTGACAAATACTTGCAATATCTGCACTACTTGAAGCCATGCCCTTTCCTGTCAACAATTCTGTAGTCAAACAAAATTTTGCATAAGATTTAGTGCCCAGATAATCAAGCGTTTTATTGCGTGCCAAACGAGCTTTATATGGTAAATAAGAAAAATATTTTGTTATACTCGCCTTGGTATACATTGAAATAGGACAAGTAACTAAAAAAGGTATATCATCAATCATGCCTTGTACTAACTCGCCACAAGAACCTGGTATTTTAACACTAAGACCCATGCAAAAATTCTCCTTAACCAATAATAAATTTTATCTTCAGGATAGCGAATTTTATTTTTCTTCTTGCGAATAACAAGTGCCATCGCAAAAGAAATAATACCAATTCGTCCCATCAACATTACAAAAATAATTACAATTCTACTAGAAGCGTCCATTTCATTTATCGTACCTGTAGGCAGACCTACAGTAGCGAACATAGATACAGACTCAAATAAGATTTTAGACAAAGCAATATCTTCTGTCAAACATAAAAACATTGACATCAAAAATACGACAATCGCACTGACAAAGAAAATACTCATCGCACGGAAAATGACAATCGGTGGTACAGTACGCTCAAAGATAACAACATCTTCACGACCACGAATGAGTGACCAAATAGCTGCAAAGATAACAGCTATAGTAGTAGTTTTAATACCGCCACCTGTTGAAGCTGGCGAACCGCCAATAAACATCAAAAACATAATCAACAATAAACTAGGTTCTGTCAATGAGCCTATATCGAGCATTGAAAATCCTGATGTTCTAGCCATCGAAGCCATGAATGTACTTACCATCACTTTATCAAATAAACCTAAATCGCCTAAAGTATTTTTATTTCCATATTCTAAAATAAAAATAAGTACACTGCCGATAAGAATTAAAAAACCAGTAGTAACAAGTACAAGCTTACTATTAATACTCAATTTTTGCCATTTGCGTTTTTGATAGATATCTAGTAAAACAGCAAAACCCAATCCGCCACAAACAACTTCTATCAATAATATTAGATTAAAAAATGGGTGAAAAATATAATCTGCAAAATTACTTCCACCTAAAATATCAAAACCTGCATTACAAAAAGCCGATACAGAATGCCAAAAACCAAAATAAATAGCTGTGCCTACACTATAATCTTGACAGAAAATAATTGTTAAAATAACTCCACCAATAAATTCAAAAGCAACAGTCATTTTCACAATACTGATTACAAGTCGCACTACTCCAGCCACTGACCATCTTTGCAATGACTCTTGAATTAATAATCTATCTCGAAGTTGAATGCGTTTACCCATCACCACTGCCAAAATAGTAGTGATAGTCATAATTCCTAAAGCTCCAATTTGCACCAAAATAATAATTATTATTTGCCCAAATACAGAAAAATTATCACCTAAACTAAATATAGAAACACCCGATACACATACTGCTGACGCTGACATAAATAATGCATCAACAAAACTCAAAGGCTCGATATCTACCACTGTAATCGGCAACATCAACAACATAGTACCAGTCAATATTATTATCCCATAACTACATAAAACAATCTGGTATGGATTTAATTTTCTAATATATTTCATCATTTTATCTAAACCTAAAACTTATTAATCAACCTACCCCAATACGCTCTGAAGGATATCCGATTTTAGCTGTTTTTCGATTGCGCATAGCAATAGCCATCAAAAATGTAAGTACGCCTAGACGACCAATAAACATTATTAAAACCAATATGGACTTACCATAAACAGTCAAACTAGAAGTAATCCCTGTGGATAAACCTACAGTGGCCAATGCCGATGTAACTTCAAATAATATTTTTATAAATGGAAAATCTTCTGTTAAACATAAAAACATTGTTCCTAAAACTACTAAAGCTGCTGCTATATAAAAAATAGCCAAAGATTTTACAATCAAATCATGTTCAATACGTCTTTTAAACAATGTAACTTCTTCATTGCCACGAATTATAGAGGTAACTGTCGCAAAAAATTATCGCAAAAGTTGTAGTTTTTATCCCGCCACCAGTAGAACCAGGAGATGCTCCTAAGAACATCAAGATGATGATAAAAAATAATGAAGCTTCATGTAATGCTCCTGTATCCATCAAAGTATATCCTGCTGTACGTGAAGTTGTAGATAAAAAGAAAGTCCCTATTAACTTATGCCACCAATCCCAATTACCAATCGTATTTTCATTATTATATTCTAAAAAGAATAATACTATTGTACCAATTACCAATAAAATCAAAGTCGTCAATAAAGCAACTTTAGCATGCAAAGAAAACATCTTCCAAATTATGTTTTTGGTAAAGTTCTACCGTTAACACCATAACCAATACCGCCTAATATAATCAAAAAAGCGATGACTAAACAAAATAAAGGGTCAGTATTATATTTAAAAATATTAGTACCGCCAAAAAATATCAAAACCAGCATTACAAAATGACTGATATAAGAATGCCAAAAACGCCATATATATCCCAATGTAATCCATAATCAGGATATAGACGAAAAGATAGTAGTACGCCACCTATAAATTCAATACATAAAGTGGTCTTTACCAATAATTTAATTAATTTTACAACGCCCCCAACAGTCAACCTGTTCAATGATTCTTGAGCTATTAACCTACTTCTAAGCTGAATACGCTTTCCCAAAATCAAGGCAAATACTGTCGTCATTGTCATTACACCAAAACCGCCAATTTGAATCAACATAATAATTACTAATTGCCCAAATATAGAAAAATATTGACCAGTATCCACCACAATTAAACCAGTAACACATACAGCTGATGTTGCAGTAAATAAAGCATCTATAAATGATAGACTGCTACCATCATTAGATGCTATAGGTAACATCAATAAAAATGCACCTACTAATATTAAGCCCAAAAAAGAAAAAACTAAAACTTGATAAGGACTTAACATCAATAGCCAATTATTAATACTCTTGGGAATTTCTGCCTGTTGCAAAATTAATTCCTCCTAATTGTTCACTAATTGCAATAACCAAAAAGCAAAAAAGCCTATTATACCGCCAACGATAGAGCCGTTTAAACGTATCCATATCATATCTGTTTCGACTTTATCGTACACTAACTCATTTAATTGCTTATCTGTTAATCCTTCTAAAAATTTACGTGCTAATTCTAAGATTACATCTTCACCTTTTAAAGCACTACGATGAACAACATCTAATACAAAACGATTTATTTTTGATTTAAATTCATTATTTGTATTTAATTTTTCGATACATCTATCTATTTCTTCACTTAAAATCTGTTCTATTGTCTGATAAAGCTTATTTTCTCTATTATTATTAGCTAATAGATATTCACAAAAATTACGCAAAGAATTTTGTAGAATTTTTTCCACAATGCCCATTTCCACAAAACTATCACGCAAAGTATTTAAGCTATCAACCCAATTTTCGTCATCGCGAATATTCATCAAAGCTTCTTCATATAAATTTATAAGATTTGCATATAATTCGCCATCTTTATCGCTGACATCATCTAATAAATCTAAAATACGTTCATGAATTATTAAAGACAATTCATCTGGATCTAAAGTATTTGTCGCTAAAGCCAAAGATAACATCAGACCGCCTAGACCGCTTTCATATTGCTTTTGATAATTTTCAAGAAAAGCATCTATTCTTGCCTTTCCTTCTCTTCCTGAAAAATATCCTTTCAAGAAATTTATACCTTTATCTACAGCAAGCTGACTATTTTCACTTTTAAGTAATACACCCATTAAATTATGAGATAATTCGCCCATAGACTCTTTTAAAATAATCTGAGCTATCTTCTCACTATTTTTTTGTGCTACTTTAGCAGTATCTATTTCAGTGATTTTTTTCACCAAAAACTGCATAACTTCATTTAATATATATTTCTTATTATCAGGATTTTTAACCCAATTTAAACCCCATGATAATAAATCAGCATTACATATACGTCTATAAATTTTACGTTTAGATAAAAATTCTGTCTGCAACATTCTCACGCAAGAATTTATAAAGGCATCTCTACGTCTTGGCAATATAGCTGTATGAAAAGGAAATCCTAGTGGCTTTTTAAATAAAGCTGTAACTGCAAACCAGTCCGCAATCCCACCAACTAAACTCGCTTCACTGCAAAATAATAACAATTCGAAAATAATATATTGTGGATATAAAGTTCTTAAAGCTAAAATTACTAAAAAACAAATAAATAATACACATAATGTTTTATCTGCTCTATTAAATCTATCCATTATCCGCACATCCTTTCCACAACAAAGGATATTACATATAATCCCATACCAGCAATAGCACCAACTACAGAACCGTTTATACGTATCATTTGAAGGTCATCACCAACACGTTTTTCTACTAAATCGACAAATTCTTGCTGTGAATACTTCATCAATTCATCTTTAATATAATCTAAGCCCCATTGTGAATTATTTTGAATTATCTTCGTTATTGTATTAATGAAAAACTTATTTAATTTAGCCTGCATTTCATCATCTACAGCTAATTTAGCAATAAG
>ENA-OPZZ01001571-OPZZ01001571.1-human-gut-metagenome-genome-assembly--contig:-NODE-1571-length-13550-cov-2.691202_pt1 | contig 13550 bp, 10 predicted proteins | sample MGYA00242487_ERZ504511 | MGnify/ENA primary metagenome ERZ504511 (study PRJEB26092, sample SAMD00036241) | human gut metagenome | host: Homo sapiens | study: EMG produced TPA metagenomics assembly of... | reverse complement strand
GGTGATCGTGTTCATTGACGAGATGGACTCGCTGCTGCGCACTCGTGGATCCGGCGTGTCATCGGATGTGGAAACCACTATTGTGCCGCAGTTTTTGGCTGAACTTGATGGCGTGGAAACGCTTGGCAATGTTATGGTCATCGGCGCTTCGAACCGTATCGACATGATTGATCCGGCGGTGTTGCGTCCTGGTCGTTTGGATGTGAAGATTCGTGTGGAGCGTCCGAAAGCGGCTCAGGCGGCGCAGATCATCCGCCATTATCTGACCGACGATTTGCCGTTGGTGCCAGGGGTGGATGCGAAGGCTTTGATTGGGGTGCTGGTCAGCGATATCTATTCGACGGACGAGCACCGGTATCTGTGCGACGTGTGCGATGAGCATGGGCAATGGCATCCGATCTATCTGGCGGATGTGGTGTCGGGTGCGGTGCTGAAAAACATTGTGGATCGTGCCAAAACCCGTGCTGTGAAAATCTCCATCGAAAGCGGACAGCCGGCGGCGATTGGCGTCGATCTGTTGGCGAAGGCCGTCGACGAGGAGTTTCTTGAAACCCGCGATGCGGTGTTGGATGCCAATCCGGAACAGTGGAGCCGTATCAATGGTTTGGAAGCAGGGCGCATCACCCGTATACGACCAGTCGAATAATGCTGGCAGGCAACGCGAAATCAGACGAAGGGAAGTCGTATCAATGAGCGTTCGTCGAATCATGGGCACGGAAACGGAATACGCGGTTTCCGCTCTCGAAATGGAGCATTACAATCCGGTGAAGCTATCGTTCGATGTGGTCGGTGCCGCGGCGAACGAACAAACCAAGCATATTCGCTGGGACTATCGGCAGGAGGATCCGGTCAACGACGCCCGCGGCACCAGGCTGGAACGTGCATCCGCGCATCCTGATCTGTTGACGGACGCGCCGCAGCTCAACATCACCAATGTGATTGCAGTCAATGGCGGCCGTGTGTATGTGGATCATGCGCATCCTGAATATTCCGCGCCCGAAACCGATGATCCCTTCGATGCCGTGCTCTACGACCATGCCGGCGATCTCATCATGCGTGAGTGCGCGCGCAAAGCCAGCGAACAGACCGGTATCGCAATCGCGCTGCACCGTAATAACGTCGACGGCAAAGGTGCAAGCTGGGGCACCCACGAAAATTATATGATGCTGCGTTCGGTGCCGTTTGACCAAGTTGCGAAACTCATGACGGCACATTTTGTAGCGAGACAGATTTTTACCGGAGCAGGTCGCGTCGGTATCGGCGAACGAAGCGAAACCGCCGGATACCAGCTCAGCCAGCGCGCCGACTATTTTCATATGAAAGTCGGTTTGCAGACCACATTCGACAGGCCGATCATCAATACTCGAGACGAATCGCACAGCACGGATGCATACCGTCGATTGCATGTGATTGTCGGGGACGCCAATCGTATGGATGTGCCGCAGGCGCTGAAACTCGGCACCACCAGCATGCTGCTGTGGCTGCTTGAGCATGCCGAAGAGGCGGGATTGAACATAGACGAAGCGTTGGAGCCAATCATGCTCGCCGATCCGGTGAGCGCCATGCACGAGGTGTCTCATGATTTGACATTAGGTGCCATGTTGCCGCTGGAATATGGCGGCGAGACCTCGGCATGGCAGATTGAGGTCACCCTGCGTGGCTTGGTGTATGCTGCCGCTGCCGTGATCTATGGAACCGACACGTCCGGTGAACCGGCATGGTCTGACCGTTCGACCCGTAACATCATGGCGATGTGGGGGCAGGCGCTCGCCGATGTGGCTGCCATCAGGCATGCCGATGATGATGCGCGTTTGACGATGCGCGAGCAAGCTGGCCGCATTGAATGGCTATTGAAATGGCAGTTGTTGGAGAAGCTGCGTCGTAAAATTGGCTCCGGTTGGGATGATGCGCGTATTGCGGCCGTCGATTTAAAGTGGGCTGCGATTGATCCCGCTGACTCGATTTTCGATCGGTTGCGTGCCCAAACGGAGCGGTTGTTTACGGACGGGCAGTTGGTGCAGGCTTCGGTGGAAGCGCCTTCCGATACCCGTGCTTGGTTGCGTGCCGAAATGATTCGTCGTTTTCCAGAACAGGTTGTGGCCGCATCGTGGTCGCATCTTACGGTGCGCCATCGAACGATTGGTGATAATACCGTGGAGAATCCGATGGTCTCATTGGATATGTCAGACCCTCTGAAATATAGCAAATCTCAATGTTCCCGCTATTGTGAGCGTGTCCAAGATGCGGCGTCGATTTTGGAAATGTTACGGTGAAATGCAATCTGTGCGGGTAACATTGCCATCAATTGGTCGCGAAGAACGACCATTGACAACAGGTAACATCATCCCGGTATTTTGAGGAGAGGATGTGCCGGGACTGTACAGAGGAAACGAAAAAGGCATATCTATGGAACTGAGGCAAATCGCCCTCGAAGTCGCACGCATCCTGCAGGACGCAGGCAAGCATGCGTTGAACGACCAGATGAATCCGCACGACATGAGAAAACTGGAAGTGTCCGAAGACTGCTTCCACTTCACTTCAGACACCGACAAGCGCCTGCAGCAGTTCATCAGCAACCGCCTGACCTATGTCAACGTGTTCGACGGCTTCTGGCAGCTTCGCCCTGAACAGTGCTATCCCGGCCAGCGATACTGGTGTGTGGGTGGCATCGACGGCGTGATCAATTTCGCGCGAAGCATGCCGGAATGGGCCATCACCGTGACATTGTTCGAATTCAACGACCAGTGCTCCGCACAGCCGATCCTTTCGATTGTGCACGCTCCGGCGCTGGGATTGACGTATCTTGCGGTGCGTGGATCCGGCGCGATTCGTATTCGCAAGACTCCGTTGGGAGACAAACGCGAGAAAATCATTCCTTCCACCACGTCGTCCCTCGATGGTTCGGTGGTGAGTTTCGGCATGTCTCCGGTATCGTCCGAATCGCAGCGTGCGCTCGATGTGGTGGCGAAGATTGCCGGACGTCCTGCCGATATTAAACGTGTCGGCCCGGCGTCCCTTGATTTGTGCAAGGTGGCCGACGGTACGTACGATGCGTATTTCGAACCGCACTTGCATGAGTGGGACGTACCTGCCGTGTCTGCTGGTGCTGTGGTGATTTGGGAGGCGCAAGGCCATCTGACCCAGTGGAACGGCGAAAGCGTTCACTGGCGCCAGGAGAACGATGTGATGGCCACCAATGGTCTGATCACCAATGATCTGAGCCAGTATTTGGCATTAGTGTTGCATGCTGCGCCACACCTGATATAAGGTGTGGCGCAGCGATTTTTTTTTTGCAGGTTTGCAACCCGGAAGTTACAGGGAGGAATGTCATGCCTCAGGAATTTGAACAGGCTTCAATCCGCATCCGCAGGCCAAGAGGTGGGTGACATTGTCGAATCCGCCGGCGTACAAGTCGACGGAACCGCTGATGCGTTGGATGCCGTGCTTGACGATATCGAATCGGTGCTCGAGTCCAATGCTGAGGAATATGTCGGTAGTTTCGTGCAAAAAGGCGGCGAGTGATGCCGCAGCTGCGAGACAGCGGCAATCATTCCTCGTCACCGCTTGATGCGGGAACGTTGCGTGAGGTTCATTCTTTCGCTCGTATTTTCGGCATTGAAACGGAATACGGCGTCAGCGTGACCGGTGCGGATGTGCCATGCGACGCCAGCCAGACGGCAATGATGATGTTCCAGCCGATCGTTGCCTCCGCGCGATCGACCAATACGTATATTGAAAACGGGTCGCGACTGTATCTTGATGTCGGATCGCATCCTGAATATGCCACGTCCGAGGCCTGCGATCCCATGGACGCCCTTGCCGTGGATGCGGCCGGCGAACTGGTGATGCGCGATCTTGCGTTGGACGCCCAGCAAAGGCTTCGAGCCACGCATGGGCCACGTGCCACAGTGCATGTGTTCAAAAACAATGTGGATTCCGCAGGGCATTCCTTCGGCTGCCATGAAAACTATCTGGTACGTCGTTTTGTGCCGTTGGACGTCATCGAACACGAATTGCTGCCGTTCCTGATTACCAGGCAGCTGTTCACTGGCGCAGGCAGGGTGACGGAATCAGGTTTCCAGATCACGCAGCGTGCCGATTTTCTGGATGAGGCTGTTTCATCGGCGACCACAAGATCGCGTCCAATGGTCAACACGAGGGATGAGCCGCATGCCGATCCCGACGCCTTCCGAAGGCTGCATGTGATCATCGGCGATTCAAACCGTTCTCAATGGGCCACGATGATGAAGCTGGCCACCACGCATCTGGTGCTGTGCGTTATCGAACAGGCTGGGCGTGAAGGACGTGAGTCGGGATTCTCGCGGTTCGCGTTCGCGGACGCGGTGCCGCAAACCGTGCGGTCAGTCGCGATATGAGCGGCGTGAATGCTTCGTTTGCCATGGCCGATGGATCGACGTTGCAGGGTGGTGCCGTAGCCATGCAGGAACGTTATCTACAGGCTGTGGAACAGTTCGTGGATGAGCATCCGGAAGTGGCTTCGTCGTTGCCTCGCACCGATGTGCACGATGTGCTTCGCCAGTGGCGCAATACGTTGGAAGCGTTCCGTTCCGGCAATGCAAATGCTTTGGGAGACAGAGTGGACTGGGTGTGCAAGTACCGCCTGTTTGAAGCGTTACGTGCCCGTTCCAGTGCGGATCTTCCGCTGAGCAAGCTGGAACAGTTGGATCTGGACTATCATGACGTGGCCAATGGCGCGTTGTATGCGTCGTTGCTTCGCCGTGGTGCCTTGCGTTCGCTGATTGACGGTCGTGAGGCGCAAAAGGCGCGTACCATGCCGCCGGCGGATACTCGTGCCGCATTGCGCGGCAGATTCGTCAGTGCGGCCAAATCGCATGGCGCGCAGTATTCCTGCGATTGGACCAGACTATCGTTGCATGCGCCGCGGAAGATGGATATGGTGCTGCTGGATCCGTTCCAATGCAGGGAGAATGAGGATTTCCAAGCCATGATTGGCGCTTTGGAGTAAGCGATGGTGGCAATGGGAAACGTCGATGGGAGTGGGTGTGGCCGACAAGCTTCGGTCACACCCCACTCCCATATCGGTATGTTCTCCTGAATTGTTTTGCGATTGCGCTGCGGTCGCTTTCGTTTTTGATTGGCTTGAATCAGGCTTCGCCGCGATATTTCGCCATCATCTGCGATTGCAGCTGTTGCGCGCTTGGCGGCGTCCATGTGATGGCATCCGCGCCCGCTTCGATGGTGGCGAGGATGCGATCTTCGGATCCGCCTCCCGATGCCAGGATCGGTATTTCCGGATGATGCGCACGTATGCTTGCCACGACTTGCGCGGTGCGTGCTCCGGCTGCGACGTTGATGATGGCCGCACCGGCGAGAATCTTGCATTCGGTGATTTCGTCGTCTTCCGTGACTGTTGCGATAACGGGAATGTCGACCATGGACATGGTGGTTTCGATGGTTTCCGCGGGTGCCGGCGCGTTGATGACGACGCCTGCCGCACCTTGCATTTCAGCCACCATGGCCAGCTCGGTCACACGCGGACCGGTGGTGGTGCCTCCTCCGACGCCTACGAAAAGTGGCATTTGTGCCACAGTGAGCAACGCCTGTGTGATCACCGGTTCTCCAGTGAACGGGTAGACGGCGAGAATGGCGTTGGCGTTGGTATTACGGATGATCGCAGCGTCGGTGGTATAGGCGAACGATTTGAGCGTATGGCCTTTGACTGTGATGCCGCCGCAATGTTGCGATATGACTGCGGGTACTCTCGCATTGGGGGAGGAGAGGCGACCTTTCGATGCGTGCGGTTCCATAACGGGTTCGTGACACATGTGGTGTTGTGGAATGCTGTTCCACGGCCACGGCTTCACTGGGAGTGAACAGGGATCGTTTGTCGATGCGGATTGGTTTGGGGGCATTTGCTTCGGGAATGGTCTCCTGCTCGTCGCTCATTCCTGCACCTCCGTATCTGTGTGATTCAGCATAAGGAATTCATGGATGGCTTTGCGTCGCTCGGCAACCTCTTCATCGAGAATCCTGGTGTCGGTGTTGTCGATGATACGCTGCAGAAGTTCGCTGAGGGTGGAAAGATCCTCGGTGCTGAGGCAGTCAAGCATGTGCGTTGCCGTGTCATGGCTTTTGGGAAGCTGTTGCAGCGGTGGCACGCCACGACGTGCCGCTTCGACGTTGCATACTCGTGTGGCGGCTCGTAGCGCGGTCTGTGTGCGTGTGGCCTTCAGCTTGGTATGCAGCAGCAGAATGTTCAATTCATGCAGTTGATTGATGACTTCCTTGCGTTGATCGGTCATGTCTCTCTCCATCTATATGGACACGATGTCTAATATATATGCATAGTGTAGCGCAGAATGACGCTTGTGCAAGTGTCATGAACGACGAAAGCCCCGACCGTCATGGTCGGGGCTTTCGTCGTGTAAGCAACATATCAGTACATGACTTACTTGGTGACAGCCTTCTTCAGCAGGGAGCCGGCGGAGATGCGAACGCCGTAGGTTGCCGGAATCTCAATGGTCTCGCCGGTGCGCGGGTTGCGTCCGGTGCGGGCGGCGCGCTTGACGCGCTCAGCGGAGAACAGGCCGGTCAGCTTCAGGCCTTCGCCGGACTGCATCGCCTCGACGAACACGTCCTGGAAAGCGTTCACAGCTGCCTCAGCCTGTGCCTTGGTCAGGTTGGACTTCTGGGCGATCTTCGAAACGAGGTCAGACTTGTTGTATGCCATAAAGCATCCTTCTTGGGTCAGGGGACATTCTGATTACGAACATCCACGTTCTCTATGATATTAGCGCACTCTTATGAGGAAAATGGCATTTTACAAGGGTTTTGGTCGCTTTTTTGAAAATCAGGGGGAAAACAAAGTGTACGGGGGTGTTTGTCAGATCAAATTATGCATGTCAAGCCATTTCATGGCCAACGCACCGACCGGAATACGCAACCAGTAGAAGGCGATTCGGTAGACAAGAGTAGCGGAAACCGCGATGGAGGAGGGGATGCCCACGGCAGTGAACGCCACCGACAGCACGGCCTCCACGGCACCCAGACCGCCAGGAGTGGGAACCGCGGAGCCCAAAGTGTTGGCAAGCAGGAAAATGAAGGTGGTTTCCGCAGGATTCGTGTGGTATCCAAACGCCATCAATGCTGCCCAGAATCCCAGTCCGGTCGCAAGGTTAAGCACCAGTGCGCCGGCAATGCCAAGGGCCAGTTCCTTTGGCCGTGCAAGCACATTGACCAGGTTGCGCGCGTATGCTTTGACCACTGGAAGGTATTTCTCGGTCACCAAATGACGCACTGGAGGAATCGCCATGGCGGCCGACACAACCAACGCGACGATGGCGATCACCATGATCAGCGTATTGGTCGGAATCATGCCGGACAATGTGTTACGGCCGGTGAATAGGCCAATCGTCAGCAACAACACGATGGTAGTGCCTCCCTGTACGGCCCAGACCGCGCTCATAACCGCGGTCGCAGCCGTACTGCGATAGCCGCTTTTACGAAGGAACTGCAGGTTGACGAATGCTGGACCGACGCCGGCCGGCATGGACACCGCAGTGAAACCGGACGCCATCTGAGAGCAATACAAGCCGATCGTATTGCGTTTATCGGAATCCATGAACACACCCAAGGTGATAGCGGAACCAAGCCACGCCACAAAGCCAAGCGCGACGCAAACCAACGCCATGGCGAGATTGGCGTCTCTGACGGCCTTGATCATTTCGGCCGGCTGAATCTGTGTGAACACCACATATACGGCGACCACCAGCAGCGCAATCGCAATGAACGAGCGAAGACTGAACCGGGAAAGCGTGACTTTTTCCATGGAATCCGCGACATCCTGCGGAGCGAGCGCCGAAATACGCGTACGTAAATCGGTAAGCACATGCTTGTCCCAGCCAGGCAATGCGCGCGTGGAAGCGGGAATGGCAGCCTTCTGTATGAAGGGTGCCAAATCGATCAGCTGCTCGTCTCCCCAAGTCCTGCGAGCGCAGGCGATCGCACGATCATTGCCATTGAGTGTGGCAAGAAGAACCAGCAACTGCACTTTGTCGAGTGCGAAGTTCGGAGCGGAACTGCCATAATCGCCATTATGCCAACCTGCGATTACCGGATGCCCGTTTTCCATGCGGGACAGGGTTTCCGGAGTGATGCGACGATGGGTGAAGCCATGATGGTGTGCTGTGGTGAGATATTCCATGAACGCTTCCATATCATGGTCGGACATGGTGTTTTGGTTGCATTCCAATGGCATGCGGTTGCGGTGGAACACCAGAATGGAGGATTCTCCATAATCGGCCACACCATACACGCGCGGAGTTTCCAAACCGGCATTGGACAGGCCGAGAATCATGGCGTAATGATGGTGCATGGCGTCAACCGAGGAACGGTCGCGACGCATGGAAACACCGGTCAGGCGAAGCCACTGCCATACTTGGTTGAGATATCCGGCCGCATGCACTTGATTGTCGAGTACGGAAACGGTGTATTGCTTGCCGTCATAGTCGACAACATCGTAAATACGGGAATTTTCGGTCAGATCGTCATCCAGCGTGGCCTTCAATACTCCCGAATCGACGTAGGGGGCGACTCGGCGGGTGAGCAATGATGTGTCAATACCGATGGAACGCAATGATTGCGCGATTTGTGATCCCCACGCGCCATTGTTCTGCGTGCCTATGGCGAAACGGATCAGCATGCCGATAACACGGCCTATGGCGTAGGATGCGATGACGCCAGCCAGTGAATTCCATGAAAGCACGACCATCAGCACTGCCACTGCATACAGCACGTTCCAGCCCCATTTGGTGCATGAGCGGATACGCCGAGGGCCGGAGACGGTGAGGAACGATGCCATGGCGGCATAAAAATCGGGGAGCAGTCCAGTGCCTACGGATGTGCTGTTGGATTGCAGTGGAATGATCAGCATGGTATTGCCGGAGTTGCTGATCAGCGCGGATATGCCCCACACCGCAAAGAATCCGAATATGAGGGAAACCACGGAAATCACGCTTTGCAGCCACTCTTTGGAAGTAAGCAGCTGGATGAGCACGCTGACGGTGATGCATACGATGGCAAGCTGCTGCAATAATGCCGAGGGAACATCCATCAGCCAGCTGACCACGCGGCCGGCGGAATGAACGTCGGATTCCACGCCGGACGCGGTGCCATGCAAGTACACGGAGAACAGAATCACGCCTATGCCGAGCACCAAGGCGAAGAATGCGTGCGTCAGATCGGCGAAATCACGACTGCGCTTCGGCGGCACATCGTCGATATGCGGGGCGGGCTTATTGACTGCAGGGGAGTGAGACACTGTTGACTTGCTCCATACGTGAGATTGGCTTCAGGTGGGTCATATCGCCCCACTGCATTCGATAATACGCCCTGAGGGTGGCTACGAAATACGCGGCCACCCTCAGGCGTATGGTTTTGGTACTTATTTGACAGCTTCGGTTCAGCGGTCGAAATCTACCAGTTTGCTGGCGACGCCGGTATATGTTGCCGGAGTCAGCGCCTTCAGACGAGCCGTGGTAGCGTCATCGAACGCCTGCGATCGATGAACTGCTCGACGGCTTCCTTGGAGATCTCATGGCCGCGCATAAGCTCCTTGACCTTCTCGTACGGCTTGTCCATGCCCGGCAGGCCGGCAAGTTCGCAGGCGCGCATGGCGGTCTGGATCGGCTCGCCAAGCACCTCCCAGTTGGAGTCCAGCTCGGCTTCGATGGCGATGTCGTTCGGATGGATGGAGTTCAGACCGCCCATCAGATTGTTGAGCGCGAGCACGGAGTAGCCCAACGCGGAGCCGATGTTGCGTTGCGTGGTGGAATCGGTCAGATCGCGCTGCCAACGGGATTCGACCAGCGTTGCGGACAGCGTGTCGAGCAGCGAGCAGGAGATCTCCAGATTGGCTTCCGCGTTTTCGAAACGAATCGGATTGACCTTGTGCGGCATGGTGGAGGATCCGGTAGCACCCTTGACTGGAACCTGGGCGAACACGCCGCGGGAGATGTACATCCACACATCCACGCACAGGTTGTGCAGAATGCGGTTGGTGTGGCTGATGGTGCCATACAGTTCGGCCTGCCAATCATGCGATTCGATCTGAGTGGTGAGCGGATTCCACGTCAGACCCATGCGGTTGGTGACGAATTCGCGGGAGACGGCCACCCAATCGACATCCGGGCATGCGGCCAAATGCGCGCCGAACGTGCCGGTAGCGCCATTGATCTTGCCGAGATATTCCTGAGCCCTGACCTTGTTCAGCTGGCGGTTCAGACGGTACACGTACACTGCGAGTTCCTTGCCAAGCGTGGTCGGTGTAGCAGGCTGGCCGTGCGTTAACGACAGCATGGCCTTGTCACGGTATTCCTCAGCCTTCTGAGCCAAATGGTCGACGATGGCCTGAGCGCCGCAGCCACACATCTCGATGCCGTTTTCATCGCAGCGGGCGATGGACAGGTTGTTGATGTCTTCGGACGTGCATGCGAAATGTACCAAAGTCTTCAGGCCGGTCAGCTGGGTGTCGTGGCCAAGCACGTCGGCGGCCTTGTCGAGCTGGTCGTCGATGTAGTATTCCACGGCCTTCACATCATGATGGGTCTTTGCCTCATGGGCGGCGTGTTGCGCGATACCCTCGGCGCCGAACTCCTCAGGAATGGCGCGCAGGAACGCCTGTTCCTCATCGGTGAGCGGCTTGACGCCGGGAACGATGGTCTGGTTGCTGTTGCCCTCGAAACCGTTGGCCAGCAGAATCATCCATTCGACTTCGACGCGCATGCGCTCGCGGTTCAACGCAGGTTCGCTCAAATATTCGACAAGCGGAGCGGTCTGCTGATGGTAGCGGCCGTCAAGAGGGGTCAATGCGATTGCAGGGGAGATATCAGTAAGCTTCATAGACTACAGCATACGTTCAGCCGTAAACGAGAGTTGCGTATCTGTCCGCTCGGTGGATGGCTTTCATGATGTATGCCGTGATACCGTTCTTGTCGCGCCGTGGCTGCAGTGTTTTTTCATTTGCTCATGCGCCCTTCGAAATACATGACTTCCTGCAGATCGCCGTCGATGATCTCATCGAAATGCCGTTCGTGGGTGTTCACTGCGGTGGATCCCATGTCCGTTGCGTTCTGGTATGCGGCTTGGTGATATTTGAGCCAATGCGTGATTTCCTTGTTGTCTGGAGCGTCTGTGACGGGAGTGCCTGCGAACGTTGATTCCTGGTTGCTGCTGGATTTGCTTGCGGTGCCGCGTACGGTCAGCCAATGGTCGGAACTGGGGTTGGCGGCGCCATCGAGGGCCGCCACGAGCTCGTCGTCCATTTCCACGCTGGTCACCCATGTTTTTTCCGGAATCGGATGATTGGCGACGGGCGACCCGGCGGTAACCACATGTTCGATGTCATAATCGTCTTTCAGGTCCGAGGCGATGGTGGCGGCAACGATGCCACCTTGCGAATGTCCGATCAATGCGACGGGCTCATTGGATTTGATGCCGGCCTGTTTCATGGCTTCCTGCACCATTCGCGCACTGTCCGCTTCCATGCGTTGCTTGCTGTCCGAACTCATGAGTTCGACGTTTTGCGGCCACCCAAATGGAGAATCGTGCTTGCCGTCTGTGCCTGGAATGGTGACGAGCCATGAGTTGGTTCCGTCGGATTTACGGTATTTGGAGATGGCGATGGTGCCGTAGTCAAGTCCGCTGTCGAGATCGGTCTTGCCGAGACGTTCCTCGGCAAGACGTCGAAGATTCTCCATGGCCTCTCCGACATTATGCGATTCACGCACCACTTCGGTTTTCGGATGGACTTGGGTGACGGTGAGATTGTTGCCCTGGATCAGGTTGTAACCGCGCGACGATGCCTTGGAGATGGTGCCGGCTGCATGGTTGACCTCATCGGTACGCAGCAGGCCTTTGACCTTGCCGTATCCGCTGACCGCGGCGCCGGCCGCGCTCATGATGCCTTCCTGCGCCCAATCCAACGAGTCCAGCAGATATATGGGATTGGATTTGCCCTCATTGGTGGATCCCATCACATATCCCAAGGCGGACATGGCTGCGCCGGCGAGTATCGATTCCTTCGGGAACGATGTGATCGCCACTTGCAGCAGTTCGTTCAGTGTTCTTCTGCCAGCGTCGTCGACCTGGGAATATAACGATTGCGCGCGAATGATCAGCGCCGATAGCTCAGACAATCTTGCCGCCATGGCTCCCAGCGCGCTTGCATGGGCGTCACATTGTTCGACGAGCTGGTCGTATGGCAGTTCGATGTGATCCGTGGCATTGCAATAGGGGCTTGATCCGGACAGCGAGGCGATGGCCGACGACGCATAGGGGTAGGAGGAAAGCTGAAGGCTCAATGCCCGGACTGAATCATGGGGCGCGGTTCAGAGCGTCGGCTTGATGGCTGAGGGCTTTTGCCGCGCGCATATATGCCTCGGTTTCCTCCGTGGAGTATTTGCATCCGCCGCTGACTTTGGCGGTCACTTCCCAGCTCATGCCGCACCTACTGCCCATAGGAGACGCAAGGTGGCGTTGATCGAATCCCGTAGCGTCAGGGATTGCTTGCGTAACTCATCAAGCCGCGCGCGGTATGATTCGGCGGCGGTTCCTGTCCAATCGGGCAATGAACTGGATGCGAGCGTGGCGTCAAGATCGTCAAGATGTTTCGATATGGACGTGAGCTTGGCATTGACGAGCAGTTGGGTGGTTCGCACGCCAGCACGGCAATGGCATGGCATGCCTGGCGTTGAGGCCAAGGTGTTGATGAGGTTGAACCCCAGTCCGGGAATAAACGGATAGGTGATTGATGCGTTCATAGCTATATTGGAGCACATCGGGCGGTTGCCCAAGCCGGCGAACAAGGCTTGTGGTCGGAGGACGGGCGAAAAGCACGATGTCGGCGTGTCATCGTTGAAAAATCAACAAAAACACGCCGACATGCCTGTGGATAACTTTCTGAAATAAGCCCCCTTACCAGGGTTTTGCGGGCGAAGATGTTTGGTTGGAATCCTGCTTGGCCGCCGAACCGGAATCATCGGAATCGGATTGGGCGGACTGTGCGTTCTGGGCCAGAAGCTCCTCCACCTTCTGACGCTGCTCGTCAGTCAAGGTTCCTCCGTTGCCTTGGCCTCCATCGGTGACGGATTGCCCACCTTCGATGACTGTGTCGGCCTCGGTGCCGTCGGCATGCTGCATCTCTCCGATTTTCTTGCGTATGGATTCGGTCAGTTTTGCCGAAACTTCGGCATTATGCTCGATGGATGTGCGTACGTTTGGCAGCAGCAACATGCCGGCCGCGCCAGCTTCACGGAATTGCGCGTCGGTCTGCTGCTGTTGGGTCTGCAATTTGTCGAAATCGGCGTCTTGCTGTTGGCTGGCTTTGATATTCGCATTCAGACTGTCCGTGGCCTGGTTGTAGTTGCTGACGGATGCGAGATTCACTATGCCAAGCACGCCCACAATAACCGATATGGCTGCGATGACGGCGATGGCGATGCGAACGGGCAGCGATGCACGCGCTGTAACGGTTGTGCTCACAGCAGCCTCCTTGATTGCATGATCCATGC
>ENA-OPZZ01001569-OPZZ01001569.1-human-gut-metagenome-genome-assembly--contig:-NODE-1569-length-13574-cov-5.445899_pt1 | contig 13574 bp, 14 predicted proteins | sample MGYA00242487_ERZ504511 | MGnify/ENA primary metagenome ERZ504511 (study PRJEB26092, sample SAMD00036241) | human gut metagenome | host: Homo sapiens | study: EMG produced TPA metagenomics assembly of... | reverse complement strand
ATATGGAAAAAAACTGGTGATTTTTTGATCAGTGTAGGACTGCTCTCTCTTGTGACATTTTATGTTTCCAGACTTGCACCGGGAGATCCACTGTTTTCTTACTACGGAGAACGAGTGGAAAAGATGAGTCCTGAAGAAAGAGAGTGGGCAGAAGAAAAACTTGGTCTGAATGATAAAATTTCTGTACAGTATAGCAGGTGGATCAATCAGGTCTTTCATGGAAATTTCGGACGTTCTTATAAATATAAGATGGATGTACTGGATGTGCTGAAAAGCAGACTTGGCAATACCCTGCTTCTTGGCGGTACTGGCTTTTTGATTATATTTGCAGGTGCATTGCTGCTGGGAGTCATATGTGCATGGAAAGAAGGCGGATGGCTGGATAAAATCATCTGTAAAGCAGGGACGATCATAAGCTGTGTCCCGGAATTCTGGCTGGCACTGGTGCTGATTCTTGTATTTTCTGTTTCGCTGCGATGGCTGCCAAGTTCCGGGGCATATGCAGTCGGGCAGGAAAAAAACATTTCCGACCGAATCTTACATATGATCCTGCCTTTGACTGTGATCGTGACAGAACATCTCTGGTATTATGGCTACATGGTCCGGAATAAAATGCTGGATGAAATCCGTGCAGATTATGTGCTGCTGGCAAAAGCAAAAGGAATAAAAAAATCCCGTATTATGCTGGTACATTGTATGAGAAATATCATGCCATCATATCTGAGTATTATGGCGATTTCGGTAACGCATATCATGGGAGGAACTTATGTGGCAGAGACTGTTTTTTCTTATCCCGGAATAGGGACACTGGCATATGAAAGTGCCCGTTATAAAGACTATAATTTACTGATGATCATCAGTCTGATGTCAGGGATCATAATCATTGCCTGTAATATGGCTGCACAGATTCTTAATGAGAGGATTGATCCGAGAATGCGTATCAGCAGGCAGTCGGAAATGCAGGAGGTGGATAACTATGAGTGACCTGTTTGAAATGGTTGGAGTAAAACCAGAGCTTGCAGAACAGCAGGTACCGGAAAAAGAAAACAGATGGTATGATACGATTCCATGGTTGTCTGTCATCATTCTGATACTGATTGTGGGTGGCTGTCTGTTCTGCAATCGAATCATGACAAAAGATCCGTCTTACATGGATCTGAAAAATTATACAATTGCTCCATGTAAAGAATTTTTGTTTGGAACAGATACTATGGGGCGTGATATTTTTTCCATGATCTGGTATGGCGGACGGCAGTCTCTGTTTATCGGAATTGCAGCAACCGTGATATCTACCGGTATTGCAATCATATTTGGCACGGTAAGCGGCATGGCACCGGAATGGCTGGATATGCTGCTCATGAGGGCAACAGAGATTCTGCTGAGCATTCCGAATCTTTTAACGGTTATTTTTCTGCAGGCCATTCTTGGAAAGGCAAATGTATTCAGTCTGTCTTTTGTGATAGGGATTACGAGTTGGATGAGCATAGCCAAAATTATCAGAACAGAAGTGCGGCAGCTGCGGAACAATGAATATGTAATTGCAGCCAGGTGCATGGGGGGAGGATTTTTTTATATTCTTTATAAACATCTTGCACCCAATTTTTTATCTTCCATCATGTTTATGGTTGTCATGAATATCCGAAGTGCTATTGTGGAAGAGTCAACATTAAGTTTCATCGGGATAGGACTTCCGCTGGAAGTTATTTCATGGGGAAGTATGCTGTCACTGTCAGAAAAAGCACTGCTTACAGGTGCCTGGTGGATTATCCTGATTCCCGGTGTTTTTCTTGTTGTGACACTATTGTGCATTACCAGTATCGGAGACTGTATCAGAAAAAAATTAAATAAACAGGAAAGTAATTTATAATGGAATGGTCAGGCATCAGTCATTTTGTCTGGTATTGTAAAGCAGTGTCAGATTTATCGTAAATGTCGTAAATTTGTGGTCAAAAAATGATGAGAAATGGAGAGTGCTAATAAAATGAACGCAGGCAGCGAAGCAACTGCGTTCATGAGCAAGTAGCGAAAGCGGATTGCGAATGTCCTATTTATATAACGTATACGAATGTAAATGGATATCTGATTCCGAACTTTACCTATAAATCCGGTGAACAGATGGAGCAGTTAACCAACACAGAGCGATTGCGGAAGTCAGTAAAAGGCTGGAACAGGAATATGGTTCGGGATTTGATAAAACATCAATTTCAAGAATGATTAAGTTTTATCAGGAATTTCCTGACTTCGAAAAAGTTGCGACACTGTCGCAACAATTGACCTGGTCGCATTTTGTAGAGATTCTGCCAATACAAGATGAGTTAAAAAGAGATTTTTATGCAGCAATGTGTATGCAGAAAAACTGGTCAGTGCGAACATTGCGTGAAAGAAAAAAATCTATGCTTTATGAACGTACTGCAATATCAAAGAAGCTCCCTGTAAATTTGCATAGCTCGTAGCGTTCACAAAATCTTCACAAAATAATTAGCACTCACCTCTTGACAGTGCTAATAATGCGTGCTATAGTACAGATAGAACAAAGGAAGAGGAGAAAGGGAACAGGAAATAAGAAAAAGAGGTTCCCGAAAATCCAAAACCTCCTGAGTCCTGATAAGCGAAATGAAAAGTAAATGTAACTGTTCGGTACAGGTCGAAGTACCCGGAATGCGAAAAGGTTACTGCAATTAGAAAAAGGAGAGATGACTTATGTTGATGCCTAGTATTTTTGGAGAAAATTTATTTGATGACTTTTTGGTGATTTCCCATTTTATTACGATAAAGATATGAAGAACGTTGAGAAGAAACTTTACGGACGTAAAGCCAGCCATGTAATGAAAACCGATATCAAAGAAACAGATAATGGTTATGAGCTGGTTGTAGATCTTCCGGGATTCACAAAAGATGAAATTCAGGCTACGCTTGAAAATGGTTATCTGACCATCAGTGCAGAAAAAGGTCTGGATAAAGATGAGAAAGAAAAAGAAACCGGACATTATATCCGCAAAGAACGTTATGCGGGAGCATGCAGCAGAAGCTTTTATGTCGGTGAAGATGTAGAAGCAGTCCGATATCAAGGCTGAGTTCAAACATGGTATCCTGACCCTGTTTGTTCCAAAGAAAGAGCAAAACCGGCAGTAGAGCAGAAAAAGACCATTGCAATCGAAGGCTGATCCTTTCGAGGGGAAGGGTTCGCAAAAAAAGCAGTTTAATGAAACAGAAAGGCGGATGCTAAATATCCGCCTGATGCGAGATGGAAGTCCCGGCAGATGAAAATCTGCCGGGGCTTTTTGTATTATGAAAGGTTATCATTTTCAGAGATTCGAGAAATACAGGAAAAAAGCGATATTATCCCGATATTTCCAATATATACAAAACCTATTGACATAATAAGAATTAGGTGGTATAGTAACCAAAAAATGAAAAAAACTTTCAGGAAGAAGCATAGAGATAGATTTTCAAAAAACAGAAAAGGAAAACAGGTATGGACAATAAAGAAAAGAAAAACGAACAAGATATGATCAATACGCAGGTTGAACCGCATAATCACAGAGCGATCATTGGATTCGACAAAAACGGTGTTCCGAAAGTTCTGGTGCCGGTCAGCGGCCATACACACAAACATGTAGATGAAAACGGAACCGAGTATGAACACAGCCACGAGGAAGTTTTCACGGAAGATTACATGAAGGCGGTTGCAGCTTATCGCGAAACATTTCCGACAAAGCAGGATGTGCTGGACATGTGCCGGACCCGGCAGTCAAAGAAATGATGCTGCGTATGGAGCAGCTTGGACTAATAATATTTTCTCATTTTTCATTGAAAAAGCAATGAAGATAGGTGATATAGTATCATTGATTGTACCCAAGAGTTTAATAAATGCTCCTGAGTTCAATATGACTCGATCTTTAATGAAAGAGAAAAGAATCTTGCGTTTTATTGATTTTGGGGAGAAAGGATTTAAGGGTGTTAAAATTGAAACTATTTGTTTTATACTTGATACTAATAAAAAACCGCAAGACACTATTGTAGAATCTTATATTACAAATGAGATAAAACGTCATAAACAATCTTACATTACAGACGAAAAATTTCCATATTGGATAATCTATCGTAACGAGGCTTTTGATGAGGTTGCGGATAGGATGAACTTTAATGTGTTTAGAGCATATAGGGATAGAGTTATTACTAAGGCTATGACAAAAGAAGATGGTAATATTAGAGTGTTAAAATCTCGAAATATTGGTAACAACGAGATTGTTAACATTCCTGACTATGATTGCTATATTGATAGTATAGAGGGCTTAGATGTTGCAAAATATTTGGATCAGGCAAATTGTGTTTTACTTCCGAATTTAACATACAATCCTCGTGCTTGTTTCCTGCCTAAAGGATGCATTGCTGATGGGTCTGTTGCAATACTTACACCAATAAAAAATGATGATGTCATTACAAATGATGATTTGGCATTTTATGCGACTGATAGTTTTACTAAGTTTTATGCGATTGCTCGTAATTTAGGAACACGGTCTCTTAATATTGATAATAACTCTGTCTTCTTTTTTGGAAAACTTAAGCAGCAAAGGATATGAGAAACGTAATAAACGAATATCTTAGCCAATTTGATTTAGATATACGCAAATCTCACGATGCAAGATTTGTGGATCAGAAGTGTACTCCTGATATCGTATGTTTTATGGCTGATTGTGTTATGAATTTAATTGCGACTAAACCTATTTTCGTAATAAATGATGTATGGGATACTCAATATTTCATTCAAAATACAAGAGTGGTCTTTAATAAACCGTGGGCGAATGATAAAAAAGCATACAATGAATACAATAAAGTACTTTCTCAACCACTTAAGCTTCTAGCTTATGCTCATATTCTCAATGTTGAGATAGTTGACGGTGCATTAACCTTTTCCGTTGCTAATGAGGATTTATTAGATTACATTTCACGTAAGGATAGAAATGCATACAACTTTTTGTATTGTTATTTTGTGAAAGTGATGTCTGATAGTGGCTTTATGAAGTATTTTGACGAATATGAGAAAAATAGTATTGATGATCCAATTACTGCAAGAAATGAAATATACGATAGGTATTACCGATTAATAAACGGTAATACTCCATCGCATTCACGATTGGATATCAGACGTATGTTTCACAAAGTTTTTAATGTTTATGCAGTAGAACATCATTTGCACGGAAGTAATGGTAAAATTATCTATTATTCAGATTTGATGTATAATAGGAAAAATTGGCGGGATATGGATAAAGATAAAACAGTAACTCGCAAAGAGGCTATGAATCCTGATAGAATAGAAAAACAAGAAGCTATTAATACCTACTATGTTCAAAAAGCTATTGCATTAATAAGAAAAATTCATACAGTAAGTGAAGTAAATGACAGTTGGGCTAATGGTGAAGCAACACAGGTGCATCACATTTTTCCAAAATCACAATTTCCACAGATTGCTCACTATGTCGAAAATTTAATATTGCTTACTGCAACGCAACATAATACTAAAGCTCATCCTAATAACAAAACCCAGCAGATCAATAAGGACTATCAATTAGTATGCTTATTGGCTAAAGCTGATACAATAGAGAACTCTTTATTGCTGTTTGGAGAAAAATTTTATAGAAAAGAATCATTTGTATATGTAATTAATATTGGATTGACAGCAGATTTTAGTATAGGACTGTCATTCAAAGATATAAAGAAAAAATTAGTTCAACTTTATAATGTAGTGTGAAATATGTATAAACAAAGTTTTGGTTCAATTGGTCAAGTTCAGTTTGAAAATGAACATGAGTATTATAGATTGCTAGGATATTTAGCAAAATCAGATGGAAGTACCGAGTTGGCTTGGGAACGTAATGAAGAACAAGGAGCTTGGGCTAGTGAAGGAAGAATTAAATTCAAAAAACCTAAGCCTGACAATATAGGTGAATTAAAGCTAACAGCAGGAGTTGGGAATGTTCTATATCGTGTTAATTGCAATAGCTTTATTGAAAATTTGTATGAAGATCACAAATTTGTGCAAGGAAAAGTACAAAATATATCAAGAATTCAAGCAACTATTCCAGAAGAATTCATTGACGATTTTAATGAGGGCTTAAATTTGTAAGCAAACTCAAGTATCAAAAGGCACGCCAATAGACTTATTCTAATGGTATGCCTTTTAACTTATTTTTATTATAATTTGAATCCTCTGTTTTTCCTTTCTTCCTGTTGTGGTTGTATTGTGCCATATCTGAGCCTGTGCCATTGTTCCCTGAACCACTCGGTAATCGGCTTCCTGTTTATTGTCAGGTTCAGCCTGCTTTCATCGTCAGGGTCATTTTCCACCCTTAAAATATCATCCTTTATGTCAAAGCTCCGCCTGTGCTGCTCGGAATAGATTTTACCGCTACATTTCAGGGCTTCTTTCTTGACCAAAAGACTTTCAGTCATTTCTTTAGAGAATCCCAGCATGGCACAGAACTTTTCCATGCGTAGCATTTCCCTGAACATCGGGAACCACCTGAAAGCCTTGTCTATGATTCTGGAGAGCCGTGACAGCTCTTTTTCCTTCATGTCAAGTTCCTGTCTGTGCATTTCCTTGAGATTGTGGATTTGCGTATCATGCTGTTTCTGCATCTGCTGTATTTGGCTCTGCAATTTTTCAATACTGGTGTTCCGTTTTGAGACCTCGTCTTGCAGTTTCTCGTTGGCATGTTCCAGTTCTTTTAGTTTTCCGCTTCCGAAAAGAGAAGCAACACCGCTTGTTATGGCTGTCGCTGCTGTGGTGGCTGTCTTCTTTAGCTTGTCGGTGCGTATTTCTGATTTCACCTGTTTCAGTTCCTGTTCGGCAAGATTTATCTGTTCTTCTTTGTGTCGTTTGGCAGCATCCATGCGTTGCAGTTCGGCTTTCTGTTTCTCAATGATAAAGTCGTTACGTTCCAGATGTTCCTTACCTGTGACAGCCTTTGACTGCCCACGCTCCATCAGCAGGATGTCGGATGCCAAGGTCTGCATCTGCATCATGTCATCGTTATTGAGCTTTCGGCTCTTTCCGGTTTCGTGGTTCATCCAGTCGAAAACGATATGGGCATGATAGTTCGGCTTGAACCATCTGTCCCCGACCTTGAAGCTTTCCCTGTCTTCCGCTTCCGGCTGGCCGTTCAGCCAATGCCCTTCGTTCTTATGCAGGAAGATTTGCAGCGGTGTGATTCCCCACCGTCTTTGACACTCTTCACCGAATTTACGCACGTCTGCCAGTGTGGTGTCCGACCTGACAAGCAGCACACCTTCACGTATGGGTGAGCATCCCGCAATTTTGACTGTCTTGCCGTTCTTGCCTTTGCGCTCCCGTTCCTTTTCCTGCATGGCACGTCCTGTCTTTTCCTTTACCATCTGTCTGATATTGTCATAATGCGTCCGCAAATCCGGACTGCCGAAGTCGGGATTTATCCACTGTTCGTTATCGGTGGAGAGTTCAGGAACCACATAGATTCTGGACTCTCCGATGTGGTGCATGTATTCGGCAGTCCTCCTGTTGTGAGCCTCGCTCGATGCGATATTGCAGGGCTTGATATGTATGCTTGATTTTGTTGCCATAGATACTTGTTTTTTTTGGTTTGTACTTTATTGTTTGCTTTTCCGCTGTCCGTAAACGCATGGGGTTCTTAGGGGTGCAACCCATAAGCGGAGATTGCAAAGAGAGGGTCACTCTTTGCTCTGGGTTCTCAGGGGAGAAACGCCCTGAGTGGGTCATTAGGGTAAAACCCTAATCCCCTCGGGAGAGCCCACAACTACGTAAGCGGAGCGTGTAGTTATAGTGGGCTATAACCGAAAGCCTCCCGGTTTATTGGGCGGTGTCTTCACTTTGATGGATTGAGCCTGTTTCTTTGCCGCTGCCTGTTTTTGCAGGTATTCGTTCAAATCCTTGCATCCGCCGTATATGTGTGAAGCGTCACGTATATATCTGGTATTGTCATACTCCTTTCGGATTTGCTGCAGGGCTTCCATTCCTGCACGGTCATTGTCAAGGAAACAGTGGATGCGCTCATAGCTGCCCAGCGGATAGAGTGCCTTGGAAACGTTTGCGACAGAGTTCAGAACCATGTAGTCCTGTCTGTCGAAATCGGGGGATTGCGGACAGCTTTCAAGCCTTAGTGTCAGAAAGGAAAGGTAGTCCATGAATCCCTCAAAAACGTAACATGCTTTTCTCGGCTCTCCCGACTGCCTGATATGTGATATTTCCTTCGGTGCGATGCAACCCTTGAAATATCGGTTGCGGATTTCATATCCACCCGATATGTTCGGAAAGGCAATGGCGAAATACCGTTTGCCGTTGTTGGTGAAGTGTGCCTCACGGCATTCTCTTTTCGCCAGTGCCGTATTTATTCCCCTTTCCTGCAGGTAAGAGAGCAGGGCAGGAGAAGACAGCTGCACGATGTCAAGCTGCTGGAAACTCGGCTCGGTGGCAGACTGCCTGCGAAAAGAGAAAGACACGGGACGGACATGCGGTGTCTGTTCCTCTATGCGTTTCAGGATATACGGAACACTCTCCGTTGCGTAAAGGTGTGCCGCCAGTGCAATGATGTTGCCGCCTTTTCCCAGACCGAAGTCGAACCATTGCTCACGCTCGGTGTTTACCTTGAACGAGGGCTCGTTCTCTTCCCTGAACGGGGATTTGTACCAGAGGTTTATCCCCTGCTGCTTTACGGGGGAATACCCCAGACTGTGCAGATAGTCTGCGATTCTTATCTTTTTTGCTTCTTCTGTTGTCATTTTCGTATGGTTTTGTGATGAGTGAAAAAACGATGATTTGATGAATTTTACTTGTAATACACTGCTATACAGGACAGTAGCGCTTCATCATTTTTTCATCAGACTGCTTGCCAAAAAAGAAATGATGATTTCTCTTTTCATCAGCATTATATTCCGATGAATGAATGATGAGCTTGTATTATATTGTAATACAATGTGTTATATACTGTATTCATCATTTCATCAAAATAATCATATAGCGGTCAGCTGTTCCTTGGTTATCGTGTAGAACCTTCCTGTCTTCCTTTTCGTTTCGTAGTGGCAGTCACGGTGGGGAGCAATCTCATAGGCGGTGTAGGAAAGCGAGTTCGGTGCGGAAGTCAGCTTCCACACTTCCTGAACCACTTTCCGCACCTGATGTTTCTCTGCCTTTACCTGCGAATAGATGAGCAGTGTCATGAGGTCGTTCAGGCAGAATGAAACACTTCCCACATTCATGTTTGACATGATGTCAAGGAACAGTTCAGCCATTTCTATCTCCAGACGGTTTCGGTTGCTCCGGATGATTTTCTGCAGGGCTGCCGTATGTGTCAGCTTCGGATTGAACCACATACGGCTTTCCTTTTCCGTTGAAAGCTCCCTTTGCGTCAGGAAGAACAGGAAGGCAGGGATTTCCTCTTTCAGCTTTTGCAGGAAATTCGTGTCATCGTTCTGCAGCGGATTTATCTTCCTTACCCAGTATCGTGTTTCCCCTGCGTCTATGATTACAGGCAGGTACTCGTTGTTTGAACACAATACGAACTTGGCGAAGAAGGATATTTCCGTGCGGTCTTTCCCTTTGGCCTCCACCTTGTAATTGAAGGTAGTGCTCAGGTTCTTCAACCGCTCGCTGTCCTCCCTGCGGTTGAGCAGCACCTCGTCCACGACAATGAGCAGCTTTCCGGCCCAGTCGGAATTGAACTGGCTGCGGAAATCCTCGTTGGTGTTGAATGTCACGTTATCCCCGAATATGGCTTTCAGGAAATTAAGGAATGTACTCTTGCCCGTGTTCCTCTCTTCCGATACCAGCAGGAGTATGGGAAGTTTCTGCAACGGCTGCAGGAACAGCAGTTGCAGATAGTCCAGTCCCAGATTGTACTGCTCACCGAAAATGTGTAGCACCAGAGAACGTATGTTCGGGAAATCCCCTATCTGCGGAGTATGCTCTATCGGTTCGTACAGATTCAGGAAACCGTCAATCTCCTTCCGGTAGTTCAGATGGTCGGGAACGGTACAGAATCCGTCATACTTCGGGACGGTCGCAAGATAGTTCTTTCCGTAGTCCTGCCTGAGTGTGCTGTTGTTCCATATCACACGTCTTTTCTCATACCCTCCGCTGGCGCAGGGCTGGTTTACGACCTTGTACAGTGTCGTTCCCACACGCATGTATTCTTCCTCTTTCATAGGCTCAGATTGAAGGATTGCGTTCACCCAGGATTTTCTGTATGTCCGACTGTCGGTATCTGACCTTGTTCCCCACCTTTACGGGCTTCAGATAGTTCTTCTTTGCCCAGTGCCAAAGGGTGGTGTCGCATACATCGCACATTTTCTTCACTTCCTCCTTTGTGAGGTACTTTTCCTTTCTCGCTTCCGCAATGGCGGTGGAGAGTTCATGCTTGGCACGGCTTATCAGCTGGTTTGAAAACATGAGCAGGTCTTCGCCCGTCACTTCCAGTTTGATGTTGCCGTTTCCGCTTTGGATAATTGCCATCAGGTCTGTCATAGGCTTGTTGAAACTGCCGGTTGTAAGACTTCCCGTTTCGGCAGTATTATAACGAAAAGCCACTACCCGATTAGGATAGTGGCACAAATATATAACGAAAAACAATCGTAAATCAATGGATTTCAATGCGTTAAATTCGCAAAATCCAAAAACGAATTTAACGAGTGTCAAGCGGATAGATAAGCCTTCAATTCCTCTATGGCAACATGGTCTTCCCCGATGTCCTTTATCAGTTTTTTGCTGTTTCCGAAAGGTGAGGTAAGATTCCTGTACGCTTTCTGTATTCCCCTTTCGTGTACGATGCTGAGGTCTGTGTATTGCTGCTGCAGTGCGTTACGGAAAGTCTTTATGGGACAGGGGCGCATGAAACGGTATTCCACTAGTGCGATGTACAGACGTGCGATGTCTGTTTCGGTCGTATGCGTTTTCAGCCTTGTTCCGATTCTTTCCAGAATGACATCCCTGTTCTCTATCAGCAACTCCGGCAGGGTGCGTGTGTCGGCTTTTCGTCCGGCGCTCTTGGGCTGTCCCTGCTGCAGGCTGTCCGTATCTTCAGTTTCGGTTTCTTCAATGTCTTCTTCATCCTCAATGGACCATTCCACGAGGTTGTTTTCCTCAATGGCTTTCTGCTGTTTCCTGAAAGCCACCCAGTCCTCTTTGGTTCTCATGCCGCTACTGATGCTCTTCTTGATGATGAACCTGACCATGTAGGAAACAAGCCATTTGTATAGTCTGGTAATACCTTTTCTTTTGGCCAGTTCCTCTCCCTGTTCCACCATGCACTCATAGCTCCGTCCGTAGTACAGCCATGCGAGCATGGCAGGTATGATACTCCGCCTTTTTGAATGGTGGAACTCGTTCACAATCTTTTTGGCAAGGTCTGAATCCAGAAGCACGTTTTCCAGTTCCTCGAAATCGGAGATTTTGTCGTCTCCGATCCGTCTGCGTGTGGCTTCCTTGTATTTCGGTACCAAGGTTGTGGCAACCTTGAAAACCTTTACGAATCCCTTGAACTCCTTGTCGTTCATTTCTTCCACGAAAGCTGCATATTCATCGGGGTGGCTGTCAAGCCACTCCCTTATAAGTCTTTTGAAATTATCGTATTCCTGCTGTCCCATAGGCTTAGTCTAATAGTTTTATGAGGTCTTTTTTCATCTCTTCGTCAATATCCCTGTACCGTCTGAAAGCCTTGCTGCCTTCCTTGTGTCCCGACAGTGCCGAAACAAGGTTCGGGTCTTTTACCTTCTTATAAATATTGCCGATGAAGGTGCGTCTTGCAAGGTGGCTGCTTGCCACTTCATAAAGCGGTTTTTTGACTTCATCACGTGTCAACGGGTCTAATATAGTGACAATCCTGTCCACTCCTGAAAGTTTGAATATCTTTTTTATTGCCTCATTGTATTTCTGTTCGGAAATGAACGGCAGTAGTTTTCCCTCATGGTCTTTATACCGTTCGAGAATTTCCTTTGCCTTGTTGTTCAACGGAACACGTACCGTTACAGGATTCCCCTCTTTGGTTTTCTTCGGTATGTATTCAATGGCTTCATTCACCACGTTCAGTTTGGTCATTCTGTACAGGTCGCTTACTCGGCATCCTATAAGTGTCTGGAAAATGAAGATGTCCCTCTGTGTCTCCAGCTGTGGAGTGGCCGAAAGGTCAGCATTGAAAATCCTGTCCCTTTCTTCAAGGTTAATATAAACAGGAGTTCCGTATTTGCATTCCTCTATCGGAAACTTGTCAAACGGTCTGTTGGCAGTCAGCTTGTTGTCGAAGCACCACAGGAAGAATGTGCGTATTCTTGAAAAGCAGTCTATCAGGGTGTTTTTTCCACGTGGTTGTGGAGTTCTCTTTTCTGGAATGGTTTCATAAATGCTTGGGTACAGTTCATAATACTGGTATTCGTTCTCGAAGAAGTCCCACATGTCTTGAATAGTTTCTGATGTGACTGTATCAACATCAAGAATAAAGTCCTTTTGCCCTCTTCTTGTTTCCCGTATATACAGTTCATAGCGCAATAAGGCTCTTTTTACCACCCTGAAATTCTTTTTCCTTACTTCCGACAACGGATGCTTTTCCAGAAAGCGGTCAAACAGTTCTCCGAAAGTCGGCTTGATGCTAATCTCTTCCGGTGTGAAATACTTTTCAGGATGATAATATCTGTCTAAGGTCAGTTTCAGCCATTCTTTATCAACGGATTCTTTTTCCGTATGAAAGGATTTTTCCACATAGGTTTTCAGCTTTCGTATCTCTTCATTTATACCAGTCCTTAAATCTTCGTTGCAGACAGCTTTTGTTTTTACACACTCTGCTTTGTCATCCCACAGGTTGGATTGATTGAAAGCTGGGTAGGAGCAACAGAATCAAGCTGTCTTCCATTTCTCAGACGGATATAAATAGTTGCGGTTGATTCAGTATCATACCGTTTTGCCGCTTTTTTAATGATGAAAGTTACTTTCATAGGCTTACAGGTTAAATATCTATCTGGATGCAAATATAGATATTTTCCCCACATTTTCCCCACATCTGCTAAATAATTTGCAATTGGATTAATTCGGATTAAAATTTAATATAATTGTAAATAGTTGATATATAGTTATATTACTGTGCTTTTCTGCATTTTTCTTTTTACCCACGTTTTCCCCACTTTAATTATTTCAAATGCGGTTCTGGGTACTGAAGCGGAGAAAGTTGAAAAACTATCTCCGCTTTTCTTTTCTACTCCCCGTAACTCATTGGTTTGCTGATAGATTAAGTCAAGCACTTTGTTGTAAGAACGGGTCAACGTAACAATCTGGGGTCAACGTAACAATCTGAGGAATTTTATATTTAAGCATATAATTTAGCAAGTCTATATAAGAAAAAAGCTCTATCTCTTACTCCTCTGAACTGTGCTCTAAATGCTTTGATTTTAGCATTGAATGACTCAGCTTCGGCATTGGTTGCCCTCCTTTCAAAAAAATTGATTATATCCAGATAATGTGTTTGTATAGAACGTGCGACCCTTCCAAAGGTGAGGAACCCTGATTTATCTACTTCATCATACCACCTTGCCAGCCT
>ENA-OPZZ01001567-OPZZ01001567.1-human-gut-metagenome-genome-assembly--contig:-NODE-1567-length-13584-cov-3.634391_pt1 | contig 13584 bp, 16 predicted proteins | sample MGYA00242487_ERZ504511 | MGnify/ENA primary metagenome ERZ504511 (study PRJEB26092, sample SAMD00036241) | human gut metagenome | host: Homo sapiens | study: EMG produced TPA metagenomics assembly of... | reverse complement strand
GCCAATCATCCAACCCTTGGATTCGTCGCTCCCTTCACGGGGAGCGTGGATTGAAATTTATTGGGAAAAAAGAAAATCTCAGAGAATGTTTGTCGCTCCCTTCACGGGGAGCGTGGATTGAAATTGCAATGAATCGCATCAGCGAAGAGGAGTACGCCGTCGCTCCCTTCACGGGGAGCGTGGATTGAAATTTGCAAAACGTCTAATATACAGAAAGCTGTCATATATGTCGCTCCCTTCACGGGGAGCGTGGATTGAAATTTTATCCCATACTGCATCAGATAGAGCCGTTTGCGTCGCTCCCTTCACGGGGAGCGTGGATTGAAATTCCTTTACACAATTAACTCAACCATATAGCTTTCAAGTCGCTCCCTTCACGGGGAGCGTGGATTGAAATAGACAGACCAACTGAGTTAGCCTGTGACATATATTGTCGCTCCCTTCACGGGGATGAGGTGTTTAAATATTTGAAGATATATAGAGACAGTCTGTCAGACGAAACGGAGATCAAAGACGTAGAAGAATTGTTAAAGTATTATATCAATAATAGAGAAGGTCTGATAGCGTATCAGTCACAAGGATTAAACTTACCGGAACATCCGGATGGATTGGAATACAGAAACATGGGAACTATGGAAAACCACATCTGGAGCGTGATTGCAAAACGAATGAAGCACAGTCATACCTGCTGGAGTAAACGGGAAAATCATCTGGCAAAGATTCTTGCAAAGAAATGCGGTGGAAAGTTATACGAAGTAACAGAAAAGTCAAAGCATGCCATATTCAAGGAAGAGACCGTGGAAGAAATTCTGATGGCAGAGGAAGTGGCTAAAAAAGTAGGAAAAGGATACGAATACCCTACCATAGGTCACATGGTAGGATTAGAGGGTAAAATAATAGGTGAACGCAAGAAACTGTTTGCAATGTCAGGATTTTAGTAAACAACTGTCAGAGAGAATGATAAGAATAAAGTGACAATTGCGAGGCTTTCGTAAGGCGGTTGGTGCTAATTTCTGCCACCAAGCGAAGTGTTTGATCTGAAGGTGAGATTTCGCGAATGGTGGATAAGAGATGTACGAACCGCGTATAAAACGTAGTGTGTCGCAAATGTTGTCATTCATGCTGACAGTGTAAAGAGAATCTGTATGAAAAAAAGTGCCAACGATTACTTGACAGTAACACTTATGTGTTAAAATTGTAAAAAGAATTGACTTTTTGTAGAGGAGATGCTAAAGTTTAAGTAGGCCGTAGGGAGGCAAGGGTAATGCCCTAATCCAAATATCCTATTAGCGGGATTAAGAATGGTATATCCATTCTTTTTTTTTACCGAAAAGAGGTGATTTGATGGCAAATATAGAACCGCCAATAACACTTGAAGAACAAGTAATGCAAATGAAAAAATATGTTTCGTTTAGACAGCGTAAGAAAATGAGAGAGTTTCTTGAGTATGTAGGTTATTTTCGTGCGAGTAGATATGGAAAGTTTTTGCTGTCAAGAGTTGGTGTGACAGGTGCCAAATCAAAAGAGGATGCATTATTTGCTTTGTATAAGTTCGATGTGGAGCTTAGAAGAATATTGAATTTTTATTGTAATAGGACAGAGGTACGCTTTAAAAGTGCATTATCTAATGCCTGTTCAATAAAACTGAATAGTGGAACTTTTTATTTGGATAAACAGTCATATACTCCTTCACAAGGTGAAAAGGATGCGAAGAAAAGAAAGCAAAATATAGCGTTTTTTAATAATTATTTCTATAAAGATATTCTTGATAAAGAGAAAAAACTGCGCAAGGATGTACGAAAATATCTTGAATTGAAAGAATATAGAAAAGGTGGAAATAGACAAAATAATAAATTGCCAGTGTGGGTTGCGTTTAGTTATTTTGAATTGGGAACAGTAACGATGATGTATAATTACTTGCGTGGTGATTTTCGAAAAGCAATTTTAGCATATTCTTTTGCTAAAACAGATTATGCAAAGAGAGATACAGAAGTTACGGATACATGGTTGGATGCCGTAAGAAATCTTAGAAATTACTGTGCTCATAATTCTATGTTAGTAGGTATGACTTCGTCGGTTGTATTATTAGACTCAAATGATGATACAACTTTATTACAGGCAGACAATGACTTATTTTCGAGAATCTATGCATTAAAGAAATTGGTTCCAACTGCTGATGTTGATAATATGAAGAATGATATTAAAAAATTGATTAAGGAAACTCCGGTAGATGTATATTTATTGGGAATTCTTCCGAGTAATTGGGAAGAAATTTATGACAAAATAGTTGAATTTTAAAATAGCATAAATCATATACTATTTATGGCCGTAGAGAGGCATGGGTAATGCCCGAAACCAAATATCTCATTAGCGGGTAGGCAGTCAGAGTGGTGGCTGCCTATTTTTGTAGGAATAATGTTGGAACAAGAGTATAATTATATTGGGACAATTATTGGATGAGTTGCTATAAAATTTAAAAAGAAGTTTGTTAGATATAAGGAATTAGGAAAAGAAGTAAATTAATAGGATTTTAAAAGAAACATGTTGTTGTGTCGGTGGCACTTGTACAATTAGTATTAGACAAGGAGAAAATTTGGCTTAGTGCTATTAATCATGTGGATTACGATATAGATGAAAAGAAAGGATTGGGGGCAAGAGGTATATTATGAAAGAACGAGAATTATTTGAAATTACGTATTTACCACTTCACATTTCTTTATTAGCGTTGGAAGATGCAAAGTTGCCGAAATACCTTGGTTCCACATTAAGAGGAATTTTAGGACAGGCATTATATAAACAAATCGAGAAGTTTATAAATTTTTGTATAAGAACGGGAAGCAATGTAAGGATAAGCAGGATATTGTAAAGCCATATATCATAATTCCACCAGTAGTTTGTGGAACAGAGTTATTCGTGAAAAAAGGCGAAGAATTAAATTTTGAGATTTTGCTTTTAGGAGATGCGATACAATATGCTTCCGCATTGATAGCTGCATTACAGAAAGCAGAACAGTTCGGAATGGGAGCGCAGAGATACTCGTTTCGTTTATTTAGAATTATCAATATTTTGGAACAAAGGGTTCTCTGGCAGACGAAAATGTATTCTATGGCAGAAATAAATGCAAAGAAACTCTCATGTCTAAAGTTAGAAACTGTTACCGGAGTAGTTGTGAAATTGCAGACACCACTTCGAATTCGGCGAGGTGGGAAATTGTTAATGCATATTTCATTTGAGACGTTGATCCGAAATATTACGAAGCGAATTGTGATGATTGTAGAACGATATGGCGGATGGGTAGATTATGATGAAGTTAAAAATATTCAAATGCTCGCGGCAGAAGTGCAGACAGTAAGAGAAGAATTAGAGTTAGAGGTTCTGGAGCGCTATTCCAACCGGTTGCATGGGAAAATGGATTTTAGTGGTTTGATTGGAGAACTAGAATATGCGGGAGAACTGACGCCGTTTGTTCCGTGGCTTGCGACGGCAGAAGTGTTGCATATTGGGCGTAATACGACATTTGGAATGGGAAATATTCAAGTGTATTTTATATGATAATGAGAAAAGGAGTAGATGTGATGGATTCGAAAACAATTGAAAAAATCAAAGAGAACTATAAGAAAATGGAAAAGAATTATGTAAACCAGTTGTTTTTTCAGACAACACATGGAAGTACGATTGGACGCTATAGGGAAAAGATTTGGGAAGAAATGTTCGAGTCAATTGTACCTAAAAAATTTGTGATTGAACAATCGGTTTTTATCATTGATTCCAAGGGAAATGTATCCAATGAGGTTGACTTAGCCATTTTTGATGAGATGTATACACCGTATGTTTTCCGATATGGAGAAATTAAGTTTATCCCGATTGAGGCAGTGGTGGCAGTAGTGGAATGCAAGAGCACTTCTATGGATGAAAAGTTGTTGGAAAATTGGATAAATAGTATAGAGCAATTAAAAACTTCCAATAGATCCGTTGTTCGGACTATTAATAGAATTGTGTGTGGAGAGAAGGAACCAGTATCGACACAAACTGCGACTCGGCCGTTACGTATTTTATGTTGCTTAAATCAAGAATATAAGAATTTACAAGAAATAGTTGATTTTGATGTGGTTATAAGGGCGGGAGAAGAAAAATTAGACATCGAATGGTCTTCAAAAGCAGAAAATCTGTATGAGTGGTATACAGAACTAAATCATGCACAAGAAGAGAAAACTCTTAAGGAAGAAGAAAAGCAAGAATCAGTTTCTTTGCAAAAGGCAAAAGACCAAAAGTTGGATGATTACGAAGTGAAGTTTGGAGAAGAAAAGTTATCTTTAATGACATTTAATTTCCAATTCAATCAAGTCTTGATGCTGATTAACAATCCAATGCTATTTCCACATATCGCATATGCCGAGATGTTTAACGGGAAAATTGGCGAGGAGGCTAAAAAGGAAGGGGAATCATAACATGAAAAAACAAGTTGTTGCGTTATCTGTAGAAAAGGTACAGACATTTTTGACGGAAGTAATCCGCTCGCATGTGCAGGAAAAGCAGACAGAAGACGCTACTTTAAAAGGAATTGTAAATTCTTCTAATCAGATTTCGAAAGATTTTTTTGAGTCGATTGAAAAGAAGTTTTTGAATGTTGAGAAAAAAATATTATTGAAATGTTCGGGCGTATACATTTTTAAATGTGATTTGCCGGAAAACGAGCTGGAAAACAGATTGAATGAGTTATTTCGAGAATATTACATAGTATCTCAGGGACAAAAATTACTTCGTTGGTATTATTTTCCTTCTGGAAATTGTAATAATCTTAAGTCAATTGAGAAATCGAAGGCAGCTTTGAAACAGACCCAAAACTGGGGATACATTATAGAAAAAAATCAGGATATTCTGTTTCAATGCAATCAAGTGCTGGAAGCAAAAGAAAAGGGCTATGAAAAGGAATTCTTAGACGTATTTTCAGAGGATATAAATGCACTGAAAACTGAAAAAAATACGGAAGGAAAAAGATTTCGGATTGCCGTTATCAAAGCGGATTTGGATGGAATGGGGGCAATGTTCAAGAACATTAAAGAGTATGATACATACCAAAAGGTTAGTGAAATTCTCAACGAACATGTTTCTTTAGAAGGACTTTATAAAGCGGCGAGTAACGATAAGCAAAAGCGGAAACAGAGATGGCTTTTTCCGTTTTATATTGCAGGAGATGATATTTTCTTTGCGGTAGCCGTAGAAGATTTGATTTCAGGTATTAACATATGCAAAAAATTGATGCAAACAATTAATGAAAAGCTGCAAACGAGTGGTATTTCGATACCATTGAGTCTAAGCATTGGAGTGACGATTACCTTTAATAAAGAGCCGATTCGTTATTACATGCAAATGGCAGAAAATCAGTTAAAGACTGCAAAATCAAAAGAGATCTCAGGGCACTTTAAAGGTTCTTCAGTAATGAAAATTTCTATTGGAGATCTGGTATTTATCAGTGTAGATAAGAAGAAAGAAGAATTTTCTCAAAAGCAGCCGTTTCCTAGTTGGGAGGAATTTTTAGAAGATTTGCGACTTTTGAATGAGATAAGAGATGATAAAGGTAAATGCAGTGAAATACTCGGAAAGACAAATTATTTTTATACGCTATTGGAGGATATTTCAAATGAAGCGGTGCGAGAGAATGATGTAACTTATATCAATCATGTTTTGTATCATTTACTGCCGGATTATTTGGAATGTTCTGACAAGAAACTCCGGGAAATGGAGACTCGGCTGAATTATAACTTGATAAAGCAATTGTATGATGGAAAGAAAGTATTGGATATTGCAGGAAGAAAACAACATTTTGAAAAATATTTGCGGTTGATGATTTTGTTTAGCGATGTACGTTTCAGTATTTTCAAGAAAAAAAGGAAAAAGAGATGGAAACAAAATGAAGAACAGTTATACAAATTATTATTTAAGAAACCGAGGACATATTTATATCAAAAATGTTTGAATGGGAAAAATCCTGAACTGACAGAGATTTTTGTAAGGGAAGTATCTCTAAAAAGGAGAAAAGGATATCGATACCTTGTACTGGAAACGTCAATGTTTTATCGATTGAGAAATGTGGAATCTATACCAGTAGAAAAAGCAGCGAATATGATAGAACTGCGTAATTCGTTCACAAAGGAGGAGATTCGGCAGGCGAATGATGCAAGGATAAAGAATCAGAAACTTCCAAGGCGCTTGTATTTTGATAAGGAGAAATTTAAGGATCTTGCGAATGAAGAGAATTGGACTCCTGAATTTGTGGATTCTTTGATGTTATTTTATCGATATAATGAATTGGTTATGGAAACGAGTAAAGTGGAACAAGAGAAGGAGGAACATTGACATGGGAAATGCGATAAAAATAAGAGTAAAGACACTGGCAAATCTGTTCGTAGGAGGAAATCCGAGACCGTTCGAAATCGGAGGAATTGATCAGTGGACGGCAGTAGATGAGGAAGGATTTCCATGTATTCCGGCATCTTCATGGAAAGGCGCAATTCGTGCAATTGTGCAGGCGGATGATAGTGATGTGGCAAAAGAGATTGCTAAGTGGTATGAAGAGATGTTGGAAGCAGAAAAACAGGAAGCCCAAAAGTGGATTGAAAAGTTATGTTCGGAAGAAAGACAAAGAGATTATCAAGAAGAGAAGGAACGGATTGAAAAGCGTTATACTGAGGCAATAGATGCGGCATCGGCATGTTATCTTTTTGGAATCAGAGAGTTTAATAATACACCGAAATTGCTATTTAATGATTTGAGATTGCGGGAAGAGTGCCGTGACTTGAAAAAATGTTTTTCAATTGATGCCAAAAACATCCATTGATTGTAGTGGAACAGAACCAAAATCCAACCCTAGAACTTACAAAGCAGTCAGAAAAGGCATGGAATTTGATGGGGAAATTGAATTCTATCATTTTGATGAAGAAATATGTCAAAAGTGTAAAAAATATTTGATTCAAAATTTGGAAAAGTTTAATGATGGTATTTATCGACTTGGCGGTTCAAAAAGCCGTGGTTATGGAAAAATTCATGTATCGATTTTAGAAGATGGGAGAGAGGACAGTGAAGAATTATAAAGTGACATTAAAATCTGTCGGACGGATTACGCAATTACCGGACTCTCAAAAGATTTTTGGAGCATTGATTACAGCGCTTTCAAGGTTTTGTGGTGTGGAAGAAGCAACAACATTGGTAAACGCTGTTTTTGAGAAAAAGAGTCATATCGCAGTTTCTAATTTACTTCCGTTAGACTATTTTCCCGTTCCTCAAGATTATATTGTGGACAGACTGGCTGAACAAACATCAAAACAGGAATCTTTAAAAGAGAAACGGGCAGAAGTAAAAGCAAGGGATTTTGTAAAACTGAATGATTTAAATAGAATCTTGAAAAATCCGGAAAAGTGTAAAAAAATATTTCCGTATGTGAAAGTATTAGATAGTTATCAACAGAGAGCGTCTGTGGAAAGCACTTTCTATGGAATTGAGGGACTGGAAACGAAGCTATATACGGTTCCAGTTGTAACAATAGAAGAAGTTGTTAAACAAAATAAGGGAACGAATATCGTTTCGGAATTCTGCTTTTATTTGCAGGGAGATGAATCCGTGGTTTCTGTAAAAGAGGTCATAGAGAAATTTATACAGAGTGAAGAATCTATTATTTTAGGGAAAAGAGCATCCCAAGGATTAAATAAGTATAAGATTATTTCTATAGAGGAAATAGAGATTCAAGAATCGGACTACTATTTGAACTTGGGGATGTTACTGCCTGAGAAAATTGACTTTCGGAAATCTACATTGAGGTTATTTACTTCTGAGCGCCGACCATTTACAATGCCGGGAGGCTGGAAAAAAGACAGTAAATATTTTATTAGTTTTATTGACAGTGGAAGCATAATTGCATTGAAAGATAAAATGGAACAGGCTGGTAAGTGTGTGCGCTCACCATTTAACCAAGAAAGGGATATTATTTTTGGAAATGCTTTTTTGTATCCGGTTATATTAGGAAAAGGGGAAAGTAAATGAAAGAAATAAAATATGAAATGCAAACATTATCAAGTCTGATTTTGTCGCCAAGATCCGGACAGGCTTTATATAAAGATGTAGATGAGTTTGAAACAGCATCTGAGGTGTCGAATAACAAAGGAAAAGAGGTAAATTGCATCTATCCTTTTTACCAATATGGCGAATATAAAAAATATCATCCCAAGGACGCAGAGTATTATATTCCGGGGAGTTCTGTAAAAGGTGCATTACTGAAAGATAATAATCGAAATATTTTGATGGCAGATGATATACAAGTAAAGAATTCGGATATTGTGCTTCGCAATTTATATAAAGCACAACATATTCAAGAAAAGCTACGGCGGAATTTTCAGTTTTCATTTGAGAATGTTGGTGTGGAAATGATAAAAGCAGGGGCAAACTTGCAAGGGAGTTTATATTTGAAAGATGATGTGGAGTTTCGACAATTTTAAAGTCAGCAAATGAAGATACCAGGAGAAAGATGAAACAGATGCAGGCATATCTTCAGGAAGTTTTAAAGAGACAATATAGTACAGAAGGATTTAAGGATATACTTAGAAAAATAAATACAGGATTATCTTGTGTGTTAAAGTGTGATAATGTGATTTTACTAGGTGGTTATAAAGGATTACTTCATTCGATATTATTGGATGCGAAGCAAGAAGAGTATTCTAACGGAATATACATAGACAATGAGAAAAATTTGCCACATGGGATTGTTTGCCTGACATATAAGAGATAATACGGAGGGTTCTGTAAGAATAGAAAAATGTAGTGAAAATATACACAGAAAATGTTGAGTGCGAATACCTGGTAAACAGAAATTTCCTGGGGGATTCGCACCGAAAAACATGTCGTATTTGGGTTAAATATGAAATTGATTGTGTGATAGTCTTGTAATGTTGGGGAAAAAAATTAGTATAATTAACAAAAGATTGACTGATTATAAAAGAAAAAATTAGTCAATGTTGCAGTCGCTCCCCTCGTGGAAGCGTGGATTGAAATCTCACTGCTCTGTCTGATAAGCGCCTCTGTAATCGTCGCTCCCCTCGTGGAAGCGTGGATTGAAATTAAATGCCATGATTACTCCTTTCTACATCCAATGCTGTCGCTCCCCTCGTGGAAGCGTGGATTGAAATGTGCAGGTGTACTTGAATTACTTAAGTGGGACATGTCGCTCCCCTCGTGGAAGCGTGGATTGAAATAATAATCAATACTAGCATAGTACCATCTGACTTGTCGCTCCCCTCGTGGAAGCGTGGATTGAAATATCTTCTGTCATAGGTCTTGCACGCCACCACTCTTGTCGCTCCCCTCTTGGGAGCGTGGATTGAAATCACGAGAAACTTTGTGGGAATGAGTTGGGGAGTGTGGTAACACAAACAATTAAATATTGAATTTGAGGGGGACTTGGAAAAAAGTATCCCTTTTCAACGTAAGGCGTTCAGAAATGAGCGTCTATTTTTATACCCAAAATGAAAGGAGCATTAGATTTATGAAAAAGACATTGAAACGATTGTGTACGGGGGCTTTGCCTTTTGCGACTGTATTTACTGATTTGTCGGCTATACCCGTTTTTGTGGAACACAAGTAATACTGTACTGGACGAAGTCAGAAGAGCGTGTCGGTATCGTTGAAAAAGTAATGAATGACGGTTCGATTGGTTCTACCTTTAATGAGGGATACATAAGCCGAGGGTGAAACTGCCTGTTGTATTGACATGAATACCGCCTTTCAGAACGGCTGCAAGACCAAAGCCGACGCAAGCGCACGTAAGAGTGGCGCAAAGCAGCCGGCTAAAAATGTCAAGGTACTCTCTATTTTGCGTTCAAGAATATCTAGTGTGCTGTATCATTCATATTTCGCATAATGACTTGCCTGAATTCCACTCTACTGCGTTGTCGTCAATCGACGATGCCACCGCATCGCCTCACTCCGCCGCCTTGCAGACTGAAAATTCATTCTGTGTCATTATGCTGAAAGTGAATGAGACAGAACACTAGTATATCAAGATGGCACAAGATGTGCCGGATTTGTAACAAATTTCAAAACAGCATACATGTACCCAAACAAGGGGAAAGAGCAGACAGCCTTTTGGCTGTCTGTTATACTAAATGCAGAAAATAAAAAAGGAGAGAGAAGGCTATGGCAATTGATTATTCCATTACGGCAAAAGAAATTGTAAAAGAACTTGGCGGTGACGAGAATATTGTAAACGTCACACACTGTGCAACAAGACTTCGTTTTATTTTAAAAGACGAATCGGTTGTAGACGGAGCAAAAGTAGCAAAAATTCCGGGTGTCATTACGACTGTACAGGCAGGAGGTCAATATCAGATTGTCATTGGCAATCATGTGTCGGATGCATATGCTTTTGTGATGAAATTGGTGCACGTAGAATCCGGAGAGATTCAGGATACAGGAAAGAAAGCAGGAGTTGTGAGCCGGATCATCGATGTCATTTCCAGCATTTTTGCCCCATTTTATATACATTGGGCGGCATGTGGTATCTTGCAGGGGATTCTTGGTGTATTAGTAGCTCTGAATTGGATTGACACAACAGGTGGAACGTATCAGATTTTGAATTTTGTTTCATGGACGGCATTTACGTTTTTACCTGTATTGATTGCAGTGACGGCTTCGAAAAAATTTAATGTGAATGTATTTATTGCGGTTGTAATTGCATGTGCACTTGTGTCACCGGATTATATTGCAATGGTAAATGCAGGGGATCCAGTTAAGTTTTTGGGTATACCGGTACAGCTTCTCAGCTATACATCTTCGGTGATTCCGATTATTCTGGCAATCTGGATTGCATCTTATGTTCAGAAATTTTTTGATAAAGTACTTCCGATTGTGGTGCGAAATTTGTTTACACCAATGTTTACCATTGCGATTATGGTTCCTCTTACTCTGTTGGTGTTCGGTCCGGTTGGAAATACAATCGGCGGAGCAATCGGAGATATCTACAATACACTTTATGGCTTGAGCCCGATTGTTGCCGGTGTGGTAGTCGGAGGACTTTGGGAAGTGCTTGTAATCTTTGGTGTGCATTGGGGAATCACTCCGGTTACGGTAGGAAATTATGCAAATCTAGGATATGATACTTTCACAGGACTTCAGGCATCGGCAGTATTTTCACAGGCTGGCGCAGCACTTGGAGTATTCTTAAAAACGAAAGACAAAGAGATGAAAGGAGTTTCCCTCTCAGCGGCGATCACAGGACTTTTTGGTATCACAGAACCTGCGATTTACGGTGTCAATTTAAGACTGAAAAAACCGATGATCTGTGGATGTATCGCAGGTGCGATCGGCGGAGGAATCGGCGGAGCATTTCAGGCGGTATCCTGGAGCTATAACATGCCGGGAATCGCAACACTGCCGGCATATTTTAAAGCAGGACATATGACACAATTTATCGGATTGGTGATTTCTATCTTAGTGTCATTTGTACTGGGGGCACTGCTGACATATCTTGTTGGATTTAAAGAAGAGATTACAGAGTTAAACGAGAATGAGCCAGAGACAAAGCTGACAGAAGGAACAGTGGAAGTGGCAAGCCCGGTGAGTGGAAAAGTAATTCCTGTCTCAAAAGTTAACGATGAGGCATTTGCATCGGAAATGATGGGAAAGGGTGTTGGAATCATTCCAAATGATGGAAAAGTTTATGCACCGTTTGATGGAACAATATCCGCTTTATTTGACACAAATCATGCAGTTGGGTTAACAGGTGAAAATGGTCTGGAAACATTGATTCATATAGGGATTGACACTGTAAAATTAGATGGAAAAGGGTTCAAAGTCCACACAAAGACAGATGCATCAGTGAAAAAAGGTGATTTATTAGTGGAATTTGACAAAGAATTGTTGGAAAAAGAAGGTTTTGATACTACAGTAATTTTTATTGTTGTGAATATGGATCAGGTCAAAGACATGAAGATAGAGGACGAGAAAACAGTAAAAGCGTTGGAGTCTGTGATGGAAGTGACATGTTAGGAGGAGACAAATGCAAAAATTATCAGAAGATTTTCTTTGGGGCGGCGCAGTTGCTGCCCATCAGGTAGAAGGTGGCTGGAATAAAGGCGGAAAAGGAGTCAGCATCGCAGATGTGCTGACAGCGGGAGCGCATGGAGTGGATCGTAAAATTACAGACGGAGTGTTGGAAGGGCATTACTATCCGAACCATGAAGCGGTTGATTTTTACGGACATTATAAAGAAGATATCAAATTATTTGCAGAGATGGGATTCAAAATGTTTCCGTACTTCGATTGCATGGACACGTATTTTCCCAAATGGGGACGATGAGTGTGCCAATGAAGAAGGACTTCGATTTTACGATGACTTGTTCGATGAATTGCTCAAAATATAATATTGAACCGGTCGTGACACTGTCTCATTTTGAGATGCCGTATCATCTTGTAAAAGCATACGGTGGTTGGAAAAACCGGAAAGTAATTGATTTCTTTGTCAAATATGCAGAGACTGTAATGAAACGTTACCGGGACAAGGTAAAATACTGGATGACATTCAATGAGATTAACAACCAGAAAAATTATAAGTATCCGCTGTTTGGGTATACTTGTTCCGGTGTGATTTTCGAGCAGGAGGAAAATCCGGAAGAGTGCATGTATCAGGTGGTGCATCATGAACTGGTGGCAAGTGCGTTGGTAGTGAAAAAAGGACATGAGATCAATCCAAATTTTCAAATTGGATGTATGCTTGCATGCGTTCCAATTTATCCGTATTCCTGCAATCCAAAAGACATGATGTACTCTGTGGAAGCAATGCATGACCGATACCTGTTTGGAGACGTGCATGTGCGCGGGGCATATCCGTCTTACGCTTTGAAAGAATGGGAGAGAAAAGGATTCCAAATCAAGATGGAAGAGGGAGATTTGGAAATTTTACGTCAGGGTACTGTGGATTATATTGGTTTGAGCTATTATATGACAAATGCGGTGAAGGCAGATCATGTTGCGGAAGGCAATGGAGTTGACGGTTTCCCTGGAAGTGTTCCGAATCCATATGTAAAAATGTCGGACTGGGGATGGCAGATTGATCCAATCGGGCTTCGATATGCACTGAATTTACTATACGAACGCTATCAGAAACCATTGTTTATCGTGGAAAATGGATTTGGAGCAATTGATAAAATAGAAGAGGATGGCACGATTCAGGATGATTATCGAATTGCATATCTGAAAGCGCACATTTGAGGAGATGGGAAAAGCAGTGTCACTTGAATGGTGTGGAATTGATGGGATACACCCCCTTGGGGGCTGCATTGACTGTGTTTCTTTCACGACAGGAGAGATGAAAAAACGATATGGATTCATCTATGTTGACAAAGAACAATGAAGGAAACGGTACATTAGAGAGAAGAAAGAAGAAATCCTTTGAATGGTATAAACAGGTAATCCAAAGCAATGGAGAAATACTGTAAGCAAGAAAAAAGATGGGGAATTTAGCCAATCTTTTTCTTGCATTGTACTCTATAAGGGCTCATGGATAAAATTATAAAGCAGAAAAAGCAATGTATCAAAAGG
>ENA-OPZZ01001565-OPZZ01001565.1-human-gut-metagenome-genome-assembly--contig:-NODE-1565-length-13602-cov-3.349981_pt1 | contig 13602 bp, 11 predicted proteins | sample MGYA00242487_ERZ504511 | MGnify/ENA primary metagenome ERZ504511 (study PRJEB26092, sample SAMD00036241) | human gut metagenome | host: Homo sapiens | study: EMG produced TPA metagenomics assembly of... | reverse complement strand
ATGGACACGAGCACCGTGAGCTTCTGGGTGGTGGGCTCAACGTCGGAGACAACGGCGGCCATGGTGGTGAACGGACCATCGGTGACGGTGACCTGATCGCCAACGGCGTAGGAGACTTCGACCTTGCGCTTCTTGGCGGCGGCGGGCTTGTCGCCGGCGGCCTTGAGTGCCTCGGAAGCAATCATCGGAGCCATCATCGCCACGACTTCCTTGCGGGAGAGCGGCGCCGGATCCTTGGTCGGGCCAACGAAGCCGGTCACGCCTTCGGTCTCACGAACGATACGGCGGGCGTTCTCATCCGGCCACATACGAATCAGCACGTAGCCAGGAACACGCACGCGGGTGATGACCTTCTTGCCCTTCTCGGTGTGCTTCTCGACTTCTTCCATCGGCACCTCGACCTGGAAGATCTGGTCTTCCATGCCGAAGGAGGCGACGCGGGACTCGATGTTGGTCTTCACGCGCTTCTCGTAGCCGGAGTAGGTGTGCAGCACGTACCACTTGCCATCAAGGGAACGCAGGGACTTGGAGAATTCGTCAACGGCCTGCTGACCGGCATCGGTCTCCTCGGCCTGCTCGGATTCGTTGACTTCTTCCTCGTCCTCATCCAGAGAAACGGTCTCGGTCTGAGTGGAAGCAACGGGAGCGGATTCAGTCGCCGCCGGAGCGTCGGACTCAACATCTGCATTGTCGACGGATGCGTCAGATTCTGCGGAAAGGTCAGCGACCGGTTCGACCGGGGCAGCTGCCTCATCGGCAGCAGCTTCGGAAGCCTCGACAACAGGCTCCTCAGCCGGGACGGCGTCGAGGTTCTCGAGATTCAGTTCATCACTCATGCGTTGTTATTCACCTTAGGTTGTGCGGATCAGCCGAACACCCACAGCGTGGCCTTGCTTAGACCGAAGTCCATGCCAGTCACGAGGGCCATCAGCAGCAGCACGAAGATGAATACGGCCAGAGACCAGAAGAACAGTTCCTTGGCGGTAGGGGTCACGACCTTGCGAAGCTCGTCGATGATCTGCTTGATGAACAGACCGATACGCATGAAGACATTCGGCTTGACTGCCTTTTCACTCTTGCTCGTCTTAGCCATTCCGTACCTCGCGTCAGCTGCTTGATTATTAGAAACTTGGCAGGGAAGGCGGGACTCGAACCCACAACCTACGGTTTTGGAGACCGTTGCGCTACCAATTGCGCCACTTCCCTAGGTGAAAATCCACCTCGGCGTGCGTTCCGTAGAGAACGCTTCGCCACGGCGAAACCGCCAAGTCGTTATAGTAACGGCTCCGGTGGATTATCGCAAATCGCGTGTCGCGCGCGTAGCACGCGACTCTTCTCAGCTAGCCCATTCCTTGAATCGACGCATGCCTTCGGCTAGGTCTTCGTCGGCCAGTGCGTAGGAGAAACGCAGGTAACCGGGAGCACCAAAGGCCTCGCCGGGGACGGCGGCCACGTGGGCCTCATCCAACAGTGCAGCGGCAAAGTCAGCGGACGTATCGGACACTGTGCCCTTGGGACCCAGCGGCTTGCCAAGCAAAGCGGTGATGTCCGCAAAAGCGTAGAACGCGCCGGTCGGAGTCGGGCAGTTGACGCCCTCGATATCGTTCAAGGCGGTCACAATCGCACGGCGGCGCGCGTCGAAGGCCTTACGCATCTCGTGCACCTCATCCAGCGGGCCGGCCACAGCAGCCAAAGCAGCACGCTGGGAGATGTTGGCCACATTGGAGGTCATATGCCCCTGCAGCTTGGATGCGGCCTTCGCCACGTCGAGCGGAGCGATCATCCAGCCGACACGCCAGCCCGGCATCGCATAGGTCTTGGCCACGCCGTTCAGCACCAGCAACTGCCCGCGGCATTCCGGCACGGCGGCACCGATGTAGGTGGTGTGCGCATCGTCATAGTTCAGGTGCTCGTAGATCTCGTCGGAGATAACCCAAATGTGGTGCTCGACGGCCCAACGACCGATCGCTTCCACGGTTTCCGGCTTCCAGACGGCTCCGGTCGGGTTGTTCGGGGAGTTGACGATGATTGCCTTCGTATGCTCGGTACGGGCCGCTTCCAGCGCCTCAAGCGAGGGCTCGAAGTTCACGTCGGCACCGGCGAATACTTCGACCGGCACACCACCGGCAAGCTTCACAGCCTCGGGGTAGCTGGTCCAGTACGGAGCGGGAATGATGACCTCATCGCCATCGTTGAGCAAGATCTGGAAGGATTCATACACGGCCTGCTTGCCGCCGTTGGTCACCACGACCTGATCGGCATTGACCTCATAGCCGGAATCGCGCAGCATCTTAGCCGCAATCGCTTCGCGCAGCTCGGGCAGGCCCGGCGTAGGCGTGTACTTGTAATTCTTCGGGTCAAGGCAGGCATCTGCCGCAGCCTTGACCACGTTTGCGGGGGTCGGGAAATTCGGTTCACCTGCGCCGAAGCCGACAACGTCAAGTCCGGCGGCCTTCATGGCCTTGGCCTTGGAATCGACGGCGAGCGTAGCGCTCGGTGCCACAGTGTTGATACGGTCGGAAAGAGTCTGCCATTGCGCCATAGTCATGGCTCCCATGCTAAACCTACAGCACGAAAAATCGCCAGAGCCGCACTATGGTGATGGAATCTGTCGTGTGACAGATTCCATCAGTCACACGAGCACGAGATTGTCGCGATGAACCAGTGGGTGGGCGTACTGGGGGCCGAGGAAACGCTTGAGTTGGGCGGTGTTACGCCCGAGCATCTGCGGAATTTCTTCGGAATCGAAGCCGGCGAGGCCTCGGGCCAGGTGTTCACCGCTTTCGGCATCGATCCAGACCGGATCGCCGGCGGAAAAATCGCCATGTACTTCGAGCGCGCCGGCCGCCAGCAGCGAGGCACGCCCGCCGCGAATCGCCTGGCCGGCACCCGCATCGACCACAATCGTGCCGCGCGGGTCGGCGGCGAAGCCGATCCACAGACGGCGTGAGGAGCCGCGGGCCTTAACCGGTGCGAACACGGTGCCCACCGGATCGCCCATCATCGCAGGGCCCGCGTTCGAGGCGCAGGTGAGTACCGTGGGGATGCCCGAGACGGCCGCCACGCGCGCGGCCTCGAGTTTGGTGACCATGCCGCCGGTGCCGACCTTGGAGCCGGAGCCGGAGACTTGGATGTCGCCCAGCGCATCAATCACGTTGGGCACATATTCCACACGGCGGGAGCCGGGCTGCGAGGGCGGCGCAGTGTACAGCGCGTCCACGTCGGTCAGTAGCACCAAGGCTTCGGCCCGCACCAGGTTGGCCACCAACGCGGAGAGTCGATCGTTGTCGCCGAAGCGAATCTCGTTCGAGGCCAACGAATCGTTTTCGTTGATGATCGGCACCACGCCGAGGTCAAGCAGACGGTCCAGCGTGCGTTCCACATTGCGGTACTGGGTGGCACGAATCGTATCTTCGGCAGTGATCAGAATCTGGCCGACGCGAATACCGAATCGACCGAACGCAGTCTCGTAGCGGGCCATCAGTAGCCCTTGGCCGACGGCTGCGGTGGCCTGCTGAGTGGCCACGTCCACCGGCCGCGAGTCAAAGCCCAGAGGCCCGAAACCGGCGGCGATAGCACCGGACGAGACCAGCACCACACGTCCGCCCATCAATCGGACCTGAGCCAAGGCCGCGGCCAACGCGTCGAGCTTGTCCGGGTCGAGGTGACCGCTCGGCTGGGTCAGCGAGCTGGAGCCGACTTTCACGACAATGGTTCCGGCTGCGGCGATCATGCGCCGCACCTCGGCCTGACTCGGAGTGCTCATTTATTCCTCGGTTTCACCATCTTCGCTGGACTCACCGTGGCCGAACAGGCTGGTTTCGTCATGGCGATCGTCGTCAACGGTCGGGTCGGCCCAGTGGCCGGCCTTGCGTTCGGCCATCATCGCGTCGCGCACGGCGGCACGGGCGTCCATCATCTCGTGGTATTGGGCACGACGTTCGGCGTTGGAGCGGCGGTGCGTGCGCGGGTCCAGCTCTTCGAGACGCAGATCCTTGCCTCGGGCACCGAGGTTGGAGCCGTCGAGCATTTCGGCACCAGCGGAGATGGTCGGATCCCAATCGAATTCGACCATACGGGCACCACGACCGATGCGCACTTCGTCGCCGGGGTGAGCACCCTTGCGGCGCAGCTCGTCCTCCACGCCCAGCTTGGCCAAGCGGTCAGCCAGGTAGCCCACGGCCTCGTCGTTGTCGAAGTTGGTCTGCATGACCCAGCGCTCCGGCTTGACGCCACGCACCTCGAAGAACACTTCGCCATTGCCGAGTTCGCGGCGCTCGACCGTGAACTCAAGCGCACTGCCGCCCTCGTCAGCACGACGCGGACGGCGGCCCTTGGTCTCCAATGGCTTGATGACCACGCGAGCCTCCTCTTCGGCCTGCTCGCGGTTGGCCACTTCCTCACGCATCTCGTGCACCAGCGCAGACAACGCGAAGTTGAGCTCCTTTAGACCCTCGTGCGAGGCAGTGGAGATCTCAAAGACCTTCAGCCCGAGTTTCTCGAACTCCGGACGCACGAACTCAGCCAATTCCTTGGCCTCGGGCACATCGATCTTGTTCAGAATCACGATGCGCGGGCGTTCGGGAATCGGGATGGCACCCAACGGCAGCTCGAGCTTGTCGGCGTAGAGCGCCAACTCGTTTTCCAGCGCGTGGTAGTCGGACATCGGGTCGCGGTCCGGTTCAAGCGTGGCGCAATCGATCACATGGGCGATGATTTCGGTGCGTTCGATGTGGCGCAGGAACTCCAGTCCCAGGCCCTTGCCTTCGGAGGCGCCCGGAATCAGGCCCGGCACGTCGGCGATGGTGTATCGAGAGTCGCCGGCGATAACGACGCCGAGATTCGGCACCAGCGTGGTGAACGGGTAGTCGGCGATCTTCGGCTTGGCGGAACTCATCGCCGCAATCAGGGACGACTTTCCGGCCGAGGGGAAACCGACCAACGCCACGTCGGCGATGGACTTCAATTCCAAAATCACGTCGCGCTCTTCACCGAGTTCGCCGAGCAGGGCGAAGCCGGGGGCGCGGCGGGTCTTGTTAGCCAGGGCGATGTTGCCGAGGCCGCCGGCACCGCCTTGGGCGACGACGCAGCGGTCGCCCTCGTGGCGCAGGTCGGCGAGCTGTGCGCCGGGATGCTTGGCTTTGCCCTGTTCGCCGCGCGCCTCAAAGACGACGGTGCCGCAGGGCACGGGCAGAATCAGGTCCTCGCCCTTGGAGCCGTCCTTATTGTCGCCCAAACCCATGGTGCCGCTGCCGGCGACACGATGCGGCATGAAACGATAGTCGAGCAGGCTGGTGGCGTTACGGTCGGCCACGAACACCACGGAACCACCGTCGCCGCCATTGCCGCCGTTCGGGCCGGCCAACGGCTTGTATTTCTCACGACGGATGCCGGCCGAACCGTTGCCCCCATCGCCGCCCTTGACATGGACGGTTACTCGATCCACAAAATCACTCATATTGATTACCTTACAAAAAAGCCGCGTCCTTACGGGCGCGGCTTGAAAAAAGCTTGACGCTATATCGCTCAGGCGATGACGTCGACAACCTTGCGGTCGCGACGCACACCGAACTTCACGGAACCATCGGTGAGGGCGAACAGCGTGTGATCCTTGCCCATGCCGACGTTGTGGCCCGGGTGGAAGTTGGTGCCACGCTGGCGAACGATGATGTTGCCGGCCACGACGGCTTCGCCGCCGAACTTCTTCACGCCGAGGTATTGCGGGTTAGAATCGCGACCGTTGCGAGAGCTGGACGCACCCTTCTTATGTGCCATGATTCATGGTCCTTTCTATAACTCAGGCAATCGCCGTGATCTTGACGATAGTCAGCTTCTGGCGATGACCCTTACGGCGAGCAACACCAGTCTTGTTCTTGTACTTCTGGATGCTAATCTTCGGGCCCTTGGCTTCGTCGTTCACAACCTCAGCCTTGACGGACACCTTGGCCAGATCGGCGGCGGCAAGGGTGACCTTGTCACCATCGACAACGAGGGAGACCGGGAATTCCACGGTATCGCCCTTCTTAGCGTCGAGACGGTTCACGAGGATGACGTCGCCAACCTCGACCTTTTCCTGATGGCCACCGGCCTTCACAATCGCGTACATTATCGTTCCTTTTATGTTTTGGAAAGCTACCTTGCCTAACACGCACCGAGCTTGCGGTCAGACACCGAATTTCGAATTTACACCACCATGCGGACTAAATCAAATGATTTTTGCCCGCGTGTCAAGCACGACACACCTGTTACTCTTCCGCTTACTCTTCCGCCGTGTTGTTGGCAGCGACGGCAGCGGCGGCAATCTGAGCCAGTTTGGCTTTGACGTCGGCGCTGGAACCAGCCGGTTCGGGAGCGGGAGCGGTGCCGCGACCGTGCTTGTTGGTTTTGACGAACGGGTCGCCACCGCGAAGCGCGTAGGGATCGTCGTAGTCGGCCGAAACGGTCGGCTGATCATGCAGGATGAAACCACGGCCCTTGCAGGTCGGGCATTCCTCGGAGAACGCCTCGACCAGACCCTGGCCGATGCGCTTGCGGGTCATCTGCACCAAACCAAGCGAGGTGACTTCGGCCACCTGATGCTTGGTGCGGTCGCGTGCCAAGCATTCGACCAAGCGGCGCAGCACCAGATCGCGGTTGGCGGGCATGACCATATCCACATAGTCGATCATCACCATGCCACCGATATCGCGCAGGCGCAGCTGGCGGGCGATCTCTTCAGACGCCTCCAGGTTGCAACGCGTCACCGTCTCTTCCAAGGACTTGCCCTTGCCGATAAAGCGGCCGGTGTTCACGTCAATGGTGGTCATGGCTTCGGTGCGATCGATGACAATCGAGCCGCCGGACGGCAGGTAGACCTGACGCTCCATGCCCTTACGCAGCTGGGAGTCGATGGACCACTTGTCGAACACGTCCTTGCCTTCATGCTCGGCCGGGTCCCACTTCTCCAGCTTGTCCTTCAAGTCGGGGGCCATGGTGTCAAGGTATTCCTCGATACGGTCGTAGACCTTGTCACCTTCCACGATGAGCTTGCTGAAGTCGTCGTTGAAGATGTCGCGCACCACGCGGATGGCCACGTCGGGCTCGCCCTGCAGGAGCTTCGGGCGCTTGCCGTGCCAGAATTCCTCGCGCTTGGCGTTGATGCGCTCCCACTGGCGGACCAGTGATTCGAGATCCTTGACGATGGCGTCTTCGGATGCGCCCTCGGCTGCGGTACGGATAATCACGCCCATGTCTTTCGGGGCGATCTTGGAGACGATGTTCTTCAGACGGCTGCGTTCGCGCTCCGAAAGCTTGCGGCTCACGCCGGTCATGCCGCCGGATGGCACGAGCACCAGGAAGCGGCCGGCGAGCGTGACCTGAGAGGTCAGGCGGGCACCCTTGTGGCCGATCGGGTCCTTAGTGACCTGCACGAGCACCGGGTCGCCGGACTTGAACGCCAGCTCGATGCGGCGCGGCTGGCCTTCGAGACGAGCGGCATCCCAGTTGACCTCGCCGGCGTAGAGCACGCCGTTGCGGGCCTGGCCGATGTCCACAAATGCGGCCTCCATGCTGGGCAGCACGTTCTGCACGCGGCCAAGGTAGATGTTGCCGACGGTCTGTACTTCCTGGATGTCGGAGACGTAATGCTCGACCAGAACATTGTCTTCCACCACGGAAATCTGGGTGTGATGTTCCTTCTCACGCACCACCATCAGGCGGTCCACGTTCTCGCGGCGTGCGAGGAAGTCCTGTTCCATGAGCTGGCTCTGGCGGCTGCGCTCACGGCGGTTGTCACGGCGGCGCTGCTTCTTGGCCTCGAGACGAGTGGAGCCCTCCACATCAGTGATCTCGTCGATGTACTGCTGCTTGCGGGAGCGGCGGACCAGCGGCTGTTCGCTGTTCTGACTCTGGTCGTCGGTGCCCTCGCCGTTCTTGCCGCCACGACGGCGACGGCGACGGCGAGTAACGGTCTGCTCCTCATCGTCCTCATCGCGATCACGGTCATGATCATCGCGATCGTCACGACGGCGGGAACGCGTATCTTCGGCATCGTTCTCGGCGGTATCGTGCTCGCCGTTGGCACCGGTTTCGCCGCGTGAGCCGCGACGGCGGCGACGGCGCGAACGGGTGCGGGTGGCGTCGGATTCTTCGTCGCCCTCCTCTTCGGCAATCGGCGAGTAGGCGATATCGTCCAGCTCGAGGTCTTCCTCAATCTGCTCGACTTCGGCGGCTGCACGGCGCTCCTGGGCGTTCAGACGGCGGGAGCGACGGGAACGGCGAGAGTCGGAAGCGTCATCGGAATCGAAATCATCATGGTCCGCGTTGGCGCTGGCATTGGCGTCACCGGCGGCAGCGTTGCGGGAAGCGTCACGAGACGCATCACGGTCGGCGGCATTGCGGCCACGATCGTCACGGTCGTCACGGCGGCGGCTGCGCGACTGCGCGTCGTCATCATCGTGGCTGCGCGAGCGGCGGGAGCGACGCGACGGACGTTCGTCGTCGTCAACATCGTCATCACGAGTGTCAGCGGTATCGTGCGCATCCACAGCGGCGGGCAGTACCGGTTCCTGGAAGAGCAGGGACGTCATCGGCTTGCCGCGACGCACGGCCTCGTGGCCAGAGGGCAGGGATTCGACCGCGTCGAACAGGCGCTCATCCGGGGTGTCCTCGTGCGTATCCGCAACTGCACGGCGAGAACGACGGCGAACCGGACGGTCCTCGTCATCATCATCCATATCCATAGACGCACGGCGAGAGCGGGAGCGAACCGGCCGATCCTCGTAGTCATCATCGTCGGACTGGCGGGAGCGAGAGCGGCGGCGAACCGGGCGGTCCTCGTCGTAATCGTCATCGTCCACAACCGAACGGCGGCGGGAACGTGGGGCGTCATCGTCATCGAAATCATCGGCACTGACAGTGCGGCGCGAACGACGAGGACGATCATCCTCGCTATCCGAGTCGACCACTGTGGAAACGGCGCGGCGCGTACGGCGGCGGGTTGGGCGTTCGGCGGAATCCTGGGAATCGCTGGATTCATCGGAATCGCTGGAATCGGCTGACTTGGAATCGGCCGCAGTGCCGGCATCGGGAAGCGCGGGGGCTTCGAACAGCGGGGCGCGTTCCTGCACTTGCAGTTCCAGAGAAGCGCCGGCAGCACCGGTGCCGCGGACCACGCGGCGGCCGCCACGACGACGGCGAACAGGTTCGGCGGGCTGGGAGGCGGCGGCAGGCGCAGCGTTCACGGCTGCAGCCGAATCGGCATTGGATACGGTTGAATTATCGGTTCCGTCGTTGACGAAACCTTCACGGTTGTCAGTGGGCACAATGCTCCTCGCGGCGCGCTGCATCACGACGCCTATTTCCAGGCCTATACGCTTGTCTCACACCACGCTCTCACCGTGGCCGCACGAAAACGCGCCGCGTAAAGGCAACTTCGTCTCAAGTCTGTCCTGCGGGTGGCGGACACCGGCGCTTGCGTTGTCTCATTCTCAAGAGCCGCAAGGGGATCGACGCCATCTCGCACGCTGATGGTTATGCAGAACCACCATCCTTTAGTATGCCACATATTTTGTGCGGGCGTGGCCCGGCGAGGCTGACGTTCTCTCGGCTCCCCTCCCCCGCGGTGACAGCTCCCCTCAGGGAGGGGAGCTAGAGAGGTGTCAGACCAGCCAGTCGGTAAGGATTGCGGCCATGGCGGTCAGGTCGGATTCAGGCACCTGCTCGTCGTGCTTGTGAGCCAGCAGCGGATCGCCGGCACCGAGGTTGACGGCCGGGATACCGAGCTGAGAGAAGCGTGCCACGTCGGTCCAGCCGAGCTTGGCCAGCGGGTCGCGGCCAGTGCGCTCCTTAACCAGTCGGACCAGATCCTGGGCGAGCGGGGCGTTCAGGCCCGGGCGCGCGGAGGGGCTTTCGTCCTTCATTTCGATGCCGTAGCCCTCGAACACGCCGCCGGTAGCCACATGCTCGCCATTGCCGAGTTCGGCACCGGCGTCCGCGCCCATCATCAGAGCCTTGGCCTCGGCCAACGACTTGTCCGGGGCGAAGCGGTAGTTGACGTGTACGCGGCATTCATCCGGAATGACGTTCGTGCCTTTGCCGCCGGAGATCAGCGTGGCGTTGAGGCCCTCGCGATAATCGAGCCCGTCCACGTTCACGGTGGCCGGCTCGTAGGCGTTGAGTCGGTTCAGAATGTCGGCCGCCTTGTGGATGGCGTTCTCCCCCATCCATGCACGGGCGGAGTGCGCGGCCACGCCGTGGGTTACGACGTCGAAGCGAATCGTACCGTTGCAACCGCCCTCGATGCCGCTGTTGGTGGGCTCGCCGATGATGGCGAAATCGCCGGTGATCCAATCGGGATGGGCCTCGACGACTTTGCGTAGGCCATTCTTTTCGGCGACGACTTCCTCATGGTCGTAGAAGACGTAGGTGAGGTCGACTTTCGGGGTGGTTTCCGGCGTGCGGCCGTCGAGCGTGGCGGCGAGGTAGAGCATCACCGCGTCGGAGGCCTTCATATCGGTGGCACCGCGGCCCCACAGCACGCGGTCTTCGGATGAGCGTGGGCGATTTCTTCGCGAATCCAGCGAATCGCCGGGCTCCAGCCACTTTGGTGGGAAATTGTCGATGACCGGCACAGTATCGAGGTGCCCGGCCAAGATCACACGGCTCGGCTTGCCGAAGTCGGTGCTGGCCACCACTGTGTCGCCGTGACGGCGGACGGTCAGGTGCTCTTGCTCGTTAAGGAAGGCCTCGACCTCGTCGGTGAGGGGGCCCTCGTGGTCGGACACGGAGAAGTTCTCCATGATCTGGGTGAGCAGGCTGTTCAGCTGCTCGGCAGTGGATGCGGTGCGGTTCAATTCAAGCGTCATGTGAACAGCGTACCGCGTGGGCGGCGGGCCCAGCACACTCACTACATGAGATTTTGCGGCCGAATACATTTTTATGTGCCACACTGGGGTGGCGAAAGGGAGGATTATGCCAGGTCTAATCAGCGCCATGCAAGGCTTCTGCGTTATCGGCATCGTAATCGCGGTGGGATATGTTGCCGCACGAATGCGAATCGGCGGGCCGTCCGCTCAGATGGTGCTCAACCGGTTCTCCTTCTTCGTATCGAGCCCGTGCCTGATGTTCGCGATTCTCTCCAAGGAGCCGATTTTCGACATCTTCCACCCCTCGATTATCGTGGCGTTCTTCTCCGCCGTGCTGGTAGGCGTGGTGTTTTTGGTGCTCAACCGTATGTTCTTCCACCTGAATGCCCCGGACGCCACCATCGGTGCCCTGAATTCGCTGTACCTCAATTCCAATAACATCGGCCTGCCAATCGCCACCTACATTCTGGGCAATCCGGCTCTTGTGGCACCGATTCTGGTCATGCAGCAGGCCATCTTCACACCGGTGGGCCTGACAGTGCTGGACGTGACCACCAAGGGCAAGGTCTCCATCAAGGAAATCGCCAAGCAGCCACTGCATCAGCCGCTGCTTATCGGCTCGCTGCTGGGCATTGTGGTCTCTGCGATTTCCGCTAAAGCGGCTGGTTCCCAGTGCCGAAATTCATTTTCGACCCGATCGACATGATCGGCGATTCGGCTGTGCCAATGATCCTGATGGCGTTCGGCATGTCCCTGCACGGCACCAAGCCGCTACAGCAGAAGGGCGATCGCCCGGCCATCTTCACGGTCGCGGTCCTCAAGAACATCATCATGCCAATTATCGCGTTCCTGCTCGCCTACTTCGTGATGGGCTTCCGCGGCTCCGAGCTGTACGCCTGCGTGGTACTCGCCGCTCTGCCCACCGGCCAGAACGTATACAACTACGCGGCCCGCTACAACGTGGGTCTCACCTTCGCGCGCGACGGCATTCTGATGAGCACCATGACCAGCCCGGTGTTTATCGCGATCATCGCGGCGCTGCTGTCGTGATGGGTGCGCAGAGAAGCGTTCTCAATAGTATCCGTGCGCGCAAATGCACAGATATCGCACAAACGAACATTTGCTCATCCGCATATTTGCGGTGATTTCAGCGTTTCTACGTTCGATTTGCGTATACGAAAGTACGCACAGTTGTTATTGAGAACGATTCGCTGCGCAGCTCGGCTCAGTCATCAGCCCGATAATCGGTCAGATTCAAGCTGGCCGCCACATGATTGGACGCGAACGCGCCGATGGAAACCAGCGCATAGCACAACACAAGCCCGCCGAAGAAGCTGGCCAGCGTGGCCGGTTCGGTCATCGAAGCGGCGAACAGAGGGGCCATAAGCAGCATGGAACAGCCGCCGGCCACGATCACCACGATGTTGAGCGGGGTGAGTACCTCGATGAATCGCGCACGGTTCAAGGTCTTGACATCAGTGCCCTCCAACACCAGCATGCGATATTCGCCGGCCTGATCGTACACGCTGCCGGCCTGCATCACACCGGAGCTGACCGCGGCAAGCACAGCGGCGAACACGAGCGTCAGAATGCCGCCGGTGCCGATGTCGCGAATGAACACGGTGAACGGGTCGTTGGCGTCATCGACCACGGCGGCCGATCCGAAGAATCCGCAGATCGACGTGATGCCGGCGATAAACACGGCCAACGCAATGCCGGACACATTGCGCCAGGCGCGCTTAGGGTTGTCGAGAATACGGCGCATGGCAATCATCGTGGCCGCATCCTTGGGGCGCTTGGCCTTGGCCTTGGCGCGAGCGGTGATCACCCACGTGCCGATAAGATTCACCAGCGCGAAGCACAGCAGCATGAAACCGATGATCACGCCGTACATCACCGCCTGGCCGGCCTGAGCCAGCATGGCCGGGTTCTTGAAGACGATCATGGCCACCACCACGACTACCACGAACAGCACCATACGGGTGCCTGAGGGCAATGCGGTGGCGGTGCGCGAGGTGACACCCAATGGGGTGATTGCCACGCGGCGCAAGGTGACCAGCGACGATATCAGCGCCAAGATGGCCACGCCCGCCAAGGTGATTACCAGCGCCAGCGGGCCGACCCATAGCTGTTCGAAGGTGAACCGCTGCTCCTGGAAGGGAATCAGCATGACTGCCGGCATCAGGGCGCAATAGCCGGCAATGCCGATAAGCGCGCCGATCAGCGCCTGTCCGGCGGCGTCAAGCGCGGTGAGACGCACCACCTGACCGGTGGTCGCGCCGGCCAGACGCAGGGCGGCGAGACGGGCGTCGCGGCGGGATGCGGCCAGTCGTGCGGCGGAACCGGCGAGCGCCACGAACGGCACGACGAGCAGCATGCAGGCGAATACCGCCAACGCCACATAGGCGGTGGAGAATTGGGCCAGGCTCGTCGGGTCGCTGATCTGCCGTTTCCACGCGGCCACCGTATCGGGCCGGCAGGCACCGAAGTCGAACGCGCAGGCGACGGTATGATCGGCCGAAGCCCGCCAGATGAAACCGTGTACGCCGCCGAGCACGGTGAGGAAGATGGTGGTGGCTGCGGCGAAGGCGATGATTGCCAGCATCGAGGTGTGGCCGGCGCTGCCGCGCAAGCCGGGGCGGTGAAACAGCCGCCAGAGGGCGAACGTGCTCATCGCGCGCCTCCTGCGGTGGTTTCGCTCCCGCCGGCTGGAGCTGCCGAGCGTAGCGAGGCTGAGGGTGGTTCAGCGCCCTCGGGC
>ENA-OPZZ01001564-OPZZ01001564.1-human-gut-metagenome-genome-assembly--contig:-NODE-1564-length-13608-cov-6.932572_pt1 | contig 13608 bp, 10 predicted proteins | sample MGYA00242487_ERZ504511 | MGnify/ENA primary metagenome ERZ504511 (study PRJEB26092, sample SAMD00036241) | human gut metagenome | host: Homo sapiens | study: EMG produced TPA metagenomics assembly of... | reverse complement strand
GCGGCATGTCCGCCCAGAAGGCGGTGGTGCGGGTCAAGGACGAGATGACCCGCCTGGACCGGCTCCACGCCGAGCAGTCGGCCGCCGCCCAGGAGCCCATTCACCCCTCTACCTCCAACCCGCCCACCGTCCCCATCCGTGGGGGCAAGACCAGCCAGTCGGGCATCATCGTGGAGGGCATTGACAACTGCCTGGTCAAGTTCGCCAAGTGCTGCACCCCCGTGCCCGGCGACCCGGTGGTGGGCTTCATCACCCGGGGCTTCGGCGTGTCGGTCCACCGGGCCGACTGCCCCAACGCCTCCGACGCCAAGCGGGCGGAGGAGCCGGGCCGCTGGATCAAGGTGTCCTGGGCCACCGGGGGAGCTGGCCACCTACCAGACCGCCCTGGACATCTCCGCCAAGGACCGGGACGGCCTGACCCTGGACGTGGCCATGACCCTCTCCGCCGCCAAGGTCAAGACCACCAGCCTGTCCGCCCGCTCCATGCCGGACGGCTACGCCACCGTCAGCATCGTCCTGGAGGTCAAAAATCAGGAGGAGCTGACCAACGTGATCAACAAGCTGGGGCAGATCCAGGGCGTGTATCAGGTGAAACGGGCCAGCGGCTAGGTCTAGGGGGTATCCAATACCCCTAGATACGAGCCTGCGTGCCGGCAAAGCCGGCGACTTGGCTCGATACCCCCGGTTTCGCGCCTTGTGGCGCGGGTCGGGGTGTCTTTCCGGGAAGCACCCGCAAGGGGTACGCCGTATCCGTAGGGCGGCAAAGCCGCCAACGGCTACGCAGTAAATTCCCGGAAAGACGAATTTTGAATTGATTTCCGCCCTGGCGGGCGGAAACTCTGCGAGGCCGTAGGGGCGGATATCATCCGCCCGCCCGGTTTAAGGAGAATGGAATATGACTAAGATAGAGAACATGCGGGAGGACAGCGGCCTGGGCCGGCTGCTCTCCGAGTGCTTCGCCGGGGGCGAGCGGCTCCGGCGGGAGCTGCGCCTGAGCGCGGAGCAGGCCGAGGAGCTGGCCGCCGCCTATCCCGCCGACGTGCGGCCCATGGGCGGGAGCTGGTATGAGATTACGTTCCAGGGGGCGTTTACCTATGGCAATTGAGTTTGTGCCCGTTCTGCTGGGCTCCGACATCAATGCGTACAGCATGGCCCGGGCCTTTCACGAGGCCTACGGCGTAAAGACCATCGTCTACGGCATGTTTCCCGCCAGCGTGTGCGCGGGGAGCAGGATCATCGACTACCGGGTGCGGGAGCACAACGACCGGGTGGACAAGGTGCTGGAGAACGTCACCGAGGTGGCCCGTGAGTTTCCCGACAGGAAGATTCTGGTGCTGGGCTGCGGGGACAACTACCTCAACGCCATCTCCGCCAACCTGCCCAACTACCCGGAAAACGTCATCGCCCCCTATGTGAGCCTGGACATGCTGGAGACGCTGATCCACAAGGAGAAGTTCTACGAGCTGTGCGACCGGTACGGCATCGACCACCCGGCCACGGTGGTGTACCACAGGGCATGGGCCACGCGTTCGAGCTGCCCTTTGACGGCCCCTTCGTGGTCAAGCCCGCCGAGTCGGACACCTACTGGAAGCACCCCTTCCCCACCCAGAAGAAGGCCTACATCCTCCAGACCAGGGAGGAGGTGGACACGGTCATCGACCAGATCTACGGGGCGGGGTATGAGGACGCGCTGATCCTCCAGGGACTTCATCCCCGGGGACGACAGCTTTACAAATCTGTATCAGCACTCAATCTTAAAACAATCCATTGATCATTTGAAGAATAATGATCAGCAATTTCAGCAAGAGAAACCGTCTTTCCAGACCCCCTGACACCAGCAACCATATAAACTTTATTTGAAGGATTTTCCATATCAAATGTATGAATGATCTTTCCAATTTGGTTAGTGCGCGAAATGAATTCCGTAGGTTTTTGACCAAATGTTAAAGTAAAAGGATTTTCCATTTTCTATTCACCTCCATATTTATTTGTGTTTATTTATGTTTATTATATGAATATATGTTTATTTATATTTATTTATGTTTATTATAATAAATAAATATAAATAAAACAAGAATATACCCAAAAGACACTCCAAAAATGTTAAAATAAGAATAACAATCAAAAAAACGACGATCAGGAGGAACCAAAAAACAATGAACATCAAAAAAGTAGCAGTTCTTGGAGCAGGTGCCGTAGGTTCTTACGTTATCTGGGGACTGTCAAATAATAAAAATATTACACTGGGAGTTGTAGCAGATGGTGAGAGAAATGAACGCCTCAAAAACCAAGGATTAATGATCAACGGAACAAAATACACACCGCAAGTGTGGACTCCAGAAGAAGCATACAATGTGGATCTTCTGATCGTATCTTTAAAATACGGAAGTCTGAGAGGGGCATTAAAGGATATTCAGACGATCGTAGGAGAAAACACAACGGTCATGAGTCTGATGAATGGAGTTGACAGTGAAGAGATCATAGCGGAGAAAATTGATAAATCACATATTTTATACTCCTTTATCAAGGTGGCATCACAGAAGAAAGAAGATGGATATCATTTTGATCCAGAAACAACGGTCGGGATTTATTTTGGAGAACTACAACAACCATACGAAAGCGAACGAGTAAAAGCAGTAAATGATATTTTTGAAAATACAGGTCTCCACTGGATTATCACAGATGATATTCAAGCAGAAATCTGGGGCAAATTCAAATTAAATGTCTGCAATAATCTGCCACAGGCAATCTTGGGAGTTGGAGTTGGATGCTATGAAGATAGTGAACATATGGCAGCGATCCGAGAAGGATTAAGAGCAGAGGTTGAAGCAGTTGCTAAAGCGAAAGGAATCGACTTAAGCACGATCAATGCAAAGTCTGGACGAGGGAGTGCGGTCAAAGCATCTGCAAGATACTCGACATTACAGGATATTGATTCTGGTCGCCACACAGAGATTGATATGTTCTCTGGTGCGATGATGAGGATGGGAAAAGAATTGGAAATTCCAACCCCATACAATGAATATACGTATCATATGATCAAAGCATTAGAAGAAAAGAATGATGGAGTATTCGAATATCAAGGGGAGAATGATAGAGTGTCTTGGTCTAAATAATAATGTAAAATAAGGGGAAATACATGTATAACAAAAACAAAAAATAAAACATAAGACGTTGAAGATTTGCTGTCTGCTGATAGGTATGATCGTGATAGCAGTATTTTTGGAAGCAGGAATTCTTTGTATTGTAAATAGTAAGAATGTATATAAAACATCCAAAGTGTTGTTAGATCAGACGATTGAAATCGTAGAGAAAAACGAACAAAGTGAAGTGGGGACTGTTGTAGCAGATATTCCAGTATATAAAGGAATTGCTTTATATGTAGCGGATAAAGAAACTGGAAGAATCTATGGGGCTACAGATGTTTCAAAGATAGGAGTGAAATTAGATGATATGGGGCTTCGCAAGCAGAGAAAAACGGTTGCGAAGGAGAAGATTGCATCGGGAATCATTCGTGTTGATGGAAAAAAGAATTATTATATCTTAAAGAAAACACAGAAATATATCGTGGGTGTTACATATTGGATTGCGGTAGACAACAAGAGTAATTTGATCGCAATATTGATCATGGTTGTATATATGAGTATTGCAGCAGTCGGTATTCTATTTATGGTATTAAGATTGTCGAAAGTTAAAAAAAAGAATAAGGAACAATCTGTAATGCTTTCCTCTATTTCAGAAATGTCGAATACCGATAAGATGACAGGATGTTTTAATCGAAAAGCATATGACGAAGACATTTCAGAGATACGCATGGATTCTCAATTTATTTATGTTTCTATGGATGTGAATGGACTAAAGATTATCAATGACAGACAAGGACATGCAGCGGGAGATGAATTGATCTGTGTGGCAGCATCTTGCATGAAGTGCAGGTTTGATAGATATGGGAAAGTTTATAGAATGGGTGGAGATGAATTTGCAGCAATTCTATTTGTGGAAAGAGAACAGTTTGAATGGATCAGACGGCAATTTGATGGAGATATCAAGTACTGGAGCTGTAACCGGATCAAGGAGCTTTCGATTTCCTATGGATATGTTTCAAGCAGTGAATGCCAATGGGATTCCATGAAAGAGATATCAGATGTTGCTGATATTCGTATGTATGAAGAAAAAGCGATGTATTACAAGAAAAATGGAGTAGACCGTCAGGGACAGCCAGCCTCCTATGTAGCTCTTTACAGATTGTATACACAGATTCTCCGAATCAATCTGGAAAAAGATCGTTATAAGATTATAAATTGGGAAGAAACCAAGAATAAAAAGAAACAAGATTCCATAGGAGCTCTGTCAGAATGGTTTCACAATTTTGAAGATATACGGCTTATTCATTCAGATGATTTGGTGAAATATCTTAGGAAGACAAAGATTGAATATCTGAAAAAGCAATTTGCAAATAAAAAGAAATTTGTAACGATCACCTATCGAAGAAAAGAAGGAGATGGTTACAAGAGGATAACGTTAGAAATTATTCCAGAAAATGAGAATTCACAAAATACATATGAAGGATTTTTATATGTTAAGGAATGATTTATCAAAGAAAACAAAATAATGACACAAAATTTACTGAAAAAATTAGCACTACTAAAAATAGACGTTAAAAAATTTCATTGCTATAATAGAGATAGAAAAAATAATGGAATAAAAATTGGATTTAGAAGGGAGACAATTATGGGATTCTTTTTCAAGAATAAGAAAAAAAATAAAGAGGAAGAAACAGTAACACCAGTTGTAGAAACAACACCAGAAGTACCAGCGAAAGAAGGTATGATTTTGGTAAGGGAAGGAATTAAACTGGGACTTCCAACGGTAAGCATGGAAGAAGCGATCGTGGCAGCAGGGGAACTTTTAAGAGATCTTGGATATGTAGATGATGATTATATTCCAGCAATGATCCGAAGAAATGAAGAAGCATCTGTATACATGGGATTAGGACTTGCAATTCCACACGGAACAGAAGATGCAAAAAGAGACGTAAAAAGAAGCGGAATTATTGTGATGCAGTATCCAGACGGAGTCGAATTTAATGGCGGAACAGCACAGCTTGTCATTGGAATTGCTGGAGTTGGAGATGAACATTTAGAGATTCTTGGACAGATCACAGAAGCAGTGACAGAAGAAGAAATTCTGGAAGAATTAAAGAAGACGACGGACGTTGATTATATTCTTAATACATTCACGAATTAGTTTCTTTCGTAACGTCAGGAAGTGGAAAAACTGTGTTAATTGGATAGAAAATAAAAAGAAAAAAATGTCAGGTACATCTAAGTTTTCGAGAAACTTAGATGTACCTGACATTTTTACAGTTAAAAATTTATCATGACTTTTTCAATTCATCTCTTTTTTTCTTCAGGATGCGTCGTAACTGCCCAAATTCTCTTACATGTTCACGAGGCATCATCTTAGGGAATGCACGTAAAATACGGCGTGATGTAAATGTAGGAAGTTTTGCCATCTTTTCGTATTTGCTACGAAGTTCCTCAGCTCGCTGTTTTAAAGAATCCATACGAGCTTTGAGTTCATCTGCATTTTCCTGTCTGGCTTCATCAACCTTCTCTCGAATAACATCTGCACGAGCTTTTAATCGGTCTTGAGCCTCCAGACCATCCATCATACTATCGTAGATATTTTCACCGATCTGATCAGAAATATTACGCAGTTCTTTTGCAATATCCTCCATAAGGGCAAGACGTTTGTTGAATTTTAAAATACCCTGAACCGTGATGCAAATATCAACTATAAGAGCAATGCTTAATAAAACAAGCAGAAATTTTCCAAGCCATATCGGGAGAAAAGAAACTAGTTTATTCGTAAAAGGATAGATAAGTTTCACGATCAATACACAAGCGACGCCCCAGATCGCAGAAAATAAAGGACATACATAGCCGCCGATATTCAATGGCATTTCAGAATAATCCCACCATCTGTGATGAAACATCTTTTCAAGAAGAAAACCCGTTAGCCATTCAAGAAAAGTAACGAGAATGGTGGAGGTAATATAAAGCAAGATCAAGTTTCCGACGTAAGGCTGAAGAGAAGCAACGACAACCGTCACTCCAATTCCATAAATCGGACAGATCGGACCATTTAGAAATCCACGGTTTACAAAGGAATGTTGTTTAAAAGCTGCAAAAGCGACTTCAGAACACCAACCAAGAAATCCATATATAAAAAAGCTAAATAAGATATCGTAATAAGTCATAAAATCTCCTTCTTTATATCTTTTTTACAGTATAACAACAGTTACACCAAGATCTCCTTCACCATATTCACCATCACGGTAACCGGAGATACGTTTTTGTTTCTTCAACTGTTTAAAGTAATTATGAAGCCCTTTACGTAAAGCACCAGTTCCTTTTCCATGGACAACAGTGATCTGTGCTAAGTTGGCCAGGCACGCATCATCGATGTACTTATCAAGCTGTGCGATTGCTTCATCAACCGTCATACCCATAACATTGATCTCAGGTCGGATGGAAGCGGATTTGTTGATCGCAGTACGTCCTCGGTTACGACCTTCATTTCTTTGATTTTCACGTTTTACATCTTTGGCCGTTTTTGTGATCTCAAGGTCTTTGATGTTAACAAGAGAACGCATCATACCCATCTGAACATACAGATCACCTTTGGCATTTGGGAGCGTGGAAACAGTTCCGGCAAGGGAAAGACTTGTTACATAAACTTCATCACCAACATGGAAATCATTCGCCTCGTGACGTTTCTTGTTCTTTTTCTTGGATTTGTAAGCCATTTGACCTTCTAATTTTGTCATGCGGCCGCGAAGATCACTTCGCATATGTTCCATCTTCTTATTTGCATCTGGATTCTTGTTTTGTTTCTTTAATTTGTTATATTCACGGATCGTATAATCTGCGATCTCTTTCGCCTCAGAGATGATATTGTGAGCCTCTTCACGGGCGTCGCGAAGCATCTTATCACGTTTTTCTTTTATATTATCCTGACGAGATTTTAAACTCTTACGGAGAGTTTCGATTTCCTTACGGTATTCAAGGATCTCTTCCTGTTCTTTTTCAATCGTCTGTTTACTCTTTTCAAGGTCAGCTAAGATCGTTTCAAAATCTTTGACAGATTCATCAATCTGATCTGCAGCACCTTCAATGATATGTTCATCTAATCCTAATTTGCGGGAAATTGCAAACGCATTACTTTTTCCAGGGATACCGATCATCAGACGGTATGTTGGAGAAAGCGTTTCCACATCAAATTCGCAGGAAGCATTTTCGATATCATCGGTGGAAAGTGCAAACATCTTAAGTTCACTGTAATGGGTTGTCGCCATTGTTTTAATTCCACGTCCGTGCAGATCACTTAAAATAGAGATCGCAAGTGCGGCACCTTCGATTGGATCAGTACCACCACATAATTCATCGAGTAATACTAAAGAATCTCGATGAGCTTGCTGAACGATCGATACAATATTTGTCATATGAGAAGAGAAGGTACTTAAGTTTTGCTCAATACTCTGCTCATCGCCGATATCTGCAAAAATTTCACGAAAAATTCCAAGAGAAGATCCTTGGAATGCAGGAATATGAAGGCCTGCCTGTCCCATCAAAGATAATAATCCAACGGTTTTTAAAGATACAGTTTTACCACCTGTATTTGGTCCGGTCACGATCAGCATGGAGAAATCTTTGCCGAGAGATACGTTGATCGGAACGACTTTTTTGCGGTCTAGTAAAGGATGACATCCCTGTTTGATATTGATGATCCCATCTTCACGGAAAATAGGTTTGGATGCATCAATATCCTTCGCATATTTTGCCTTTGCAAAAATGAAGTCTAATAATACAAGGGTCTTCTGGTTATGTGCAAGATCATCAACACCATAAGAAGCCTGTTCACTTAATATAGAAAGAATATGCTCAATCTCAGACTGTTCTTTTCCTTCCAATTCTTTTAATTCATTATTTAATGTTACAACAGACATTGGTTCAATAAACAGCGTATTTCCAGAAGCAGACTGATCATGGATCATACCTTGGAATGAACTTCTGTACTCTTGCTTGACTGGTATGCAGTAACGCCCATTTCGCATTGTAACGATCGCATCCTGTAATTTATCCTGATTGGATGCAGAGCTTACCAGCGTAGTTAACTGTGTATGAATCTTCTGGTTTGTCTGTTTCATTGCACGACGGATATGTTTTAAAGTAGAAGAGGCATCATCACTGATCTCTTCTTCAGAAATAATACAGCGGCGGATCTCGTGCAGAAGATCATCTAAAGGAACAAGGCTTTCAAAAAGCTCGTCGAGAGAATCTGCTTCAAGATCGTCTTCCATGCGGACTCCGTAAGAAACGGCATTCTTTACAGATTCCAGAACACGAGCGATATCAAGAAGTTCCCCAGTTCCAAGTGTACCTCTCATCTTCAAACGGGCAAGAGAAGGGGAAAGATCACTTACTCCAAAAAAAGACACATTTCCACGTTTATAGATACGTGTCAATGCATCCTGTGTCTGATCCTGAGCGTTTAAGATATCAGCTTCTTCAGTCATTGGTTTTAAATTGGCACACATCAACTTACCTAGTTCGGTTGTTGCGTATCCTGTTAAAATATTTATAATCTTATCAAATTCAAGTGTTTGTAATACTTTCTGATTCATGAAAAATTCCTCATTTACATTAAATTATTGCAACTCACTAAAGAGTTTAACACAGATTGTTTGGACTGTAAACATAGGGAAAATGGCAATTCCAGACGTTAATTTACGAGAACTTAACATAAAAAGCAGTATGATTTTACATTTGACCAGTACAATAGAAATTACATCGTATAGAGATTTGGAGGAAAAGATGAAAACACAGCAGAAGATTTTTATGAACCGGGAACTGTCCTGGCTTAAGTTTAACGAACGCGTATTAGAAGAGGCTGAGAATAGAGAAGTACCACTATGTGAACGATTGACATTTGCATCCATTTACCAGAGCAACTTAGATGAATTCTTTATGGTAAGAGTTGGATCTTTGATCGATCAGATGTTACTTGATAAGAATATGAAAGAAAATAAGACAAAGATGACACCACAGGAACAGATTGATGCGATCATTCCACAGGTACAGAAATTAAATAGAAGAAAAGACAGCGTATATGAGGAGATGATGGATTCTCTGAAAGAACACAACATCCATCTGGTAAATTTTCAAAAAATATCTAAAAAAGAAAGCGAATATTTAAGAGCTTATTTTCAAGCAGAAATCGCGCCATTGATCTCTCCTACGATCATAGGGAAGAGACAGCCATTTCCTTTTTTAAAGAATAAAGAAATCTACGCAGTTGCTGTGTTAGAAACTAAAAATGGAAAAGAAAAATTAGGAATTATCCCATGTGGAAATGAAACGTTTGACAGACTGATCAATATTTCTGGAAAAGATGCTTATATGTTATCAGAAGAAATGATTCTTCACTATGTGCCAAGGATCTTCAAAGGATACCATGTCAAAGCAAAAACATTGATCCGAATTACAAGAAATGCAGATATTGATGCAGATTCTATGTATGATGAAGATCTTGATTATCGCGATTTCATGGTAGAACTAATCAAGAAAAGAAAGAAATTAGCACCAGTCCGAATGGAATTATCAAGAGAGATGGATGGAGAGATCATTGATCTTTTATGTGAGTATCTGGAACTTGAAAGAAAATATGTATTCTATACACAGACACCGTTAGATCTGTCTTTTGTATTTAAGATTCAGGATATTTTAAGAAAAGAGACAGAATTGTTTTTTGAGAAAAGAGTTCCTCAAAGATCACCACAGTTTAACGAAGAAATGCCAATTATGGATCAGATTGAAAAAGAAGATAAGTTACTCTCTTATCCATATGAAAGTATGCGGCCATTTCTAAAAATGCTTCAGGAAGCGGCAGAAGATAAAGATGTTGTTTCAATCAAAATGACATTATATCGTGTCGCAAAGCAGAGTAAGATCATTGCATCTTTGATCGAGGCAGCAGAAAATGGAAAAGATGTCACGATCCTTGTAGAATTAAAGGCTAGATTTGATGAGGAAAATAATATTGAATGGTCCAGACAGTTAGAAGATGCAGGATGCCGCGTGATCTATGGATTAGATGGTTATAAAGTACACTCTAAATTATGTCTGATCACAAGAAAGAAAAAAGGAAAAGTATCTTATATCACACAGATCGGAACAGGCAACTACAATGAAAAGACAAGCAGACTTTATACAGATCTTTCTTTAATGACAGCAAATGTAGATATTGCGTTGGAAGCTGCGGAAGTTTTTCAGGCATTATCTATGGGAGAGACTGTGGAAGAAACGGATCATCTGCTAGTAGCTCCACACTGTCTACAGAATAAAGTGATCCATATGATCGATCGGGAAATTGAACATGCAAAAGCTGGAGAACCAGCTTATATTGGATTAAAAATGAACTCTTTAACAGACAAAAAGATCATGGAGAAATTGATCAAAGCATCCAAAGCAGGTGTGAAGATTGACATGGTCATTCGAGGAATCTGTTGTCTGATTCCGGGAGTAAAGGGTGAAACAGATAATATTCAAGTAAGAAGTATTGTGGGAAGATACTTAGAACATTCAAGAATCTATATTTTTGGAACGAAGGGCAGAGAAAAAGTTTATATAGCGTCAGCAGATTTTATGACAAGAAATACATTAAGAAGAGTCGAGGTAGCCGTACCGATCTACAATACAGATATTAAAATGCAGCTGATCGAGATGTTTATTACAATGTTAAGTGATAATGTAAAAGCAAGAGAAGAAGATCACAATGGAAATTATAAAATTCCTAAAAATCAGGATACACCACTAAATTCACAGGAATTTTTCTATAAGCAGGCATATTTGAATGCGAAAAATGTAAATTCATAAACAGTTTTGTGCCTTTTGAAATCATGACGTTCATAATAAGTAAATTTCACTAGATTTTACAACTAAACTGTGGCATAATAACATAGGTAAAAAATAGAGGATTTAAAAATCGCCAGGAGAGTTGGCTGGCGAAGAACGAATTTAGAAAGGCACAAAGCAATGAGATATATTAGTGATTTGCACGAAGGAGATCAGGTTTCCGAGATTTATTTATGCAAAACAAAATCACCGGGAACATCCAAATTTGGAAAATCATATTATTCCCTGACACTACAAGATAAAACAGGAATGATCGACGGAAAGGTATGGGAACTTACCAATGCGATCGGACATTTCGAGGCGATGGACTACATTTTAGTCAGAGGACAGGTAACAAGTTACCAGGGTTCTAACCAGTTAAACATCCAACAGATCCGTAAAGCTCAGGAAGGTGAGTTTGACATGGCAGATTATATGCCAAGTACTAAGAAGGATATTGATGGGATGTTCAAAGAGCTTCTTGCAATGATCAGCAAGACAAAGAACCAGTATTTAAAACAGTTAGCAGAGAAGATTTTTATAGAGGATAAAAACTTTGCAAGAGAATTCAAAGTACATTCCGCAGCAAAAAGCGTACACCATGGGTATATCGGAGGGCTTTTAGAGCATAGTTTATCTGTAGCGAAGATCTGCGAAAGCTATGCAAATCTGTATCCACAGTTAAACAGAGACTTGATCGTAATGTGTGCATTATGGCATGATATGGGGAAAGTCGAAGAATTATCAAGCTTTCCAGAGAATGACTATACAGATGAAGGTCAGTTAGTTGGACACATCGTGATGGGAGCGATCAAATTAGACCGTCTGATCCGTGAGATTCCAGGTTTCCCACCAAAACTTGCAAATGAAGTAAAACACTGTATGTTAGCACATCACGGAGAATTAGAATTTGGTTCTCCAAAGAAACCTGCATTATTAGAAGCAATTGCACTAAGTCAGGCAGATAATTTAGATGCGAAGATGGAAACATTTGCAGAGATCATGGAGAAACAAAAAGAAGATCAGGAATGGTCAGGATTCCAGCGTTTATTAGATACAAGAATCCGTAAGACCTCTATCTAAAAGAATTATAATAAAATAGGATCAATACAACAGTTTAACCAAGAAAAAGATACAGAGGTGCGTATGGAATTTAAGAAAAATCAGATCGTAGAACTCTATATCGATGACATTGGAAACGAAGGAGAGGGCATCGGCCATATAGATGGTTATGCCCTCTTTTTAAAAGATGCAGTCATCGGAGACAAAGTTCGTGCAAAGATCATCAAAACAAAGAAAAATTATGGTTTCGCAAGAGTAGAAGAAGTCATAGAAGCATCCAAAGACAGAGTTCAGCCACGCTGTTCCAAAGCAAGACAGTGCGGAGGATGTACATTACAGCATTTAGCTTATGAAAAGCAGTTAGAATATAAATTTAATAAAGTGAAAAACTGCTTAGAAAGAATCGGAGGTTTAGAAAATATCGAAGAAAAAATGGAACCGATCCTTGGGATGGAAGAACCATTTTACTATCGAAACAAAGCCCAGTTTCCAGTCGGATATGATAAAGAAGGAAACCTTATCACTGGATTTTATGCAGGAAGGACGCATCATATTATTGATTGTACACACTGTATGATCCAGCATCCAGTGAACGAACAGATTTTATTAAAAGTCTTGGATTACATGAAGAAAAACAATATTACAGCCTATGACGAAAAGACTCACAAAGGATTGGTCCGCCACATTGTAACAAGAGTCGGATTCAAAACAGGCGAGATCATGGTCTGTCTTGTTGTGAATGGAAGCAAAAAGAATCTGAGAAACCTAGAAATGCTCATAGATTCCTTAACAGAAGTCGAAGGAATGACAAGTATCTGCGTCAATATCAACAAAGAAAAAACAAACAGGATCTTGGGAAGCAAGATTGAAGAAGTATATGGTAAACCATACATTTATGATTATATCGGCAATGTAAAATACCAGATTGGACCACTATCTTTCTTTCAGGTCAATCCAACACAAACAAAAGTATTATACGAAAAAGCTATGGAATACGCAGATTTAAAAGGCGAAGAAACCGTATGGGATCTCTATTGCGGAATCGGAACTATTTCCTTATTCCTGGCTCAGAAAGCAAAGAAAGTTTATGGAGTAGAAATCGTCAAAGAAGCCATCGACGATGCAAGATTAAATGCTAAGATGAATGGCTTTGATAATGCAGAATTCTTCGTAGGAAAAGCAGAAGAAGTACTTCCAAGAGAATACGAGAAAAATGGAGTCTATGCAGACACGATCGTCGTTGACCCACCAAGAAAAGGATGCGACAGTAAACTGTTAGAAACAATGGTGAAAATGGCACCCAAACGAATCGTATATGTAAGCTGTGATCCAGCAACACTAGCCAGAGATTTAAAAGTATTATCAGAACAAGGCTACGAAGTCGAAAAAGTCTGCGCCGTCGACCAATTTAGCCACAGTTCACATGTAGAGACTGTGGTGAGATTAAAACGAAAATAGGTTATTTTATTTATATGAGTTGAAGGTCATCGAGTATTTAGAGAAAAAATGAAAGATAGCATGTGAGCAACGATCGAATTCCATAGGAGTTTGATAGAATCGCAGGAGATCCAAGCGGATAAGCGTTCTG
>ENA-OPZZ01001561-OPZZ01001561.1-human-gut-metagenome-genome-assembly--contig:-NODE-1561-length-13629-cov-4.051844_pt1 | contig 13629 bp, 13 predicted proteins | sample MGYA00242487_ERZ504511 | MGnify/ENA primary metagenome ERZ504511 (study PRJEB26092, sample SAMD00036241) | human gut metagenome | host: Homo sapiens | study: EMG produced TPA metagenomics assembly of... | reverse complement strand
GGAAGAGAATTAATGGAAGCTGGTATTACTTTGGCGCAGACGGTGCCATGACAACCGGATGGAAATATGTAGATGGTTATAAATTCTACTTTGGCACAGATGGAAAAATGGTACAGGATGTAGACAAGCTGATTGGGAAACAGTCCAGCTACAGAATTACCGTAAACAGAGTTAAGTGTCAGGTTACTGTATATGCGGCAAATGAAACCGGTAATTATTGTATTCCGGTAAAAACATTTACCTGCTCGGTAGGTAAAGCAGGAACACCAACACATGCAGGAACCTATGCAACCCTGAAGAAACAGAATCCAGTAGAGTTGATGGGACCGTCTTGGGGTAAATATGGAACACAGATTAATAATTATGGTGACTGGTTCCATTCGGTAGCCTGCAGTAATCCGGATCCAACTTATGCGCTGGCAGCTGGAAATTATAATATGTTAGGTCAGCCGGCATCCCATGGATGTGTACGTCTTTGTGTACGAGATGCAAAATGGATCTATGATAATTGTGGTCTGTACACAAGAGTTGATATTTCGGATACCGAGTACACACCGTTTGACAAAGCACCGACGATTAAGATTCCGGCAAGTCAGAACTGGGATCCTACGGATGCAGATGCAAAAAGATAAATACATCGAACAGATCAGAAGAAGTCTTCTGATCTGTTTTTCGTTATATTACATATCAATAATTGATCCAGTGAATCAATTTTGATTTACGCGAGCAACGAGCCAAAGTCCGTGCTTGCACGAGTCATTGGCGACTGCCGCGATAACTTGTGAAATTCGCGTAGCGTGTTGCTTATAGTTTATAAGTATAAGTGACTTAATAAAGAAAGCAGGTGATCTGTTTCTTACGATTTGCTGAATATCTGCTTTTTATGCTTGAAAAGCCCCGATAATTGTACTAGAATAAGACAGGTATAAGGAAAAAGATCCCATTTGAGAGGAGAATGATAATGAAAAGGAGAGCAAGTCTTTTATTTGGACTGGGAGTTTTAGTTTCTTTATCGATGTCTGTTCCAACCTATGCGGCTACGGATAACACACAGAGTATTCCACAGACGCAGGAAGCACAGCAGAATGAAGAAGGAACAGAAACCAGTGTTTATAAAATAACTGAAAATACAGAAAAAGGCCAGTGGCAGTTGCAGAAACAGGATGGGAAAGCCGTGATCGGACAGAATGGTTTTTATATAATAGGTGAATATTGCTATTATGTAGATGCAGAAGGTCATATCTGTACTGGACTTGTGGATGCAGCAGCGGATGCAACAACAGGAAAAGTTAACGTATATCTTGCATCTGGCAATACCACAGACAGTGTTGCAGCAGGTACATATTATGCATCAGAAGATGGAGATACACCGGAAAAAGGACTGGGAAATATCCAGAAGAGCAGCTGGGTCTGGGTAAAACAGAATACTGCGTGGAGATATCTGGATGAAAATGGTCGGGCAGTGGATACAACAGAAAAGGCTGGCTGGCAGAATATCCAGAAAACCTGGTATGCGCTGAAAACAGACGGTACGGTAGACGAGTCTGTGAATGGCTGGGCAAATGTCGGCGATATCTGGTTCAACAGCACAAAAGGTGTGGGAACAATTAAAACCGGCTGGCAGAATGTGGCAGATAAAACCTGGCTTTATCTGAAAGATGACGGTACTGCCGACAAAACAAAGAACGGTATGCAGAACATCAATGACAAAGTATATTTCCTGAAAGACGGTGTTGCACAGTCCGGAAAGCAGGCAGTCAATGGAAAAGAGTATATGTTTGATGCGGCAAAGGGAACTGCAACACAGGTGCTTGGTAATGGCTGGCAGAAGATTGATGGCAATTGGTACTGGTACGAAAACGAAGCACCGGCAAAAGGCTGGAGAGTAATCAATGGTAAATGGTACTATATGGAAACTAGTACCGGTGTTATGAAGACCGGATTTTTCCGTGATGCAAACGGCGGTCTGTACTACAGCGACGGAAGCGGAGCTATGGTAGGCAATCCGGGATGGAATGTGATCGGTGGTAAGTGGTACTGGATGAATTCCAATGGTTCTATTTACAGTGGCTGGCTGAGTCGTCCGAGCGGCTGGTATTATCTGAATGCCGATGGTTCTATGGCAACCGGTTGGGCAAAAGTAGGAAATACCTGGTATTATATGAATGGAAGCGGAGCGATGCAGACTGGTTGGCTAAACCGTGGAGGCACTTGGTATTATTTGACAGGAAGCGGAGCGATGGCAACCGGCTGGTATATGGTTGGAGGAACCTGGTATTACAGTAACTCTGATGGTGTTATGGTAACTGGCTGGGCAAAAGTAGGAAATACCTGGTATTATATGAATGGAAGCGGAGCGATGCAGACCGGTTGGGTTAAAACAGCCAGTGGTTGGTATTATCTGACAGGAAGTGGAGCAATGGCGACCGGTTGGTATGTAGTTGGTGGAAACTGGTACTACAGTAATTCTGACGGAACAATGCAGACTGGTTGGGTAAAAGTAGGAAACAACTGGTATTATATGGATGGAAGCGGAGCAATGGCAGCAAATCGCTGGATCGGCAACTATTATGTGACAGGAAGCGGAGCAATGGCAACCAATACATGGATCGGTTCTTATTGGGTAGGTGCTGATGGAAAATGGGTTCCTGGATATGGAAGCAGTGCTGGGACAACAGCAGGTACTGGTGGAGCCGGCTGGCAGCAGGTAGGAAATACTTGGTATTATGCAGACAGTAATGGAAACAGAGTTGCAAACAGATGGTTGAGAATCAAAGGCAGCTGGTATTATTTTGAATCGAACGGAGCAATGGCAACCGGTTGGAAACGTATCAATGGTTACAAGTATTATTTCAATGCTTCCGGAGCAATGGTACAGGATCTTGACAGCGTCATCGGACGTCAGTCTTCCTACTATATCACTGTAAACCGTGTAGCATGTCAGGTAATGATATATGCAAAGAGTGAAACAGGAAAATACGATATTCCGGTAAAAACATTTACATGTTCTGTTGGACTGCCAGGCACACCAACACCGACAGGTACGTTTACAACACCTGCAAAATATCGTTGGCATACCCTGATGGGACCATCTTATGGTCAGTATTGTACAAGAATCGTAGGTGGTGTATTATTCCACTCTGTAGCTGGTTCTAACATGACCAGTCACAATCTGAGTGCCGGTAACTATAATATGCTTGGTCAGCCGGCATCTCATGGATGTGTGCGACTCTGCGTAAGAGATGCAAAATGGATCTATGATAATTGTGCACTTGGAACCACAGTAACAATTTCTGATACAGCAGCAATGCTGTTTGATAAACCGGCAACAATTAAGATTCCGACAGGTCAGGATTGGGATCCAACAGACCCAAACGTATAATTATATAATAGAAAACTGTCCGTAGACCGAAATGTTTACGGACAGTTTTTTGTTTTACAGGAAATTGTGTTCCTGTAAAGCAAAAAACGCTCCGCGAGGATGCGCACTTCGGTGTATAAGGTAGATGCTGTAAGCGACCGCCGCAGATGCGAGAATGTGCCTTGGCACATTCTTTGTTCTTACGTTGCATATCAATAACTGGCCCGGTGGACCAATTTTGATTTTACGGAAAACATAAAACACCAGGTAACGAGAGATTACCTGGTGTATATGAAAATTCATATTTTATTTTTGAAAAGCAGATCATGTGGTCTGATACGCGGTGAAACAACAACGGGGTATTAGTAATGTTCAAGAATTTCCCGGATTCGCTGTGGAAAATCAGCACTCATATTTTTTGATTTTACATAGGCGGCAAGAAAATTAAGAACTCCTGTTTCAGTATCACGGCTTTGAGAAATGGCATTTAAGAATGCCTGCTGTTCTTTATAGGCTTCTTTTGAAATAGCAGCAACATATGCTTCACCGGTTCTTGTATAAGATTTCCCAATCGAATCAACTTTCAGATAACCTTTATTTTCAAGGACAACCAGTGCGGGAGCTACCGTATTTCTTTTTAAAGCAGGTGATGCTTTTAATATTTCCGAAATCAGACAAGGATGATCCATGTTCCATATGGTATTCATAATCTGTTCTTCCCTGGGTGTCAATCCATACATATTTCTATCCTCCGTAAAATTACATATTCTATAGTAGTTTCGTAACTATTCAGTAGCCACTGTCCCGCGAGGTGTTTTGACATGAATATGTCAAAAATCCCGAGACATACAAGCCAAAATTCCATTGCCGCAGGCAAATCTGGAATGAATTTTGGCTCTGTAATCTGTGAAGGTAATGAACAGTTACGTAGTTTCATACAGAAACCCCATACTCCAACACATCCTAGTATAAGAAAGGGGATGGAAAAAAGAATCAATTAGAATTGTAGAAAAATCAAACGATTTATTGATTTTTTGACAGGGATCCTATAAATAATCCGAGGAACTGCTTTTTTGAAATGATAAAACAAAACCGCCAGATCAAATTCTGACGGTTAAGCGTGCGTTAGAGGATTCGAACCCCCGGCCTTTTGGTCCGTAGCCAAACGCTCTATCCAGCTGAGCTAAACGCACATTTTTGTTTGTGTTGTTCGGTTGTCCCTCACAACAAAGCCTATTATAAGGGAGAGTTAGTCAAATGTCAACACTTTTTTTGAAAAAAATTAAATTTTTTTAATTGTTAGAAAAACAGGCAAAATTATGGGATTGCTTGAAAAGAAAGAAGTGATGTGCTAATGTTAGTAAGAGAATACACAGGGAGGGTATACAAATGAGAGCAAGTGGTGTGTTGATGCCTGTTTCTTCTTTGCCGTCCAGATATGGGATCGGTTGCTTTTCGAAAGAGGCATATGAATTTGTGGACTGCCTGGAGCGTGCAGGCCAGTCAAAATGGCAGGTTCTTCCATTAGGACCTACCGGATATGGAGATTCTCCGTATCAGCCGTTTTCCACATTCGCAGGTAATCCGTACTTTATCGATCTGGATATGCTGGTGGAAGAAGGTCTCCTTTTTAAAGAAGAATGTGAACAGCTGCAGTGGGGAGGGGATCCGAGATTTGTAGATTATGAAAGAATCTACTTTTCAAAAAATGAGATTTTGAGAAAAGCGTACGGGCGTTTTGATGCAGATGATAAATTTTATGCTTTCTGTAAAAAAGAGCAGGAATGGCTGGAACCGTACTGTTTGTTCCGTGCTATCAAGGACAGCCAGAACGGTACACTGTGGACAACCTGGCCGGAAGAACTGCGAAAAAGTGATTCCAAAGAAGTGCAGAATAAGAAAAAAGAGCTGGAAAAAGAGATGGAATATTACCAGTTTCTGGAATATGAATTTGACTGTCAGTGGAACAAACTGAAAGCATATGCTAATAAGAAGGGAATCACCATTATCGGAGATCTTCCAATCTATGTGGCTATTGACAGTGCGGATGCATGGGCGAATCCGATGATGTTCCAGATGGACGAGAATGGTGTGCCAAGTGCCATTGCAGGCTGTCCCCCGGATGCATTTTCAGCGGACGGCCAGATGTGGGGCAATCCGTTGTATGACTGGAAAACACAGAAAAAAACCGGATACAAATGGTGGATTCAGCGTATGAAGAGAAGTCTTGTATTATACGATACCGTGCGCATTGATCATTTTCGTGGATTTGCAGAGTATTATGCGATTCCGGCGGACGCAGAAAATGCATTGGAAGGAGAATGGAAGGAAGGTCCTGGCATCGATCTGTTCCGGGCGATGGAAAAAGCACTGGGAGATATGGATGTGATCGCGGAAGATCTTGGAACTTTGGATGAGAAAGTTTTTGATCTGATGGACGAGACAGGATATCCGGGGATGAAAGTCCTGCAATTTGCTTTTGATTCCGGTAATACAAACTTTTATCTGCCGCATCGCTATAAGAAAAACTGTGTCGTATATACAGGAACTCACGACAACGATACGACAAAGGCATGGTATTATGGCATGAACGACTGGGCGAGAGAGTACTCCAAAGCATATCTGAATAATTATGACCGCCCGTGGGAAGATATCCCGTGGGATTTTATCCGGGCGGCAGAAGCCAGCGTTGCCGATCTGGCTGTGATTCCGATGTGGGATCTGTTGTGCTGTGGCAGCGAAGGAAGAATGAATCATCCATCCACACTGGGGGAAAACTGGAAATGGAGGATGCTTCCGGGCGAGTTCCGTGAGGATATCATCGGACGACTGCGCTGGCTGACAGATACTTTCCAGAGAATGCTTATTCCTCCGAAAATCGAAGAAGAGCAGGAGGAAAACGAAGATGAAACAGATGCTTCAGTATCTGAAAGCGTATAAAAAAGAGTCGATTATTGCACCGCTGTTTAAAATGCTGGAAGCCAGTTTTGAATTGCTGGTTCCGATCGTTATGGCAAACATCATCGATGTCGGTATCCAGAATGGTGACAAGCCGTATATCTGGAGAATGTGCGCGCTGATGATCGCACTGGGTGTGCTGGGACTGGTGTGTTCCCTGACGGCGCAGTATTTTGCTGCAAAGGCGGCGATGGGATTTGGAACGGCACTGAGAAAGGCACTGTTTGGACACATCAACAGCCTGAGCTATAACGAACTGGATCAGATCGGAACGCCGACACTGATCACCCGTATGACCAGTGATATCAACCAGGCGCAGACCGGTGTCAATATGATGCTCCGTCTGTTCCTGCGTTCTCCGTTCATCGTCATCGGAGCAGTTGTGATGGCTTTTACTATCAGCGCAAAACTGACGATCATTTTCCTGATTGCAGTACCGTTAATCGGACTGGCAATTTATCTGATTATGCGTATCACTGTACCGATCTATAAAAAAGTACAGAGTATTTTGGATCAGATCGTGCTTCATACAAGAGAAAATTATGTAGGTGCCAGAGTGGTACGTGCATTTTCCAGGGAAAAAGATGAGACGGAACAGTTTGATGAAATCAGCGGCAACCTGAAAAATACACAGCTGTATGCGGGTAAGATTTCTGCACTGATGAACCCGATCACCTATGTGATGGTCAATATCGCGATCCTGTGTATCCTGTGGTTTGGCGGCTGGCAGGTACAGATCGGCAGCGTATCCCAGGGACAGATTGTGGCGCTGGTCAATTATATGAATCAGATTCTGCTGGCGCTGGTTGCACTGGCGAACCTGATTGTTGCTGTAACAAGAGCACTGGCTTGTGCGATACGTATTAATGAAGTTTTCCGGGTAAACAGTTCCATGAAAGAGGGCGCTGAAGAAAAAAATACGCAGGAAAGCGGGAAACCGAGAGTCGTGTTTGACCATGTGACTTTTACTTATGGTGGGGCGCAGGAAGCTTCTCTGACAGATATCAGTTTTTCGGCAATGCCGGGAGAAACGGTTGGAATCATCGGCGGTACCGGATCCGGAAAGTCCACACTGGTTAATCTGATTCCACGGTTCTACGACGCTACAAAAGGTTCGGTTACGGTAGACGGTCAGGATGTGAAAGCTTATACTTTCCGGCATCTGCGTGAGAAGATTGGTGTGGTTCCACAGAAAGCAGTTCTGTTTCTGGGAACCATCCGAAGTAATCTTCAATGGCGTAAAAAAAGATGCGAAAGAGAGAGAACTGTGGAAAGCCCTGCAGATCGCGCAGGCGGAAGAAGTGGTGAAGAAGAAACAGAAAGGGCTGGATGAAAAAGTAGAGACCGGTGGAAGAAACTTTTTCCGGAGGACAAAGACAGCGGCTGACTATTGCACGGGCACTGATCGGGGAACCGGAGATTCTGATTCTTGACGACAGTGCTTCCGCACTGGACTTTGCAACGGATGCGGCTCTGCGAAGATCCATTAAAGAAAGTACCGGAAATGCAACGGTATTCCTGGTATCCCAGCGTGCGGCAACCGTCAAAAATGCAGATCAGATTCTGGTGCTGGATGACGGAAAACTTGTGGGGAAAGGAACTCATGAGGAATTATTGAAGAATTGTAACGTATATAAGGAGATCTGTATGTCACAGTTTTCCAGTCAGGAGGTAGCACAGTTATGAAAAACAAAAAGACCATAAACCGTGTCCTGAAACTGATTCGCCCGTACACGTATCTGGTGGTCAGTATTCTGGTACTGGCGGCAGTCACAGTAGCAGCTACCCTGTATTCGCCCATTCTGATTGGTAAAGGTGTGGACTGTATGATAGAGAAGGGGCTGGTAAGCTTCCCGGATCTGAAACTGGTGCTGCTCCAGCTGGCAGTGGTGACTGCAATCTCTGCGATATCTCAATGGGTGATGAGTCTTCTGACCAATAAAATGACATACAAGATCGTAGATGATATCCGCAGACGGGTATTTGCCCATATGGAAATTCTTCCGCTCCGTTATATGGACGCGCACCAGCCGGGTGATGCGATCAGCAGAATTTCCACAGATGTGGATCAGTTTTCCGACGGTCCTTTTAATGGGATTTACCCAGCTGATTTCCGGTGTGATGACGATTCTCGGAACACTGGGATTTATGATATCCATCGATGGAAGAATCACGCTGATCGTGGTATTGATCACGCCGTTATCATTTTTTCGTGGCAAACTTTATCGCAAAACGTACATTTACCATGTTCCGTCTGCAGTCTGAGACGAGAGCAGAGATGACTTCTCTGGTAGAAGAAATGGTGGGAAACCAGAAAGTGGTTAAAGCATTTGCCTATGAAAAAGAGGCGGAGGAACAGTTTGATGATATTAACCAGAGACTGCAGTCCTGCAGCCTGAAAGCGACATTCTTCTCTTCCATTACTAATCCTTCCACCCGTTTTGTCAACGGACTGGTGTATACGGGCGTTGGTATTTTCGGTGCATTTTCCGCGATCCAGGGAAGAATTACCGTTGGTCAGCTGAGTAGTTTTTTGAATTATGCCAATCAGTATACCAAGCCGTTTAACGAGATCTCCGGCGTGGTGACAGAACTTCAGAACGCGCTGGTCATGTGCGGGAAGAATCTTTCATTTTCTGGACGAAGAACCGGTACCGGAGAATGCGGCAGATGCTAAGACGCTGGATCAGGTGGGGGGCCGCGTGAGATTTGAGGATGTAAGCTTTTCTTACACCAGTGAGGTGCCACTGATCGAACATATGAATCTGGAAGTAAAACCGGGACAGCGGGTGGCAATTGTAGGTCCGACCGGATGTGGTAAGACGACAGTAATCAATCTGCTGATGCGTTTTTATGATGTAAATAAAGGAAAGATCACACTGGATGGTGTACCGATTCAGGATCTGACCTGGGAAAGTCTCCGTTCCAGTTACGGAATGGTGCTTCAGGAAACCTGGCTGAAAACGGGTACGATCCGGGATAATATCTCTTACGGAAAACCGGATGCCACAAGGGAGGAAGTGATCGAAGCAGCAAAACAGGCTCATGCCCACAGTTTTATCAAACGTCTTCCGAAAGGATATGACACGGTGATGGGTGAGGACGGCGGAAGCCTGTCACAGGGACAGAAACAGCTGCTTTGTATCGCCAGACTGATGTTACTAAAACCGCCGGTACTGATTCTGGACGAGGCGACATCTTCCATTGATACGATGACAGAGATCCGTATCCAGAAAGCATTCCAGAAACTGATGGAGGGACGGACGAGTTTTGTGGTGGCACACCGGCTGTCTACCATTAAGGAATCGGATGTGATTCTGGTTATGAAGGACGGACATATTCTGGAGACCGGCAAGCATGAGGAACTGCTGGAGAAGAAAGGGTTCTATGCACAGCTGTATCAGAGTCAGTTCTGTAATGTGTAAGTGAGATTGCAAAAAAAGGACGCGCCAGATCCCGGATGGAACATTCAGGCAAATAAGATGCAAAAAGTGACGCGGCAGGTTCCTGATGGAACATTCGTGCAACGTGGGCAGGAGAACTTTGAACTAATCCCTAACTTCGACTAAGACTCTCGCGAGAGCGCTCGAGCCTAAGTCTGCGTAAGGGCTGGATTTCAAAGCTTCCCCTAACCGCCCACAAAGTGTTGCACGAACGTTCCATCAGGAACCTGCCGCTGTTTGTTTGCAAAAGGGGGGACATCTGGGAAAATAGCTTTATAAGTCGTAACTGTTCAGTACCTTCACAGTTACGTGCCAAAATGCATTTAAAATCACCTTCGGTGATGGCATTTTGGCTTGTATGTCTCGGGATTTTGGCATATTCATGCCAAAACACCTCGCGGTACAGTGGCTACTGAATAGTTACTATAAGTCAACAAAATCATATCAGCCCGTATTAGTTCCAGAAAACGTCAGCAGAGGGAGCGGGTAGCAGGGGCGAGGGACACTTTGTGGGCGTTTAGGGCAAGCTTTGAGATCCAGCATTTACGCAGACTTTCGCGAGGGTCAGCTGACCCTCGTGAATATAGTCGGAGTTAATGCTTAGTTCAAAGTTGCCCTGCTCACGTCCCTCGCCTCTGCTGCCCGCTCCCTCTGCGTCCGTCTTGAACATACTACCTCAACAACTTGAACATACTACCTCAACAAACTTTGACACATCCTCAGAAAAATGCTATAGTATAGACCAAATCTATTTCACCCAAAACCAACGAATCCAAAAATCAAAAAGGGGGCAAACCCATGTTTCATAAAGTCATCATCACCCTTCTGAAACCCTTATCCTTCCTCCCGGCTCTTCTGGTTATGTATATGATATTTTCTTTTTCGGCGCAGAACGGTACGGAGTCGGGTGATCTGAGTTTCAAAGTGAGTGTAAAACTAATGGAAGTCGGATCAGAAGTGCTGGATATGAAATTGACGGACAGCGAGATTCAGATGTATGCGAACAAATACCATCATTATGTAAGAAAACTCGGCCATATGACCGAATACTGTGTATTGGCGATCACGCTTTGTGTGCCGTTGTATGCGTACGGTGTGCGGGGCATCTGGCTGTATCTGCTGGCGGGATTGATCTGTGCCGGATTTGCGGCAACGGATGAATACCATCAGTCGTTTGTGGCCGGACGTGGGCCGTCGGTGCGGGATGTCTGCATCGATACGTTTGGAGCCATGATCGGCATCACAGGAACACAGATTGTCGGCTGGGCAGCCGTAAAGAGCACGAAAGAACTGGAAAGAGAGCGGAAACGCAAAAGAAAGCAGAAAAGAAGAAGGCAGAAACGCTGATCGGAAAAGAAGAACCGTGTTACTGGGAACGGAGTGAACAGTAAAACAGATGGGCGGAAGTGTCAGAATAAGATTGAATTAGGTGTATCGCTATATTATAATTAACTCGTAACTGTTCAGTACCTTCACAGTTACGAGCAAAAATGCATTTAAAATCACCTTCGGTGATGGCATTTTTGCTTGTATGTCTCGGGATTTTGGCATATTTATGCCAAAACACCTCGTGGGATAATGGCTACTGAATAGTTACATTAAATCAGTGATTTTGATCTGGCGAAGAGCCGGTTTGAATAAGGAGGAAAGCAATGAGTTACGCAGATGATTTATTTATCCGCATGTGTCAGGATATTATAGATAACGGATTAAGTACGGAGGGAGAAAAAGTGCGTCCGGTGTGGGAAGATACCGGGGAGAGCGCTTACACGATCAAGAGGTTCGGTGTGGTCAATCGCTATGATCTTTCAAAAGAATTTCCGGCACTGACACTTCGGAGAACAGCACTGAAAAGTGCTTTTGATGAGATCCTGTGGATCTGGCAGAAAAAATCGAATAATATTCACGATCTGAACAGCCATATCTGGGACAGCTGGGCAGATGAAGACGGATCCATCGGAAAGGCCTACGGGTATCAGCTGGGAGTAAAGCACCAGTATAAAGAGGGCATGATTGATCAGGTCGACCGTGTACTGTATGATCTGAAAAACAATCCATACAGCAGAAGAATCATGACGAACATCTACGTGCATCAGGATCTGCACGAGATGAATCTGTATCCCTGTGCGTATTCGATGACATTTAACGTGACAAAAGAAAAAGACAGCGACAGACTGACACTGAACGGTGTGTTGAACCAGCGTTCTAATGATGTGCTGGCAGCGAATAACTGGAATGTCTGCCAGTATGCGCTGCTTCTGATGATGATCGCACAGGTATGCGATATGAAAGCGGGCGAACTGCTCCATGTGATTGCGGATGCTCATATATACGACCGCCATATCCCACTGGTAAAAGAGCTGATCAGCAGAGAAACTCATCCGGCACCAAAGGTATGGCTGAATCCGGAAGTCAAGGATTTCTATGCATTTACTGTGGATGATCTTCATGTGGAAGATTATGTAACAGGACCACAGATTAAAAATATTCCGATTGCTGTGTAAGAAGATGATTTTTAATGCATTTTGGCTCGCAACGGTGAAGGTAGTGAGCAGTTACAAGCAGACAATGAGCCGGGAAAACAGAAAAATAAAAACGTATCAGACAGGAGAATAATAATGAATCTTATTGTAGCAGCAGATAAAAACTGGGGCATCGGAAAAGACAACAAACTTCTGGTGAGCATCCCTTCCGATATGAAATTTTTCCGTCAGGAAACCATGGGAAAAGTAGTAGTTATGGGAAGAAAGACTCTTGAAAGCTTTCCTAACGGTCTGCCGTTAAAAAACAGAACCAACGTGGTACTGACCAGCGATAAAAATTATCAGGTGAAAGATGCAGTGATCGTACACAGCATCGATGAAGTTCTGGAAGAACTGAGAAAATATGAGGATGATGAGATCTACGTCATCGGTGGAGGAAAAGTTTATGAAGAACTGCTTCCATACTGTGATGTGGCGCATGTGACAAAGATTGATTTCGCTTTTGAGGCAGATACTCATTTTCCGAATCTGGACGAAGATCCGGAGTGGGAAATCACTGCATCCAGCGATGAACAGACGTATTTTGATCTGGAATATACATTTGTAAAATACGAGAGAAAGCAATAAGAAAAAAGGCAACAGTGAGGGAACTGAAAAGCTACGAAAAAGAAAGCAACAGGAAAGACCGGGAGGACATTGGGTCGACATGGGAAATAACGACTGGCAGGATCAGAAAAACAATAATGGAAGCGATTTTATGAAAGTTGTCCAGGATGCCATCAACAGCGGGGACTATCAGCAATTAAACGAGCAGGTGCGAAAGACAGTCAGTGCTTCCGTACAGGAAGTGTACAATATGGGTGGAAAACTGCAAAATGGTATTATGGAGGGGATGCGACAGGCAGGAAACGGACTGCAGGAAGGTCTGAAAGAGGGCATGAACAGTGCACAGCGGGAGTGGAGAGAGTCAGCAAATACAGGCTGGAAAAAAACAGAAGTGACATACCGTACGAATTACGGCAAAGATCATACACCGGCATATCAGGCGGGTGCCTGGAAGCGGACACAGCAGGGGAAACAGCTGCCGGCCATCTATGCACCGAATCCGCCGGGAAAAATCACAGGAACGATTCTTGCCATCACAGGATACTCTCTGACCGGTGTATTTGCACTCAGTACTATTGTGACAGGAATCGTGACACGGACCAATTCTTCCAGGAACATATTTATAAAATAGAAGAAAAACAACATATCACGGGGAAAAGTTGATTTCTTTGAGCCACACATAAATGCACCCGATGATCAACAATATTCCCACCGTATTGGCTTTTACAATATTAGAAAATTCCAGTCTGCGTCCCTGCACCCGTTTCGGTGTATACAG
>ENA-OPZZ01001556-OPZZ01001556.1-human-gut-metagenome-genome-assembly--contig:-NODE-1556-length-13653-cov-3.626645_pt1 | contig 13653 bp, 9 predicted proteins | sample MGYA00242487_ERZ504511 | MGnify/ENA primary metagenome ERZ504511 (study PRJEB26092, sample SAMD00036241) | human gut metagenome | host: Homo sapiens | study: EMG produced TPA metagenomics assembly of... | reverse complement strand
ACATTCTTGCTTTCTTTATCGGTATTCTCGTGCATGGTAGGTGTAGACGTAGGTATCAATATGACTTTTCCCTAAATTCCTGATGGAACGTTGTGATCTACCACTGACAGATGCAGGAATGGGAAATAGTGTGTATTTCTTCGCCCGCACTGTAGGAGCCTTTTTGGGTGGTATCCTACTGATGAAATATTCAGAAAGTAAATTCTATATTTATAGCGTCTGGATAGCTCTCGCAGGATTGATACTGATGACCATTAGCACTAATCTCTGGTTTATCCTCGGATGTGTAGCAGTTTTCGGGATAGGATATGCCAATCTGTTTTCCATCATCTTCTCTCTGTCTTTGAAACGTGTTCCCGAGAAAGCGAACGAAGTATCTGCACTTCTTATCGTCGGTGTATCTGGCGGTGCCGTCCTCCCGCCTATTTTAGGAGTAATTACCGATTCATTCCACAGTCAGTTATCTGCAATCATAGTACTTGCCATTGTATGGTGCTATCTGATCGGAATAATGAGAAAAATAAAAACCACATAAACCTATATTCTAATGAAACATTTCAAGAAAATCGAATCGAAATTCCTGTTCTCATTACTGATTATGAGTGTGTGGAGCATCATAGCCGTGGGTCAGACGACGGCTAAAATCTCCAAACACATTCCTGAAATCGAAAAATGGATTCAGAAACAATTCGCTAAAGGAAAAACACCTCCGTTCTCGTTTATATGTGACGGGAAACCTTCCGCAGAATTTATCCGCCAATGGGACTATTCCCAGCAAAAGATAGAATCCGAAGAAGCGGATGTGATAAAGTATCTCTTTACCTACTACAATCCTACCAACGGACTGAAAGTAGAATGTACCGTAAAAGGCTATCCCAGTTATCAGGCTGCCGAATGGGTATTGAACTTCACCAACAAAGGTACGAGCAACTCTCCCACTCTGGAACAAGTGAAAGTAGTGGACCTTGCCATGCAATACGCTTCTAAAGGAGAATTCAAGTTACACTATGCAGACGGAAACCATATCTCCAAATATGATTTCCATCCACGTTCGGTTACTCTGGCAACGGGTGAAACAAACAGATGTCTCCACAAGGAGGACGCTCTTCAGAAGGGGACTATCTTCCTTTCTTCAACATTGAATCACCTGCCGGACAGGGAGTCATATTAGGAGTAGGCTGGTCGGGCACCTGGTATGCAGATGTATGCGCACAAGATAATCGTACAATATCCATGGCTTCGGGAATGAAAACCATGAAATTATACTTACGTCCACAGGAACAATTCGTACCCCAAGTATCAGTCTGATGTTTTGGGAAAATATCGACCGGATGGCAGGACACAATAAATTCCGCCGTTTTGTCCTGGCACACAAGTCACGGAAAATCAACGGAAAATTTGCCGAATATCCTCTTTCCAGCGGATTCAACTATCGGGACCCCGCACCTTGTACGGAATACTCATGCCTGACAGCCGATTATGCCATTGCCATGGTGAAACGTTACATACAGTTCGGATTGAAACCCGAAGTATTCTGGCTGGATGCCGGATGGAACACCGATGCTGCAGACTTCGAACATGGCAAGACCTGGGCCAACACAGCCGGTAACTGGACTGTAGATACATTGCGCTTCCCCAAAGGACTTCGTCCTGTAGCCGACGAAATACACAAAGTAGGAGCTAAATTCATGGTCTGGTTCGAACCCGAGCGTGTCATCCGTGGTACCCAATGGGCAGTAGAACACCCCGACTGGATGCTCGACATTCCCGAACACAACAATGACACCTACCTACTGTTCGATCTGGGAAATCCGGAAGCCTGCCACTGGATGAGTAAATATATAGGCGATATGCTCGAAGAAAACAGCATAGACTATTACCGTCAGGATTTCAATATGCAGCCGGATATCTACTGGGCAGCCAACGATGAGCCCGGACGTACAGGAATGAAAGAGATACGACACATCGAAGGACTATACTACTTCTGGGATTATCTGCTGAGCCGATTCCCGAACCTGCTCATAGACAACTGTGCCAGTGGGGGACGACGTATTGACTGGGAAACAATCGGCCGAAGCGCACCACTATGGAGGAGTGATTATTATCATTACGACGATCCGGACGGCTACCAATGTCACACGTATGGCCTGAATTTCTTCCTACCTTTACATGGAACAGGTAGTTTACAGACCGATCCGTATTCTTTCCGCTCAAGCGTCAGCACAGCTTTGATTTATAACTGGAAAATAACCGATAAAAATGCCTCCGTTTACGAAATGCAACGTTGTCTGAAAGAATTCCACGAAATCAGACCTTACTATTACGAAGATTATTACCCACTGACGGGTACAGAAGACATGACGCGGGATAATATCTGGCTAGCCTATCAAATGCATCGTCCGTCGGACGACAGTGGTATTATCGTTGCTTTCCGCAGAACCGCCTCCAAAGACAAAAAAATCACCGTCAGACTTTCAGGAGTGGATCCGGAAAAATACTATACAGTGACAGACATGGATAGCCGACAGAGCAAAATCTATCAGGGAAAAGAACTGACCAGTCAGTTGCCACTGATCCTCGAAAAGCCACATAGTTCCTTATTACTAAAATATAAAGTTACCAACGAAAAACCGAATAAAGAATGAAAAAAAGAATACTATATTATCTATTCATTCTGCTTCTGTTCCCTCATAATGGAACAGGACAGACGGTAGCCCGCATGAGCGACCGCCCGGTAAACACCAGCCAATGGATAACCACCCACTTTGCCCGCGGTGTGGTCCCTCCTTTCTCTTTCGAATATGGAGGTAAACCTTCACAGGAATTTATCAAAAGCTGGTCTTATACGGCTACGCGTCAGAAAAGTGACGATCCCAAGGTTCTGAAATACCTTTATACTTATCGTGAACCATCCGGAGGATTAAAAGTCGAATGTGAAGTGAAAGGCTTTACCGACTTCAATACGGTGGAATGGGTACTCCGTTTCACCAACCAGGGAAAGAAAAATACGCCGGAGATTGCCAACATAAAAGTGTCTGATATCACATTCCGCTACCAGCATCCGGGAGCATTCAACCTTCATCATTCCGAAGGCAGCCATGCATCCAAATCAGATTTCAGCCAGCAACTTACAATCTTGTCTCCGGGTGATAATCTTTATATGAGACCGGAAGGTGGACGCTCTTCACAAATGCGTATGCCATTCTTCAATATTGAATCTCCGGCTAATCAAGGAGTTATCGTAGCCATCGGATGGACAGGAACCTGGTTTGCCGATGTGCGCTGTGCAGACCAGCAAAGCGTAGCGCTTACCTCCGGAATTGAACGTTTGAAAACCTATCTGTATCCGGAAGAGAGCATCCGCACTTCCAGTGTATGCCTGTCATTCTGGAACGGTTCCGACCGGATGAAAGGACACAACCAGTTCCGCCGTTTCGTGCAAGCCCACCACACTTGGAAAGTAGGTGGTAAACCGACCGTATATCCAATATCGACCAGTTTCAACTACGGTGATCCTACTCCCTGTAATGAATATACCTGCCTGACTACAGATTATGCCATTGCTATGGTGAAACGGTATGAACAATTCAAATTAGTACCCGAAGTATTCTGGCTGGATGCCGGATGGTACAATCACTCTGCAGATGTAGCCAATCATAAGAATTGGGCGAACACCGTAGGAAACTGGACCGTCGACTCTATTCGTTTCCCCGAAGGATTACGCCCCATCGCCGACGAAGTGCATAGAGTTGGTTCCAAGTTCATGGTATGGTTTGAACCGGAGCGTGTTATGAAAGGCTCAGCTTGGGCACTGCAACACCCTCAATGGATGTTGGATGCCAGAGGAAAAGCCAAACAGGAAGACTGGACAAAAGATGGTGAGCACGACTCTTATCTATTCAATCTCGGAAATCCGGAGGCATGTCGATGGATGAGTAAATATATCGGAGACTTCCTCGAAGAAAATGGCATAGACTACTACCGCCAGGATTTCAATATAGAGCCGGAAGGTTTCTGGGCTGCCAATGATGAACCTGGCAGACAAGGTATCTGCGAAATCCGATACATTGAAGGACTTTATTCTTTCTGGGAATATCTGCTGAACCGCTTTCCGGGCTTGCTGGTTGATAATTGTGCCAGTGGCGGACGCCGTATTGACCTCGAAAGTATCTCACGCAGTGCACCGATGTGGAGAACAGATTACAGTTATGGAGAACCAATCGGCTATCAATGCCATACTTACGGATTGAACTTATACCTTCCCCTGCATGGTACAGGAACTGTGAGTGCCGATAAATTCACTTTCCGTTCCAGCCTCGGAACCTCTATTATCTACAACTGGAAAATAACCGAAGCCGGACAATCCATCTATGATATGCGCGACCGCCAGGCAGAGTTCAAAGAACTCCGCCCCTATTTCTATGAAGATTACTATCCGTTGAGTGGAATAAACAACATTACTTCGGAAAATATCTGGCTAGCATACCAACTTTATCGTCCGTCGGATGACAGCGGATACATCGTAGCTTTCCGCCGCAAAGACAATCCGGACAAGAGCTATACTGTCAATTTATCAGGGCTACACCCTGACCACACTTATATACTCACCAATAAAGATACAGGAGAAGCTATAAAGAAAACCGGTAAAGAACTGGCTAACGGCTTCACGCTGACACTGGATAACCCGCAAAGTAGTCTGATAATCAAATACCAAAGTTCAACAACTGCCATACAGAAACTTTCTGTAGGAAAGAAAACCGGTGTAAAGCTCCGTGCTATAGGTGCAGAACTAGATCCCCACTTTCTCTCACAAAATGTGACCCGCAATGATGGAGCTAAAGCTGAAGACTGGGATCGCATCGTTGTGAAACGTGTCAAAGAAATGGGACTGCAAAGCTTACGGGTGATGGTGATGCCACAATGGTATGAGCCAAAGAATGACAATCCGGATGCATCCAAAATCGACTGGCATAATTTCACTTTCAACTCTGTAGAAATGCAATCACTCTACAAAGTATTGGATATGGCACAAGAACAGAAAATGGAAGTCACCCTTGTACTTTGGGGAGCCCCTCCGGGACATTTCCTGGCCGAAGGGAATTATGGTAACTGGGTAGTAGCCCCGACTAACTATGAAGAATGGAGCGAGAACTTTTCCGCACTTGTACAACACCTGCTCAACAACAAAAAATACACGTGCGTCAAAGAGATTACTCCGATCAACGAACCAGATTGGTCATATATCATCAAAGGTAAAGCTGCTCCCACCGCCGACTATATTGAAATGTGTAAAGTACTCGACAGACGTTTCAAAGAGGATGGAATAAGAAATAAAGTACATTTCAGCCTTTCTGACAATTCAGACGGAGGTACAGGAACGCATAAATATCTGGCAGCCTGCACGAAAGGACTGGCGAACGTTGCTGACGTATTCAACTCCCACACCTATATCTTCGGCTACGAAACTCCGAACTCCACAATTCTGGATTGGGAAAAACAAAACTCTCAATTGGCCTCTTCAGTTGGAAAAGCCCATTTCATCGGTGAATTCGGAGGTAATCAATGCGTAGGTGCCACCAGACAAAAAGATATCGACTTGTATGAACGAGGAGTACTCATGACACGCATAGCCATCAATCTACTCAATGCAGGAGCAAGCGGTGTTAGCTATTGGAGCCTGATAGACCAATACTATGGTAAGGATGCAGACTACGGAGCAATGCAGCAACTGGGTTTATGGAAGTATGTAAAGAAAACATACGCTTCGGAACCATACTACAACGATATCAAAAGTGATTACGAGGTACGCCCACAGTACTATGCCTATTCTCTGTTGACACGTTTCATACGCCCGGGAGCTGAAATCTATCCGATAGCAACACCGGAAGAATGGTATGCAGGAACTGCTGTTCGAAACACAAATGGCAAATGGGTATATGTTTTCGCCAATGGAATGGACCAGGAGAAAGCAATAAGCCTAATCAACCAACATACGCAAACCAAAGGGAATTATCAGGTTTACCGTTATATCAAAGACGGTTTACCTACCACAGACCAAATGTTGGCTCCGGACGCCCAGCCTCTCAAAGTGAACGATAAAATTCTATGTTTACTTCCGGCTCATTCTGTGATCGTCTTAAAACAAGAATAACTATGTACTCTATTTATTCATTAAACAAATAGTATTTATGAAAACACATTTCTACATTTTATTAATGCTTGGAATGGTATTCCTTTTGGGATGTGAAGACGAAAAGTTAGGCACAGACCTAGGAGTAACCAATGTAGTGCTTCCGGATATTTCGGAAGAATCCCTGGGCACAGAGATTACCATTCAGGGAAATGGCTTTATCGACTGTGATGTACTGGCTCTTTCTCCCCTTTCAGGAGGAACCGAACAGCCCATCTACATGGAAACCAGAGAAGTACAATCCGATCATATCACGGTACTTTACCCCTCTACGGCCACCAAAGATTCTTATGGACTTGTATTGGTACGCGGTAGCAAAATGCGAACATTAGGCGTCATCAACAGTACTGTTGGAGTTATGCCCGACGAAAAACCTGCGTAATGCCTTGTCTGCTCTTTTCCCTGATATATTTAAAGGAGAAAAGATATCTTCCAGTGCTAAATATGTCACTTTCACTGATGGCACACTAAATATCAGCGATAAAAATATCACTTCTCTGGAGGGACTCGAATATTTCAGCAACATTCGGAAACTGATCTGCAACAATAATGATATCAGTGAAATTCCTGCAGAAGTACTATCCAGACTGTCTGAACTGACTGCACAAAACACTGGTCTGACCAAACTGGAACTAGCCACTTCGGAACAGCCGAACACGACATTGGTATCTCTCAACATAGATGGAAGTACCAAACTAGAATCTGTCGACCTGTATTATTGTTATAACATTGAGAAGTTCTCTGCTCTAAACTGTAAACTGGTATATCTGGATGTACGCAATTACCACAGTATCTATGGCGGATGTCTGAACTACAACAGCACAGACTTCAAATTTACTTTCAGCGATGACGCAAGTAAAGAACGACTCCTGAAAATGGAATCCTGGTGGATGGACTCATACTACAGCAATAGCGGTTCTATCGTAGATGCCATCAATAATGGAGTGACAGTGGAAGGGTACGACTGGATGCACGACTATCCCGATGGAAACAACAACTATTATTACAGTTACGGAAAATATCAGAAGACAATGAAAAAGTACGGAGAAATTCCTGATATCAATCTGCGAAACGCACTCAAAGCATTGGTTCCGGATGTATTCGATGGAGATAAAGTTCTGACAGTGGCTGCTCTGAATACTGAATACTTCAGGAATAACACGACCCTTGATCTTAGCAATAAGGGAATCACTAATCTGGAAGGACTACAATACTTCTGCGGATACAAAAACCTCATTCTGGATGGAAATAATCTGGGAGAAATCGATCTTAGTAAATACGCAATCAGTACCAGCTACACGGCAGGTCCGGTAGATGAGAAAGGAATTCAGACTTTCAGTGCCAAGAATGCAGGATTAACCAAATTCATTTCTGGCGATCAGTATATGATAACCTCTATAGATGTGAGCAACAATCCGGGATTAGCATATCTGGATATAAACCGGTGCAAATCCATCACATCACTAAATGCATCCGGTTGTCCGCTCACTTATGTTGATCTGCGTAATCTGGCAGGTACTTATTCCGTACTAGGTTACTCCGGTGGAGCTGTAGATGCCTCAAAAGTTCAGTTCTCATTTACCGACAGCTCTTCAACTCAAAGGAAGCTACTAGTAGAAGAATGGTGGATGGATAGCCCATGGAATGGCACAAGCCCATGTATTACCGCAAAGAATCAAGGTGTCCGGATAGAACGCTATGAATACATAGGATACGACAAGGATAAAATGTTGAGTTCATTTAATTAGACAGAAAACAATCTTAAACGTTATAGTTATGAAAAAAAGTTATTGGCTATACAAAATGTGCCTGTTGCTTGGGTTGGGAATCTGTATTCCCGTTACAGGAAATGCATCGGATATCGGAGATGCTACCCTGACACAGCAACAGTCTAAAATAACAGCCTCTGGAGTCGTCGTAGACGAGTCCGGTGAAAGCCTGATCGGAGCTTCCGTCATAGAAAAAGGAGCAGCAACGAATGGTACTATTACAGACATAGACGGTCGTTTCTCTTTATCGGTTGCCCCCAACGCTATACTGGAAATCAGTTATGTAGGTTATCAAAAGCAGGACATTCCTGCTAAAAAAGACATGCGTATCATCATGCATCCGGACGTAGCGAACCTGGAGGAAGTTGTAGTGGTAGCTTACGGTACCCAGAAAAAGGTTTCTGTCATCGGTTCCGTAGCTTCCATTGATCGAAAAGATTTGATGAAATCCTCATCGCCCAACCTAAGTTCCGCTTTATCCGGAAAACTCCCAGGATTGACAACTATCCAGACCTCCGGTGAACCGGGACGTGACGAAGTCACCATGTTCCTGCGTGGTGCTGCCACTACAAACGGAACAAACCCATTAATTATGGTAGATGGAGTAGCTGTAGACGATATGCGATCTATCGACCCGAACGAGATTGCTAATATCTCCGTATTGAAAGATGCTTCCGCAACAGCAGTATTCGGAGTACGTGGTGCCAACGGAGTGATAATGATTACCACTCGTAGAGGTGAAAAAGGAACTGCCCGTATCAGTGCCAATGTAGAATTCAGCATGCAGGAAATCGCTTTCAAGCCCGAACGTCTGGATTCATGGGACTGGGTCAGACTTCGCAATGAAGCACTCGTGAACGACGGAAATTCCGCTGAATTCCTCGGGCCGGACATTGATAAGTTCGACTCATGGAAAACAGGTAATCCTGTAGACCCGGATTTTTATCCGAATAATAACTGGCAAGATATCTTGTTCAGAGATTATGCTCCCATGACCAGAGCCAACATGAACGTTTCGGGAGGTTCGGACAAACTTCAATACTTTGTAAGTGCAGGCTATCTGCATCAGGGAGGTATGTTCAACGTAGAACCTAAATCCAGGTTGGGATACAATGCCCAGTCTTCATTAGACCGCTACAACTTCCGCTCAAATATCGACTACAAAGTCAATAAGTCGGTAAAGATTAACTTAAACGCTTCCTCTTATCTGGAACGGATCAACGGAACTTCCGCAAGTATGTCAAGTGTATTCAACAGCGCTTTGACCTCACGCCCTACTTCCATGTATCTCACCCCGGAAGGTGCATACGCTACTGATGCTATACGTACTTTCCCTATTGGTGCCGGATTATCCGTAGAAGATCCCGCCAACAATTCATTGAGTGCATATCCGCTAATCAACCGTTCGGGCTATCAACTGGAAACCAGATCGGGAATCAATGTTATCGGAGGAGTAGAAATAGATTTGGGATTTATCACTAAAGGGCTCTCTGTCAAAGGCCAGGTATCTTTCGACTCCAAAGGATTTGGGAAAACAATCGGAAAACGTTCCTATACCTGGTATACGTATCAGACATTAGCTTCAGGAGAGCATTTGTTTATCAATCGCCATCCTAGCCTGGAGGACGAAGACGGCCCGATTGAACTCACAAAGTCTTCCGAATCTTATTGGGTTATGAACTTACAGGGACAAATCAACTATAACCAGACCTTCGCCGGAAAGCATAATGTCACTGCTATGTTTCTAGCTCAACGGGACATCAAAGAATCCAAAGAAACATCCGGTGACCTACTGCTTCCTTACAACGTCATCGGTATTGCCGGACGTGCAACTTATGACTATGACAGACGTTATTTTGCAGAGGTCAACGTAGGTTATAACGGCTCTGAACAATTTTCACCGGACAAACGATTTGGTCTCTTCCCGGCTGCCTCTTTCGGTTGGCTGATTACTAATGAGGGCTTCCTTCAGGATAATCCGGTTTTGACCAATCTGAAGTTAAGAGCTTCTTGGGGAAAAGTTGGTAACGACGCCTTCGGTTCAGCCCGTTTCCTTTATCTGGATAATATCAGTCAATATTCCGTAGTCACCGACAGTAAAGGAGATCATTGGTTATCCCCAAGCTTGGGATATGCTTCCAATGGTTCCGGTTGGGGACAAGGTTACAAGATAGCCGAAAACTACATAGGAAACAAAAGCATCACATGGGAAACAGCTGAAAAACAGAATTATGGTATAGACATATCCTTGTATCATGATCTTTCCTTCTCATTTGACTACTTTGTTGAAAAAAGAAAAAATATTCTGATTATCCCGCAGACTACTCCTATGATTCAAGGTCTTCCCTCATCCGCTCTTCCACTGATGAACGATGGTGAAGTAAAGAATCAGGGATTCGAAATGGTCCTCGGATATCAGAAACAATTCAAAAACGGGCATATCGTGTTTCTGCTAATGCAAACTCAGTTATGCCAAAAACAAAGTATTGGAATATGACGAGCCACTATTAGGTAAGGATTATGCTTATCGCACCCGCACCACCGGCTTCTCATTAGGACAAACTGGGGATATATCATCGACCACAGCTATGATCCTGAAAAAGGGCGTGACGGCACAGGATTCTTCTATAGCGACGAGAGTATTGCCAAGAGCGGACTGACTTATGAAGGTGTAGGAACACCGGAACCCGGAGACTTTATTTATAAAGATCTCAACGGAGACGGTGTCATCAATGACCGTGACAAGGCTCCCATTGGCTATTCCTCCCTATTGCCTCGCATCAACTACGGTTTCTCTTTATCTGCCAACTGGAAAGGATTCGATGTTTCTATCATGTTGCAGGGAGTAGGCCAATACAGCAAGACTTATTCAGGAGCCGGTATTTATGAAAGCAGCGGCAACTTTTACAAGATGCACATGGAACGTTGGAGCGAAGAACGCTATAATAATCACGAAAAGATTACGTATCCTCGTCTGTCCAGCAGTGGCGGCCCGAGCTTGCAGCCCAACGACTTCTTTATCATGGATGCCTCATATATACGTCTGAAAAATGCAGAAGTAGGATATACATTACCGGAAAGCATCAGCAAGAAAATCGGTGCTTCCAATGTACGTTTCTATTTAAGTGGTAACAACTTGTATACATGGACTCACCTGAAGACTGACAGCTTCGATCCCGAACAAAACAGTCCGGCAGCCTATCCAACAATGCGTACGTACAATGTAGGTTTAAATATTACATTTTAACGGCTAAAACAAAACCGATATGAAAAAAAGATTGATTTATATATGCATGTTTGCTTCCTTGCTCACATTCAGTTCTTGTAATGAAGCGTTGGATGTAGCTCCCGACGGAAGATTATCACTGGACGAAGTATTCCAAGATCCCGATCTGACTAAAGCTTATTTCAGTACTTGCTTTGACTATCTGCCTAAAAAGAGTTTACGATATCATTTCTGGAGCAACTATCCCGTAGCACTTAGTGATGAAGCGTGGGATTGCACGGATGGTTCCGGTGCCGGCTTTGCACATGCCGCATCCGGCAACTGTACCACCACCGACTTCTATCTCGACGTTCGCAGAGATATGGGTGACACCTACTCAGAAGGAGGATACTGGCAGTTATACTGGGGGCAAATCCGTATTATCAACACATTCCTCCAACGGGCAGCCACCGCCGCCATACCAAGAGAAAGCGACCGTGACCGTTGGGTAGCAGAGGCTCATGTACTCCGTGCTTATTTCTATATGGAGTTACTGAAATGGTATGGTCCTGTGCCTATTGAGAAAGAGCCATACGGTTTAGACTATGATTATTCAACTCTATCACGTCCTACTTTCGAAGACTGTGCCCGATTCATTGTAGATGATTGCGAAATAGCTTTGCAATCCAGCAACCTCCCTTGGCGACTGACAACACTCAACGAGAAGATCAGAATGACCAAAGGTATCGCAATGGCTATCCGTTCCGAAGCATGTCTATTCGCAGCCAGCACTTACAACAATGGCGGCAAAGATCTTTGGGAATGGGCTTACACAATCAACAAAGACTGTCTGGAACAGCTGAAAGCCAATGGATATGAATTGTATACTAAATGTGCGGATACTGAAAAGTACTATAACAATGCTTATATGGAGTACTTTACGCTCAATAACTATATCGGAACAGATCCCAGTGATAAAGAAACAATCTGGCAAAGTACCGAAGGCTATTGGCCCGACCCATACACCAATCCTTTGTATGACGTTATCGGAGCTCCGGTATTGGGAAACGCTCAATTAACTATTGTTCCTTCCCAAGAATTAGTAGACGCCTATGATATGCTAGCAACAGGAAAGCCTGTACTGGATTTATCGAAACCTTATAACGATGAGAAGCATCTGTCACCTAATTATAACCCTAATAGCGGTTATGACCCAGCCAACCCTTATAAGGGACGTGATCCTCGTTTCCAGGCTACAATTTTTTATAATAACAGTCCTGTGCTGTTAGGAAAGGAACCGGCAGTAGTAGAAACGTACGTGGGAGGAAATAGCGAAATCCGTACAAGTGGAAATACGAATACACGTACCGGTTATTATTGGAGAAAAAGAATGGTAAACGGTAACTGTAAGGCAGCCGGAGTGGCTGGATATGATGGCCGTTTCCGTTTTTACCGATTAGGCAAAAATTTATCTGAATGCCGCCGAAGCCGCTATTGAAAGCGGACACCTTACCGAAGGCCTGGAATGGATCAATGAAATCCGTCATCGCGCAGGTTTTGATCCTTCGGTTGATCTGTCGACAAACGACAAGAACGAAGCTCGTTTATTGGTACGCCACGAACGCCAGATAGAGCTGGCTTGTGAAGAAGACAGATATTTCGATATCCGCCGTTGGACACCCGCCAATGAGAATATGGAAAATGAGAAGTTTACCACAGGTATGAGAATCACCAAAAATGGAAACTCATTCTCTTATGAAAGAATCAATCTAGGAACAGACGGCAGCAAACCGAGCAAAATGAGTTATGAAAAGAAATGGCACGTATATCCTATCCCTGCCAATGAAGCAGCCGTATTGGAAGGCACGACAGGACAGACGTGGCAAAATGCAGGATGGTAATCATAAAACAGAATGTATATGAAAAACAGAATAATCACACTTTTGTGCATCGTATGCCTGTTCACAGGCAATGAAGTATGCCGGGCACAAGTGCAAGAAGTTATATCCGGTGTGGTGCGGAATGAGAGCAACGAACCTTTAGACGGCGCAATCATTTCTGTCCCGGACAATCCCGAATACACCACAAGCAGTGATAAAGACGGAAAATTCATCATGGAGATTCCGTCGGGAGCCAGTATGGTCATTTGTAAGATTCCGGGATATCGGAACCAGACAATGAAATTCACTCTGAATAAACCGGTAGAGTTTTGTCTGATATCAGACATCGCCGGTCAGGATACATCTCTCGAAGTAGCCATGCTGCAGAAAGAGAGAAAAGGAGGTTATACAGGAGCAATCTCTACCGTTCAGGGAGAAGAGTTAGTTAAAACACCTAATAGCGGATTTTCAGCTACGCTGACCGGACGCTTGGCAGGATTGACTTCTATCCAATCCACCAGCACACCAGCCGATGATGCAACAACGATGTATATACGTGGTCTGAATTCCATAAACGGTAATTCACCTTTGGTTGTACTCGATGGAATT
>ENA-OPZZ01001555-OPZZ01001555.1-human-gut-metagenome-genome-assembly--contig:-NODE-1555-length-13658-cov-3.784864_pt1 | contig 13658 bp, 12 predicted proteins | sample MGYA00242487_ERZ504511 | MGnify/ENA primary metagenome ERZ504511 (study PRJEB26092, sample SAMD00036241) | human gut metagenome | host: Homo sapiens | study: EMG produced TPA metagenomics assembly of... | reverse complement strand
AATGGACAGGGTGCTGCATGTCGGATAACATCCCGGATTTGCGATCAGTCTTGCCTTTTTGATATCCTCCCGGTTGATCTCACACAGTCCGTAAACAGCTTCCTCAATAAACTGCGGTGCTTTGTGTTCCAGATTATACCACTGCTCATAAGTCTTCCGGTCTTTGATACGGAAGTCCGCACTTAGATCGATCACTTTTGCCTGACTTAAAATCCCTTCATTTATAAGAGATGCACACAACCCCTGCGGTGTTGCTGTGAAAATCACATCTACCTCTTTTGCCAGCTGCTCCATATTGTCATCCAGACATTTTGCATCCACGATCTGGAACATATTCTGGTAAACACTGCTGTATCTCTGATCCACATAACTTCTGGAACCATACCACGCAATCTCTGCTTCTTTATGGTTAAGGAGAAGACGGACAAGCTCGCCTCCTGCATATCCGGTTGCTCCTATTATTCCGGCTTTTATCATATCAACATTCTCCTTTCAACCTAATATATCTTTTCTGTCCGGATCATTCTTCTTTTTCTTTTCTGTCAAATGTGAGGTGCCGCCCATCTGATGCAGTCTCCGGCAGATTCATAAAAATTCGCTGTGCGAATGAAATCTTTCTTATCATATACCCGTTTTCTTTATAAGTAAAGAGTTTTCTTTGTATTTTTATTGTATTTTTATTCACATACAATGTATATTATTCATTTCGCAGCTGTTTTTACAACTTTTTCGTTTTTTTGCTTGCATAATTATGATAACTGTTGTATAGTGTATGATACTAAGGTCGAAAGTCAAAAACCACGATGTGCTTGCACAAGAGTGGTTTTATGGCTCTTTTGTCTTGTACTTACAAAATGATCATAAATTTCAGGAGGAATACATATCATGAAAGAAAAAGTAGTTCTGGCATATTCAGGCGGTCTCGATACCACCACACTGATCCCTTGGTTAAAGGAAACCTTTGACTATGAAGTTATCTGCTGCTGCATCGACTGCGGACAGGGTAACGAGCTGGATGGTCTGGAAGAGAGAGCAAAACTGTCCGGTGCTTCTAAATTATATATTGAAAATATCATTGATGAATTCTGTGACGATTTCATCATGCCTTGCGTAAAAGCCGGTGCAGTTTATGAGCACAAATACCTGCTTGGTACTTCCATGGCACGTCCGGTTATCGCAAAGAAACTGGTTGAGATCGCACGTAAAGAAGGTGCTACTACCATCTGCCACGGTGCTACCGGTAAAGGTAATGACCAGATTCGTTTCGAACTGGCAATCAAGGCACTGGCTCCGGATCTGAAGATCATCGCTCCATGGCGTATGACCGATGTATGGACCATGCAGTCCCGTGAAGACGAGATCGAATACTGTAAAAAACACGGTATCGACCTGCCGTTCGACCACAGCCACAGCTACAGCCGTGACCGTAACTTATGGCACATCAGCCATGAAGGTCTGGAACTGGAAGATCCGGCAAACGAGCCAAACTTCGAAAACATGCTGGTGCTTGGCGTGACACCGGAACAGGCTCCGGAAAAAGGTGAATATGTTACCATGACTTTTGAACAGGGGGTTCCGAAAACACTGAACGGAAAAGCCATGAAAGTTTCTGAGATCATCACAGAGCTGAACGCTCTTGGAGGTAAACATGGTATCGGTATCGTAGATATCGTAGAAAACCGTGTTGTTGGTATGAAATCCCGTGGTGTATATGAGACACCGGGCGGAACCATCCTGATGGCAGCCCATGAACAGCTCGAAGAACTGACTCTGGACCGTGAAACCATGGAAACAAAGAAAAAACTCGGCAGCCAGTTTGCTCAGGTTGTATACGAAGGAAAATGGTTCACACCGCTGCGTGAGGCAATCCAGGCTTTCGTTGAAGTAACACAGAAATATGTAACCGGTGAAGTTAAATTCAAACTTTACAAAGGAAACATCATCAAAGCCGGTACAACTTCTCCATACAGCCTGTACAATGAATCTTTAGCATCCTTCACAACCGGTGATATGTACGATCACAATGATGCAAGTGGATTTATCACCCTGTTTGGTCTGCCTCTGAAAGTACGTGCTATGATGCTCGCTGAAGTAGAAAAGAAAAACCTTGGTGAATAATTCTGTAAATATTTTTCATCCGAAGTCCGGCGATGTTCTGTGACTTCACAAGTAACCTGAATATAAGGGAGCACTGCAAAAGTGCTTCCTTTTTCAGATTTCAGATTATCCCAAAACAGAACAGATCCGGCGGATTGCAGAGGCATTTTTGAACGTCAAAATAAACAGGAGGTTTGCATGGTCAGTTTTGAATATTATCGTTTTTTTTATTTTGTAGCCCAATATAAAAGTTTTACAAAAGCTGCCGAGATTTTAAATAACAATCAGCCAAATATCACCCGCTGCATGAACATTCTGGAGAATGAACTGGAATGTAAACTGTTTGTACGCTCCAACCGTGGAGTAACACTGACACCTGAGGGAGAAAAACTATTCCAGCATGTCGCGATCGCTTACGAGCAGCTCTCTACTGCAGAATCCGAGCTGAAAAAAGACAAAAGTCTGGAGAGCGGTCTGATCACGATCGGTGCAAGCGAGACAGCTCTGCGACTGCTGCTGCTTGACCGACTGGAGACCTTTCACGCACAGTATCCGGGAGTCCGCCTGAAAATTTCCAATTTTTCCACCCCTCAGTCCATTCAGGCACTGGAAAACGGACTGGCCGATATTTCATGTTGTCACAACACCGCTCAAGCTGAAAAAAATTCCATGCGTCATTATACGCATTGCTTCCTTCCGTGAGATTCTGCTCGCCGGGCCAAAATACGCTGATTTTTCCTCTAAAATCCATCATCTCTCAGAGCTTACGGACATTCCGTTTATTTCTCTCGGACAAAATACTGGAACAAGAGAAATGCATATCAATTACTTTCTGCAGCATGATCTGCCGTTCTATCCGGATATCGAAGCCGCTACCGCAGATCAGATCCTGCCGATGATCAGGCACAACCTCGGAATCGGATTTTATCCGGAGGCACTGGCAAAAGAAGCCATTAAAAAAGGCGAAGTGGTACAGCTCCACCTCACCTCAAGAATGCCGGAACGCGAAATCTGCCTGATCTGGGACAAAAACCGGCCAAAAAGCATTGCCGTCCGCAAGCTTATGGATGCTTTGCAGACGGCAAACATGTAGATTACAGGAAGTATGTATATGTGTGATTTGTTTTATCTTTTATTACTTTGAAACATGAAATGCTTTTTTCTGTGGATAAACTGCAGATGCTCCGAGTTCTTCTTCGATGCGAAGCAGCTGGTTGTATTTTGCAACACGCTCGCTTCGGCTCGGTGCTCCTGTCTTGATCTGGCAGGTGTTCAGTGCAACCGCCAGATCCGCAATAGTGGTATCTTCTGTCTCGCCGGAACGATGAGAAGTAACCGCTGTGTATCCTGCATTGTGAGCCATCTTGATCGCTTCCAGTGTCTCAGATACCGAACCAATCTGGTTTAATTTGATCAGGATAGAGTTTCCGCATCCAAGCTCGATACCTTTGGAAAGACGCTCGGTATTGGTAACAAACAGGTCATCGCCTACCAGCTGAACTTTGTCACCTAATTCTGCGGTCAGTTTCTTCCAGCCTTCCCAGTCTTCCTCATCCAGTGCATCTTCAATGGAGATGATCGGGTATTTTTCAACCAGAGCTTTCCAGTGATTAATCAGCTGCCCGGATGTATAAACCGTTCCTGCCTTTGGCAGTTTGTACTCTCCGACTGTTCCTGTCTTCCACTCAGAAGAAGCTGCATCCATAGCGATCATAAAGTCGCTTCCCGGCTCATAACCGGCTTTTTTCACTGCTTCCAGAATCGTCTCGATCGCTTCTTCGTCGGATTTCAGTGCCGGTGCAAAACCGCCCTCATCACCAACAGAGGTAGCCAGTCCTCTTTCTTTTAAGATAGAAGCCAGTGCATGGAATACTTCTGCACACCATCTTAAACATTCTTTAAAGGAAGGTGCCCCAACCGGCATGATCATAAATTCCTGTACATCCAGTCCGGAAGATAATGCATGACATCCGCCGTTTACGATGTTCATCATCGGTACCGGGAGACGGTTTGCATTCACGCCGCCAAGGAAACGGTACAGAGGGATCTCAAGTGCAGTCGCAGCCGCACGGCAGCTTGCAATCGATACTGCCAGAATTGCATTTGCTCCTAAGTTGGATTTATCTTTTGTTCCGTCTGCTGCTTTCATCGCTGCATCCACTGCATAAATATCAGATGCATCTTTGCCTTTCAGTGCTTCGTTGATCACGGTGTTGATGTTTGCAACTGCTTTTGTCACACCTTTGCCGCCAAAACGTTCTTTATCATGATCACGAAGTTCCAGAGCCTCGAACTCTCCTGTGGAAGCTCCGCTTGGTGCAGTCCCTCTTCCGATCGTACCGTCAGCCAGATAAACTTCTGCTTCTACGGTTGGATTGCCTCTGGAGTCGATGATTTCCCTTCCAATTACTTTTTCAATTGTTAAATTCTTCATGATTGCCAGTCCCTTTCTCATCCTAAAATAATCGGCACTTCGTCTTCTGCCTCTGATCGCATAAAGACAGAAGAAGTCCTGCCATGATTTATTCACATTAGTTAGGTTTTTCTAACTATTATTAGAATAGCATAACTGCCGTATGAAATCAAGGCGGACTTCTTCATTGGATTGAGAAAGTTTTATCAATTTTCACCTGTCACAAGGATCTGACACATTCTATTCTGTTTTCCACACCAGTTTATTCTGATCAGCGATTTCCTGCAATTGCTTTTTTAAGTTTTGTTCTTCTTTTGACTCGTCACCGTAATAATACAGTTCCCAGCACTTTTCCATAATCTGATGCAGCAATGCATCTCCCTTTGGATCAACTTTTGTTTCTTATACCTTAACACAGGTCTTTTTCCATTTTGTTCCGGAAAGCAGACTTTTTGAAACAGATGTACTGCCCATAAGCAGCAAAAAAGCATGAAATCCCTGAATTTTCACGGTAATTCCATGCTTTTTGCTTTTCTGTATGTTATCAGATAATTTTTGATTTCAAAAAGCTACAATCTGGCAGCTTATTGTTTTATGTTTTCTCTTTCTTTTTACTTCTTAATTTTCACGCTCTTTGCCTGTCCTTTTCCTTTGAAAATACTCTTATAGACTTTGAGTTTCTTTTTCGGCACTTTGATAACTGCCTTTTTATCAATGCCCTTAAACACATTCTTTCCTATAGATTTTTTTGTGAGCTGTGTTGATGTGATCTTAGTATTCTTCAGTTTTTTACAACCGGAAAAAGCATTCGCACCGACCCTGCTGACATTTTTTCCGATGGTGACTTTTTTCAGTTTCACATGATTTTTAAATGCATTTTTACTGATCTCCGTTACACGGAATGTGATTTTCCCATCCTCACTTTTGATGGCTGCCGGCACGGTAAAGGCTGTTTTGTTTTTGTTGACCGGTTTTATAAGAGTTACTGTACAGCCGGATCCATCTGCCTTTGTCACTTTATAAAGTGCATCTTTGGTTTTGATCATACTTCCCGTTTTTGGAAATGTTGTTGATGTATCCGAAGGATTTGTTGTACTTCCATTTGCTGTGCTGCCCTGCGGCGGGATCACAATACTTTTGATGCCGCTAAACCATACCATTTCCCCTGTTTCATCGAAACTGTTTTCCGGATCCGGTATCGGGATCAGCCGACCATTGATCTTCAACTTCGTTATGTTTTTATCAAAATAATATCCTTCCCGATATCCTCTGGCTGACAGGCTCAGGCAAATTCCATAATAATAGGTTTCCAGTGCTTTGAATTTTCGTGAGCGGCATACCCCAGCTTCCGTCAAAATCACCATACTTGCCATTCCAGTAGTCCGAGGAAGTCCATCCTTCTTTTAAATTGTTCCATCGTTCGTGATCGATACAGTACAGAGCATCTTCCGACACACTTCCGGTGAATCTCGGAGCATCACCCGCTTTGAAAGAAAAATCCACTCCATTTACTTCAATCACTTCAATTGGCTTCGGCGTTACTTTTTCTTCGGACCGGGCACTGTACAGGGCATCTGCAAAACAGGTTGTCCCGTTATTTCCCACAATAATGGTCCGACTGTCAATCTGTTTTCCATTTAATGTCAGCGACAGGTCTTTTGAAAATTCATTCCCATCTACCGTTTTTAAAAAGACAGAATACATATACATTGCACCGGATTCGAAAGTGGTAAATTTTGGAGTTGCAGCAATATACTGGCTCTCATCAGAATACCAGAACTCTACTGGTTCTAGGTATCCCTGTGCATTTGTTTCCAGCTTTTCCCAGCGTTCATAGGCTATTTCATATTTTGAAGCATCACTGTCACCTTTTTGGGCGGTTGCTTTTGGAGCATCACCGGCATAACAGGAAAGTGTGCTGTTCACAATATTCACATCCGAAATCTCCATCTTTTCCAGTACCCAGTCTGTCCGGATCTTGTAAGTCTGATAAAAATGTCTGGTGGTAACGGTCTGTCCGTTTTCTTCCGTATCTTCATATTCAATGTTAATCGTATCGCCGTCAATACCTCGTGTGTCCGTACCGGAAACAACCTGCATTCCTTCACACACTTTTTGAACTTTCTCATCATAGGCTGTAATTTTCGCCTGGATTTCATCCAGATTTTCATCTCCGTCCAGATAATCACAGGAATCTTCCACTGTCACCGTTTCTTCATAATCCAGTACTCCGTAATCTTTCATATGACGGATCTTAAGGCTCGCCTTTGCATCAAAAGCCGTATGATAAATGTATGAATCCTCTGCTTCTCTGCTTTCTTTTTCTGCTGCAAATGTCTTTCCCGGTAAAAACAGCAGCATCACTGCCAGCAGCAGCCAGAATATCCATTTTCGTTTCCAAGTTATATCCATGTGTTTCTCCTTTATTTTCCTCATAAAATTTCTCCTTTCCTGATCTGTCAGAACCTCTTTCTCCCCCCTTCTTTTCGCTCTGTCCAGATATAAACATTTTGTATAAAATCAACCTGTTCTCTCTTACTCTCAGTATAAAAGATTCTGCTTATTTGACAAGTAAGATTCCCGAAACGTCAATTGCCAAATCGGGAATTTTGATATTTTCATCTTTCCTTTTTTGCAAATCTCCGATACAATAAACACATAGCAACCGAACGCAAAATACAGCTTCATTGATGTTTTTGCAAATTTGATGAAAAGAGGATGCTTCTATGCGTTTTTATGAACAGTTGAATCAATATATGAAAGCGTGAACTGTACTGCCAAAGAACTCTGCACTGTTTCCGGAATTTCTGCCGCTGCCCTCAGCCGCTACCGTTCCGGCGAACGTACTTTGGACATTCATTCTGAAACTTTTGAACAACTCTGCTCTGCCCTAGAAACGCTCGCATTAAAAAGAGAAGGCACAAATCTCACAAAAACAGAGATCCGTCAGCAATTTCTCGCCTGTTCAGACATGAAGTCCACGGACAAAGAGCAACTGCGTCAGAATTTTAACACGCTGATTTCCGTACTGAATCTAAATATCACAAAACTGTGCCAGCACATCAGTTATGATACCTCAACGATTTTCCGCTTTCGAAACGGCAGCCGCTCTCCTGCAGATCCGGAAGGCTTTGTCCTGGCTGTTTCCGCTTATGTGGCACGTAAATACTGCCAGGGCGATGATCTTTATGTGCTGGCACAGCTTCTGGAATGTTCGGAAGAAGAACTAAACGATACTTCTGTCGTCTGCGAAAAAATCCGCCTGTGGCTTTTAAACAGTCAGAACAGGAAAAAGGGCGAAGACAGTCTTTCCAAATTTTTATCCAAACTGGATGAATTTGATCTGAATGAATATATAAAAGTCATCCATTTCGATGAAATGAAAGTTCCGGGTGTTCCGTTTCAGTTTCCGACGGCAAAATATTACTATGGACTGGAAGAAATGATGGCAAGTGAACTTCATTTTTTAAAGGCAACCGTCCTTTCCAGATCAAAAAGACCAGTTATCATGTACAGTGATATGCCCATAACAGAAATGGCAAAAGACCCCGATTTTCCAAAGAAATGGATGTTTGGTATGGCTCTGCTCCTGAAAAAAGGTCTGCATCTGGATCAGATTCATCATCTTGACCGTTCTTTTGAAGAAATGATGCTCGGACTGGAAAGCTGGATTCCCATGTACATGACCGGACAGATTTCTCCTTATTATCTGAAATCCGATCCCGGCAATGTTTTTCATCATTTCCTGAAAGTATCCGGAGCTGCCGTACTTTCCGGTGAAGCAATTTCGGGTCATCACAGCGAAGGGCGTTATTATCTTTCCAAGACAAAAGAAGATATTGCTTATTATACAAAGCGTGCAGAAGCATTGCTGCTAAATGCTTCTCCTCTGATGGATATTTATCGAGAAGATCACGTCGGAAAACTGAATGCTTTTCTGCTTGCCGACACTTCCACACCAGGAAAACGCCGCAGCATTCTTTCTTCCCTGCCACTTTACACGCTGGATTCTGATTATCTGAAAGATTTTTTACAGAAACACAGACTTTCTGCAAAGGATCAGGCTTCCATTCTTGACTTTGCACAAAATCAGCGTGATATCACCGAAAAAATTCTGGAACATGATGTGATTGAAGACGAAATTCCACTCCTCACCGAAAAAGATTTTTATCTTCATGCACTTTCTCTTCCACTGTCCGGTATGTTTTTTCCAGATAACATACCAGTGAGCTATGAAGAATATCTGGAGCAGAAAAAACAGGCAGAAACTTTTGCCTGTTTACATCCGAATTATCATTTGACCACATCTTCCTCTAATCCTTTTCAAAATCTGCAGATCATTCTGCACGAAGGAAAATGGGCGATGATCTCCAAAGGGAATGCCCCGGCGATTCATTTTGTGATCCATCATCCGAAATTGCGAAATGCGATCGAATATTTCATACCACCGGTTGTGGAAGCTGAAAAATGAAATGTTAATGATAATTCCTGCAAAACAGTATAAAAGACAATATGATAAATATATCACTAAAGGAGAGATCCCAATGAAAAATAAAACACAGCTTTTTCATTTATATACTTTTCGGTTTTTCTTGTCTGTCGGACTTTTTTTATTCTTCAGCCTGCATCCGTTCTGCGAAGAAAAAGTTTATGCATCTTCCTGGAAAGTCACACAATATGGATCTGATTCTGATTTTCAGCAGTCCATGTTTTATACGATCAAAGGAAGCAACGGCAAACTGATCGTAATTGACGGTGGATGGGATTATGATGCGAAAAGAGTACGCGATACCATAAAGAAACTGGGCGGAAAGGTAAATCTCTGGATTATCACACATCCGCATCCGGATCATGTCGGAGCTTTTAATCAGATTTTTGCCAATCCGGACGGCATACAGATTGATCAGGTCATTGCACCAAAGATCAACGCTTCCCGTTACAGACACTATCAATATCCATGGGATGAATATCAGGTATTTCAGAAGTTTTCACGTCTTGTAAGAAAAAATCCCAAAATCCGGTGGGCAAAAGCAGATGATACTTTTTCCTTCGCCGGTCTGGATTTTGAATTTTTTAATGGTTACAGCCGTAATCTGAAAGATACGACCAAAGATATCTGCAATGGTTCTTCTCTGGTTTTTAAAATTTCCGGTAAAAAAACAAGTATGCTTTTCACCGGAGATATTGTGAGCAGCATTGGCAAAAGACTTATCAAAACTTATCACAAACGTCTGAAGGCAACGTATCTTCAGGCTCCGCATCATGGAAACAACGACAAGAGAGAATCCTTTTTCAAATATATCCATGCAAAGGTCACTTTTATCGATGCTCCCTCTTTTCTTAGAAAACGAGATACTGTAAAAAGAAATATAAAAGTTTTAAAAGATCTGGGTGAAAAAGTCTATACGTATAACAGCCGAAAACGCAGCGTTACCATCCGCTAATCATCCGAAACTGCGAAATGCAATCGAACATTTTGTGCCACCGGTTGTGGAGTAAATTTTCTCTGCTTTAAAAAACTCGTGAAATATTGAAATTTGAACGCAGAGAAGCGGATTGTGAATGTCCGCTTTCCAAATGTGCAAAAGGAACAATGCCCAGGAAGACACTTTTATGTGTCCTTCAGGGCATTGTTCCTTTGCACATTTAAAATTTTCCTGTTATTTCTATTTCCTGAACGCCAGAATCTCTTCTGCATTCTTGATCCGTTCTGCACTTGGCGGATTGATCTCTTCAAGCTGATATGGAATCCCTAAATTTTCCCATTTAAATACACCCAGCGTATGGTATGGCAGTACTTCCACACGCTCCACATTTTTCAGCGTGTGAATAAAATCTGCCAGCCGATGCAAGTAATCATCACGGTCACTCCGCTCCGGAACCAGTACATGACGGATCCATACCGGTTTTTCCCATATCCGATAACTTTTCTGCCATAGCCAGAATATTTTTGTTGGTCTGACCGGTCAGTTTAATATGCTCCTGTTCATCAATATGCTTGATATCCAGAAGAATCAGATCGGTATATTTCATCAGTTCCAGCCATTTTGAATAGAATGGCTCTTTTTCCGTGTAAGGATTGCCGCTCGTATCCAGCGTTGTGTGGATCCCCATCTCTTTTGCCTTGCGAAACAGTTCGATCAGAAAATCAATCTGAAGCAGTGGTTCTCCTCCACTGACAGTAATACCGCCCTTATTTCCCCAATAAGTGCGGTATTTTACTGCCTGTTTCAGAAGGGCATCAGCTGTGTAGCTTTTGCCGGCTGTCATATTCCAGGTATCCGGATTATGGCAGAACTGGCATCGCATCGCACAGCCGCTTAAGAAGATCACATAACGCACACCCGGACCGTCAACCGATCCAAAGCTTTCCAGCGAATGGACATATCCTGTTTTTGCCCCGTTTTCCATATTACATTCTGTCGTGGCAGGTTCTTGCGATAACGTCAAGCTGCTGTTCTCTTGTCAGGTCGATAAATTTAACAGCGTATCCTGATACACGGATTGTGAAGTTTGCGTACTCTTCTTTTTCCGGATGTTCCATTGCATCGATCAGTTTTTCTTTTCCGAATACGTTTACGTTCAGGTGATGTGCACCCTGTTTGAAGTAACCATCCAGTACATGAACCAGATTTTCGGTACGCTCTGCATCATCGTGTCCCAGAGCACCCGGGTTGATGGTCTGTGTATTGGAAATACCATCCAGTGCATCTTCGTACGGAAGTTTTGCAACAGAGTTCAAAGATGCCAGCAGACCGTTCTGTTCTGCTCCGTAAGATGGGTTTGCTCCAGGTGCCAGAGGCTCGCCTGCTTTTCTTCCATCTGGCAGAGAACCGGTTGCTTTACCGTATACTACGTTTGATGTGATTGTCAGGATAGAAGTTGTCGGCTCAGAATCACGGTAGGTATGGCAGTATTTCAGTTTATCCATGAATGTACGCAGCAGCCATACAGCGATCTCGTCAGCTCTGTCATCGTCATTACCGTATCTTGGGAAGTCTCCTTCGATCTCATAATCGGTAACGATTCCGCTTTCATCACGAACCGTTTTTACTTTTGCATACTTGATTGCAGACAGAGAGTCTACTACATGTGAGAATCCTGCGATACCAGTAGCAAATGTACGTCTTACATTTGTATCGATCAGAGCCATCTCTGCTGCTTCATAGTAGTATTTATCATGCATGTAGTGGATCATGTTCAGAGTTCCTACATACAGATGTGCCAGCCAGTCAAGCATGGTGTCATATTTATCCATAACTTCATCATAATCCAGATATTCGGATGTGATCGCCTGATATTTCGGTGCTACCTGATCTCTTGTCTTCTCATCTACACCGCCGTTGATCGCATACAGCAGACATTTTGCCAGGTTTGCTCTTGCTCCGAAGAACTGCATCTCTTTACCTGTCTCTGTAGCAGATACGCAGCAGCAGATTGAATAGTCATCGCCCCATACCGGACGCATAACATCATCGTTCTCATACTGGATAGAGCTTGTTGTAACAGAGATATGTGCTGCATATTTTTTTGAATGTCTCAGGCAGACGTTCGGAATACAGAACGGTCAGGTTCGGTTCCGGTGAAGGTCCCATGTTTTCCAGTGTATGCAGGAAACGGTAATCATTCTTTGTTACCATAGAACGTCCGTCCATACCCATACCTGCTACTTCCAGAGTTGCCCATACCGGGTCACCGGAGAACAGCTGGTTGTAAGAAGCGATTCTTGCGAATTTTACCATACGGAATTTCATAACCATATGGTCGATCAGTTCCTGAGCTTCTTTTTCAGTCAGGATGCCTGCTGCAATATCTTTCTCAATATAAATATCAAGGAAAGTAGAAATACGTCCGACACTCATAGCTGCACCGTTCTGTGTCTTGATGGCAGCCAGATATCCGAAGTACAGCCACTGAACTGCTTCTTTTGCATTCTTAGCCGGCTCGGAAATATCATATCCATAGGACTGTGCCATTTCTTTCATTTCCTGCAGTGCACGAACCTGGTCTGCGATCTCTTCACGCAGCTGGAAGTCACCACGACGCATACCCTGACGGTTTGTAGCAGTAAAATCTGCTTTCTTTTTCTCGATCAGGTAATCGATACCGTACAGAGCCACACGACGGTAGTCACCTACGATACGTCCGCGTCCGTAAGTATCCGGAAGACCGGTCAGGATCTTGTTATGACGTGCTTTTAACATTTCCGGTGTATAGATATCAAATACACCCTGGTTATGTGTTTTATGGTATTTGGTAAAGATCTCATGAAGCTGTGGATTTGGTTTATATCCATACATTTCACAGGATTTCTCAGCCATCTTGATTCCGCCGTATGGCATAAATGCACGTTTCAGCGGCTTGTCTGTCTGCAGACCGACAACCTGCTCCATATCTTTCATGCTGTCATCAATATAAGCAGCTCCATATGCAGTGATGCCTGTTACAACATCAGTCTCCATATCAAGGACACCGCCCTTTGCTCTCTCTTCTTTCTGAAGTTCAGATACTTTTCCCCACAGACGATTTGTTGCCTCTGTAGGTCCCTCCAGGAAAGAATCATCTCCGTCATATGGTGTGTAGTTGTTCTGAATAAAATCGCGGACGTCTACGCCTTCTTTCCAGAGTCTTCCAGCGAAACCATCCCACTGTTTAAAATCCTTCATGTTTTCTATCTTCCTTTCTCTGTGATTTTGTGTTTCTATGTTTTGTCGCTTTCATCTTAACATAGCACAAGATGTAGTGCAAGTATTTTGTTAAATACATAACAAACGTTGCCGTTCTTTTTTCTGTACAATTTTCCTTTGAGAAACCATTCTGAAAAATATAACAGAAGCATTTTCTTTCAGACATAAAAAACTGCCTCTCGTTTTCACGATAACGCAGTTTCTTTTTTCTTTTATTCTGCTGCCGTCTCACCGGCTGCTTCGGTTACTGTACTTTCAGCAGAAGTCTCTGCTGCAGTTTCTTCTGTCGTTTTTTCTGTTGTCTCTGTGGACGCTTCACTTGAAGTTTCTGTCTCAGCATTTAAACCGTTCATGTAATGATCCAGTGCATCTGTTTTCATTTCATATGTATGAGACGCATCTTTCTGAACATTCTGGTATACCGAGAAACCAATCCAGCCAACAAGAGCAACCAGCACGAT
>ENA-OPZZ01001552-OPZZ01001552.1-human-gut-metagenome-genome-assembly--contig:-NODE-1552-length-13670-cov-3.802038_pt1 | contig 13670 bp, 14 predicted proteins | sample MGYA00242487_ERZ504511 | MGnify/ENA primary metagenome ERZ504511 (study PRJEB26092, sample SAMD00036241) | human gut metagenome | host: Homo sapiens | study: EMG produced TPA metagenomics assembly of... | reverse complement strand
TATGGCTTTTTCTGCAAAGCTCCTACGAATCCGTCCAGACCCACTTTCTTTTTCCAAATATTGCTTTTCATCCATGCTTCCAGATGAAGTGTTCCATTTCATAGGACCATTTCAGATACTTGTATCCTTCGATCAGCGCATTCTTCCTGTCCGGTAAGCCGGCTCGCCTTTCCACTCTTGATACAACGAACTGATTTTTCTGTAAATAGTCGTTCATAATAAATGTTACAAAATCTTCTGGTTTGTTCAGCACCAGGTCTTTCACATATCTTGCCATTTTCTTCGCATGTCCTTTCTACCGGATTGCGTCCTTCATCTCTTTCACGAACGTGGAAATGTGTGGGACACAATCTGCTCCATATTTTTCACAGAGCTTCACAATTGCTGAACCTACAATAACTCCATCCCGATTTCTGCTGCCGCCTTCGCAAAGCGCTCTGTACCATAAGAGTATACCACATTTGCATAGGTCATGAAAACCATTGGTATAGAAGTTTTCTGACGAATACGCCTTACCATGTCAAATACTTTTGTCGGTTGTCACGCCGCCTGAGAGCGCCCGTACATTTGCCGCCTGAATGACCGGGCCTTCTGCTGTCGGATCTGAAAATGGAATTCCAAGTTCAATGAGGTCTGCGCCTGCCTCTTCCATAGCGTACACAATCCGTTCTGTCACCGCCAGCGACGGATCACCACACGTGATGAATGGAATAAATGCTTTCCCTTTTTCAAATGCATTTTTTTATGTTTTTATTCATGGATATCCTCCCCTCTGTAACGTGCGATTGCTGCACAGTCCTTGTCTCCGCGTCCGGATAATGTAATGACTACAATCTCATCTTTGTCCATCTGTGGTACGATTTTCTTTGCATATGCTACTGCGTGAGCGCTCTCGATTGCCGGAATGATGCCTTCGATTCTGGATAAATATTCAAATGCGTCAACTGCTTCGTCATCTGTGACCGGCACGTACTTCGCTCTACCGAGGTCATATAAATGTGCGTGTTCCGGTCCGACTCCCGGATAATCGAGTCCCGCGGAAATGGAATATACCGGTGCAATCTGTCCGTACTCATCCTGGCAGAAATAGGACTTCATTCCGTGGAAAATGTCTCCCTCCCGAATATAATGCTTCGCTTTCTCTACCATTTCCTCGTATTTTTCTTCAGAGAATTGAGGCTTGATTTCGGTTTTCTCCTCATCGGAAAGGCGAAGCTTTGGTTCGCTGTATTTGATGTAATCGTAGGAGAAATATCCGCCCAGCCCTCCGGTAAATGTTGGAAGTCCCGGAAGTTCCGGTGTCCGGTTCTCATCGATAATCTCACGAAGCACCTGACCCGCACTCTCTGTGCGCGCATGATTGCTTTAATCTCCGCTTCAACGGTTTAGTTGATTAAATTATTTTTCTATAAATTAGCACAACATTTTTTATGGTCAACATATTCTGAAATTTCTTTTGTACTTTTCTAAATACATTTTACAAAATACTATCTTATTCCCCTTTATATGACTTATAATATGTCTTATAAATTTAGGATATGTAATTCAAAATACAGGAGGTATTAATCAATATGACTATTACAGAAGATATCAAATATACTGGTGTGAACGACCATGACATTGATCTTTTTGAAGGACAGTATCAGGTAGAGAATGGTATGGCGTACAATTCTTATGTGATCACGGATGATAAAATTGCCATTTTTGATACCGTTGACGCACATTTTTCAGAAGAATGGCTTGCAAATATAAAAAATGTGCTCGGTGATGCAAAACCAGACTATCTGATCATTCAACATATGGAACCTGATCACTCCGCAAGTATTGGCATATTTATGGAGAATTATCCAGATACCACAATTGTGGCAAGCGCGAAAGCATTTACCATCATGAAGCAATTCTTTGGATGTGATTATGCAGAGCACCAGCTTGTAGTCAAAGAAAAAGACACACTGGAACTTGGAAAACATACACTTACATTTGTTGCAGCACCTATGGTTCACTGGCCAGAAGTCATTATGACTTACGATTCCTATGCAAAAGTATTCTTCAGCGCAGATGCATTTGGAAAATTCGGTGCATTGGATGTTGAGGAAGACTGGGCTTGCGAAGCAAGACGCTATTATTTCGGAATTGTTGGAAAATACGGTGCTCAGGTGCAGGCGCTTCTTAAGAAGACTGCCGGTCTTGATATCCAGACCATCTGCCCACTCCACGGACCAGTACTGAACGAAAATCCGGACTTCTATCTGAACCTGTATCAGACATGGTCTGCTTATGAGCCGGAAGATAAAGGCGTGCTCATTGCCTATACTTCCGTCTATGGAAATACAAAGAAAGCTGCTGAATCACTGGCTCAGATGTTAGTAGACAAAGGCTGTGAGAAAGTTGCAATCACAGATCTTGCAAGAGATGACATTGCCGAGGCTGTGGAAGATGCATTCCGCTATGACCGCCTCGTACTGGCAACAACAACCTACAATGGGGATGTCTTCCCATTTATGCGAGAGTTCATTGAATCACTGACCGAACGCAATTACCAGAAACGTACCATCGGACTGATTGAAAATGGTTCCTGGGCTGCAACCGCTGCCAAAGTGATGCGTCAGTTATTTGAAAAGAGCAAAGAAATCACATTTACAGAAACTACTGTAAAGATTATGTCAGCGCTCAACGAAGAAAGCACAACACAGCTTGAAAACCTGGCAGAAGAGTTATGTAAATAAATAAAACTCCTTAAAAAATGTTGAATGACAGTTTCAGTTGTCGTTCAACATTTTTTTGTATACTAAGAGATAAGAATGGATATACAATCATCAATGGTACAGGAAATTATTATACAGAAGCGCAGACCCGAGAGCAGACTCGAACCGACATAATCGTGGATTATTTAGGAAAACAGCATGTCTACCAAACAATTCACATGTTCTTTCCTTTAGTGTATATTCCATAATATATTGTTTCAACATATTTTAATATATTTTTTGAATGTTTTATTGTTATTGTAGAATATTTTTGATATAATGTTTTTAGGTGCTATCACACACTGACGTGTGTATGGCGGTTCGCTTCTCGCGGAGAGTTATAGCTCCGATTACATAGATTCATTTACTAAAATCTTTGGAAAGGAGATAAGATTATGCTAACCATAAATGACCTTATTACAGTAATCTCACTGTGTGCGACTTTTTATAGTCTTGGGTATATGCATGGAAAGCATAACTCCAAGACAGAAGAATAACCGCCCATCGTCCTGCAAACATGAGCGGTTATTCATAACCCATTAATATCAGGCGAACCGTCAGCGGTAGCACCTTTCTTATTCTTTTGATATATCTATATTAACATTAAATATAATATATGTCAATTCAAGAATTCCTTTGCATTCTCACAGTGGCCTATTCTTTATCCCCAAGAACGCAATTAGGGACGTAGTCAATCGCCCGTTGACTACATCCCTTGTTGTTAAAATGTCAATTCCATCCTCGTTCCTTTTCCTAATTCACTGTCTACATGAATCTTTGCATTGTGTAATATTGCGCCATGTTTTACGATGGATAGTCCCAGTCCGGTTCCGCCAATTTCTTTTGAGTGGCTCTTATCTACGCGATAAAACCGCTCGAAGATCCGTTCTTGTTGATTTTTAGGAATTCCGATTCCTGTATCTGTCACGATAATCTTCTTTCCATTCAGTGTGTTGCCGACCCAGACGCGGATTTCGCCGCCTTCTTTATTATATTTAATCGCATTTTCGCAAATATTGTAGACCATCTCATCTAGAATCTGCCGGACTCCATTGTAAATAACGGATTCCCCGGTCAGTTCCATGTGGACTTTCTTCGCCGAAGCCTGTGGCGCCAGGCGGCTTATAATTTCTCTCGTTAGTTCATAGAGATCTATATCTTCTTTCTCCAGTTCGACTTTTCCTTCGTCCAGATGTGATAACTTGATGATATCTTCTACTAATGTAATCAATCGCCTTGCCTCGTTGTAAATTTTCTCTGAAAAACGTGGCATATCTTCGGGTTTCACAATTCCGCTCTTCATGATCTCAGCATAACCTGAAATTGAGGTAAGTGGCGTTTTCAGTTCATGAGACACATTTGCTGAAAATTCTTTTCGCATATTGGCAATGGCTTCTTTTTCTTTGTTCTGCTTATCAATGCTCTCAAGAAGCGGTGTCAGCTCTTCATAGACTTCGTTTTCCAGAGGTTCCTCCAGATCCAGTTCATTAATTGGTCGAATCAGCTTTGCTACCTGCTGTCTGGAAAGCAGATATGCAAATGCAAGAGCCACAACTGCAATCAATCCCATAATCGGAAGGATTGAAATTGCTGTGTGAAGCGCTGTGTTCATAGTCTTGGATACACGAAGTACATTTCCATCCGGAAGAAGCTTTGCATAATAGAACATTTCCTTGCTCATCGTCATGGATCTTCTGATTTCCTGACCAGTACCATTCTTATGGGCAGCCTTGATTTCCGGACGATTCTTGTGGTTCTGTAAAGTCACCGCGTCTTCCGTAGAATCGTACAGAACATCGCCTGCCGGATCAATCAAGGTAATTCTTGTATTCTTTTCTACCTCGTCCATCTGCTTTAAGTAATCTGTCCCGGATATCTCGATTGCCTTTACAATATAATTCGCTTCCTGACGCGTCTCCTGCTCCATTAAACCTACATTCTGTCTGTAGATAACCAGTGTGGTCAGCGCATATGCCGCCAGAAGCGTCACTGTGATGACCATGATCATACTATGTTGAATTTTGCTTCTAAGTTTCATATGCGTCCCTTTCCAAGCGGGCTTACGCCTCGCTTTGGGGATGGGTGAGCCTCTTGAGCGGGATTGCGCCTCGCTTTGGGGACGGGGCATACTCGCCTTGGCTCCGTTGCTTCCGTCCCCTGTTATTCTATATTATCTCTTATTCACTCATGCGGTATCCGACGCCACGAACTGTTTCGATCTTCTCTCCGCTTTTGCCAAGTTTTTGTCTAAGTGTTCTTACATGTACATCGACAGTTCTCGTCTCACCGTCGAAATCGTATCCCCAGATGTCTTCCAGCAGACAGTCTCGTGTCATGACAATGTTCGGGTTCTTCATAAGGCGCTTCAAAAGTTCATACTCTTTGAGCGTCAATGTCACAACTTCTCCATCTGCAGTTACTTCATGTTTTTTCGTATTCATCTCAATGTCACCAAGAACAATGACGTCCTGTGGATCCTGTGTATCTTTCTGTGTTCTTCGAAGGACTGCTTTGATCCTGGATACAAGCTCCATCATTCCAAATGGTTTGGTCACGTAATCGTCTGCCCCGGCATCCAGTGCTTTTACTTTATCGTATTCTGCACCTTTTGCCGTCAACATAATGACCGGAATGTCACGGTTCTTCGGTGACGCTTTTAATTTGCTTAAAAGCTCCAGCCCATCCATTCCCGGAAGCATAATGTCTAATAAGATCAATTCCGGTGTCTCCAGTGCCAGCGCTTCTAAAAATTCCTTTCCATCCTCAAAACCACGCGCTTTAAAGCCCGTGGTCTCAAGTGTATATATGACTAATTCTCGAATGTTACTATCGTCTTCTACACAAAATATCATACTTTGCTCTCCTTGTGGATTCCTGTAATTGAAAATTCTACCCACTCGGCAATATTGGTCGCATGATCTGCAATTCTCTCCAGGTATTTTGCGACCATGATCAGATCAATGGCTTCCTTTCCACCTTCTCCGCCATTCTTGGAAATGTAATCGATCAGCTGTTTTTTATTTTCCTCGAACATCTCATCTACAACATCATCGTATTCGATAACAGCACGTGACAACTCCAGGTCTTTTTCCACATAAGCATTCACACTGTCCCGAACCATCTTTGCTGCTGCTTCAGACATCTTCACAATAACCGGAATATCTGCTGCCTCAGTCTTCTTTTCAGAAATAATAATCTCCGCAATATCAGATGCCTGATCTCCGATTCGTTCCATGTCTGTAATCATCTTAAGTGCCGCTGAAATCTGGCGAAGATCTCTTGCTACCGGCTGCTGTTGTAACAGAAGCTTAAGACAAAGACGTTCGATGTCTTTTTCTAACTGGTCAATCTCTTCATCTGCCTCCTGGACAGATTGCGCCTCGTCAATCTTCCCATCTTCCAAAGCCTTCGTTGCTCTGGTAATTGCAATCTCACACATCTCTCCCATATGGGTCAGCTGGCTGTTGAGACGTTCCAGCTGCATATCAAACTTATTACGCATATCTTAACCGAACCTCCCTGTAATATAGTCTTCTGTACGTTTGTCAGAAGGAATAGAGAATAATTTTTCTGTATCGTTATACTCGATCACTTCGCCCAACAGGAAGAATGCAGTATTGTCAGATACACGGACAGCCTGCTGCATATTGTGAGTTACCATGACAATAGTATAATCTTTTTTCAGTTCCATCGCAAGGTCTTCAATCTTAGATGTTGAAATCGGATCCAGTGCAGAAGTTGGTTCGTCCATCAATATGACTTCCGGCTCTACCGCAAGTGTTCTTGCGATACACAGTCTCTGCTGCTGTCCACCGGAAAGTCCAAGCGCACTTTTATGAAGTCTGTCTTTTAATTCATCCCAGATAGCTGCCTGTCTTAAGCTTCGCTCCACAATCTCATCTAACTGCGATTTTTTCTTGATTCCGGCAATTCTTGGGCCATATGCCACATTGTCGTATACGCTCTTCGGAAAAGGATTTGGCTGCTGAAATACCATTCCGACACGGTAACGCAAAGTAATTTCATCCATATCCTTATAAATATCTGTGCCATCAAGCAGCACCTTTCCATCGATCTTACAATTCTCTACCAAGTCATTCATGCGGTTCAAAGTCTTTAAAAATGTAGACTTTCCACATCCGGATGGCCCGATAAAAGCAGTAATCTTATTCGCTTCAATCTTCATATTTATATCTTTTAATGCATGAAAATCACCATAATGCAGATTCAGATTACTGATATCAAATTTATAATTTTTTTTGATTGATCTGCCATAATTTTTTTATCCTTTCTACACACTTTCACCTGACGTCTTTTTATTGATATGTCGGCTCAAGGCATTTGCCCCGATACTAAATAACAGAACAAGGATCATCAAAACTGCCGCTGACAGATTGGCAAGATTCGGATCTTGTCCATTGATCTGTAAGCCCCAGATCTGTAATGATAACGTCTCTGCCGGACGAAATACATTTAACGGACAGGTCGGTGCTGACAGGTTCCAATTACCCCAACGGATATCTGTTCCGGACCCAGTTGTATAAAGAAGCGCTGCCGCCTCACCAAATCCTCTTCCTGCTGCCAGTATCACACCCGTCATAATTCGTGGAATACAGGCCGGAAGAAGTACGTGATAGATGGATTGCCACCTCGTTGCACCAAGTCCTAGACTTGCCTGAAGATAATCATCTGGCAGTCCATTGATCGCATCCTCCGTCGTCGTTGTAATAACCGGAATTGCCAGTATGGAAATGGAAAGTGCTCCGGCAAGAAGACTTTTTCCAAGTCCGAAAAATACAAGGAATACCAGATATCCAAACAAACCGACTACGATAGATGGTAATGAGGAAAGTGTCTCGATGCAGATGCGAAGAAACTTGGTCAAAAGTCCTTTTTTTGCATACATAGACAGATAAATTCCTGCAGTTACTCCAAGCGGTACGGAAAATACCAGTGATATGAATACAAGATAAATCGTATTGAACAACTGGTTTCCAATACTTCCTTTTCTCAGAAAGCGGAACATTTCCGAAGTCGCACCGCTGAATCCTTTTATAATCACATAAGATGCAAATGAAATCAAAAGTGCAAAAAAGAAAACTGCGATCAGATAGAATACGCCTGTCATTACGCTATTGGTTCCACGCGCACGTTTTATTCTGTTCATCTTCTCGTCTCCTCCTTACTCTTTGTCTTTCTTCGGTCTGGAGAAATAATGGATCAGCAGAATAAATACAAGAGACAATACGAATAAAAGTAATGCCATTGTCCAAAGTGCTGTCTTCATCTCTCCACCTTCTGTCGCATTTCCCATCTGTGCCGCAATCTCCGTTGTCAGACTCTTTGTCGTAGAGAAAATGCCGGTTGGAAGTGCTGTCGTCTGTCCGATAACCATTGCAACTGCAAGCGCCTCACCAAATGCTCTTGCAAGTCCAAGGATAATACCGGAAAGAATTCCTGAGCCTGCTGCCGGAAGTACAACTTTATAAATCGACTGCCATCTGGTCGATCCCAGTCCATAAGCCGCCATACGATAATCTTTCGGAACAGAACTTATAGAATCTGCTGCCACATTGCTGATCGTTGGAAATATCATAAGTGCGAGTACGATTCCCGCTGCCAGTATAGAATGTCCGACCTGTAATCCAAATATTTTTTTAATTGCCGGAATCAACACTGTCAATCCGACCCATCCGTATACAACAGATGGAATACCTGCAAATATTTCTACAATCGGACGATAAAACTTTTCACCGAATTTCGGTGCAATTTCAATCATAAAGATTGCTGATCCCAGTGCAAATGGTGTTGCAATCAGAAGTGCAAGTCCGCATGTACAAAGAGAACCTACGATAAAGATCAATGCTCCGACCGTACCACCACCTTCGGCATTGTCTGCCGGTCCCCAATCTGCTGAGAACAGAAAGTCTGAAAGGGAATGGTGGAATATGGTAAATGTGCCAGAACCTTTATATACAAGGAAGGCTCCGATACAGATCGTGATTACGATAACCAGAAGACCTCCGGCTGTCATAAGTCCTCTCCAGGCATATTCTTTTGCAAACATACTTTGTTTTTTATTCATATCATTCACCTGATTTTCATAAGAAATGGCATGGCAGACATTGATATATTTTCGTCTGCCCTGCCACTTCTCGTTTTTCCTGATTAGTGCTCTGTTTTTGTCATCTTAGAAGAAACGCCATATCCAAGTTTCTCCATCTGGCTTCCATATTTGTCACCTGTGATGTAATCAAGGAATGCACTTACAACTTCATTTGGCTCACCTTTTGTATACATATGCTCAAATGTCCATACTGGGTACTTTCCACTGTATGTGTTCTCAAGTGTAGGCTCTACTCCGTCAATTGCAACTGTCTCAACTCCTGCATCACCAGTCAGATAAGAAAGAGCAACATAACCAATTGCACCCTTTGTATCTTTTACATTTGTAAGAAGTACTCCTGAATCGTCTGTCTCCATAGATGCATTGGAAGCTTCTTCATTTCCATCTAATGCATATTTCTGGAAAGTAGCTCTTGTTCCTGAAGATTCTGGTCTTGTTACGAGTACGATGTCCTCATCTGGTCCACCAACTTCTTTCCAGTTTGTTGTCTTTCCTGTGAAAATGCTGATGAGCTGATCTTTTGTAAGGCTCTTAACTCCTGCCTTTGCAACATCCTCATTTACGATTGGTGCCATTGTAATAACACATACCTGATGATCTACAAGTTCTTTTGCTTTATCTGCATCCAACTTATCCTCAGCGGCTACATCAGAGTTTCCGATATCAACTGTTCCTTCGGATACCTGCTTCAGTCCTTCTCCTGATCCTCCTGCATCAATTGTAATAGATACGTCCGGGTTCTCATTTAAGAAGGAATCTGCTGCATCATCTGCCAGCGGTTTTAATGCTGAAGAACCAGCTGCTGTAATGGTTCCGCTTAAGCTTTCTGTCTTTGTATCACTTCCTGTTGAATCAGATCCTGCATTTGATTTTGATCCGCCACATCCTGTTGCCATTCCTGCAACCATTGCTGTTACTGCCATCATTGCAATAAACTTTTTCACTTTCATTTTCGTAATCTCCTTTTGTCTTGTACAATAATTCTTTTTTTATTATTTACCTCGTCGACAGTTATTATCATAAAAGGAGAATGTAAAATCAAAAACGGGCGATTTGTAAAATGTTTGTAAAGTAGTCGGGAATGTGTTTATAAATAAAAAAAGTCACAAACACAAGGTATTTCCGATATCAGTTGCGCCGCTTATCTCAGTATGATTATGTAAACTCGCCTGAGAAACGGCTCAGACAATACATAATCATACTGGCTATGCTCGCTGATATTTCGGAAATCTCCTTGATTGTTTGGGACTTTTTTATTTATACACTTCATTTATCGCTCTTTTCAAAGCATTTTATTAATAAATAGTAAGTGCGAAAACGTGCCAGTATGAACTAGCACGTTTTTTATGTCTCATCTTCATTGCACAGACAACATTTTTTATAATTTTTCCAATTCTTCTGCCTGTTTCTTTATATTAATATTATTTTCTTTTTCAATAATATCCAAATACCCGTCTGTGATACTTCGCGATCCATTATAAGTTCCTACTATGGCTCCTACTATGCATGCGATCGAGCTTGTTTCATCTCCTATATTCACTGCATCGTAAATGCTTTCCATCGTACTTCCCTGATTTGCTATAATGATTCCCAGGGCAATCGGAACAGATTCGGAAATTGCCGGTCCACTCCCGATTCTTTCACGCAACTCATTGATTACCTCATCTTTTTCTCCACTACGAAGGGCAATCTGAACTGCCATATGGATTCTTTTTGTTACAGATGGTCCTGGATATGTCCATATATCTTTTCTAGCTCGAGCCAATTTTTCTCCCTTTATACTTCCTTCTAAGGCAGCTTCAATTATTTGGTGAATTGATGTCTTCATTTTCATGGCCTCGCTTACTGCCGATGCTACTGCACATGCGCCAGAAATACTATAAGGATCATCATGAGAAGCCATTGTAAGTTCTACTGTATTTTCAATTGCTTTGTCTATATCTCCTTTGCTCAGTAACCCTGCTGGATATGCTTTACTTGCAGCACCATTAGAAGATAATGCATAATAATGACTTTTATACAATTTTGTTCCCAATCTTCCTGCAAATGCCCAGGTTCCCATAGATGCATCTTGTCTCAACCGATTTACCACATTTCTAGTTGTCATACCTGCAAAAGGTTCAAAATATTCTGTATTTCCCCATTCAAGCAATGCCTCTTCACCTATTTTTTTGAAATATTTCCATTATTTTTTATAATATGATTCGCTAAAATATATGGAATACTAAAAGCGTCTGTAATTTGTCCTGCCCTTCTTCCTCTAGCCAATGTGTCATCTGGTGGCGTCTTGAAATCTCGTACAGCTCCTCCAAATTCTTTTTTTATCTGGCGAATAGATTTGGTTTCTGTTGCTGCTCCCATTGCATCTCCAACTGCAGCTCCAAGGAGGCATCCTAATATTTTTTTATTCATTATTGATTCTCCTTTCCTGCTTCAAAGCGCTTTTTTGCTAATTTTGTTAAGTCCTTTGCCAGTTTTTCAATCTCCAAATTATTAGCTTTTTCCAGCGTCGGTAAAAAATGTACTGGATATGAATCCGCTCCATTTAAAGCTCCTGCAAGTGCTCCCGACATTGTTGCAACAGTATCTGTATCATATCCCACATTTACAGCTCCTATGATAGATCCCATTGCATCTCCATTGTAAGCTGCAAATATTCCAAAAGCAGATGGAATTGCCTCTGCCACATGTAAACCTGCTCCAATTCTATGTCCTATTTCTACCATTTTTTCTTTGGATGTTCCTGTTCCCAAACCAATATCAATTGCCATTTCCATTCGTTTCACAACAGAAGGCCCTGCTACATCTCTTGCTATCTGTTTTCCAATATATTCTCCTTCTTTTGCTCCATAAAGTCCTGCTTGAATCACTTTGTACATATCAGCATCTGGCATAACTGCCCGACTAACCGCAGCTGCAACTGCACATGCTCCTGATAAAGCTAAATAGTTATCATGCGTAACCATCGTAACTGTAACAGCATCTTTTATTGCCTGATCTAAATTGCCCGCATTTAAAAGTCCAATTGGCGATATCTTCATAGCAGCTCCGTTTGTTGCCTGCCTTGTCACCAATTTTACTCCTCCTGAATCCTCTATTTTTTCTCCTTTATATCGTCTTATAGCCAGTCTAGTTGTAGGTCCAGCAAATCTGTCAAAAAATACTGGATGCTCAGACCAGTCTATTAATGCTTTCTGAACAACTTTCTCATTTACTTCCCCATCATTATCAGCAATATGGCGTGCCACAAAATAGGCAGAACTAAAATCATCTGTTAATTGTCCTGGTTCATTTCCTGCACCAAATGTGTCCATAGGTGGTTTCTCGAAATCTATTACTTCATGTCCAAAATGCTCTAATATCTGCTCTGTTGTTCTAGCTTCGGTCGCTGCCCCCATTGCATCTCCTGCTCCGGCTCCAATCAGTCCTCCTAATATTTTATTGAACATCTTTTCATCCCTTTCTTTTACAAATTCTGGCTGTCAGATAACATATGCTTATCCGGCAGCCAGAATTTCAAATTTTTATATAATTATTTCCAGTCAGACATCTCATTCACATTAGATTTGTCAACTAATACCATTGGTGTACTGTCACCAACTTCAGATACATCCTGTCCCTCTAATGCTTTAAGCATAATAATAACAGCCTCTCTACCCATCAGATACGGAGACATTGCAACAGTTGCATCATATGCACCTTCTTCAATAGAAGATTTTGCTTCTGTTGTAAAATCAACACCTACTACTTTGACTTTATCTTTCATGTTTTTTTCCTGAAGTGCACGTACTACTCCCAGTGCCATATCGTCATTTCCACATGCAATACCTACAAGATCCGGATTTGCCTCAATAATTGCTGTTGTTGCATCATATGCTTTCTGTGCATCGAAATCACATTGTTTTACATCTACAACATCCATACCTGCCTTTTCAAAAGTCTCCTTTGCTCCATCACGACGAGCATCTGCCTGCGTACCACCTTCGTTACCTGCAATTACAGCAACTTTACCTCTTCCACCAGTTTTATCAATAATATACTGAGCTCCCATAACACCTTGATTATAAAAATCTACAGTAATTTTGGCGTCTAAATTACCACCCGCCTGTTTCAACATATCTTCGTTTACCTGGTTTCCCGTCGTAATAATCTTTACATCATCTTTATTTGCTGCAGCAATTCCAGAAATTAAACAATCCTCAGTCAATGGAGAAACTGCAATTGCATTATAATCCTTTACAAGCATATTATTTAAAATATCAAGCTGTCCAGAAGTATCTGTATCTGAATCCGTTGCCTGTACATCGATAGACACACCATAATCTTTTGCTGCATCTTTATATCCTTCTTGCATTGTTACCCAAAATGAATTAGAAAGTGTACTTTCAATTGCAGCCAATTTCATTCCAGAATCTTTTTTAGGAAGAGGTGCCAAATCTTTATCTACCTGCGCAAGCGCCTTTCCAAATTCGGTATCCGATGATGCTGTTGTTGTATCATCACTCTTCTTAGTATCCTCAGTCTTAGTTTTACTGGAACTATCGTCTTTTTGGGTGCCACCTGAAGATCCACATCCGGCTACCATCGTAGCTATCATTGTTGCGCAGAGCAATGCACTAACTAGTTTCTTTTTCATGTTACATCCTCCTTAAAAATATAATAATTTTATTTTAAATTTTATATCTAATTTGCGATTATCCGCATAAACACTATACTTTCAAGCACTTTGAAGTATAGAAAATTATTTAATTTACCACGAATTTACCACAATTGAATGAGCCTTGATATGACAATAAAAT